>Ga0081538_10000344_pt1 | contig 53019 bp, 54 predicted proteins | sample TabmetS5T2R1_FD_71022 | JGI IMG/M metagenome (GOLD analysis project Ga0081538, IMG submission 71022) | Tabebuia heterophylla rhizosphere microbial communities from the University of Puerto Rico - S5T2R1 | ecosystem: Host-associated > Plants > Roots > Rhizosphere ...
AAGGTTTCTGATACCTTCGCCATAGTACTCAAAAATCTTGCCCACTCCTCCTTTGACAGACAGTCTACGCAGCATTTCAAGGATTATGTCCTTGGCAGTGACCCATGGTCTGAGCACTCCAGTCAACTTTACCCCGACTATCTTGGGCATTTTGGTGTAGAATGGTGCGCCTGCCATCGCTACAGCTACATCTAGACCCCCCACTCCAATTGCCATCATGCCTGCGCCACCAGCAGTAGGAGTGTAGCTATCAGAACCTATCAGCAATTTGCCTGGTACTGAAAAGCGTTCAAGGTTTACTTGATGACATATGCCATTGCCTGGCTTGCTATAATGTATGCCATACTTTGAGGCAAATGTCTGGAGAAAACGATGATCGTCAGCATTTTCAAACCCAGTCTGTAGAATGTTGTGGTCTACATATATGGCGGCATGTTCTACTCTGACCCGAGGTATTCCCATGGCTTCAAATTGGAGACATGCCATGGTGCCAGTTGCATCTTGCATAAGAACACGGTCCACCCTAAGACCGATTTCTTGGCCTGGCTCGACCTTGCCCTCCACAAGATGATCTGAAATTATCTTTTGAGCGAGACTTAAAGAAGCCATTATCCCTGAGATTTCTAGCGAGCAATAGAGATATTTAATAATATAACCTATAGGTGCGAATGAAGATGATATAGTACTACAGTCAATCACTCATAATCAGTCATACAAGAACTCTTCTTTTAGTCTTTGAAACTTGTTTTTAGTCATTCTCCCTCTATGGCGGATGTTATGAAGAATCGCAGGTGGTTTCTTTTTCTTCTTCCTGTGCTGCTACTGGTGATGTTATGCACTGGTTGTTATGATACTCTAAAAATATTCACCTAGCAGTGGCAAGGTTCTTCACAGAAGTGTGGCTTGTGATAGTAAAATGCTCCCAGTACTGGTACAGCCTTCAATACATTCATTATTCAGTGGATCCGTCCGCTGCCGCCAATGGTTTGATATCTTCAACCTTTAACTCTTTACTACACCGGGGGCATTTGACATGCTCAAGATCATCTATTGGTTCCAGATCACTCTTGTCTGACGGACACTTGTTGTCAAAATGTGCATCCATTATATCTGCATGCATTAGTTTGAGTTCCTTTGTGCACATAAACAGCTTATACTGAGCAAATTCGTTATTGACGTCAGTTAGGATCTGATCCATGTCTGGAGTCCCAATAGGGTGTCTTGATTCATAGCCGCAGGCTGGGCACTTGAAGTTGTAAATTTTCAACGACTTCCATAACGCAGCCCAGCATAAAAGCATCTCATTGCGAATTTTTCTGCAAGAAGGCTGTACAAGTAGTGGGAGCATTTTACTGATTGGAGCACTAAATAAGATATGCAAGACATAACGGATGGGCCAATGTAAGTAGGCAGGTGTGTCTGTCTGTTAGTCATAGTATGGCAGATAGATAAAGGGCACGCCTTCTCATATATTTGATAGCCAGTAAAACACCTTGATTCACGCTAGTATGAGCATAGACCCATAGGCGCGTCTTTGCCCCTTAACCACATAAAGCCCCTCCTATCGAGACCATATATATAATTGAACGTGTTCACCACATATATTGTCGTCACCACAGGAAGTAGTATGCAAATACACATTATTATAAAAATTCTGTGATTTAATCAGAAAGCAAAAAAAGTGTGCAACTATTCATATTGTATTATATAGAGGAACGTCTAGGCGTCTAAGTATAGTCTTTTATTAAATTCACCATGAAGAAAAATTACCTGTGATTTATTAGTTAAAAAAAAACAGAGTACAAACACTCAATAGATAAAAGCTCACTTTCTCAGACATTGAGTGATGTGTTCTATCATCGGCATCCTTAGTAAGGATATTGTCGCGCCGGCGCTAGTCGAGAGCCTCAAAAGAATGGAATATAGAGGCTATGACAGCGTAGGGATTGCGACACTTTCAACTAATAGTATTTCCGTAAGAAAAGGAATTGGCAAGGTAGGCCAAGTGAACAGTAGCCTTGACCTTGCAGGGATGGAAGGGTTTGTTGGTATCGGCCATACTCGGTGGGCTACGCATGGTGGTGTCACAGAGTACAACGCCCATCCTCACTCTTGCTGTAACAACAATATCGCGGTTGTACATAATGGAATAATTGAGAATTACCTGCCACTCAAGGAAGAGCTAGTTAAGAAGGGACACATATTCCGAAGCGAGACAGACTCCGAAGTCATTGCTCATTTGCTTGAAGAGTATTACAATACAGGCAGAGACATCAAGCACGCAATGATGGAAACAGTAAACCAGCTTGAAGGATCGTACGCATTTGTGGCTATGTTTGAAAATGGCACACTTTCATGTGCACGCCTTGACGAGCCACTTATCATTGGGATTTCTGACAATACTTATTATGCGTCAAGTGACGTGCTTGGCTTTTTGCAATACACAGATCAGGCGATATTTCTTGATAATAGAGACATGGCAATAATCGATAAGACCGGCGTTAGTATTTTCAATTTCAATGGCGAGCCCGTGACAAGGAACATCACCAAGGTCGCATGGGAGCTTGCTGACGCCAACAAAGGTGAATTTGCACACTATACGATCAAGGAGATATTTGAGCAACGCACAAGTGTAAAGGCAGCTACCTACCAAGACGAGCACAAGATAAAGGCATTCTGTGACTCAATTGTGAGCGCTAGCAATATCCTTGTCACAGGTAGTGGCTCAAGTTATCATACTTCACTCATAGTCTCCATGATGGGCTCTCGCTTTTTGAGGAAGCGGTTTGAACCAGTTATGGCGAGCGAGTTCCAGTACAATATTGACTCAATAGACAAAGATACCGTAGTTATTGCAATATCTCAGAGTGGTGAGACCGCAGATGTACTATCGGCTACCAAGCTCGCAAGAGAAGCTGGCGCAAAAATACTATCCATTGTAAATGTTCAAACGTCCTCGCTTGCGAGGACTGCAGATGTTTCACTCAGCATCAAGGCAGGTCCTGAGATCGGCGTTGCAGCAACAAAGAGCTTTACTGGTCAGGTGTCACTTGCATATGCAATACTTGACAGAATCAGTGGAGGCAAGATTGGCTTTGATAGAGAGGTAATTTCAGACAAGATATCGAAAATGCTTGCACAGCAGGAGAGTATCGAAAGGTTGGTGAACATTACAATGCCAAAGGTAAACGACATTTACCTACTTGGTAGGTCCATTCATTTTCCAATTGCGCTTGAAGGTGCGCTAAAAATGAAAGAGCTTGCTTATGTCCATGCAGAAGGAATTGCGGCCGGTGAGCTAAAACATGGTCCGCTTGCTCTAATGGATAAGAATGCAGTGGTCTTTGTGCTCAATCCTGATGACAGAACTTACAACGACATGCTTTCTAGCGCGTACGAGGTGAAGGCGAGGGGTGCCAAGATAATTGGTATTTCAAATGTACCAAATGACATTTATGATGCGATGATAGAGATTCCCAAGATAGACAACGACTTGCTGTATCCCCTAGTTGAAATCATCCCCTTGCAGTTGTTTTCTTACTACCTTGCATTGCAGAACAATGCGAATCCAGACTATCCGCGAAACCTTGCAAAATCAGTCACTGTCAGGTAAAAAAGTATAATTAGTTTACTTGCATGAGAACATCACAGAGAAGAAGAGATGGCAGGCAGCAGTAGTAGTATTGAAGAAGTGAATTGTGAAAATTGCGGCAACCCCATTGATGCATGTATGTGTGTTTGCCCCTACTGCGGTCAGAAGGATTCATGCGAATGCTGCCTGTACGATGCTGCAACTGGCGGCGGCTAGCATAACAGTAGTAGTTCTAAAGCATTAAAAGAAAGACGTGTGAAGAAACTCATATTGGAAAAGACAATTACAAATTCTTTGAGCTGGGTAATCGGAGGAGCTCAAGGAAGCGGAGTCGATTCCGCCGCAAACATTTTTTCCCGTGCTTGCGCCATCGGAGGTCTACACCTATTTGGCAAGAGAGAATACTATTCCAACATCAAGGGCGAGCATAGCTACTTTACTGTAAGGGTTAGCAATGAACCCGTGCATTCTCATCTTGATGAGATAAATATGCTAGTTTCATTTGATGCCGAAACTGTCTTTCGCCACTTTGAAGAGGTAATAGCAGGGGGCGCTATAATCTACGATTCAGATATTGTCAACACCTTACTTGATGAGGTGCCTACTGTTGACGATGCTGCCTCGGCTCGTATTAAAAGTGCGCTGCAAAAGGCCGGCCTTGGATTTAGAATGCAGGATGCCCTTGAGTACGCCAAAAGACGTGGCGTAGTGTTGTTCCCTATGCCATTCTTTCAGCTCTTGCAGGAGTTTGCCCAAAAGGCGAACGATCCTGCGCTCAGCAAGCTAACCCGTATGGTAAATGTCATGGCACTTTCGGCTTCAATGGCAATAATGGATTTTGATAGCGAAGTGTTAGCAAGAGCCATTCAGTTCATTTTCCGCACAAAAAAGAAAGTAGCTGACCTAAATGTACAGGCTTCTGTTCACACATACAACTATGCTAAGGCAAAATTTGCAGGAAACAACTTTAGCTATCGTCTAAAGACAAGACCTACCCAGCAAGATATGATAATAGTGCAGGGCAACCAGTCTTCTGCTCTAGGCAAGATGGTAGCTGGCTGTCGTTTCCAAACGTACTATCCGATCACTCCTGCGTCAGACGATAGTGAGTTTCTTGAGTCAAACGAGATACTGGATCTCTATGACTCCGGCAAGAAAGGTTCGACTCTTGTCATGCAGACAGAAGATGAAATATCAGCGATCACGATGGCGATTGGCAGTGCCCTTACTGGAGTGCGCACTGCAACTGCAACATCAGGGCCAGGATTTTCACTGATGGCTGAAGCGCTTGGCTGGGCAGGCATGAACGAAGTGCCGGTGGTGATCTCCCTTTATCAGAGGACAGGTCCTTCGACAGGCCTTCCGACCCGCCACGAGCAGGGAGATTTGAACTTTGCAATTAACGCCGGTCATGGTGAATTCCCAAGGATCGTGTTTGCATCAGGTGACATCGAGGAGAGCTTTTACGATAGTATAAAGGTGTTTAACTATGCAGACCGCTACCAGATGCCAGTAATACACATGCTGGACAAGGCAATAGCAAATGGCCTCATCACTTGCAAGAACTTTGATGTTAACAAGGTTGCAATTGACAGAGGTTTGCGGGTAAAGCAGATAACAGAGGAAGACAAAGGAGTAGCCAACAACTACCTTCGCTTCAAGCTGTCCAACAATCCCATAAGCCCGATGGTGGCGCTTGGGACCAAGAATGCGATTTTCTGGAACAGTGGTGACGAGCATACCCAGGAGGGACACATCACTGAAGACCCGGAGATAAGAGTGCAGATGATGGACAAGAGAATGACTAAGCTGGATGTTGCAATAAAGGAAATACCAGATGAAGATAAAGCAGTTGTTTATGGCAGCTATAATGAAGGCGGTGGTGATAGTGACACAGTCATCATCAGTTGGGGCTCAACTAAGGGCGTCATATTGGATGCATTGGACAAACTGGCAGCTGAAGGGATTAAGCTCAAATTTATCCAAGTTCGACTCATGCACCCATTTCCATCAGAGATGGTAAAATCGATGCTAAAAGATGCCAAGACGGTGATTGACATAGAGATGAATTACAGTGGTCAACTGGGCTCCCTAGTGCGCCGACATACCAGCATAGAACCCAACTACCAGATCGTAAAATATAACGGCAGACCTATGTCACTTGAAGAGGTTTATAATGGTGTAAAGAGAATAATACGCGGAGATGCTCCAAGGAGGCAAGTGTTAAGAAGTGGCGCTTAAACTATCCGATTACAAGACAAATGTTCACAACGATTGGTGTCCGGGCTGTGGCGACTTTGGAATATTGAATGCAATCCAGATGGCACTTGCAGATCTACAGATTCCGCCATACAAGACCACGATATTTTCCGGCATTGGCTGCTCTGGTAAAACACCACATTTTATCAAGACATATGGCATCCACACGCTGCATGGCAGGGTGCTGCCATTCGCACAGGGAACCAAACTTGCAAACCCTGAGCTTGAGGTTATCGCTGTTGGTGGAGATGGAGATGGCCTTGGAATTGGTGCAGGTCATTTCGTGAGTGCAGGGCGCAGAAATGTCGATATGGTTTATATCATCTTCAATAACGCTGTCTATGGGTTGACAAAGGGGCAGGCTGCGCCTACGCTCAAGCTTGGCATGAAGACAAAATCGCTGCCGCAGCCAAACGTTAACAATTCTGTCAATCCGATAGCTCTTGCACTTGTTGCAGGCTTTACTTTCCTTGCACGAGGCTATTCCTACGATGTCCGTCACCTAAAGGAATTGATCAAGAAGGCAGTTGCTCATAATGGACTTGCGTTCATTGACGTGCTACAGCCATGCCCTACATATAACGATATTAATACCAAAGAATGGTTTCAAGGACTTGATAATGTCGATCCAAAATCAGGCAAAGCTATGCCGAGGATGTATAAGCTGGAAGAAACAGGGTACGATGGTGAGGTGCATACCCCTGATGAGATAAATCAGAAAATGTCCCAAGTTATTGAAAAGTCAAATGAGTGGGGCGACAAGATACCAATTGGTGTTTTCTATCAAAACGAGCATGTCCCTACCTACCAAGAGAGGATAACTGCACGGATTCCTGATTATATGGAGAATCCACCCGCCCTGCAGCAAATTGCAGACAACGAGGGCAAAACGGCCACAAGCATAGATAAGTTGCTTGCGGATCTTCAAGTGGCCAAGTGATATGCATCACATAAAGAAAGAATATCCTTAGGTAAAATTACTAAATGTTACAGTAGGCTCGTCAAAAAAAGGCGAGCATAGGATTATTATACCTACCATACTTTTGTTGTTGGAGTACTTTGTGAAAAGAAATTAGCAGTCTAATCTTATCTTATCCTCTTGTATAGAGGCTTCAATTTTTTCATATAATAACCTGCTAAACTAAACAAGCTGGATCGGTTTTAATCAATAGAGAATATTATTATCCATAACCTTATCTCGCTTTAGTATATGCATAGTGTTATGGATACAATAAGGTGGTCACTATCGAGCGTATCTGAATTGGAAGAAATAATAATTCTAACAGCAATCGCTACTGTTGTTGTCCTTCTTTTTGTTCCCAACGTAGGAATAGCAAGCGCACAACAACAACTAACCAGTATACCTGCAGTGATTCAAAACGGGACATTCGAAAATATAGCGGACGGATTTAGAATGCATGTACCATATGGATGGGTAGTACAGGACATTGACAATTTACATCTTCCTAACTTTCGTGTTGCAAACGAGGCAGGTTTTTTGATGGTGGCGATAATTTGCCCACAACAGGAGGCAGTACCCGTTGCTGGAGGGATGTATAACTGCGAACAGTCTGAAAATGCAGTAGAAGTTCTACACGATCGCTTAAGCCACAGACCCGAATTTGAGACCATTGAGGATCCAGCCAACAACATTACATCAGATGATTTCTTGGCGTTTATAATAGAAGAAATGCAAGGGCGTAATTATACTAACATACAAATCATAAACAGCACAGACCTCACAATCAATATCACTAGTCCCGAAGATTCAAATGCAACAATAAGAACAGCGGAGGCTAAACTTGTAGAAATGACATATCAGCCCAGTACTCTTGATCTCGGAGATATGAGGAGTTATTCAATTCTTGCGACTATTCCAGAGAACCCGCAACCTGGACTAAGACAGATTGTGTCAGGGGAGTTTGTCACCTACGAAGGTCCTGCAGTAGCAATACCCTCAGGTGGTCCTCCACCAGCAGTACTGCAGATGTTTCAAAGCCTCGAATTTATCAGATGAGGGATCGTATTAGAGGATTATTACATCCAGCATTAGCATATATGAGAATAATAACAATAACAACAAAAGCTCAGTAAGTGCATTACAACCATACAAGAAGAAAGACGGTAGATTTTCTGATTGACGATAGGGGGTACTAAAAGTCAATATCTGACCATACGATCTAGACTGAATTAGAGCTAAGTACTGAATTACAGATTCTATTGGCTAAGGACGATTGCTATATTATATAGTACCGAAACAACACCAGATAAAGGCGGCAGATGCAACACAGCACTACGGCAACCAATAGATTGTTAGATGAAAATAAGGCTCCGGAGGTACAGAAATAGTTACAATAATCATAAAACAGGCAGACTGCTCAGGTTCTTATTATTGTGAGCAGTAAAGTATGATAGAAGAAGATAACAAAATCAAAATAATTGCCATAACTTTGCTTTTCTTCTTTATCGCTGGTCTATGCGAGATTGGTGGCGGGTACCTTGTATGGCTTTGGCTTCGCGATAGCATGAGCTGGCTGCTAGGTGTTCTTGGTGGCTTTGTGCTATTCTTATACGGAGTAGTGCCAACATTTCAGCCGTCACATTTCCACAGAATTTATGCAGCATATGGCGGAATCTTTATCGTCATGGCTGTACTTTGGGGATGGATTTTTGAGGGAATCGCCCCTGACAGATTCGATATTATAGGCTCTGCAATTGTGTTGGCTGGCGTAGCGATTATTTTCTATATGCCAAGAAAAGGAGAGAAAGCAGTCTGGTCGAAGTGACACAAGCACCCGTAACACTGGCATTATTCTTTGCAGCTGCCATTGCAGAGATTGGAGGAGGCTATCTAGTATGGCTGTGGCTACGGAGAAAGAAAACTATTACACTAGGCGCTTTGGGTGGAATCATTCTCTTTGTCTATGGGATAATCCCAACTTTACAACCTGCCGAATTTGGTAGAGTATATGCAGCATATGGCGGAATCTTCATAGTATCTACAATCATGTGGGGTAGGATAGTGGACAAAAAGAAGCCTGATAAATACGAGATAATAGGCTCGATAGTTGCTGTCATTGGCAGCTTTGTCATTTTTTATACTCCTCGTTGAGACTATTTTATTATTTAATCACGGTATTATTGTCAAGGTATGAAAACAAGAAGGAGCTATATACTGACTGTGGTGCTTGCCTTCTAAATTTATTTGAGATTAGCAGCTTAAAACACTTGGCAAGCTTTGAATCGAATTACTTGCGTGATTTTTTTCTCTTGCTACTACTCTTGCGTCCCAGTTTTGCATTTGCTACTGCATAAGGATTCTTTGCACTGCCCTTACGTTTTATTTTGTTTACAGTCCTTTCAAACTTTTGTTTGCTAACGCCTTTCTTTACTCCTCTTGGCATATCTACCTGTCGAAAACATAGTATATTAAAAAAACTGTATAATATTATTATGTTCTTTATTAGTAATTAGCCGACAATTATCTACTATTTTTTGTCGATTATCATACCTTATGTAATACATGATAACACTACGAAAAAGGATACGGTAGGATGAGTAGACAGACTAATTCAGATCAGTAAGATGAGGGATGATGGGGCAGCAAAATATGTGTGTATGCTCTACCTGAATATTCCTGAAAAATAGTCAAGGCAAGCAAAAACCATGAAAGAGACACACACAATACTGATCCATCAACATATTATAAGCAAAAATAAGAGGACAAATACACAGGCGGGCAGTCAATCATTTGGTCAGCCTAGTGCCTTCTTCTTCTTCTTCTTTCTTCCACTGTCATGCAATTGCTCTACTCGCCAGAGGATAGACCTACTTGTTGTGTTCACATGTAGCTCAATCTAAAAAAGAAAGTTTGAAGAAATGTCTTTATCCGCAATTATACCTGGTCTCTTGTTCGTTAGAGAGGAGAGAGTTTGCTATTGTGGTTTCTGCGCCTGCTGGCCTTTTGTCATCTCGGCAAGCCACTCTTCCTGTGCATTTTGCATCTCTTTTGTAGAGAGGTTGCGCTTGTGAGTTGCAAACGACCAGACATGTCCATAAGGGTCAATCAATTGCCCAGTCCTGTCACCCCAGAATGCGTCCATTACTGGCATTGTAACGGTTGCACCTGCGGCCGATGCCTGGGTGAATATCTTATCGACATCTTTGACATAGATGTATAATGCAGTACTTGCTCCTCCAACTGACTGAGGAGACTTGCAATTCATCTCTGGAAACTCATCGTTTAGCATGATACGAGAGTCGCCAATCTGCATCTCAGCGTGCAATATTATGTTACCACCTGGCATGTATGCACGATCGAGGTCTTTGGCGCCAAAAGCCTTTTTATAAAACTCGATTGCCTGTTCTGCTCCTTTGATTGTTAGAACTGGAGTGACGGAGTGATAGCCTTTTGGAATTGCGCTGACTCTTGATTTTGCTGTCGTCTTCCTCTTTTTCTTTTTCTCTGTCTTCGCCATAGCACTACACGTCATCAAAAAAACGTTATTAAGTATTATGCAAATTATTATCAATTCTTTTGAATTTAGTCAGACGTCGGTGCTCTCTCTATCTGTCGTTTGCAAACCTTTGGATTTGGCAAGCCCCAGGTTATGCTCTTTCACGTCGTAGAAAAGTAGTATTGTATTCTTTATAAAAGAGCTTTTGATTATTATCTTAATGTGAATTTGAAAGTATCGCAGCGTGTGTGTTTCTATTGCATCCTCAGTACATTACAGTTTTTACACTTAAAAGCCCCAAAATTCAAATGACTCAGTTTCTTTACTTGGGAACATTTCCTAAAATGATAGCATAAAAGGTGGTAGTAGTAGAACAACAACCGATCTACTGATAGCACAGAAGATAATAGGTAGTGTATTAATAAGTGATCTTATAATTGCAAAATAAAACACTTCATGTAATAGTATGTGATGATGACGCTGAACTTAATTTGTTTATTCGTAATTTCTTCAAATTAGACGGCTATGAAACCCATCAAGCATTATCTGCCAAGGAATGTATTGACAAATTAGCAGACCTAGGCGATACAATCGATGTAATTATAGTTGATGGAAAGATAGCATCTGATAGAAGTGCTATGCTTATCCTAAACGTAAAAAGGATGAACAAGAATGTGAAGGTCTTTGTTTTGGCGGATAGGAATTTATCAGAGGAAAAGACAAGGATAATGGATTATGGCGCGGATGAATTTGCTGTAAAGCCATTAAGCATGGAATCTTTGATTAAGAAAGTAAATTTAACATTACTGGAAGCTGCTAAAAGTGCTCCCTAAAGCTATTGTCTCTGTCGCGGAGGAACAATGTCAGAACAATAACAACATCTTCCACTTCTTCCTCCCCTTCTACTGCACAGTTAAGTAGTGTCCTTTCAAACGCTGTAACAATCTCAGCCTGTTAGTTTGATAGCTTGAATATCTGCTCCCCCGATAGCAGCTGGTTACTGGTGCTCATCACTTCTTCTGTTCAAGCATCTCCAAATGTTTAATCGAGCATTACAAAGCAACAGCCCTAAAGAAATAGACCAGGACAGCTATTAGGCTCTACAATTTAAAATAAAATAATATGACGGGCCCGAAGGGCTTCGATCCCTTGACCTGCGGTTCTCTTCATCAAGAGCCAACTACTACCAAATGGGTAGTAGCTGCGGTTCCGAAGACCGCCGCGATATCCTGACTACGCTACGGGCCCATCAACCATGTTGAATAATGAAACCCCATATATCAACGAAATAGTAATAATGAACTTAGTCTGCCTATCAATAGCATATATACATGCTCCAAGCCCTACGACAAATGTTCTGCAACCATAAAGAGTCATTTGTCTACCGTAAGTATGAGGAATTCCAATTTATTGAATTCTGCAATTGCACTAGCTGCGGCAAGACGCTTAGACACTTTTTTGGCTTTGATGAGGATATAAGGGGCTAAAGATAATGCAGATACATATTCTGGTCACAATCTGGTTTGCAGGAATTGCAATAACGGGCGTCGCACTCTTGTTTGAAGACTATTCTAATTATGCTACAATTGGAACGATAGGCTGGGCAATAGTTGCAGCAAGCTCAGGAATGATCTTTTATGAAATAAAGAGAATAAGATCAGAAGACAGAAAGAAAGAGCTGGTCTAATCTAGCCCTTGCCACCCTGCTCTTCAATGACAACAAGTGTTACAGTTGACGTAATGCCGGGAATCTTGCGGATCTTATTTGTAATTGTGTGGTTCATTGCCTCAGTATTCTCTGACTTTACCTTGACAAATATATCATGAACACCATATGTACCCCGCACTTCTTTGGCGTCAGGTAGCTTAGCAATTTCATTAATTATCTTTTCCTCGGAGCCGAGCGTGCAGTTCACTAGAATATACCCAGTTGGCATATATATGATGGAAGCAAAAGTTGGTATTTAGTCTTTGCTACCCTTTTGTGATGTTTTTCTATAAGGTGCAATGTAGTGTTCAAACAACTTCTTGTTATAACACTGACCACATATTAGGCCGGAGATATTCCATTCAGCCATTGGTTTATAACGAAAAGTAAGACTGCTGCCACACAATGTGCAAGACACAGAAGGGTTATTGTTGTTACTACTACCCATCCGCACAGACAGTTTGTGTCTTATTATGTCCAGAATAAAAGGTTATTCCAAGTCGTATGTAGCATAGACGGCAGTGTCATGCAAAATGGACAAATGAGGGCAAAAGTTGCTCCAACCATGTCACGAGATATCTCCTGTCTGCTAGTGTCAACCGTAGGAATTAGAAATTTTCTATGGCAGCCCTTGCAAGTGACCATTTTTTGTTGTGTCATCTCTTAAAGATGCATAACATCTTGGAATATAGTTTGATCCAGAAGGAATTATTAAGGGGATATTGGCTAGCGATTACCTATTATGGGTCAACCCGGAAAAATCGCTTTTCCTGTAATTCTTGTACTGGGTGCGATTACCGGCTATATCACTTACACCTTCTTTACAGCTGCGATCCCTGACGAAAGTATCGATTCGCCATACTATCAGCCCCTTGTGCCTGGCTCGAGTGGAAATGTGCCTGGCGATACCGGAGGAGCTGCACCACAACAACAAGGTGGAGGAGGTGGTGGAGCTGCACAGCAAGAAGGAGGAGCTGCACCACAACAACAAGGTGGAGGAGGGGGAGAAACAACAACTGATGGTGGCGGCGGCAGCGGCACTACTGCACCTGCTGCGCCTAGTGGCGGTGGCGCAGGAGGAGGAGGAGGAGGAGGAGCAGTCACACTAAACATTCTTGAAGGCTCTTCAATACAAGGCAGCCCTGATTATGATCCAGATGAGCTTACAGCAAGTGCAGGAGCTGAAGTCACAGTAGTCAATCAAGATACAGTTTTGCATACTGTAACTTCCGGAACTGGTACTTCAGACCCCCAGTCTGCACAGACGTTTGATTCAGGCTTCATTGGTCCTGGCCAATCAGCCGCACTATCACTTGCACAAGTCCCAGCTGGTCAATACGACTATTACTGTCAGGTGCATCCATATATGACAGGAAAGTTAGTGGTACAATAAGAAGTAAGAAGAACCCAACTTGCATGTCTTTGAATTTTAGCGGACATAGAAGTAACCTAGACCAAAAGAATTACAAAGCTGACGAATAGAGTACAAGAAATTCCAATATCGCCCAGTTAACGTCTGAAGATAGACAAGAATTACTCTGCCTCTGCTGCTTATCATCTCAAATAAGCAAAGGTATCACCAACGAAAAGTCAGAGACTTCTAGCGCGGCAATAGCAGACCTCAAAACGGATCAAAGAGAATTATAGTTTCCTATGTTGTGTGTGTATTCATCTCTCTCTATACAATATATATCCATATCCTTTATGAGATATGCACGCCTTTATGATGGGAAATATGGATGCTTTTGAATGCATAACAACTAAGCTTGATATTCGACAATTTAGCTCACAAGATATCTCTGCAGAGATAAAGTCAAAAATCTTAGAGGCTGCACGCCTTACAGGCAGTGGACTCAACACGCAGCATTGGAGGTTTATTGTTATAGAAGAGAAGAAGAATCTCAAAAAACTTGCAGAGGACAGCACAAGTGGAGGCTGGGTTTCAGGCGCCAATTTTGCAGTAATTGTGTTGACAAACCCTCGACACAAATTTCACATGATTGATGCTGGAAGAGTGGTTCAAGATATGCAATTAACTGCTTGGAATTACGGTGTCGCATCATGCTTATTCACGGGAGTACAAGACGAAAAATTGCGCAAGGATTTTGGCATTCCAAAAGATTTGAATCCAACGGTCATAGTAGGTTTTGGATTTTCTGCAAAACAGATTTCTGGAAAAAGAAAGAACCGCATGACACTAGATGAACTTGTCTACTATGAAAAATATGGCAACCCACGGGGATCATCATAAGAGAAGTGTGTGTGTTTTATTATTCTAAATTTGCATTACAATAGAATCGGCTTATGTAAGGTTTTTATCTTGTATTGAAATGGCCTCATAGAGCAGAGAGATTCATTGGAATGGATTAAGAACATGTATGTGTATGCAAACATGCATGCATGTTGCATCTGTAATTCTTCTTCTTATAGACAGTATTAAGAAAAAGAATAGCTACTACTTTTCGTTTCGCGCCACAGAAAGATATACCTGGCCATGAAGTTATATGCCTCCTGGCAAGGTTGTGATTTAAGCTAATTTACGGACTATGTCATTTCATATGGTAAAAGAACCTAGCATATTATTGCCAGAGGTAGGTTTTTAATGGATTAACAATAACAGCTCATACTGCTCGAGCATGCAAGCAAACCAAGAACAGCAGCTTGACGCCATTGATAAAAGACTTCTAAATGAGATCCAATGGGTCTTTCCTCTTGTTGATAGGCCTTATCTAGAAATTGCAAGGAGGTATGACATTTCTGAGGAAGACGTAATGCATAGGATAGCATTTATGAAGAATATGGGCATCATACGACAGATCAACGCCATTTTCGATACAAGACGACTTGGATACAAGAGCGCCCTTATTGCGTTTGCAGTCAGACCTGACAAACTTGACTATATAGCTGGAAAAGTAAATGAGCACCCCGGGGTCAGCCACAATTATGAGCGCAATCATGAGTATAATATGTGGTTCACGCTTGCAGTACCTCCAGGATCAGATATCAAGCAAGACCTTGACAGAATGGCATCACTTGAAGGCGTTGTCAAACATAGAGTTTTGCCAACACTAAAGCTCTATAAGATTGGCGTTAAGCTTGATATGGTTAATAAAGACCCGGATAAGCTTGCGCCGACGGATAAAGTGAAGCATCTAAACCACGAGAAAGTTCAACTAAGTGAGCGTGACAGAGAATTCATCCGTGAATTGCAGAAGGACTTAGCAGTGGTACCAGAGCCCTTCAAGGAGCTTGCCAATAGTTTAGGTATAAGTACAGCGAAATTGTTTGCCAAGGCAGCAGAATATGAAAACACTGGCATAATGAGGCGCTTTGCCGCAATACTTCGCCACCGTGAAGCTGGCTTTGTTGCAAATGGTATGGTGGTGTGGCAAGTGCCGGAGAACAGAGTAGATGAAGTAGGCTTCAGACTTGCTGCGTTTCCACAGGTGAGTCACTGCTACAGGAGGCCAATATATCCTGATTGGAAGTTCAACCTTTTCAGCATGGTACATGCCCGGACGCTGCAAGCTGCTGAAAAGATTGCCGCAGAAATGTCGGAAACTGTGGGCATAAAGGACTATCAGATATTGTTTAGCTCACGAGAGTTCAAGAAAGAGCGTGTAAAATATTTTATCTAGTGCATTCTCTAGTGGAGAGAGACACAGAAGAACCTATATACTTTAAAAATAGTCAGTATGTCACTTTTCAATTACAACAACAACCTCCAACAATAATAATAATCTTCTAATGAAGATATAAGTGGTATAAGCAGAAGAAGATATTATTATACTCAGTTTACTCTCTCATTTCGCAACAGGCTCGACATAAAAGTTCTTTTCATACATCTCCTCCATTCTTGCAATTTCAGTGCTATTGAGGTATTTGCCATCTGACAGCGATGTAAACAGTTCTATCTCTTCAATACTTACCATTGTCGGCAGGATGACTGAAATTTGCTTTTGTGACAGTATGAACTTGATTGCGAGTTCTGTGATGTTCCATCCCTTGCTACTTGCAAGAGGTCTCATATTCTCTATCTTTTGCATTGCCTCAATAATGAACTCTTGTTTTCTAAAACTGCGGTGGTCGTTCTTGTCAAACTTTGTATCAGTATTGACCTTGCCAGTAAGTAAGCCTGATGCATCAGGAACTCTTACCATTATGCCTACATTGAGCCTCTCTGCTGCTTGTATAAAGTCTCGTGCGGGGTCCTGTTCCAAAATATTGTAGACAGTCTGGAGGCATGTAATGTCCCTTTTTTCTATAGCTTTCAAGCCTTCGTCCCTCCATCCTATCGCTGGTCCAAGCGCCACCCCATAGCTCTTGATGATGTCTTTTTTGACCATATAATCCAGAGAAGCAAAGAGCTTGTCGTTTTCTATTGCATCCATCTTGGGGTTGTGGAGACTATAAACATCTATGTAATCAGTTTGCAGACGTTTGAGGCTCTGGCTAATAGCAAACTGCAAAAATTCTTGGTTATGCTTTTGTGGTAATTCGGTATGTCCTACTTGCTTGGCGCTATACATGTCATAGCCCCACTTTGTAGAATAGACCACGTCATTGCGCATATCCTTGAATACTTGTGCTATAAGCTTCTCGCTTTTCCCCTTGCCGTATATGTCTGCAGTCTCAAAAAAGTTGATACCCAAATCATAGGCACGCTTTAGCATCCTGATTGCTTCGTCATCGTCGATCTTTTTTCCCCACCAGTCAAGCCCTATAGTCCATGCGCCAAAGCCAATCTCGCTTACCTTTATACCACTCTTACCCAAAGTTCGGTATCTCATGCCGCTATAGATAACACTCCCTTGACTTCAAACGCTATCGTGTTGAATTGCAAATCATCCATTATAGGTCTGCCGTTTACATCTATGTCAAGCGGAATCCATGATCTGCACCCAATCCATTCAGGCTTATTTTCAATAAATATCGGTCGCTCAAGTTTGAAAACACGTAAGAGTATTACACTCATAGGCTTGCTTGGATTGTAATCCATCCTTGCATTAACATAGCTTTCGTTCCAGACATGGTAATTTGCAAGCATCCTAAGAGTAGCGCGATCCGTTATTTCTCTGACTTCTATGGATTCTGCGTAGCTTGAAATAATATTAGTTCCGGTAGCTGGCTGATCCTTTAGCACTTCGTCAAGCTTATTTGCATAGTCAGCCTGCAGATGATCTTTTGACTGATGTTCATATGTTGGAAATAGTAAAAATCTGTCGTGCCTGACTTTGAAGCCTTGGCGGTATTCCAGTATGCCGCCCTTGCGTAAAAGCAGAACCTGCCTGCCCTCTTCAAGAGCCCTGCAGACGACAGCCCATTCTTTCAGCGCCTGCATAATTATCCTAGACTCTTAATGATGTCCTCAACTCCCTTATAAACGCAGACAATCATTGGAGTGTCACGGATAATATACTTGCTCACTTTAGTTTCGCGCAGCTGAATTATTAGTTCCTGAAACGCCATCAGATCCATAGTCTCAAAGGCGAGCATGAAATCCTGATCATCAAGGCCAAAGGAGTAAGTGGTGTTGAGCCTAACCTGTGGAAATTTTCGTCCTACCAAGATATGCTCTTCCATCATTTTCTTGCGCTCTTCAAAAGGCAGCAAGTACCATTCCCTGGACTTAACAAATGGATAGACAATACAATATTTCAAAGGCTGCTCATCTGTCATAAATCCGGGCATAATCTTTGATGAGTAGACAGATGGTCTTGTTGCGGAGAGGAAAACATACGATGGCAGTAGGTATTTGCCAAGGACAGTTGAATAGATCTTGGATGTCATTACCTGCGTCTTTTCTACAGAGTTAGAAATCATCCATAACATCAAGTCGCTATCTTCGCGTAGGCCCAGAGTTGAGTATGTCCTCACTTTTATCTTGGTATTGGCAACCTCGATTAGGCTAGAAAACTCTTTGGCCGCTTCCTCCTTGCCTATCTCATTTAGCCAGCGCCACTTGGGATCTACTCTGAAGAATGAGAAGTTGAGAAAGATTGCTGTCTGTGGCTCTTCTGACGTGGGTGCTTCTGCAACCATCTATGTAAAAATAAATTTAGTGAGGCCTAATTTTTACTTGTCTTCTTCTATGCCGAGCCAAGTGTAACCCTTCGCTTCCAGTTCTTCAGCCAATTCTTTGCCGCCTGATTTGATAACCTTACCCCTTGCCACTACATGGACATAATCAAGCTTTTTGAGGTAGCGAAGGATCCTAGCATAATGAGTGATTACAAGCACGCCGGCGCCCGTATCAATCAATTTGTTTATTGCCTCCGCAACTGACTTGACTGAATCGATATCCAGACCCGAGTCCGGCTCATCTAGAATTGCGATATTCGGTCTGAGAACTAGCATTTGCATGACTTCTGACCGTTTCTTTTCGCCACCAGAGAAGCCTTCATTGAGGTAACGGCTCAGAAACGAAGGATCGAGTCCCACCGCATCAAGATTCTTTTTGACATACTCGTGAAATTCGCGAACTGTGATGAAAACCTCTCGGTCTTGTTCCTCACCAAGTGACTTATTGAGGGTGTTGTAGGCATTTCTCAAAAAGTGGCTGTAGCCAACTCCTGGAATCTCTGTAGGGTATTGAAAGCCAAGAAAGAGACCCTTTCTTGCTCTCAGATCAGTTGAGAGATTAAGGATGCTCTCGCCTCTGACCAAAATGTCACCCGAGTCGATGTTATACTTAGGATGACCCATAATTGCATTTGCAAGCGTGCTTTTACCAGAGCCATTTGGGCCCATAATTGCATGAACCTCACCTTTATTGACGCTAAGGTTAAGTCCTGTAAGTATCTCCTTGCCATCAATGCTGGTGTGCAAATCTTTTACCTCTAGAAACGTCATACTATAACACTGTTATACACACTTAATATACGTATTGTGTGGATGAGTTCCCGTAGGGAAGCAGTGTTTTCAAAGCAACTATTGCATGTCATTTGTCATTGCTCAGGATGTGGTTTGATCATCATCATTATTATTATCCTCTCGAGCATTTCTTCTCGAACATGCCAGGTCAATGCTTGTACTGCGTAGATTCATGTTTTCTGTGCATTGCAATAGCCAGTTGAATCCTTTCGCTCTATTCGTCAACTTTTTCATTCTCTTGATCAAGGTATATCCTATCCTTCTATCAGCTAAAAATTCACAAGATATGCGGGTAGAGTTCTTTTACTTATTGTACCACTAACTTTCCTGTCATATATGGATGCACTATGCAGTAATAGTCGTATTGCCCTGGACTGACTTGTGCAAGTGATAGTGCGGCTGATTCACCACCATTAATCAAACTTGTATCAAACAACTGTGCAGAGTTTGGATCTTGGGGACCAGTTCCAGAAGTTGCACTGTGGGGGAGAGTGTCTTGATTGACTACTGTGACTTCAGCTCCTGCACTTACTGTAAGCTCATCTGGGTCATAATCAGGGCTGCCTTGTATTGAAGAGCCTTCAAGAATGTTTATTGTGGAACCAGTACCACCGCCTGTAGCAGCAGGAGCAGCAGTACCACCAGCTGTTTCTCCTTGTTGTGTTTGGTTAGCTGTTTCTCCACCTTGTTGTTGAGCAGCTTCGTCTCCTTGTGTTTGGTTAGCTCCTCCTTGCCCTTGTTGCGCAACATTCCTCAAGGATGGTGGAACCTCAAGCATTTCGGGACTCAATTCAGGCAGAGGGGGCAATCCATACTGTTCATTTAGCCATGTCTGCTGTCTTTCCATAACTTGTGTTGAAAAGTCTGGCCCTATGTATCCAATCGTTGCCCAGAGTATGATTATTGTAGCTAATGAAACGCCCATTACGAGTATACCTAATGCAACACCGCGCATATGTGGCGAGTAACCTTTGCTTTCTTCGTTATGAGAATGCGGGGAAGACATCTTCCCTAATATCTAATCTACACCATTATATATAGAATGAAAAGCGACAGAGGCATAAGAATGCAAAAACTAATGAGCTAACTAGTACAAGTATCTACGAACTTGTGAAATTGTTATTTTTACGGCTAACAAATATTGATCTAATTCCTTTATATGGTATCTAGAACTCGCTGAATAGCGAGCAGTTAAGAAGAAACAAAATTTGTAAGGTTTGCCTTTGCTTAGATATTAATAGCTTATTCTGAGCTAAATCAATGGGTTTTTGATACAACTTTAAAATCTAATGTCAGTCTTTTACATAATTTCTATAATGGAAACTCTTGCAGACGCGTGCGATGGTAATAAATATCGGCAGTAGTTCAAATCTCAGGAAGGACATTGAAGCGCGCTATTTTAGTTCTGATTGCTTGTGTCAGTGCTCTCTTGAGTTCAATTGGCATTCTTGAGTATTATGCTCCTTTTCAATACAATCTAGGGTATGAAATACCCTCTGCTACAACAATTGCTCAAGGAGGAGAGATAGTAGATACTTCAACCAGCGTTACAACAAATGGTGTTCAGATAACAAGGAATAACACCTTAACGTTGACAGATCTGTTTGAAGAGACCCAACAATCAGTAGTTCAGGTCAGCGGTACAGTAGGTGAAGATAGCCCCTTTTTTGGAACTAGCCTAGGGTCGGGATTCATTTACGATAATATTGGCCATATTATCACCAACTATCATGTTGTTGCAGGAAGTGATCCTGATGACATCAGTATAACATTTATCGACGGAACAGTTTATAGAGCAAGTGTAGTAGGTTCAGATCAGTACAGCGATCTTGCCGTACTGCGTGTGCAAGATGATATTCCTACAGATAAGCTAGTACCTTTGCCACTTGGAAACTCTTCTGGATTGCTAGTGGGTCAAGAGGTTGTGGCGATTGGGAATCCGTTTGGGCTATCTGGCTCCATGACAGAAGGAATTGTCAGTGGTCTCAACAGACTGATCCCTGTTTATCAAGATCCGTTTTCTAATGTTGCAACACCTGCCTTTTCTATTCCAGATGTGATTCAGACTGATGCAGCAATCAACCCGGGCAATTCAGGCGGACCACTTTTGAATATGCAAGGTGAAGTGGTTGGCATCAATTCTGCTATCTTTTCTACGACTGGTGGTTTTGCAGGAGTAGGATTTTCAGTTCCTTCAAACACAATAGCCAAGGTAGCCCCTGTATTGATAGAAAGAGGCTTCTTTGAGCATCCCTGGCTTGGAGTCACTGGAATAGACATGACACCGGAAATAGCAGAGGCAATAGGTCTTGGAGAGCCGAGAGGATTTTTAGTTATAGAAGCTGCGCCGGATGGTCCTGCTGGCAGCGCAGGGATCCAAGGAGGCGATACTCCAATGCAACTTAACGGAGCGGAGATTACAATAGGAGGAGATGTTATCTTGGCAATAAATGACAGGGATGTAAGAAAAATAGACGATGTGCTTGGATACCTGCAGCAAGCAACGCAAGTTGGAGAAACAGTAACACTTACTGTATGGAGAGACGGAGAGATAATTGAAATTGATGTAACACTTGGAGCAAGACCAAGCTTGCAAGAGTCACCGTAAAATATAGTTAATCATAATAATGATTAACGGTTCATTCCATATATGCATGAAAAAAGAATGATGACACATATCTTCTGATCTCAGCAGGCTTTTGGCTTTAATTGAAAGTCTGCTTAAACTTTAATCAGATTTCATATGCTGTATGAATCTGTAGGCGTTAATGTAGCTGAACCGGTGACGTATTGTATATCTGGATCCTCATCCAACATTTTGCCCAACTCCTCCATCGACATTCTAATTGCTTTAAATTTTAGAGTTTTTTCCTCTTCAACTTTAGACATTCGCTGATATTTTTGATAGATCCACTCTTTCTTTTGGTTAATATCTAGATCTGCAGGATATACTACTCGAAACACCACGCTACCTTCCCAATCAGGATATCTCGTTTGATAATATAAGATATCAAGTAGAAGGCTCTGATCTACTTTGGGCATGAGCGTCTGAGCCTCCTTTAGGAAGTTCTGATAATCCTGTTTTATCCTAACAGCAGCAGAAAGAGTGGAAGGAGTTACTCCCGACTTTGCTGTATCTGCAAGGCTACTGTCGTGGCTCATATACTTTTCTTTGAAGCCATATATCTTTTAACAGTTGCACTAGATTGTTTCGTATTATTATCGTCTCTGCCATCTTACAATCCTGGTGCCTGTTCTTGTTGGTTGACTCATGCAAACTTGTAATTACGCTCTACAAACTCACCGTCTTCCTTCAAACGAACAACTCCCAGTTCATCAAAATCTACAATAGATGATTTAGGAATGGCATATTTGTTTGGTGTTATTGGACCGAATGTGGCAATAATTTTTTCCGCTTGAACCGACTCGACTACTCCAATGTCCTTGCCATCTCGGGTAAAGACAGGTTTGTTTACAATTTTCTGCCAGTCATCAATTTTTTCTTCAATTGGAGATGCCATATACCCAAAATTTTATGCACTGTATATGATTTAATTGTTCCAAGTTATATTTTTTAGACTTTACATTATTGCAGTGAACTATTTGCTCATTATTGACAGCATTTTAGTGTTCAATGCAAATATTTAAATATCTTCGGGATTCAAAGCAAAAAGTCGAAATATCACCATTTCATTTAAAATTTTTTATATAATGGATAAGCGTGTTTAGTTGAATCTAGTTACAAGGTATTAGATTAGGGCGTCCATCAGTTCTTTCGATTGGCAAAAACTATTTAATCGTAGGTTCCTTAGATGCAAACGCTTCTAAGTATTTTACAATATAACTACTAGTAGAACATAATAATGTAGCAGTCACTTGTTGAAAAAGAATCAAAAGATATACACCAAATGGAAGCCAATTTAGATAGCAATAATCAAGCTTCCTCTTTTAGCTGCTCGCGGGCGCTTATTTTTCTATAGCAATTTATGCAAAGTATTGCATTGTTATAGCGATAGATTTTCTTATTTGAGTTGAACAATGAGAGTTTTGAAAGTTCTATAGAGCAATTATCACAACTCTTCTTCATAGGCAATACATACGTACGCTTCAAGTTATTTAAAAGAGATGGATAGTTGATCCAGTATTGGTGCAAGATAAGGTAGGACGTGTACACACCTTACTAATAGATGTAATGTCATGCGTAGGCTCATTATTATCTTTGAAAAGAAGCAGCAAACGATTTTAGAAATATAGAGAGCCGACTTATTTTGTGCTTCTTTAGCAATGAAGAAAGGTGTCAAATGAACTCTATTATTTTGAGGAGCGATCATCAATTGGTATTGCAACATTCAATCCAGAAATCCAAACATATCGTTAGATAAAAAGAAAAAATATCAATAACGATTATTAGTTCCAGTACACCAAACCGCTCCTATATATGCTCAAGGTAGCTGTTATCGGAGCCACGGGCGCAGTGGGCCAGGAATTCATTATTGCTCTAAACAAGCACAAGTGGTTTGAACTGACGCAGGTAGCCGCATCTGAAAGGTCGGCTGGAAAAAAATATGTTGACGCAATCCGTGATCCAAATTCTGGCATTTTGCGCTGGCACAATAGGGAAGAAGTACCCGAGTATGTTAAGGAGATGGTCATCAGCAAAGTGGACGACATCAAGCCAGAGAATTTTGATCTTATATTTACTGCACTTGAATCGGATGATGCAAAAATAGTAGAGCCTAAGTTCGCTAAGACTACACCAGTCATTAGTACTGCTGCTGCATTCCGCTATGAAGCTGATGTACCAATATTGATACCAGGCATCAACGATAATCATGCGGAACTGCTAAACATTCAGAGAAAGAACCGCAGTTGGAAGGGGTTTATTGCACCGTTACCAAACTGCACGACAACCGGCATGGCGATAACGCTAAAGCCGATACTTGATAGGTTTGGCATCGATAGAGTATTCATGACCTCTATGCAAGCCCTTTCCGGGGCAGGAAGGTCACCTGGCGTCATTGCACTTGACATCATGGACAATATCATCCCTTATATCCCAAAGGAGGAGGAAAAGGTACAGGTTGAGACAAAGAAGATCCTTGGCTATATGAACAACAGCTCGATAGCTCCTGCCCCACTCAAGGTTAGCTGTACTTGCACAAGAGTTCCAGTGCTTGATGGTCACACAGAGTCAGTATTTGTGGAAACCGAGCAGACAGCAGAGACACAAGATGTAAAGAAAGAAATGGAGAAATTCTCAAAGAATGTGACTATAACGGGTTTGCCAAGCGCGCCAAAGGACTATATTATCGTGCACGATGATCCGACAAGGCCACAGCCAAGAATTGATAGAGAAATAAATGATGGCATGACTACAGTTGTCGGAAGAATCCGCAAGGACACTGCATTCGATAACGGCATCAAGTATATGCTCCTGTCGCACAACGAAAAGATGGGATCGGCAAAAGGCGCTATTCTTCTTGCTGAATTGCTGAAGGATCATAACATCCTCTGATTATTCTCTATTACGATAAACTTTATCAACAAAACCTTATACTAAGAAATGTGGAGAGCGGCAGCGAAAATCAAGAAAATTATGGTGATCGTAATGTTCTTTCGGAAATGAGTGCCCGTGAGCTAGAGCAAATCATTTCAAATGAGACCGTAGGACTATTAATTTTTGGAGCTTGTGAGAACCATGGAGACCATATGCCATTTGGATCAGATTTCATCATGCCATTTGAACTTGCCAAAAGAGTTGCTACCCGACATGGTAAAAAAATAGTCATTTTTCCACCAATTCCATATGGGGTGAGTTCCCACCATAAAGACTTCTTTATGACAGTTAGCTTTGAGCCAGATACGATGATAAATGTGATACGTGATATTTTGCAAAGCCTAGTGAATAATAATATAAGACATATTCTAATAATAAATGGCCATGATGGTAATATCGCACCCATTGAACTAGCTTCTAGAATAATTAAGGAAAGAAATCCCAAAGTTGTAATATCTTGTCTAGAATCATGGTGGACTCTAGTTGGAACAATAGATAAGGAACTGTTTGATGTTTGGGATGGTCTAGGACATGGAGGAGAGGCAGAAACATCTGCAATGCTTGCTGTAAGGCCGGACCTTGTAAATATGACCGTAGCACCCAAAGATGTTATACCAAAACTGCCAGATAATGTCAGAATATATTGGAAGTTTAACGAATTGACCGACACTGGAGCTACGGGTGCTCCAAAAAAGGCAACTAGGATGAAAGGAGACAAGATAATAAGTATTCTTGAAAATGTTCTACTTGCATTTATACGTGATATGGAAAAGAATCAATGGAAATACGGTATTGGAGGTGGCAGTAGCAGCAGCAATACATAGCAAAGATAACCTATCATAAGATGATGGCGATAGCATGGTGTTTAGAGTATCTAGTATAGCATTATCTTTCATTCAAAGGATGAAGATAGAATATATATGCAGCAATAGACATTTTTCGTTAAAAATAAAGAATACAGTCATGCACCTTGTAGATTTACTTTCTTAACTCAAGTAATAGTAGAACCTATAATATTGAATTTTTACACCTGAAATGTTTTTATTATGAGGCCAGCAGCTGCAAAGTGATATGTCTAGTGCATCTCTCACATCAGTTCCCAATATAGGTGACAAAGCTCCAGATTTTGAACTTCCAGATGTAGACCAAAAATGGCGCAAATTGAGCGAATTTAGAGACAGGAAAACAATCGTTGCATTCTTCCCAGCAGCAGAATCAACGGTATGCACAGCAGAAATGTGTGCCATTCGTGATCAGCTTGACGAGCTTAGAGACTATGGAGCAAACGTAGTAGCTATTTCTGTTGACAGTCCTCATGCAAACAAGGCGTTCACTCAGAATCATCATCTTAACTTTCCAGTGTTGAGTGACTATAAACGTGATATTATCAAAAGATACGGCATTGTAATGAGCAAACTTGGCACTATGGAAGGTTACAATGCAGCAAAAAGATCAGTCTTTATCCTTGATGAAGACGGCAAGGTAATCTATAGATGGATTTCAGATAATCCAACCATAGAGCCAAACTATAAAGAGATTAAAGAAGTACTCAAGAAGGCTAAGAAGTAGCAGTTAATTATTCAATGACTGCTAGTACATCATTTCTTGCGACAGTAGCGCCCTGGTTTACCTTTATTTCTTTCAGGTTGCCATCCCTATGGGCCTTCACTGCCACCTGCATCTTCATTGATTCGAGCACAAGAATAACGTCGCCCTTCTTAACCTCGGTTCCAGGCTTTGCTGTGATGTTAACCACTCTGCCAGGGATCTGGCTTGTAAGGTTGCGGTCGCCACCTCCGACTCCTCCCATTGCCGATGCCTTCTCAAGCACTTCTGTCATCTTGCTATGCTTTTTCACCACCAATGGCTGGCCATCGATCATTATCTTCACTTCTGCTGTGCCCAAGTGCAAGATCTTGACATGATGGAAGGTATTATCAAGCAAAAATTCAAACTCGTTAGTCCCAGATTTTAATAACCGTAATATGTGCTGCTTTCCTCCTATCCTGACTAGAACAGAATTGTTGTCAGTGGTGCGCAGCACTTCACCCTCTAACATCTCAGCAAGGTCGCCAACTTTGAACTGCATTCTATGCTCTCATCATTTTCCATTTTGACTTGGTCATAGAGCTCTGCTGGTTAGCCTCAGCCCTCCTTACAAACTCTGACTGCAATAGCACTGCTGCGACTGCCGCCTTTGCGCTTTGCTTGGCCGCTTCCTTTGCATTCTCGTTCATCTTGTTAAGTATCCTGAAACGTTCAAGATAGTCAGTCGAGAGTTCGCCATTGATAAAGTTTGGATCGTCCATTATAGTCTTATAAAGGGGAATTGTAGTATTGATGCCTTCTATCAGGAACTCGTCAAGGGCATTTTTCATTCTAATTCTTGCTTCGTCAAAGTTTCTGCCCCATGCCAAAAGCTTGGCTACAAGGGAGTCATAGTAACCAGATACATTGCACCCAGGGTAAAGATACGTGTCCACCCTGATGCCGGGCCCATAAGGAATGTTGCAGTTTGGCACAATGCCAGTTGAAGGTGCAAATTCATAAAATGGGTCTTCGGCGTTAATCCTGCATTCAATTGCGCAGCCATTCATCTTCAAATCTTGCTGCTTGAATGGGATTTCTTCGCCCTGTGCTACTCCTATCTGCAGCTTTACAAGGTCTAGCCCAGTCACCAGTTCAGTTACTGGATGCTCTACTTGCAAGCGCGAATTGATCTCGATAAAGTAAAAATTACCCTGAGTATCGCGCAAGAATTCTGCAGTTCCGGCGTTCAAATAGTCTACAGCATCAACTGCTCTTACTGCAATCTCACCAATACGATCTCTTGTTTTTTGATCAACCACAGGCGAAGGCGACATTTCAATGAGCTTTTGATGACGCCTCTGAATAGAACATTCTCGTTCAAACAGATGCCGGCTGTTGCCATGAGAATCACGTATAAGCTGAAATTCAATATGTCGGATCCGCTCAAGGTATTTTTCTACAAACAATGCTGCCTTGCCAAAAGCTGCACGTGACTCAGCTGACGCCATTTCGAACTCCTGTCTTAACTGCTTTTCATTGTTGGCAAGTCTAATACCTCTGCCCCCACCTCCAAAGGCTGACTTGAGCAAAACAGGATAACCTGCTTCTTCAGCAATATCAGCCGCCTCTTCGACATCTTCGACAATGCCATCGCTTCCCGGCACTGTTGGAACTTTGGCCTTTTTCATGATTGCTTTGCATTTCATTTTGTCGCCGGTAAGTTCCATAGCTTTGCTGGTTGGCCCAATAAAGATGATGCCATTTTTTTCGCACATATCTGAAAAATTCTCGTTCTCAGAGAGGAAGCCGTACCCAGGATGAATGGCATCTGCTCCTGCAGCCTTGGCAGTCTCGACTATCTTGGTCATATTGAGATAGCTCTGAGCCGGCGCTGCTGAACCAATATGATAGGCTTCATCAGCTCGCTTTACATGCACTGCGCGGACATCCTCGTCAGAGTAAATAGCTACTGATTTTATCCCAAGATCTCTACAGGCCCGAATAACCCTGAGGGCTATTTCGCCCCTATTTGCGATCAGTATGCTGGTTATTTTTTTTGACATTGCTATCACAAGTTGATGTTACCATGCTTCTTCCAAGGCCTTGACTCTTTCTTATTAGCAAGAGCATTGAGTGCCTGTATTATCATTGGTCTCGTCTCCATTGGATCTATAACCACGTCAATAATACCTTTTTCTGCAGCTATATACGGGTTTGCGAATTTATCCCGATATTCTTTAGCAAGCTTTTTCTTTGTTTCAGATGCATTTGAAGCATTCTTTAGCTCTCTCCTATGTATGATAGTGACCGCGGCTTCTGGGCCAAGGACAGCAATCTCGGCGCTAGGCCACGCGTAGTTAATATCAGCGCGCAGGTTCTTGCTTCCCATAGCAATGTATGCACCGCCATAAGCCTTGCCTATGATACATGTTACTTTGGGCACTGTGGCTTCACAATATGCGAACAGTAGCTTGCTGCCATGCCTGATGATGCCGTTGTGCTCTTGATCTGTTCCTGGAAGGTATCCTGGAGTGTCAACAAGTGTCACTATTGGGATGTTGAATGTGTCACAGAATCTGATGAATCTGGCAGCCTTGTTTGACGAATTGATGTCAAGTGCACCTGCCAGGTACATTGGCTGGTTTGCAATGATGCCTATCGACCTGCCACCCATTCTTGCAAACCCCACTACGATATTCTCTGCGAAGAGCTCATGCACTTCAAAAAAGTCACCGTTGTCGACTATTGATTTGATAATTTCCTTCACGTCATACTGCTGGTAGGGGTTCTCGGGAAGGATATTAATCAGCTTGGGATCGATTCTGTTCGGATCATCGTTTGTCTCAACTATCGCCGGCTCTTCGGCGTTATTATGAGGTATGAAAGACAATAGCTTTTTTATCTTGTCAAAGCAATCGTATTCGTTGCTGGCAATGAAATGTGCAACTCCAGATTTGGTAGCGTGTGCACGCGCTCCTCCTAACTCTTCAAAGGATACTTCTTGGCTGAGCACTTCCTTGACTACTTCAGGACCGGTGACAAACATCTGGCCGACATTTTCAACCATCACTACAAAGTCAGTCATTGCTGGCGAATATACCGCACCACCAGCGCATGGACCAATGCTAGCTGTGATTTGTGGTATTACGCCGGAGGCCATGGTATTATGGAAGAAAATTTCTCCATAGCCATCAAGACTCATGACACCTTCCTGAATGCGAGCACCACCGGAGTCGATTATGCCGATTATGGGGCAGCCGACCTTCATGGCATGATCCATCGCCTTGACTATTTTCTTGCTCGTCATTTCTCCAAGGGAGCCACCAAGAATAGTGAAATCAAAAGAAAATATAAACACCTGTCGGCCGTTTATGGTTCCAAAGCCAGTGACAGCTCCATCACCGTAGAATTTTGGCAGCGTAGGGTCGTCGCTTCTATGTGTGATATACTTATCCAGCTCTACAAATGAGCCTTCATCGAGCAAAAGAGAGATCCTTTCGCGAGCAGTAAGCTTGCCTTTGGAATGCTGAGCCTCAATCCTCTCTTGACCGCCGCCGCTCTCAGCAGACTTTTTCATTGAAGCCAGCCGTTTGATTTTCTCTTCATGCATAGAGATGTAATGTAAGCGAATAAGTCGTCATATAAATTCATTACAGAAGGGGTTATTCTCTGAGGCTAGATCGTCCCCCCTGAGCCCGGCGAAAGACGTTCATGCCAAGATTGTAATTTTCAAAGAGCGACTGTAGCGTTTCAACTTCTGTAGAAAGCATTGCAATTTCGCCTCTATTTTGCTCTGGATTCTTCATAAGCTCTTCAAGTCTCTCCTTCTTTTTTGCTAAGAGCTTGCCTACATTGTGCTCATATTCGCTTGACACATGACTTGCTGCCTGCATTTCAAATTTTAACTTTTGCTACTCTTTGAATCTTTTCAAGGAATGCATGTTGGTAGTTCTGGTATGCATTCTTGTCTTCCAGACATCTATTGCAGATAGATGCTTGTGATACTGAATGTATGCCATAGTCCTCGATCTCAAACCCGGAGTTGTCGGTCTCGACAGGCCTACCGCAGATAAAGCAATCAACATTTACTGCTGACGTCTTATGCTGCCTCTTCGTATCCTGATCTCTTTTTTCAGTTGTCGCAGGGTGATATGCCTTGCATTCGCTATGCTTGATCGCCTTGCTAGTCTTTGACCAAAGGGCATATTCACCTGCAGATATTTCCTTGCCGCATGCAGAGCACTTGCCTTTGTATTTCACCAAAAGCCTTATCCAATCGTTCATTTTCGCTTCGCTTTCTCGATCTCTTTTGCTATTGACTCGCCCAATGACTCATCCTGAAAGTTATCTAGTGCAAACTCCACTGGATCTATTTTTTCATCGATCATAGCCCTGATAAGATATGGCAGGACAAATAATCCGGCAGAGCTTCTTGACATATGAAGAGCCGGAGCAAGTTCATCCAAGATTTTCCTTGTCGACTGTGAGCGGGCAAATATCGGCCCCATCACAGGCCACGGCATTGAATATTGGCGATATTTGATACCCTTCTGGCGGGATTTTTCGTACAACCCTGTCGCAATCAGGCTGTTTACGTATTTCAGAAGGTGCCACTGTCTTGATGCGTTAGCCCTTCCAACGATCATATCAGCTCTTGAAAGTACATCCAGCAACAAAGCAAGATCGTGCTGTTCTATTTGTGAGGAAACCATGCTTGAGAATAAGGCTACTAGTATATCTTTCCGCCTTTCCTCCGGTGAGATCAATCGATATCTTGGGTCAGGATATAATGCATCAGCCCTCATTATGAACTGCATAGCCTGGTTCATGCTGTCGGCATTAAAATAACCATTGATTGCATCTGCAATGTCCACATCTACAATGTCTTTGTTTGAAAGAGTAGAATAGCCGGCAACACGTGACTGTGCACCGTTGAGCAACGATCGGATATCACCTCTACTGTTGTCTATGATCGATGTTTTATCGTCTGATCCAAGTTTTACCCCTTCGCTCTGCAGCACATGATCTAGATACAGTAGCAATAACCGTGGAGGCACTGGATTAAACTCTACTATTTTACAAGCCTTGGCAAGCTTGATTATCTTAAGTGACTTTTTGTTTGCAGCCATTATCACTGGCACGGTTGGCTCTTTTATTAGATTAGTAAGAGTCTCAAGACCCCCTGTGTCCTCTCTGTTCGAAATGCCATCTACTTCATCCAAGAACAGCATTATCTTTTTCCCAATCAGGTTGGTGGTATTTTGAAGAACTGGTATTATTCTTGCCTGCAGAGATTCCTTGTTGCGTATGTCACTTGCATTCATTTCTATCACATCATAATCAAGTTGCCTTGCGAGTGTGTGTACTAAGGTAGTCTTACCCGTGCCTGGTGGACCCAATAATAGAAGCGGCCTGCTGCCACTTACCCAGCCTGCTAACCACTTTATTACAATAAGGCGGGCATCCTCGTTACCCACCATTTCTTGCAGTGTCTTTGGCCTGTGTTTTTCAGACCACATCATTCTCATTATCATCTTCTTACAACAGCTTCTTCTATCTTTTTGTAGAATTCACCAAAGGGTGCACGGCGTACAAGCTCATTATACCAGTACTGATTGTAGTGACGGACAGTCAAGAAAAGAAATTCTAAAAAAGGTTTTATCTGAAATTTCTCAGGCAGCATGTCAAGTGCAATTTGTGCTTCATCCAAATATAGATCACTCTTTGCAATTGTAAGTTCAAAGCTGCGCTGGACATTACCCATGTTGACAGCAAAGTAGAGTGGCCATGACGGAATCTTGACTTCGTTGTTCCTGATCGCGTCTTCGATCTCATTACCACAGCCGACACATTCGCCAGCCTTGGCCATGCCAAGATGGAAAATATCAGAAAGTGGACGGCGGTTGAGCGCCATGTTCCTGCCAGCAGTGCCCATTACTGCCCGGTATTTCTTATAGCATTCAGTCATGTTTTCATCGTTAATTGATGCGGGTTCCTTCTTTAGCTTGATATCTATGTGTTGGCCGATTCTGGCATCGCGAAAGCCCTCCTCAAAAGCCTTTAGAACTGCATCACCTCCTTGTGCTATATTGGTGCGCGCTATTGCAAGTATGTAGGGGTTCATGAATTTATAATCGTCAAGATACTCCAGGTCTTCGTCCTTGTCGACTATCCTGTCCATAGGCTCTGAAAGATCAATTGCGATTATGTGGCCGTCGATAACAGCTTTCCTCCTTTCTTCAGAAACATCATCGCCAAAATATTTAGATGCGCTGTCATAAAGCGCGTTGAAAACCGGAAACGTCATCTTGACAAAATTAGAATCTAATATACGCCTGACTCTGTCTGCTAAAATATCAGGGTTTGATAATCTCATTTTGATGCCGGGCACATTACTGGATGAGAGGACAAGTTCTTGTGAGTTGTTCTCTTCTGCAAATTTGCGTATTGTCCCGGAGGGATTATTGTCGGCAGTTATTGCGTTATGCAAGGAGAAAGTGAATCGCTGCACGAAGCTAGGAAATTCCTGTTCTGTTTTTTCCTTGTAGTGATTGAACTGCTTGTAGCCCTTACTTTGCAGCATTCTCTCCTTGATTATATCCTTGCCAGCATGTGTCCTCAGCAGAGCCTCCTTTGAAAAAATCGATTCATCCTTGCCACTCATTTCTCTGGGTTCTGCCACCTATTGTTATTTAATCATTCATAATCTAATGTCCGAGCTTAGGTAATTTTATTTCCTGAGTTGGTGTCTTATACTGAGGCTAACCCCTTCAATCAAGTTGCAGCAATCATCAATTCTATTCTTTGCAAAAAATAGCAGATCAGAGTTGTGAACTATATTTCATAATTCAGTTATAACTAGGACGGGTTGAACAATCATCAGCCATATTAGATTGAATGTGATTTCGCGGCTGCTGTCCTTCAGGACGTAGTAGGTATGTACTATTATTCTTCCTTTTTCTCTTGTTTCTCGCTTTCTTCCTCGTCCTCATCTTCGTCTTCTTCCTCTTGTTCCGCTTCTGCTTCCACTATAACAAAACCAAGTTCCTTTGCCTTGTTTACAAGTTCTGACATCTTTTGGACTACAGTAGCTCCATCTTCTTCATTTATTCTTAATTCTAATTCAACTTCAAACACCATGTTGTATTATCACAAATTCAAAGACGAATATTTACTTAAATGCGTTATTATTACAGGCTCGCTCTGTAGTTGACATCGTATTTGAGAACGTATTTCTCCAGAATTATAAAGACCACAGCTACTGTGAACAACCTATTATATGGCTATATTCAATAATAATAGTATCATATTATAGAATCTAGGGAAGTCATGTGTTCTATAATTAGTTGATCCATAGAATGATAATAATAATATTGTCTCAAAGATGATGATAATAATAATCCCTCTTTACTCAATTTTAATTATCCTTATTCAAACTTGATCAACAAATAGCAAAAAATATTATTTTTCACAATACTTGCAAAAAGACTTCAACTCGTAAAAAATTGGAAGAAGAAGAAAGCTCTGCTTACCTTGAAGCCATTGCGATTCTTTCTTGTTCATTCTTTTTCTTGATAGCGTGGCTTGCCATATCGTTATTGGCAGCCAGAATGATTTCCTTGGCAAGTGCCTCTTCTATGGTCTGCAGGTTTGAATACGTCGACTCTCTTACACCTTCTGCAATAAAGCGAAGTGCAAGGTCGACTCTGCGCAGCGGAGCTACATCAACTGATACGTGATAGACGACACCACCATATACTATGCGAGTTGTGTCCTCATTTGGAGAAGAGTTCTCGATTGCTCTTACGAGCAGATCTACAGGATTTTTGCCAGTTTCAAGATATATGATTTCGAATGCTGTTTTGATTATGTTGAGCATCTTTGCCTTCTTGCCACCCATTCTGCCGGTATTCTTCGCATACTTTTTGCCAAAGTGCATCATCTTGTTTGCCAGACGCTCGACAATATTGACCTCTGCTTTTTTCAGCCGCTGGTGCTCGTGCCTACCAAACGTGACTGGAATGACGGCTGGCTTTAGATTAATTACAGATTTAAGACCGGGATCGTTTATTTCGATATTGCTTATGTCCCATCTGTGGAATAGTTGAATGTTTACCTGCTCTTTTCCACTCATCTTCTCGGCTTCTCCTTTCTTCCACGGACAAGTTCATTCAATGAGACACCGTTGACTTTGAACACCTGCCACCTGACGCCTGGAATATCGCCCATTGCTCCTCCCATTGAGCCTCCAATACCCCCAATAATTACCTCGTCGTGTTCGTCGACAAAGTTAAGAGCACCATCCTTTGGTAAGAAGGCAGTAACGGACTTGCCATTCTTTATCAGCTGAACTCTGACACACTTGCGTACAGCAGAGTTAGGCTGCTTTGACTCAATGCCAACCTTTTCCAATACTATTCCTCTTGCCTGTGGCGCACCTTCTAGAGGATTTGCCTTCTTGTCAAGCATGAGCATCCTTCTCTTATAATATTTTTCTGCCCACCGAGCACGGCTCTTTTTTGCCTTAAGAACCCTGCCTGCGAACAGACCTAGTGGAGATTTACCCATCCATATTCACCCTATTACTACTATTTCCCTGTTCAGGCCCAACTATTAACACATTGGATATTTGGAAGTATCGTTTCGCAAGAAGCCTTGCCTTCTCTGCATTTCTACCTTCCCTTCCTACTACAGCTCCTTTTTTCCTAGGATCAACTGTTACAACTGCCTGTTTTGTCCCGTCACCTCTTTCAGATATCCGAACATCATTTATCATATCAGCATTGAGCATATTGCGGATGAACTCTGCAGGATTATCAGAAAATTCAACAAGTTCTATCTTTTTTGTGACCATATTTTGCAGCTGTTTGATCGTAGAACCACCTTTGCCAATGGCGAGCCCCATCTGGCCTTTATTTACAACGAAAATAACTCGGTCCATTTTGTCGTCTACAATACAATCCCTTGCTGTTGCGCTTGTGATGCTTTGAAAGAGAGACATTAGGCGCAACTCATCTGAAGTAAGCTTTATCTCAGTCATTTTCACAGCGTCCCTATATGGAGGCATAATGTAAAAGATGACGGAGATGGCGGCAGTACATCATTCTCACAACTCAATTTTGTCTCACAGGTACCTTTTGTTTACTTGTCCTTTTTTTCTGATAGTATGGCGCTTATTTCGTCTGCTGTCCCGCTCTTGATTGCTATAGTAGTAATCCTGTAAGGCTTATTACAGAGCTTGCCCAATTGCACAGAAGTACCTGGATACTCATAGACTGTAATATTGGTAGACTTGGCCTGATCTTCTAGCTTTTTTCTATATTCAGGGTCAAGGGACTTGCTGACGATTATCAACTTGGAGCCTTTGACTGACTGTAGTACTTCCTTGATGCCACTTTTGTACCTGCCGTCGGCTATCGCATTCTTAATCACTTTTTCCAGTGTTCTCATTGTCCTTCACCTTCATGTACAGGTCTACCATTCCAGTGCCGACAGGTACAGTAGCACCTACTATAACGTTTTCTGTCACTCCTCTCAATGTTTCAACCTGCCCTTCAAGCGATGCTTTGGCTATTGTTGGTACTGTAATCTCAAATGCAGCCCTTGCAAGAACTGATGTCTTCGTTCCTGCAATGCCATGCCTGCCTATCTGTTGCAGATATCCCTTTGATGTCATAAGGTCAGCCACAAGCATGATGTGTCGTGTATCTACCTCCAATCCCTGCTCTTCAAGTGTATTTGTGATCTCTTTGACAAGAGCGGTTCTTGCAGCTTCAATGCCAAGCATCTGCCATATCTCGTAAACATTGTTCGTCGTAGTTCTGGTAGTATCTACACCATCTACTGCCATTACCTTTGCAAGGTTAGAGCCAGCGGTTTGTATGACCCATTCTTCATCCTGCTTGACTATTGTTACACGCTCAATATCGGATACGCCCTTTACACGCGTATTGAGTAACTTGCTCTTGAGTGTGAGCAACGTCTGCGCGTCAGGCTCATCTGGAACCATCAGTTTGATGAATAGCTTGTTTTCATTTGGCTTGATGCTATACTTCTTCTTGGATGTCTGAAGTACTTCTTGCACATCGGCGAAAGTACATCCTCGTTCTGCCAGCTTTGCTTCAGATAGATGAAATGTCAATATACCACTATAATCAGTTTCTGTTCTGTTAACAAGATCGCCTATCTGAGTGAATAGTATCTCCCTTGCTACTTCAAGAGCCTTTTCCCTAGACACTCTATGGTTCTCGTCAAGGTAAATATCCATTGTAGGTGTTACCGGCTTCTTTCTTGCATCTACAAGCTCGATCAGCCTTGGAAGGCCAAGCGTCACATTTCTCTCTTTAACGCCGGCAAAGTGAAATGTTCTGAGCGTCATCTGGGTTCCGGGCTCACCTATAGACTGTGCTGTTACTACGCCGACTGCCTCTCCTGGCTCTGCAAGTGCCCTATCAATAAGATCAAGCACCTTCTTCATTACTTTTTCAACACCATCTTTACTGAGTCTGTTCTCAAGAAGCGCTTTTTCCAAATTAGCCTTCATTCTTGGATTGAGGCTTCCGGCATATTTTGAAATTATATCTTTGGTGACATCCTCAATAGCCTTGCGTCCTTCATCAACAATTGATTCAGATTCAATGACCCTTGAGATATTGACAGCCTCGCCATGGTCACTCTTAGCAGGGTCAATACCGTCCTCACCATACATATACTGCACAATGTTGCCATGGGGGTCGCGAACGGTATGATCATACTCAATCTTCAGATGCTCAAGTGCATTGATCAATCTTCTCTGCATGTAGCCAGACTGCTGGGTTCTCACTGCAGTGTCTACAAGGCCTTCCCTTCCGCCCATTGCGTGAAAGAAAAACTCAAGTGGAGACAGACCATCACGATAGTTTGACTTGACAAAGCCCTTTGCATCAGGGTTGGTTTCATTTGGCTTAAAATGTGAAAGTGCTCTGTTGTGATAGCCCTTCTGGATTCTCTTGCCTCTAATCGATTGCTGTCCTAATGCTGCAGTCATTTGGCCTATGTTGAGTGTCGACCCTCTTGCACCCGTAGATGCCATGATTACGCCAGAGTTCTCGTTAGGGAATGCTCTGTCGGCTGTCCTGCCGGCGCGATCACGGGCCCGAGACAATTCGTTTACAACATACAACTCTAGCGCTTCTTCTCCAGACAGACCTCTTGTTAGCGGGAGTGTACCTTCATTGTACTGTTGTATCAACTCATAGACCTTTTCGTAGGTCCTTTGTATGATGTCACTGATACCCTGTCGGCTCTCTGGCGGCAGCCACAAGTCAGAGTACCCATAGCTAAATCCTCTATGGGTGATGTATGTCTTAAGCATGGTAAGTATGGAGTCAAGGAACTTTCTTGCCGCATCTGTGCCATAGTCCTTGGCGATCCTGTGAAGTACGCTGTCCGGCTCTTCTGCACCAATCGATGCCTTATCTATGACACCGCTTATAAGCTCGCCATTCTTTATGACTACATCCTTGCCTTCTCCCTTTGCGGCCTTGTTCCACTTTGAGGTTATGATAAAGTTAAAGTCCTTCGGCAGAAAGAGTGAGAACAGTTGCCTACCTGAGTACCTTTTTTGACTGTCTTCTGTGGTTATAAGCGGTTCGGGTAGTGATCCATGGTAGCCGCCTAGCATAGCCAAATTTGCGAATTCATCTCTTGTCAGAGTCGATCTATCGCTGGTAAGAATGAATGCACCAGTAATAAAGTCTCTAATGCCGCCAATGATAGGGCCGCCATACCTCGGTGAGATTAATTGATCTTGCACCTTCATAAGAAGCGTTGCTTCAGCTCTTGCTTCTTCGCTCTGGGGCACATGAAGATTCATTTCATCTCCATCAAAGTCAGCGTTGTATGGTGGACAGACTGCAGGATGCAATCTAAATGTGCGGTAGGGCAGCACCTTAACGCTATGGGCCATAATTGACATTCTGTGGAGTGAAGGCTGTCTATTGAAAATGACAATGTCGTCGTCTGCCAGATGGCGCTCTACAATGTAGCCAAGGGCAAGTGAATCAGCTATTGCTTTTCTATCGGTAACATAATCGAGTCTAATCTTGACTCCATCCGGCCTAATGATATAGTTTGCTCCTGGATATGTATTAGGACCATTCATCACTAACTCTTTGAGCCGCTCCAAGTTCCATTGCGAAACTGTTTCTGGTATAGTGAGCTTCTTTGCAACGTCTACCGGTACGCCAACATCAGATATTGCGAGATTAGGGTCAGGTGAAATCACAGTTCTGCTGGAAAAGTCGACACGCTTGCCTGAAAGTGAGCCTCTGAATCTTCCTTCCTTGCCCTTTAACCTCTGAGTAAGAGTCTTAAGTGGCCGGCCGGACCTGTGGTGGGCCTGTGGAATGCCAGAAACTTCGTTGTCAAAGTATGTCGTAACATGGTACTGCAGTAAGTCGACTAAGTCCTGCACAATAAGCGGAGGAGTTCCTGCTTCTTTGCTTTCCTTGAGGCGCTGGTTGACCCTGATGATATCGACAAGCTTGTGAGTTAGGTCATCTTCTGACCTAATGCCTGTCTCCAGAATAATAGAGGGTCTGACAGTCACGGGTGGTACAGGTAGCACTTGCAGCACAAACCACTCTGGTCTTGCTGTCTTGGGATCATAGCCAAGCAGCGTCAGATCGTCGTTAGGTATATGGCTCAGTCTTTCGCGGATAGTGATTGGAAGCAGCCTGTTTTCGCCAGCATCAGTACGCTCAACAAATATCGTCGGTTTTGTAAATATCAAGTCATACTGCTCTTTACCACAGTGCGGGCATGACTTGACCTTCTTCGCCCGCTCAATAATATCATCTTTGATGTTTTCGAGTGTAATTACTACATATGCCGCCTTTGTGTCACGAATAGACTTGTAGTGGGCGAGCTCTTCTCCATCAAGCTTGATCCTGTTGCATGATCGGCATGTTATCAAGAGCAGCTTATGAATATCATCTACAAAAGCGATGTGTAGCACTGGCTCTGCTAGTTCGATGTGTCCAAAATGCCCGGGGCATTTCGCAGAAGTGTTTCCACAAGTGGCACACTTTTGGCCAGGCTCTAGTGTTCCCAACCTGTTGTCCATCAAGCCGCCTTGTACTGGCATTCCGTCTTCGTCATATGTTTCAGGCGCAGTGATCTCAGCTACGGAGAACTTACGCACTTCAGTTGGGGACCATACACTAAACTTTATTCCACCTAGAGTTTTTGCAGATTCTTCCATCATTCTATCTCACACTTTCTCCTTTACAAGTAGCCTTGGCGCGACATTGAGACTCATCATTTCCTGCAACAGCAACTTAAATGCATACGCAATCACTACAGATGATATCTTGGCTTTTTCCCCACATACACGACAGATGTATCGGCGCTGTTTGACGTCATAATATGCCAGTAAGCCACAACGCTCGCAGACATTTACTTCAGCTTTGTCCGATTCTTCTAGCAGCCTGTCCTTGAGCATCATGGATGCGCCATATGCGATAAGACAGTCCCGCTCCATTTCTCCAAATCTCAATCCGCCGCCCCGCGCCCTGCCCTCAGTTGGCTGCTTTGTCAACATCTGAACCTGACCTCTGGCGCGACTATGGATCTTGTCGGCAACCATGTGATGCAATTTTTGGTAATAAACGATGCCGATGTAGACGTCTGCTGGAAATCTTCGTCCAGTCCTGCCGTCGTACATCACTTCCTTACCTGTATACTTGAAGCCATAATGCTCCATTGCATTCTTAATGTTGTCTAGCTTTTCTCCAAGAAAAGCAGAGCCATCAGCTATTTTGCCGCGGAGTGAAGCGGCTTTCCCGCCGAGCGATTCCATGAATTGGCCGACCGTCATCCTTGATGGAAAGGCATGCGGGTTGATCATGATGTCTGGCACAATGCCGTCCTCAGTATATGGAAGGTCTTCTTGATTGACCAGCATGCCGACAACTCCTTTCTGCCCATGCCGTGAGGCAAACTTATCTCCAATCTCTGGGATGCGCATGTCGCGTACTCTAATTTTGTACATCTTGCCACCTTCAACTGACTGAGTCACAATGACTGTATCGACCACACCGTTCTCTGACGGTCTGACGCCGACGGAAGTGTCTCGCCTGTATGGACCCTTAACCTCAAACTCCTTATATTCTTCCATAAACCTTGGCGGCGATGTTCTACCGATTAAGATGTCCCCTCCATTCACAACTGCTTCATGCATTATCGCGCCGTCCTGCTCAAGCAGACGGTAGGCCTTCTCGCCTCTGTAGCCCCGGATGTTGGCATCTGGTGGAGGTACTTCAAAATTATCTTTCATCCCGCCAGGATATTGCTTTGCTTCTGCCTCATAAATCCTATAAAAGAATGTCCTGCCAAGTCCTCTATCTACTGATGCTTTATTGAATACTACGGCATCTTCTATGTTGTAGCCTTCAAATGGTAGTACAGCGACTACACAATTCTGTCCTGTAGGGCGGTCTTCAAGACCAAGTAAATTAATCGCCTTTGTGCTCACTACTGGCGTTTGCGGGTAGAGCATAAAGTGCTGCCTGACGTATGTGCTTGCATTCATCAATGGCGTAGAAAAACCAAGACTTTGCTTTGCCATCGCACTTTCATATGTATTCCTAGGTGACTGATTATGCTCTGGATACGGAATGATTGAAGCTCCCACACCTAAGATGGCAGATGGGAATATCTCTAGATGAGTGTGAAGGGGTTCTATTTTCTTTGGATCAATTGCGACATAGCAGTTCTCCTCCTCATTTGCGTCTACCAACTCGATCATACCCATATAGATGAGATCATTCCAAGAAAGGAACTTTTTCGATATTTTTTCAATTACATCGTATGTAACAAGCGGCCTGCCGTCTCTAATGACTACAAGAGACCTCAGTACCCTGCCAGCGTTGCAACTAATGTAAAGGCGTTTTGTGGCATTAGGATTTTGGGAACTGTAAAGATAGATGCCGACATGGGGATGGATCTTCCCTGATCTCCTCATAGACCTAAGCGTTTCAGCAAGGTGATCTCCCTTCTCGATGTAGCCGATAAGCCGACCGTCAACGAACACCCTTGTGCCCGACTTCCTTAGAGCTTGGTCGACATCATCTACGCTCTGTATTCCCAGCTCATATAGCTTTTCTGTAATTTCAGCACTCTGAATGTTGACCGAAATTATAGCTGACAGCGCAAGATTCTTGACGAGGCCGCAGTTGGAGCCCTCAGGAGTTTCTGCGGGGCATATTCTGCCAAAATGTGTTGCATGAAGGTCTCTTGCCTCAAAATTAGGTTGGCTTCTACTAAGAGGCGACTGGATCCTTCTCAAATGTGAAATAGTTGACATATAGTTTGTCCTATCAAGCAGCTGTGTGACGCCTACCCTGCCCCTACCCCAGTTGCCTGTTGCAATTGCATTGTTCAACTTGTCTGACACAATGCCAGGCCTGACAGCCGCAGCGACAGCATTGATACCGCGCTTTTGGCCTGAGCGCTCCAACTGATACTTCATATCACGTATCAAATTGCGAAATGCAGTGCGGAACAGGTCGGCAAGCATCTGGCCAGCGAACTTGATCACCTTGTTGCCATAATGGTCTTTATCATCAGTGCCTATCCAACCAAGCTTGAGCTCAATAAGCTTGCAGGCTGCCTCGCCCAAGAACAGGGCCTTTTCGTGCCTATTGTCAGGATTTTTGCCAATGTGTGGCAAAAGACCCCAATCAAGCAATGTTTCGGCTCGCTTGATTTGAAATTCTTCAAGCATGCCAGGTGCGATCCTCTTGCTGATATATACGATGGCATCCCTGCTTCTGTTGACATCACCGGCCTTTTCAAATGAAGGTTCAAGCTCATCTTGTATGATCTCATTGAGTGAAACTGAGTCAGCGATATCCTTGTCAGATTCAAGACCAAGAGCCCTTATTAGCGTGATAAGTGGAATGTCTACAGGCGAGCCGGGGATCTTGGTTACTATTGAACCATCTGGGCGCATTACCAGTTCTAGTTTTGCTCTATAGCCTACAATTGAGGAATAGACTTTGGCCTTGTACAGCAGAGTGCCTGTAGTTTCTTCGGCATCGACGATTATTTTATTATATGAAAGATCTTCAAGTCCTACTATAACCCGTTCTGAGCCGTTAATGATGAAGTATCCACCAGGGTCCCGAGCGTCTTCGCCAAATTCTACTAGCTTAGACTCAGGCAGGTTATGCAGAATGCATGTATTGGACTTAACCATCACCGGCATGTCGCCTATATGGATAAAGCGCGATTCCAGAATCTTGCCGTCTTCGACTACGCTACACTCCAGCATCACAGGCGATGCATAGGTCAAGTTACGAAGTCTTGCTTCCATTGGGGCAACATGTGTTATCGAGCCGTCAAGCTCCATTATTCTCGGCTGCTGGAGCTTAATCTTCCCGAGTTTGATCTTGTAAGGATATTCTGCGGTTTCTATTTCAATTTCGCCCACTTCATCGATTATACTTTGGAGTCCTCGCTCCATGAATTCGTTATAAGAGTTTAGGTGCTGCCTTGCAACGCCTTCCCTTCGTAAAATGTCGTTGATGATAGGCCACATCTCAATAGAATTCTCTATCATTCTACTATACTTAACCCTCTACGACGTAACGGTAATATACACTTTCACCCGCGGTTGGGCTCTTTCTTGTTATTTTAATAATGTCGCCTGGCCTAACATCTAAGTCTTCGAGTGCCTTGTCGGTTATCATGACATAGGGGAGCTGGCTTGGCTTGGCGTTATACTTTTTTAGAATTTCTTCTGCGTCATCTTTGGGTAGAATTTCATGCTTTGGTTGGTAAATGTGGTTGGTTATCTTGACTACCTTTTTTTCAGACAATAGAAAATACCTCCGAATAGAAAATTAGATTTTCTGTAAAAAAAAACATCACAGTAAAACCTAATGAAGAGTGAGCATATATATGTATTCGCATCCGTAAGCAAACTGATTTTCTTTTGAAAAATTGAGGCAATTACGTTACCGGGCTTGTTTGAAATGAACTAAGCATGAGAGTTTCCGTACAAAAAAGATAAATAGTGACGCAATTATAGCGTGATAGAGTGCATGAAGGAAAATGGACTATAAAGCATATACACTAATAGGAATATTACTGGCATCACTTGCCTTGGCTGTACCGATTGGAACTACATATGCACAAACAGAAGATGGTGCTACGACTAACGCAACAGGTGGTGCTACGACTGACGAGGCAGCTGTTCCTGCTATTAACGCAACAGGAGGAGGAGAATGGACAACATTCGACCTTACAGTAGAGGGCCAAACATATCCAATAGAGTACATGATCACTGGTGGCTCTGTGGAGAATATGACAATCCATGGCGAGAACCAGACGCTTGGAGTTACAATTAGTTCAACGAGTAATGGAACGCTAGCTCTTAGACTACCAAGGGAGGTGATTGACTCTCAATCAGCCGAAGGAGAAGATGCGGATTTTGCAGCATTTATTGATAACGCTGAATATGAAGAACCTGGTGAAATTGAGCCAGCAGAAGATACTAGAACACTGTTAATTGGCTTCCCAGCAGGTGCTGGATCAATCGATCTTATAGGTACTTCTGTAATTCCAGAATTCAGCACAATCGCTGTAATAGTGCTGGCTGTTGCAATTGTTGGAATAGTCATAGCAACTGCAAGACACGGCAGGTTCAATATCGGCCAAAGGATGTAAAGCTTCCTTTCTCTTCCTTCTTTTTATTACTTGATAAAGCCTTACCGAAGGGTGTTATCGTCGTCGTTATCATCGCAAGATGGGGCCTTCGGAGGGATTTGAACCCTCCTCAAGCGGTCTCTGCCAGAAGTCGAAAAATCGACCACAGCCGCCTATACTAACCAGGCTATACTACGAAGGCCAGCCAGCAAATTTGCAACAACCAGAGTATATAATCCTTCGACCATCATCATTTATTTGGAAGGATGCCCACTCTGACAGTTTCAACGCCTAGGTTCTCAAGTCGCTCTGCAAGGCCGTTGAGGCCTATTGAGTCACCCCCCAAGTGTCCCATTACTACAAGGTTGCCCTCGAGCTTTTCTTCCCTCATTTTGATCAATTCGCCATAATCTATATGCAGATAAATGACCGTAGAAACACCATGTTGAAAGTATGCCTTGGCAATGTTAAAGCCACCGTTAGTCCCTGCGGCCACCACCAAAGTCCAATGGCCTGTTTTGTTGTTTTGATTTCCAAACCTTACTCGTACCTTGGTTGCAGCATGTCGGAATTCTGGGATCTTACTAATGGATTTGACAATGTCTGATACGTATTCTGTCCTGCCGGCCTTGATGGCGCGCAATATAACCTGTCGCATGTATTCATCACATGGCTGGTGTATATTGACAAGTGGAATACCTAGTACCTTGGCAGATCCGACAACATCACTGTAAATATTAGCATGATTACGTGCCTCGATTCGCTCCTTGAGCTTATCAACAGCCTGTCTTGCAATTTTCTTTGGAACACCATGCTCTACCATATAATCGATGTGCCTATCAAATACTTTGTAAAAATTCACTGCAGTAACACCAATAGGATGATGAGCAATGACTGCATCACACCCAAGCTGCTTTGCAAGCATCAGTTCTGCGGTTCCTATGTCTATTCCGATCAGCACTTTGCTTATGTTCTTACCTTTTAGGTGCACAGCACTGTCTGCCGGCATTTTCTTCCAACCTGCAAGTTCTAGCCCCACTTTCATTATTCTGTCTGTATCTACAGCCACGACTATACGAGTCGGCACAGTGAAAAATTTAAATCTGATCTACAAGCCAAATACTAAAGCCAGCATGAGCTGCTCAGACGAACATGTTTCACACTCGATACACAACAACCTAATCCAGATTACGCCCCAGCTAAAAACAAGGTTGCAGAAGGCTAAGTACGGAGTCTACAACCACTCTTCAGTGGAGCTGTGCCACTGGACAAAAAAGTCGTTTGCGGAAGAAGGTAACTGCTATAAACACAAGTTCTATGGCATCTCTACTCATCAATGCATGGAAATGACCCCAACTGCAATGAACTGTGAAAATAGATGCATTTACTGCTGGCGCCCAACAGAGTTTTATGATACGCTGCATATGCCAGATGAGCTGGTCGATGAGCCGGATATTATCATTGAACAATTGATGGCTGAGCGGAAGAAGCTAATAAATGGTTTTTACGGAAACCCTAAGAATAATAAGAAAAAGCTTGATGAGTCGCTGCTACCAGCCCATTATGCAATTTCATTATCAGGTGAACCCACGATGTACCCTAAGCTGCCACAGCTGATAAAATACTTAAGGTCGCTTAAGGCAACTAAGTCAATTTTCCTTGTGACGAACGGACAAGAGCCGGATATGCTAAAGAGGCTAGCTGTAGAAGATGCACTGCCCACTCAGATTTACTTATCGACTAACGCTTCAAATAAAAAAATGTTCTATCAGATAAACCGTCCACGTCATCGCAACGCATGGGAGCGCTGGTGGGAGAGCCTTAGGTTACTTGCAACACTTAATACCAGAACTGTGCTTAGGATGACTTTGATAAAGGGATATAACGACAGCTACGATTTTGTTAGGGAATTTGCAAATATGATGCTGCAGGGTAACCCCCACTTTATTGAGCTGAAATCTTATATGCACATAGGCATGTCAACTCAACGGCTAGAGCAAGACCACATGCTGGAAATGGATGAAATAAGGAACTTTGCAACAGAGCTGTGTGCCAAGATGCGTTCATTCAAGGTAATGGATGAAAGTGAGATCTCAAGGATAGTGGTACTTCAGAATGAAGTGCGCTATGTGGACAGGTGGATTAAAGAATACATGCTTTGAGTGTCAGAGCTTTAGGTACCACTTGGCAAATTTTTCAAGTGCTCTTTTGCGGTGCGAATATTCATTTTTGCTTTTCTTTAGCTCCGCAAATGTGAGGTCGGTGCCATCAGGAACAAATACGGGATCATAGCCCCAACCACCCTCCGTTATCCTGTCAGATATCCTACCATCAACTCTTCCATCTGATATTGATAATGTTATTCCATTATAGAAGGCAATCACTGAGCTGAAGTATGCTGACCGCTCGGCAGACCCGGCAAGTAATTTTAGTATACCATCATTTCCAATAGTTCTGAATACAAATGAAGAATATTGGCCTGGAAACCCTGCAAGGCTGTCGATAAACAAACCATCGTCTTCGACGATGACTGGCCTGCCCACTTTTGCAAATGCAGTTTTTGCCTTCTCCCTTGCTATTTCCTCAAGGGAGTCTGACTGGATTTCAACAAGGTGCATTTGTGAAAAGTCTACGGTGATGCTTCTGGTCGAGAGTATTGATTGAACTTCAAGGAACTTATTTTGATTTGTGCTTACAAAGGTTATGTTTTCCATGATCTAAGTCATCCTTGCATATCTTCCGCGCTGCTCTATCTTCCTGACATTTTCTAGAATTCTATCTGTCTTTTTTCCTGCAGCAACACTAGCATAACCTTCTATAAATCGAGGAAAGGCTTTTCTGACAGCTATGTGTGCACTAGTAAATACTTCTTTTATGAGTCTGATATCAGTTGCCATGTCTTCGATTCGCTCTGAATAGTATGAAAGGCCAAAGTCTAGCAGAACAAGCCTTTTGTTCATTACAAAATTTGAAGTTGTCAGGTCGCCATGGATAATATTGCTTGTGTGTAGCAGTGCTGCACATTGACCTATCTTGTAGCAGATGTCCGACGTTAGCACATCGCGGACGTTTTGCCCTTCAATAAACTCCATTATTATTTCAGCCTTAACAGGGTCGACGAGATGTACAAATGGACTGACGACACCTGCGGATTTGGCGGCAGACATGAAACTTGCTTCACGTATTGTCCTGTGCTTTCTGATTATGGAGTCTAGCTCTGGGTGGCGATAGGACTTAGGTGAGCGCACTTTGGAAACCGCCTTCTTGCTGTCCCACTCTACAATGTAGATGTCGGCTTCTGCTCCCCTTTTTATCAGCAATGGCTGCAATAGTAATATAGGCTCTGCTTTGAAGATAAAAATGTGGTGAGTTTTGAGCCAGCACCGGGCGAAAAGATACTCCTTGACGAGGACTGCTCTGAGGACAGATTGAGGAGCGGTATACTCGTGCTGACTGACCATAGGTTGGTATTTCAAAGGACACAAGGCAGAATAGCAACTCTTTCAAAAAAGGAGACTGAAGTTGTTCTTGATATACCGCTTGATAAAATATCTTCTGTCAAGTCTGAAGGGTTCCTTGTGAAAAAGCTGGTGGTAATCGTAGCAGGAGACCAGATCTACAAGTTTGGTGTATTTAATAATGGGAAGTGGGAGCGCCAGATAAAGCAGATCACTAGTGGCGCCAGCTGATATGCACAGTATCAAGTCGCCACGACTGCTGCACAGTCGACTCTTCCACTTGAACATTCATTTTTGTAGATAGGTATTCCTGTAATGCAGTCCACGCGATCTGAGCACCATTGTCACCGGCGAACTTGATCGGGCAGACAAACAATTTAGCATCTTGCCGATTGCATATGCTATCAAGCATCTCAGCAAGCCTCTTATTTGCTGCTACCCCACCTACAATCATCATTTCTTTTTTGCTAGTAAACGAAAGGGCCCGCTCGACAGCCTCTGCTATCATTGCAAATGCTGTTTCCTGCAGAGAGTAGCATGTATCTGCCAACTTATTATTGCGTGAAGCAAGCTTGACTGCTGCAGTCAGCAGACCTGAAAATGAGACGTCGTTCCCTTTAATGATATACGGTAGCTGTATATATTTCCCAGCAGACTGGCTTGCTAATTGTTCAATCCTGTTGCCACAAGGAGAGGCAAATCCAAGGGCCCGACCAAATTGGTCGAGCAACTGTCCAACTGTGATGTCAAGGGTCTCGCCAAAAACACGCCAACGGCTGTGGGAAAATACAAGTATCATAGTATGGCCGCCTGATACCAACAGCACAAGCGGGTCAGAAGCGCCAGTGAGCATTGCTCCAAGCTCGATATGACCAAGGGCATGGTTGGTAGGTACAAGCGGCTTCTTGTAAAATCCTGCAACTGTCCTTGCTATCACTGCACCAACACGCAAACATGGCCCAAGACCCGGTCCGGCTGAATACCCGACAATGTCAATGTCCTTCATTGTAACATTGGCTGATTTTAGCGCATTTCTTAAAATATTTGGCGACACTTCCATATGGTGTCGCGATGCTTCGCGTGGATGTATACCACTTCCCTCTGGTGCCTTGTAGACCTCGCGTGTATCAGAGAGTATCTTGCCCATTGAATCAACTACTGAACAACCAAATGTATGCGCAGTACTTTCAATTCCAAGACACAGCATAGTTATATATTACCTCTCATCCTCGACTTGTCGCTGACGCTATCTTAATCACGTCACCATTTTTCAGCTGATGATTGGCAGAGATCCTTTGTTTAGTCCTTGCGTCAACTGCATACAGAAAGCCCTTTGCTAGATCGGCGTGTATTGCTTCTGCAAGATTCTTCGCCGTTGAGCCTTCAGGGAGAAGCCAGACATCAGGCAGAATATTCCCCTTCTTATCTGTGAGCTTAAACTCGTCTTCTACAGGATACACCGCTACCATGCGGAGTAGCCTAAAGCATGCAATGTTGATAGCTTCCTGAACTCCTGTAGAACCATATTTTTGCATAAACGTCTTGACTATGTCAAGTGCCTTTAGTTGTAGGGCACTTAACGTCACTTCGGGCTTGACATCAAATGAGACATCACCAGGGAGGTAATGCACAATGCCTTTTTTAGAGGCCTTTCTCAATAGCGCTTCGGCCTCTGATGCACAGGGAACAAGCTCCAGTCTGCTAGCTTTCATCTTATTGATATTTTCATCCGCTGCTGACAAGTCAGCCTTGTTGGCCGCTATCACAAACGGCTTAGCTCTTGTACGTAGCACTTTACAAAATTTGAATATGTCGTCATCAGTCCATGCTACAGGCTTTTTTGAAGCTAAGCCTGATGCTTGTACTGCATTTGCGATCGTCTGCTCATTTATTCCAAGACCCGATAGGCGCTTGGCAAGTAGCTGTTCTAGCTTTTGACCTTGGCTCTCGGCTTCCCTTGCAGTCTTCCCCCAGTCTCTTCCGATGATCGATTCAAGCCATAGATCAAATTCCTCTTCTACAAACTGGATGTCAAATACTGGGTCTCCAGTTCCAGTTCGAACTGGTCTACCGTTGTTATCTGTTGAACCGGAAGCGTCTACGACGTGTATGAGAGCATCTGCTTGCCTTGCATCATCAAGGAACTTGTTACCAAGTCCCTTGCCTGCATGTGCCCCTGGCACAAGACCTGCTATGTCTACCAGCTTCACAGGGATGAACCTATTGCCGTCTACGCATACTGAGTGGACCGGGTTATCCTGAACACCAAACTCTCGACAGACACATTTTGTTCGAGCATAAGCTACACCTACATTGGGCTCAATCGTTGTAAATGGATAGTTTGCTACAGGAACGGCAAGGTCGGTGGCTGCATTAAAGAAAGTAGATTTGCCCACATTGGCCTTGCCAATCAAGCCTATAATCATGGAGCAGCTACATTTTGGCTCATTCGGCCATTAATGTCTTCTTTCGAAATCTAATAAGATACAAGCATTCTAATAATAGCAGCCTTGAAGAAGGATGCGATCCAGCTAATCAAGAGGTTAAAGCTCAAGAAGCACCCAGAAGGGGGCTACTTCAAGCAGACATACGCTGCAAATACAATAGTAAACATTGTAGGATATGACAAACCACGATGCATTTCAACTGCGATCTACTACATGCTAGTTGGCGACCAGTTTTCAGCTTTTCACAGAATTAAATCTGATGAATTGTGGCATTACTACATGGGAAGTTCGCTAACACTATATGCAATAGATAATGGAAAATTGTCCAAGATCAAAATGGGAAATGGGACGGGCGAAGTACCTCAAGTCGCTATAAAGGCAAATACATGGTTTGCTGCCTCACTCAACGATAAAAAATCATACTGTTTGCTTGGTTGCACAGTCTCACCTGGCTTTGATTATAGTGACTGGGAGCTTGGCAAAAGGAATGAGCTTATCAAGATGTATCCTCAACATAAGAAAATAATTGAAAGATATACAACCATTGTTTAATAGTCGCAAGCTCAGTTCTAATCACATTGTCTGCCATCACTATTACTCCTCGGCCTGCAGCAGTGTGTATTGTAAGCGGAGGACTTGACTCAGTGTGCTATGCTGCTTCTCTGGCAGAAAATGATGGCTATGATTTGTATTTATTGACGTTTGCATACGGCCAGCGAGCAGAACGGGAAATTGAACGCTCTCGCTACTTTGCTAAGATACTGAATGCAAAAGACCACAAAGTAGCAGACATAGGCTTTATGAAATCACTCTACAACAAGAGTAATGCCTTGACAGACAGCAGGCAAGAGATCTCGCAGGAATTTTCACAGAGTTTAGTCGTTCCCATTCGCAACGCAGTATTTCTGACAATAGCGGCTGCATGGGCTATGAGCATCAATGCCAAGGTTGTTGCCTATGGAGCACACGCTGATGACATTTTGCATTACCCCGACTGCCGGCCTGCCTTTGTCAATATAATGAGGGAAGCTCTAAACACAGCTGAGTCAGACAGCATCCTGTCTGGTTTGCGACAGCAAATAACGATACTATCACCGGCTGTTATGGGACTTGACAAATCTACTTTGGCTAGGACAGGCTACAAGGTTTTGGGCGACAAAATATTCCAGACGTGGAGCTGCTACTCTGATGGTATTAAAGTCGATAGAGATTATTTGCACTGCGGCCAGTGCGAATCGTGTATAAATAGGAAAAATGCATTTACCAATGCTCAAATAGAGGATAAGACTCAGTATGCAACAGAAAACCACGCCGGACACAATAACAACAAAGCTAAGTGAAATATTCACAAGCATTGAAGGAGAAGGTATACTTTTTGGCACTAAAACTATGTTCGTGAGGCTGGCAGGCTGTCCATTTAAGTGCCACTGGTGCGACACATCCTATGCCCTCCCAATGGACAGCGGAATTGATTATTCCGTTGAGGAGGTAAAAGAGATTATCTTAAAGAACCTTCAGCCAAACACATACAAGATTAATTTCACTGGTGGCGAACCACTGGTGCAGTACGAAGCAGTCCTAGAGCTAGCAAAATTCGTTAGGCAAAAAGGCTTGAGGATATATCTGGAGTCGTCTTGCTATGACGCTATCAGGTTTGCCAAGGTCTTGCCATACATTGACATATGTAAGATCGAGATCAAGCTAAGAGATTCCAAGATAGTAAATGAAAATCAGTACTGCAACCTGCTAAAGAATGAGCTTGAATGCCTAAGGCTGGCAGTCAGCAGCTGCAAAACTACCTATATTAAAGTGGTAGTAACAAATTCGTCGAATCTTAAGGAATTCAAAGATATATTACGCGAAGTGTTCCGAATTGCCAAGCCGTCTGGGCTAGCAGGATTTATAATACAGCCAAGTCATAAAGTTGACGAGCCAACGTTGAATGTGCTTTTTGGCTTTTACGATGCCGTTTACCCTATGTACGATCAGGTGCGTATTATACCACAACTGCACAAGATTATAGGAGCCAGGTAAAAAGAAAAAAATGAGAACAGACAAGAAAAATATCAACAGAAAAAAGGTTGCCAAGCTTGTCAGGCAATTATTGATAGAGCTTGGCGAGAACCCTGACAGGGAAGGTCTTGTAGGCACTCCAAATAGAATAGCTGACATGTATGAAGAGATATTTGGAGGTTATAGAATGGATGCCCAGCTGGACGTCAGCTTTTCAGAAGAGACAGAGGCTGTAATTGCAAAGGACATACAGTTCTACAGTATGTGCGAGCATCACATGTTGCCATTCTTTGGAAAGATACATGTTGCCTATATTCCATCTGGTAGGGTATTTGGTGTATCGAAACTGGTAAGACTAGTTGAAAAGTATTCTCGCCGGCTTCAGATACAAGAGCGGCTTACAAAGCAAATAGCAGATGAGCTTGTACGGATGGAAGTAAAGGGTGCACTTGTCATAGCAGAGGGCGAACACCTTTGCATGAAAATGCGAGGTGTTCGCAACGACAGTTCGATTACAACTATAGCACATCGCGGAGTAATAGAAAAGAAAGAAGTCCGCGAACAGGTTCTGGCGCTTATCTATAATCCCAAGTCTGAAATATCTAGGTTGTAAAGAATCTCACTTCCTCCTATTTACAAGAATAAGGATGATAGATACAGTTCCACTAACCCATATACAATATATGCTCATCCATTATATCACTATCCACGCTATACCGTTTATTGCTGCCAGTCAGAGTATCGAAACATCACGCCGAATAGCTTCTCTATTGTAATGTTAGTTAATTACCAAAAATCATTTAGCATATCTTAGGACTCTTCTCAGTGCAATTGTCGATATTTAATCTTGTATCTGTGGGATGACTTTATGCAAAAAATATTTAGATAGCATTCAGTGCAAAGTAAGATGGTAATTAGCAGACGACAGACTCGTATATAGACTGCATAGTATGTGGCTACAGGTACGACTCATTGTTACCGGGCTGCTCACAGTGTGGCGTCCTAAACAGTTTAGTGTCTGTGCCTATACCATCATCAAAGAAGAAAAGTGCTGCCACGGGCAAAGTAGCGGCAGGCATAGTGATTGCCATAATTATTCTTGCAGGCATCATCTTGCTTGCGCCTACTCTTGCCAATTTTGTAATCCAACAGAAGGATAACCCAGCGATTACGATCCTACAACCGTCTACTCAGCAGCCCAGGACTGTACCCCGCGAAGAGCTTGTACAGCGTGTACTCGACAGGATAAACAAAGATAGGACTGACTTTGGCTTGCTTCCAGTCAAGCTGAGCTCCAACCAGGCCGCACAGATACATGCAGAGGATGTTTTCAGAACCAAACAAATATCCCACTGGACTACAAACGGGGAAAAACCCTACATGACCTACACCCAACATGAGGGGGAAGGCAGCATGCAACAAAATGTTGCCATT
>Ga0081538_10000345_pt1 | contig 53019 bp, 53 predicted proteins | sample TabmetS5T2R1_FD_71022 | JGI IMG/M metagenome (GOLD analysis project Ga0081538, IMG submission 71022) | Tabebuia heterophylla rhizosphere microbial communities from the University of Puerto Rico - S5T2R1 | ecosystem: Host-associated > Plants > Roots > Rhizosphere ...
CGCATATACCCGTGGCGACTCTTCGGCGTAGCCGTCGCCACCGAGCATTTCGTAGAGCGTTCCCATCGGTGAGACACCAACGACGTCATCACTCGGTTGTGATGTCTCGGGTAGGTCCTGGACGGGACGCAGCATCGGCGATACCGGAACGGTCGGCTCATCCAGCTTGTCGCTCAGATTGACCGTTGGTTCCATGTCAGCCTGGCCGGACGCAGACTCAACGAGCCGGGGACGCCCATGCTGGGAGGCCCTGGCCGACGGCTGGTCACCGAGCAGCCAGCGCGCCTCATCGTTGCCTGCCACCGAGAACCGCCCACGAAGGTCGTAGATGAAAATCGCGTGCCGATTCTCTTCGCCCACCTGGTAGTCGGCAGTAACGGCCCAGCGGCCGTCATCTAAGCGATAAGAGTCCCAGGTGATGGTGTCGATGTTGACTCGATGGCCCAGAAGCCACTCGGTCACCGTGATGCGCAGGCTGCGGTGGCCGGAGGGCTCGCTGCGGCGGCGCACCGACGAAGACATCGCCATCGACGCCACATGGTCGCGCTCGGCAAGAACTGGCGTAGCAAAGCGTTCGACGCGATCCATCGGAAGCCCTGCGATCCGGGCTACATCTTCGAGGCTTTCGCCGGCCCGGATCCGTGCCTGAATATCACGGGGGGTGAGTGAGGTTTGCATCTCAATCTCCAGTTGTCCGAGCCGCGGCCGGTCACCCCGTACCGCTGCGCGGAGTCTTTCGTCAGCCTCGATGATCAATTGCTCGCCACTCTCGGTCGCCACGATCAAGGACTTCCCATCCGGGCTGAGTCCCACCAATCGTGCGGTGCGCATCCGTCGCGGCGGCTCCTCGTGCGGCATTGTTCCCAGTCAACTTACTCTGCCTCGGGCACGAAATCGCGGAGCCACTCGGCGGGCCAAGTAAGCCAGCACCTGAGAAGTGCCTTGCCTTGGGTCGTACTGTCGGTCCATGCGCGAGCCTCTACAGGCAAGGCCCACCACTCGTGGCGAGCTCCGAGCGTCGGGATATGCGAGCCGTCGCATCAAGGCTGAGCTTCGCGACAACTTGGTGGAACGACTTCGGGCTGGAAGCACGGCCTTTCCTGGCATCGTCGGATTCGATGAGACGGTGCTGCCCGAGCTAGAAAGCGCGATACTCGCCGGCCATGATCTTGTGCTCCTCGGCGAGCGCGGTCAGGGTAAGACCAGGCTCATGCGGACGGTCGCCGGGCTGCTGGACGAATGGAGCCCAAAAGTCGCTGGATGCGAGATCCATGATGATCCGTACACGCCGGTGTGCCTGCGCTGCCGCAGGTTGGCTGCAGAGGTGGGCGATGAGCTGCCGATCGAGTGGCGGCACCGCGAGGAACGCTATACCGAGAAGCTGGCGACGCCGGATACATCGGTCGGCGACTTGATCGGTGATGTGGATCCGGTGAAGGTGGCGCAGGGGCGCACGCTAGGGGATCCGGAGACCGTGCACTACGGGCTCGTGCCGCGCACCAACCGAGGCGTCTTCGGTCTCAACGAGCTGCCTGACCTGGCCGAACGTATTCAAGTCGCGCTATTCAACGTCTTGGAGGAGCGGGACATCCAGGTACGGGGCTACTCGCTGCGGTTGCCGCTGGACATCTTCCTGATTGCCACAGCCAACCCGGAGGACTACACCAATCGGGGCCGCATCATTACCCCGCTGAAGGACCGTTTCGCCGCCGAGCTGCGTACCCATTACCTCACCGATCTCGCCGATGAAGTGATCTTGATCCGCCAGGAGGCCACCCTGGTAGCGGAGGTTGGTGATCATCTGCTCGAGGTACTGGCGAGGCTGACCAGGAGCTTGCGGGAATCCAGCTCGGTCGATCAGCGCTCGGGGGTTTCTGCGCGGTTCGCGATCGCAGCTGCGGAGGGCGCTGCTGCTTCGGCGCTGCGGCGGGCGGCACGTACTCGTGATCATGAGGCTGCTGTAGCGCGAATCTGTGATCTTGCTGTCGTGATGCCCACATTGCTGGGCAAGATCGAGTTCGAGATGGGGGAGGAGGGTCGGGAACGCGCAATCCTGGAACACCTGCTGCGGCTTGCTACAGCGGCGACATTCCGGGATCGGCTGTCCGGCTTGGACCTGTCAGGCTTTACACAGGTCTTCGCCCAGGGCGGAGTGGTCGAAACGGGCGACTTGGTTCCGGCTTCGGAGCTGTTGGCGCAACTCGGCGCTGTGCCGGGATTGTTCAAGGTATTGAACCGGCTTGGCTACGACGACGCGGCCGATCGGGGGCAGGTCTCGGCGGCTGCGGAGTTCGCCTTGGAGGGGTTGCATCTGACCCGTCGGATTGAGAAGGAGAGTGTCAATGGACGCATCATCTATGGGGCAGCCTGACAGGGCTTGATCATGGGATCCGATAGCAGCGGTCGCGATCACGCCGACGGGTATAGCTCTAGCCGGGGCCACCACTACTTCCGGTACGGAGCCTGGCGGGGTGGGCCGGATCCATTAAAGCCGCCGTTTGATGTGCGCGACGCCATAGACCGAATTGGTCAGGACGTGCTGTCGGCCGGCACCGTACGTGATGCGCTACGCGACCTGCTCCGCCGCGGTGTCGATGGTCGCGGCGGCCTCGACCGGCTGGCCGAAAAGGTTAGAAAGTTGCGTGCTCAGGCACGTCGGCGAGGCGAACTCGGTGGGGTTCTCGATCAGGTTCGAGCGGCGCTGGATCAGGCGCTTGCCGCGGAGCGCGAGACCTTGGCAGCCACTGACTCAGATGACGCGAGACTGGCGGAGCTGGAACTAGATACGGTGCCTGACGATGTTGCCGGCGCTGTCCGCGCTCTTGATCAGTACTCATGGCGATCGCCGGAAGCGCGCGAGATCTTTGAGGCGATCAAGGACATGCTGCAGCGCGAAGTACTGGACGCCCAGTTCGCGGGCATCAAGCAGGCGCTCGAGTCACCAGATCCCGAGGCAATGCAACGTGTCAAGGACATGTTGGCCGACCTCAATGCACTGCTAGCAGCACATGCGCGGCAGGAGGACACTACCGATCAGTTCGCCGAGTTTATGGCACGTCATGGCGAGTTCTTCCCCGAGCACCCGGAGACCATTGAGGAGCTGATCGATGCGCTGGCTCGCCGGGAGGCCGCCGGCATGCGGCTCATGGCCTCTCTCAGCCCGGAGCAGCGGGAGCAGCTCAGTCAGCTGATGAGCCACGTGCTAGCTGATGCCGATCTTGCTGCGGAGATGGCGCAACTGGCTGACAATCTGCGGGCCTTGCGTCCGGGCCTTGATCGGGATCTGCCGACGAGTATGCGCCGCGGTGGTGAGCCGCTGGAATACAGCGCCGCGGTCGAAGCAGTCGCCGACGTGGCGGATCTGGAGCAGTTGGAGGCCCAGCTCTCGCAGGGAGACCAGGTGTCGACGCTTGACGATGTGGACGTCGACCTGCTGGCCAAGCACCTTGGCCGCGAGGCAGTCAGCGACCTGCAAGCGCTTCGAGAGCTGGAGCGGGAGCTCGAGCAGCAGGGCTACCTGATTCGAAGTGACGACGGATTGCGGTTAACGCCACGCGCGGTACGGCGGCTTGGACAAACTGCGTTGCGGAGGGTATTCGCTCAACTCGAAGCCTCCGGCCAAGGTGATCACGATGATCAGCAGACTGGTGCGGCTGATGAGCCAACTGGCCTAGCTCGCGCCTGGGTATTTGGTGATGAATTGCCGATCGATGCGCCGCGTACGGTTTCCAACGCATTACGAAGGTCCGGATTGGGGCCCGCCGGCGTGGCGTTGGAGGTCGGTGATTTCGAAGTCACTGAGACCGAGCGGCGGGTCAGCGCGGCGGTGGCGCTGTGCGTGGACCTGTCGTTCTCGATGGTGCACGACGGCCGCTGGGGCCCGATGAAGCAAACGGCGTTGGCGCTGAACCACCTCATCGAAACTCGCTTCCGGCACGATGCTCTGCAGGTGATTGGCTTCAATAGGTTTGCTCGCCGGCTAACACCGGTGCAGTTGGCCGAGGCGGAGCCCGATTGGGTGCAGGGCACCAATCTGCAGCATGCGCTGATCCTTGCCTTGCGCCATGTGCGACGTCACCTGGACGCTGAGCCTGTGGTGCTCATCGTGACCGACGGCGAACCGACCGCACACCTGATTGGGGGCGAAAACGCGTACTTTCAGTGGCCACCGACCTCGGAGACCATCCGGGCCACGATCATGGAGGTGGACGAGCTCACCCGCTATGGGGCTACGATCAACACCTTCATGCTCGGTGAAGATCCAGGGCTGGCACGCTTTGTCGATGCGCTTGCCCGGCGGGCCGGCGGCCGGGTGTTTACCCCAGATATTTCGCGGCTCGGGGAGTATGTGGTCGCCGACTATCTAAGAGCGCGCCGCGGCCGGCGTTAGTTTGGTGCTCGCGTATCGCCCACTTGAGGCGCAGCTCAACGGACAGTCAGCTGGTTCTGCCGCTGGCGTTGCAGAATGTCAGCGAGATAGGTGCCGTAACCGGATTTCAGCAGCTCGTTCGCCCGCTGCTCGAGCTCTTCGTCGGTTAGGAAGCCTTGCCGCCAGGCCGCCTCTTCAGGCGCGCCGATCTTGAGTCCCTGCCGAGCCTCGATGGTTCGGACGAAGTTGCTGGCGTCGTTCATGGAGTCGAAGGTGCCCGTATCCAACCACGCCGTTCCCCGCGGCAGGACACTGACGTATAGCCTTCCCGACTCCAGATAGTGCCGGTTTACGTCGGTGATCTCGTACTCACCGCGAGCCGACGGCCGCAGTTGCGCGGCGATCTCGATCACGTCGTTGTCGTAGAAGTACAGGCCCGGGACGGCGTAGTTCGATTTCGGGTGTTCCGGCTTCTCCTCTAGCGAGATGGCGAGGCCTTCGGTATCGAATTCGACAACTCCGTACGCCTGTGGTTCCGCCACCCAGTACGCAAAGATGGCCCCGCCTTCAACCGCGCTGTAGCGGCCCAACTGCGTGCCTAAGCCTGGCCCGTAGAAAATATTGTCGCCCAACACGAGGGCGACCTTCTCCGCACCGATGAATTCGGCGCCTATAACAAAGGCCTGGGCCAGCCCATCCGGCGAGGGCTGCTCAGCGTAGCTAATCGAAATGCCGAATTGTGAGCCATCCCCCAGGAGGCGCCGAAACGCAGCGGCGTCGTGCGGCGTAGTGATCACAAGCACTTCACGGATCCCGGCGAAGATCAACGTCGACAACGGGTAGTAGATCATCGGCTTGTCATAGACCGGGACCAGCTGCTTGCTCAGCCCAAGCGTGACCGGATGCAATCTGGTGCCGGAACCCCCGGCCAGGATGATGCCTCGCATGCCGCTTAGTCTCCCAGAGCCAGCTCCTTAACTCGGTTCCTCAGTCCGCTGCCGGCGCATCCCTAAGATGACTGGCATGACGAGATATCTGGTGACTGGCGGGGCAGGCTTCATCGGATCCAACTTTGTTCGCTATCTGCTTGAGCAAACAGACTCATCCGTTACGGTGCTGGACAAGCTGACCTATGCCGGAAATCGGCAGTCCCTCGACGGCTTGCCGGAGAATCGCTTCCGGATCGTTCGGGGCGACATCTGCGATGCCAGCCTGGTGTACGAACTGGTACGTGATCATGATTGCGTAGTGCACTTCGCCGCCGAGTCTCACAATGACAACTCGCTGCGCGATCCGTCGGTGTTCATCAACACCAATCTGGTCGGCACCTACACGCTGCTGGAGGCGGTGCGCAGATACGGCACGCGATTCCACCACATCTCTACCGATGAGGTCTATGGCGATCTTGAGCTCGACGACCCTGCGCGCTTCACCGAGGCGAGCCCTTATAACCCCTCCAGCCCCTACTCGGCGACCAAAGCAGGATCGGATCACCTGGTGCGCGCCTGGGTACGTTCCTTCGACGTGCAGGCCACAGTAAGCAACTGTTCCAACAACTACGGGCCCTATCAGCACGTTGAGAAGTTCATTCCCCGTCAGATCACCAACATCTTGGATGGCGGTCGGCCGAAGCTCTATGGCTCCGGCCACAACGTCCGTGACTGGATCCACGTCGATGATCACAGCTCCGCGGTGCTGTTGATTACGAACCAAGGCAAGATCGGAGAGACCTACCTCATTGGTGCCGATGGCGAGCGCAATAACCGGCAGGTCGTCGAAACGATCTTGGAGCTGCTCGGACAGCCGCGCGATGCCTATGATCAAGTCGCAGATCGCGCCGGCCATGATCTGCGTTATGCCATTGATTCAACCAAGATCAGAATGGAGCTGGGCTGGCAGCCGATCTTCTCAGACTTCGAAGCGGGACTTGCCGCCACCATCGGGTGGTATCGGGCCAATGAAGGGTGGTGGCGGCCCCAGAAAGCACGGACCGAAGCAATGTATGCCCGCCAGGGCCAGTAGCGATGGCCGAACTGGCAATTACCCAGACCCCTATCCCTGGTCTGCTGCTCATCTCATTGGATCTTCACAGGGACAATCGGGGCTGGTTCAAGGAGAACTGGCAGCGCGAGAAGATGATCGAGCTCGGTCTGCCAGACTTCGCACCGGTACAGAACAACATCGCGTTCAATGATCGGGCCGGGACGACCCGCGGCATTCACGCCGAACCCTGGGACAAGCTGGTGTCGCTGGCGTCGGGGCGGATCTTTGGCGCCTGGGTCGACCTCCGCACTGGTGACAGCTTCGGTCGCTGTTTCACTATCGAGATGGGCCCCGAAACTGCCGTCTTCGTACCCCGCGGTGTCGCTAATGCCTATCAGACTCTGACTGATCAGACGGCGTATTCCTATCTGGTCAATGATCATTGGAGGCCAGCGGCCAGGGAGTCCTACACCTTCGTCAACTTGGCGGACGAGACCTTGGCGATCAATTGGCCGATACCTCTTGAGCAGGCCGAGCTCTCCCAGACCGACAAGACTCATCCGTGGCTTGCTGACGTGACACCCGTGGCACCGAAGCAAACCTTGATCATCGGTGCCAGGGGTCAACTCGGGCGTGCGTTGATCAATGAGCTGCCGGAAGCTGTCGCTATTGCGCGCAACACGGTGGATCTAGCGAGTCCTGAGTCGATCAAGAGCTTTGACTTCACTCCCTACGACGTCGTAATCAACGCGGCTGGATATACCAGGGTCGATGCGGCCGAGACTGAGGCTGGTCGGCGCGAGGCGTGGGCGGTCAACGTGGCGGGCGTGGCAGCTCTGGTTGAGGCGGCAAGGAAGCACCGCTTCACATTGGTGCACATCTCTTCTGATTACGTCTTTGACGGCTCAGAGCCGGTGCACACAGAGGCTGAGCCCGTCTCGCCACTCGGCGTCTATGGCCAAACCAAGGCGGCCGGTGACGCGCTGGTCGGATCCTTATCCGCGCACTATGTGCTGAGGACCAGCTGGGTGATCGGGGAGGGTCACAACTTCGTCCGCACTATGGCGTCCCTGGCAGATCGAGGGATCCATCCGCAAGTCGTGGATGATCAATTCGGCCGACTCACCTTCACTAGTGATCTCAGCCGTGCCATCGCCCATCTACTGCAGGTGAAAGCGCCCTACGGAACCTACAACGTCAGTAACGATGGCGAACCTTCAACTTGGGCGGAGATTGCCCGCGCGGTGTTCCAGGCTCGTGGCCGCGACGCGGCCTCAGTGCAGAGCATCTCAACGGCTGACTATGCCGCGGGCAAATCACTGGCGCCTCGCCCGCGGCACAGCGTGCTCAATCTGGACAAGATCATCGCCTCGGGGTTCCGGCCGCCGGACGCGATGACTCAGCTTCAGGCGTATCTGTCGCGTCTTGGCTAAGGGTGATCGGCCGCACTTGATCGAGATCGGTTTCCATACTTAGACGCGGCCCACGAACGAAGAGGGCGCTGACCGTCAGTAGCAGACCAGCAATCGCCACTCCGACGAAGCCCGCCTGGGCACCCGAGCGGTCGATGATGTGCCCAACTGCGGCCGCTCCGGCTGCGACACCTCCCGCCAAGCCAGTCGAAGTCCAGGCAAACGCCTCAGTCAGCCGGCTTTGGTCAACCGCCGACTGAGTGACTCCGACGGATGCGATCAAGGTCGGTGCGATAGCCATGCCGCTGAGAACGAGCAGTAACGCGACAGCACCCGGGTGGCCGACGAACGGGAGTGGCAACAGCGACAACGCGAGCAGGCTGGCGCTCACTCGGAATCGGCGAGCGGGTGAGGCGCGCCAGACTACCGCTCCGGTGACCGCGCCTGCCAGCAGTGAGCCGAACGCCCACGCAGTCAAGATCAGCCCCGCGTATGGAAGCACGCCCGCTTCCTTTGCAAAGGCGACGATGTTGACCTCCATGCCGCCAAAGATCATGCCGAGGGCACCGCAAGCGATCGAAACCGGCAGCAGAACGCGCCAAGTGAATTGAGCTGACCGCTCGTTGCCGTGCGGTGTCGAGCGAGTCGGCGGCTGAGTGCTGCGCTGCGCGGCCAGGGCTACCGCACCAAGGAGCCCGATGACGGCGCTGATACTGATCCCGAGTGCCGGATGGAAAACGGTGGCGAGGAAGGTGACCAGGATCGGCCCGATGATGAAGACCACTTCATCGACCATGGCTTCCAGGGCGAACGCGGTATGCAGCAGGGGAGAGTCCTTCAGCCGGAGTGTCCAACGTGCACGTACCGCTGATCCAGCGAGGGTGAATCCAACGCCGATCCCAATGGCGGCGGCAACACTCACGGCCAGGGGCCAGCCAAGCTCAACTGCCGTCACCAGCAGTGCCACACTGAATGTGTTGATCGCGACCGCCAGCAGCAAGACAACTGCTTGCCCGAAGCGGTCGGTGGCCCGCCCCCATGCCGGCGCCACGACCGCGCCAGTCACTGTCGCGGCTGCGGTGAGCAATCCAGCTCGGCCGAAGGAGCCGGTGGTCAGCGAGACCAGCAGCACAATGCCAATGCCGGTCATCGACAGTGGCAGTCTTGCCACGAAGCCAGCGAAGCTGAAGGCCACTGCGTGCCGATCGGAGAGCAGCTGCCGGTACGCGCGAAGCCCCGCAGTCACGAATCTCCTCCCCATACGCAAAGATCACGCCTGTGGGTGATCACTCGGCTCTCTCTGATGACGCATCGGCCAACCAGCCAGACCACGTGCTCGCGCCGTATGAGGCTGTCTTGCTGGTGTCCTTCGGGGGCCCCGAGGGGCCTGAGGACGTGCTGCCGTTTCTGAGGAACGTCACCCGCGGACGCGGCATTCCCACTGAACGGCTGGCCGAGGTCGGGCGACACTACCTGCTGTTTGGCGGTAGGAGCCCGATCAACGACCAGTGTCGCAGGCTGCTGGATGCGTTGACCAACGAATTGCGCCGACGTGGCATACCGGTGCCGCTGTACTGGGGAAACCGAAACTGGACCCCTTATCTCAGTGACGAACTGCCCGCAATCCAACGAGACGGTCACCGCCGGGTGCTTGCCGTCGTGACGAGCGCTTATCCGTCATACTCCTCATGCCGGCAGTATCGGGAGAACCTGTTCGACGCCGCCGACAGCACGCAGCTTCAGATCGACCGAATCCGTCACTATGCCAATCACCCCGGGTTTATTGAAGCCTCGGTGGATGCCTCCCTGAAAGCACTTGAGACGTTGGGGGAGAAGGCCGACGACGCCCGGCTGGTTTTCGTGACTCATTCGATTCCGACCGTCATGGCGGAATCGGCAGGACCGCCACCCCGCAGTCGCGATGGCGCATATGTCGACTGGCACGGGGCGGTGGCAGCCGAGGTGACCGATCGTGTCGGCCGGCACCGCGGCCGCAGCTATACCCACGACCTGGTTTACTGTTCCAGGTCCGGTCCGGCCAGCCAGCCGTGGCTGGAGCCCGATGTCAACGATCATCTTCGCCAGCTAGCCGTGAGCGGTATACCCGCTGTCGTTACCGTCCCGATCGGCTTCGTGTCCGATCACATGGAAGTGGTCTTCGACCTCGATACCGAGGCTGCAGCGACAGCCGACGAATGCGGCATAGCCTTCGCCCGTGCAGCCACCGCCGGCGATCATCCAGCATTCGTTCGCGGGCTTGTCGATCTGATGGTGGAACGTGCCGCCGCTGCGCGTGGGGAGATCACGGATAAGCCAGTGGCGGGATCGACAACCGCTGGGTGGTATGAGTGCCAGAAGGACTGTTGCCCGAACCTCCGGGAACCTGGTCGTCCAGCCATGTGTGAGGCGGCCGGCTAAGGCGGGTTTTTGAGTCAGTTTCGTGGGTATCTCGCGGTCACGGAATGGTCACAGTTGGACGGCCAGATTCCGCTCTGGAGCGGGAATTTTAGACACGTGACTGCGTTATAGCGGGCGCGAGCATACATAGCACGCATATCGGTTGATTCGTGTGATATGACTGCGCACGAATCAGATGATGATCTGGGCTTTCCGAGCCCGGGAAGGCAAAGATGGCGACCGATTACGACGCCCCTCGCAAGACCGATGAAGAACTGAACGAAGACAGCATCGAAGAGCTGAAGACCCGCCGCAACGATAAGAACTCCGGAAAGGTAGACGAGGACGAGGCAGAGGCCGCGGAAGCATTTGAGCTTCCCGGTGCTGATCTCTCACACGAAGAGCTGACGGTCCGAGTTTTGCCGCGTCAGTCCGATGAGTTCACCTGCGCTAGCTGCTTTTTGGTTAGGCATCGCAGCCAGATCGCCGAGGTAGGTCCGAATGGGGAGGCATACTGCTTCGACTGTGCCGGATGACCACAGCGATGTGACATGGAGAATCCCGGCACGGATGAAGGTTTAGCCGGCCTATGGATCTGTCCTCGATGTGGGGCCAGGCTAGTAAGCCCGAATCTGTGGCACTCCTGCGGCACTTATACCCTCGAGGACTTGTTTGCCAAGAGCACGCCGGCGGCCTTGGAGCTGGCGCGAAAGTACGTCGCGTTGCTGTATGCACTCGGCGACGTTCAAGTCATTCCGCAGAAGTCTCGACTTGTCTGCGTTGCCCGCGTTCGGTTTGCCGGGCTAGAGCCGCGCAAGGACGGTTTTCTCGCCAACTTCGCATTACAGCGTTGGTTGCACAGTCCCCGGATTCTGAAGACGGCAGATTACGGCCCACGATGGCGCGCGCACTTTGTCCTGATCCAAGCTGACGCAGACATGGACAACGAACTTAAAGCGTGGTTGCAAGAGTCTCACGACACTGTCGGCCTGCAGAGCGATCGGCGGCGCTAGCGCGGCGCGGTCACATGACACTGGCTGACAGCTGCATGATCACTTAGGCTTGGGTCGAACGCGTATACAGCGGTGCGTCGAACTGGCCGTTGCTGCTGTGCAGCGGGGGTTGCGGCAGGTGCAGATCGAATGGCAGGTGCAGATCGATGTACCGGGCTGATTGGGGGCAGTCAGTCCGGACAGAACACCACCTCGCGCCCCCGAACGGGACGCGAGGTGGTGCTTCGAACGGGCTCAGATCTTGACTTCGATCGTGGCAGCGTCTTCTGCGTCCTTTTCCCAGTATCGCGCTGCCATGCGCTGAGCGAGGAGCTGTGAGACAGCCACACCAGCGGCGCTCGCCATGGCCCAGCTCACCGCCGTTACCACGGAGGCATTGGGGTCAGTGGGTGCCGGCGGTTCGTTGCCTGTGGCCAACTTCCAGCCCGCCTTCAGTAAGCGCTGGGCTGCGATAGTGGTAACCGCTCCGATCACCCCTATGTAGAGCTTCCGCAGCAGTTTCTGAGCAGGTCCCATCGGTCACCCCTTTCATCTCCGGCGCGGTCAGCAATACGCAATGCCGCTATTTGATCGCATCTTAATGCCGGGCTGGAGTTGGGCGGCGGCGCGGCCGCCACGCTCGGATCGGGGCCGCGTAGGTTACCTCCATGCTGTTCCGCGAACGGCTCACCGTACCGCTCAGCTGGTGGCTGATTGCGGTTCTGTTGGCGCTTTCAGTGCTGCTCGCCGTTGGCGCTTATCTGGGTCCGACATGGGGGATCGGTACCTCAGTGGCCACCATGCTGATAGCTGCTGCGATTTTCGCATCGGCATCGGTTGTGGTCAGCGTCGATGCCCGTGAGATTCGGGTCGGCCGGGCCAGTATTGAGCACGCTTATATCGCCGACTGCCGAGCGCTCGACGCCGAGGCGACGCGTCGGCGCGCGGGCGTGGAGGCGGATGCCCGAGCTCATTTGGTGCTTCGCCCTTATGTCAAAACCGCGGTCGAGATCACCCTCGATGACAAGGACGACCCCGTACCGTACTGGCTGGTTTCCACCCGACGCCCGCAAGAGCTGGCGACGGCACAACGGGAAGCATCCTCGTCTACGCTGACCGAGTGATCGAGTCCATGACCGCTGTCGAAGTGCTGCTTCAGCAGCTCGATCCTGGCCTGGAGCCGCCGGCGTACGCCCACCCGGGCGACGCCGGAGCCGATTTATGCAGCAGGGAAAGCCTCGAGCTGCAACCGGGGGAACGCCGCTTGGTAGGTACCGGGATCGCCATCGCCTTGCCCATCGGCTATGCAGCCTTCGTGCACCCGCGATCGGGATTGGCCGCCCAGCATGGCATCAGCATTGTGAACGCACCGGGCACCGTGGATGCCGGTTATCGCGGCGAGATCAAGGTATGCCTGATCAACACCGATCCCAGCCACTCGGTGAGCATTGCTCGCGGCGACCGGATCGCTCAGCTGGTCATCCAACCAGTGAGTCATGCCGAATTCATCCCGGTCAGCGAGCTCCCCGGCTCGATGCGGGGAACCGGAGGATACGGATCCACCGGAACCATGAGTCTGCCGAGGGAACGCGCATGATCTTCAAGAGGGGCAGAAAGCGGGGCAGCGAGTCGACAGCTGAGGAATCTGTCGACGACGCCAGCCTGGAGGAGGCTGAAGCGGCCGACGCGGTTACTGACAGCTCTGATGATGTCGAGGGCGCAGATCTAGCTGGCTTGGAGGAGATTGACTGGCGAAGCTCCGGACCGTACGACATCAGTGAAGTCGACAGTATTGAGAGCACCGAAGAAAGTCCCAAGATCGATCTCGGCAGCTTGATCCTGACGGCAATACCCGGATCAGAGCTGCGACTGCAGGTGGCGGAGGACAGCGGCGACATCGTCTCGGCAATGCTGGTCATCGAAACCAGCATTCCGCCGACCCTTGACGTCGAGCCGTCCGGCAACGCAAACGAGCAGCCCCAGACCTATTCCTCCGCGCTCGAGCTGGGCGCGTACGCGGCCCCTCGCAGTGGCGGCCTCTGGGCAGAGCTGCGGGATGAGATCTCGCGGAGTGCTACCGAGGCCGGAGGCACTGCTTCGCTCGGCGAGGGACCGTTCGGTGTGGAATTACGGCGGCTGATCCCGGTGACCACGCCAGATGGCGAGGAGGGTTACCAGCCCTCGCGGATGTGGGTTGCTGAGGGTCCACGCTGGCTGCTTCGGGGCATCGTGTACGGCCAGGCCGCGATCGAAGATGACGCCGACTCTCCAGTCGTTGCGGATGTCTTGTCGGCGTTCCGCCAAGTCATCGTGCGACGCGGCGACGAGCCAATGGCGCCGGGTGATCTGCTGCCCCTGACCATGCCGAGCAACGTCATTCAGCAGACAGAGGATGGCGACACAAACTGAACGAATCCAAGTCATTGACCTCCGTGGGATGCTTGGAGTGCGGAGGTGGTAGGCGATGGCTAAAGAAAACCTGCTGCAAAGAGCACTGCGCCGGTTCGCATCATCAACTGCTGAACTCGAGTCCGAGGAACTGCAACGCAACGTCCGTGAAGAGGGTGCCATCCCGATCCAAGAGTGTCAGGATCGGCAACGCGTCCAGCTCACTGGAGTGGTATCGACGGTGACCATCAATCCTCGGGCCGGCCATCCGGCGTTGGAGGTGGAGCTACGTGACGGATCTGGAGCGGTGGATTTGGTGTGGCTAGGTCGGCGTCAAATTCCTGGAATCGACCCTGGGCGAACTTTGAAGGTTTGGGGCCGGGTCAGCTGCCAGGAGGGCAAGCGGCTTATCTACAACCCGCGCTACGAGCTGTTGCAGACACCGGCGGCCTCGTGATCGACACCGCTACGGTGCCTGGCGTATGAGTGAGCCGCCAGCGGAACCGAAGACACGCTCGCAGTACGACCCAGCATCGGCAACCGCGGAAATGCCGCAGTTCCGTTACGTTGAGGACTTCGTCCGCTATCAGCTCAGCAAATCCCTCGGTGGCGCGCGCGGCATGATCGAATCGGCGCTGCCGTTCATTGCTTTCACCATCGTATGGGTGATCACCCGGCAGCTTTATCCGTCGATCGCCGCTGCCGTCGGAGTGGCGGTGCTGTTTGGGGTGATCCGTCTCATTCAGCGGCAGTCGATCAAGTACGTGGTGCAGGCCGTCATACCCACTGCGATTGCTGTTCTGATAGCAACCCGTACCGGCCGCGCCCAAGACGTCTTCCTGCCCGGCATCCTCTACAACGGAGCTCTCGCGGTCCTCTCGATCCTGACAGTCGCCATCCGCAAGCCGCTAGTTGGTTTCATCATCGGCGGCGCGGTAGGCGACCCGACCGGCTGGATGAAGGATCGCGGGCTGGTGAAGATGACCTCGAAGTTGACTTTGGTGCTTGCCGTCCCCTACATCACCCGATTTGTCATCCAGTTCCCGTTGTTCCTTGCCGGTCAGGTGATCCTGCTTGGGATAGCCAAAGTCGTTCTCGGCTGGCCTCTACTGATCGCCGCCTTGACCGTCATGGGCTTGATGCTTTCCAAAGGGCGAACCCCTATGGAGGGTTCAGCCCTGGCCAGCTCGCGCGATCACACCGCCTGAACGCGCGGCGTCGCCGTCTTGGCGATGTTGATTGAGCCATCGCGCGGCGAAAGCATCTCGGCAAGTTCCTTTTCGAAGTCCTGTGCTGTCACGAACAGGAGTTCGTCTCCGGCCTCCAAGGAGCCGTCGCTGTCCGGTGGTCGAGCATGCCCATCGCGGATGATCGCTACTAGAACCACATCACCTGGCCAGTTCAGGTCGCCGATACGTACGCCGATGGTGGGGCTGTTGGAGGGCAACGTCATCTCCACCAGGTTGGTGGCCCCTTCGTGGAAGGTCAGTAGCCGGACAAGATCACCGACCGTGACGGCTTCTTCAACCAGTGCCGACATCAGGCGAGGTGTGGAGACGGAGACATCGACGCCCCACACCTCGTTGAACAGCCATTCGTTTTTTGGGTGATTGACTCGACCGACAGTGCGCGGCACGCCGAACTCGGTCTTGGCTAACAGCGCCATGACGAGGTTGACCTTGTCGTCGCCGGTGGCGGCAATAGCAACGTCGCAGGTGTCGAGTCCGGCCTCCTCGAGTGAGGACAGTTCACAGGCGTCAGCCAGGAGCCATTCCGCTTCGGTCAATGTTTCGGCCTTGATCGCGTGCGGATCTTTGTCGATCAGCAGCACCTCGTGACCGTTCTCCACAAGCTCGGCTGCAATGGACCGTCCAACATTTCCAGCTCCGGCTATCGCTACCCGCATCGTCATCCTCCTCTTCGCGGCGGAGCACCGAGTATCGCCTCAACCTCGGCTAGCTTGTTGTCCGCGACGGCGGCGTACAGCAGATCGCCATCCTGGAAGATGCTGCTGCGCCTGGGAATCATCCCCGAACCCATCCGGAACAAGAATGGAATGCGAGCGTCTGTGGCTTCTTCCATTTGGGCGATGGTGCGCCCGACCCAGGCTGGATCGACATGGACCTCCATGAGCCGAACCGATCCCGACGGATCTCGCCAGTGAGGTTCAGAGCCGCTGGGCAACAAGCGCCGCAATACCTGATCGGCGGTCCACCGTACCGTCGCTACGGTCGGAATCCCGAGCCGCTCGTACACCTCGGCGCGCCCAGGATCGTAGATCCGAGCCACCACGTTGTGGACGCCGAAGGTCTCGCGTACGACACGGGCCGACAAGATGTTGGAGTTATCGCCGCTCGATACCGCGGCGAATCCCTCAGCGTCCTCGATACCGGCTTCAAGCAGGACCTCGCGATCGAAGCCGACGCCCCGTACGGTCTTGCCTGCAAAGTCGGGACCTAGTCGGCGGAAGGACTCCGTGTCGAGGTCGATCACTGCAACCGTGTGGCCCCGCCTCTCCAGGCTTCTGGCCAGGGTGGATCCCACCCTGCCGCAGCCCATGATCACGATGTGCACAGGCCGAGTCTAGTGACCTAGCCCGTAAAACTCTGTGACGGCATTCACCACCGACGACCGCTGCGTGCTGGCTGGACACGTTGCACTGCCGATGTTGGGAACGCGACATTAGGGTTTGAAATGTGGTGAATGTTGCCGACATCGGCAAACGACTGCTGGTAGGCCGCAAGCTGCGCAGCACCCAACTCCACGAGACTCTGCTCCCCAAGCGCATCGCCCTGCCGGTCTTCGCCTCGGACGCTTTATCCTCGGTTGCCTACGCGCCAGATGAGATCTTCCTCACTCTCTCACTGGCAGGCCTGGTCGCGTATTCGTACTCCTGGAAGATCGCCATTCTGGTGGCGATTGTGATGTTGGTCGTCGTCGCGTCCTATCGCCAGAACGTGCATGCCTACCCCTCAGGCGGGGGCGACTACGAGGTCGCCACCGTCAACCTCGGATCCAATGCCGGAATTACCGTGGCGGCAGCGCTCCTGGTGGACTACGTCTTGACCGTCGCAGTGTCGGTTTCGTCCGGGGTGCAGAACGCCAAGTCCGCCTTTCCGATCTTGGATGGGAATGAGGCATGGGCGGCAGCTGTAATTGTGATCATCCTGATGGCGCTCAACCTTCGTGGTGTGCGAGAGTCTGGCACGCTGTTCTCAATTCCCACCTATTGCTTCATGATTGCCATCTTGAGCATGGTGATCTACGGACTGTTCCGCATCCTGGTGCTGGGCGATCCGATCCAGGCGCACAGCGCGCAGTACGGTATTGAGCCGGACCCGACCTACGCAGCCTTCACCGGCTTTGCGATGGTCGCGTTGCTGGCCCGCACTTTTTCCTCCGGATGCGCAGCACTGACCGGCGTCGAGGCAATCTCCAACGGAGTGCCGGCATTCCGCAAGCCGAAGAGCAAGAACGCGGCAACCACGTTGTTGTTACTCGGCGTCATCTCGGTGTCGATGTTGATCGGTGTCGTGGTGCTGTCCAACCTGACGAACCTGAAACTTGTCGACGAAGGCCACTCGCACTACACACTTAACGGCGAGCCGGTGGACGTTATCGAGCAGACTGCGATCGGGCAGTTGGCCGCCGCCGTTTTCGCCGACTTCAAACCGGCCTTCTACTTCGTCGTAGCCGCCACAATGCTGATCTTGTTTCTGGCCGCCAACACTGCGTTCAACGGGTTCCCCGTGCTGGGCTCAATCTTGGCCAGAGACGGATTCCTGCCGCGACAGTTGCACACCAGAGGCGACCGGCTGGCCTACAGCAACGGAATCGTGGTGCTGGCGTTCTTCGCCATCGTGCTGATCATTGCGTTCGACGCGGACGTCACTGCATTGATTCAGCTATACGTCGTCGGGGTTTTCGTATCGTTCACAGTCAGCCAGCTGGGCATGCTGCGGCACTGGACCCGTCACCTCAGAGTCGAAAAGAACCCTGCCGTGCGCGGGCGAATGATCCGTTCTCGGGTGATCAACGCAATAGGGCTGACAATGACTGCCACCGTGCTGGTGATTGTGCTGCTCTCGAAGTTCACCCAAGGCGCTTACATTGCGATCATCGCGATGGCCGTGCTCTTCGCGATAATGAAGATGATCAGACGACACTATGAGGCCGTCTCTCGGGAGACCGCTCTAGTCGAAGGCGAGGATCGGACGCTGCCGAGTCGGGTCCGGGCCGTTGTGCTGGTCAGCAGGCTGCACAAACCGACGCTGCGGGCGCTCGCCTTTGCCAAGGCGGCTCGGCCAAGCACGCTTGAGGCGCTTACGGTCTCGATTGATCCGGACGAGACCGCGCGCCTGGTTAAGGTCTGGGAAGAGGCCGACACTGGCGTGCCGCTCAAGGTCATCGCGTCCCCCTACCGGGAGGTGACCAACCCGATCATCGACTACGTCAAGAATCTGCGGCGCGAGAGCCCGCGGGACGTGGTGACGGTGTACATCCCGGAGTACGTGGTCGGCCACTGGTGGGAGCAAATCCTGCACAACCAAAGCGCACTGCGACTTAAGGGCAGGCTGCTTTTTACGCCAGGCGTCATGGTGACGTCTGTGCCGTTCCACCTCGCGTCCTCCACCAAGGCCGAGCAACGGTTTGAGCGCGAAACGGCGCAAGAAAACGCGCGTCGTCAGTTGTACACGGGCTGAATCGGCGCTGTTTGTTCGTGTTATCTTGACGTCAAGATAATTTGTCAACGATCGATGGAGGGCTTCATGAGTGTCAACAGCTTCGGTGCAAAGGCAACCCTCCAGGTGGACGAGGAGTCGTACGAAATCTTCCGGCTTGATGCAGTGGATGGCGCCGATTCGCTGCCGTACAGCCTCAAGATCTTGCTGGAGAACCTGCTCCGCACTGAGGACGGTGCCAACATCACCGCCGACGACATCCGGGCGCTTGCCGACTGGGATCCCGACGCCGAGCCCAGCAAAGAGATCCAGTTCACCCCTGCCCGGGTGATCATGCAGGACTTCACTGGTGTGCCATGCGTAGTTGACCTCGCCACTATGCGTGAGGCGATGGCGGAAATGGGTGGCGATCCGGCCAAGATCAACCCATTGGCACCGGCCGAGCTAGTAATTGATCACTCTGTGATAGCGGACGTTTTCGGCACTGCTGATGCGTTCCAAAGAAACGTCGAGATCGAATATACGCGCAACCATGAGCGCTATCAGTTCCTGCGCTGGGGACAGACAGCGTTCGACGATTTCAAGGTGGTTCCGCCCGGTACCGGGATTGTGCACCAAGTCAATATCGAGCATCTAGCCCGGGTGATCTTCTCTCGGGAGGTTGAGACTACAGACGGCTCAGGTGAGAGCGAGTTGTACGCCTACCCGGACACCTGCGTCGGCACCGATTCCCACACCACGATGGTCAACGGACTGGGTGTCGTCGGTTGGGGCGTGGGGGGTATTGAGGCCGAGGCGGCAATGCTTGGCCAGCCAGTCTCGATGCTGATCCCTCGGGTCGTCGGCTTCAAGCTCTCCGGCGCGCTACGAGAGGGCACAACTGCAACTGATCTTGTGCTGACCATTACCGAGCTGCTGCGACAGCACAAGGTAGTGGGGAAGTTTGTGGAGTTCTATGGGCCCGGTGTCTCCCAGGTACCTGTTGTAGACCGGGCGACTATCGGCAATATGAGCCCGGAGTACGGCTCAACCATCGCGATCTTTCCAATCGATGAAAAGACCACGGAGTACCTGCGACTTACCGGTCGCAATGATCAGCAAATCGCACTTGTTGAGATGTATGCCAAGCAGCAGGGGCTGTGGCACAACGAAGATCACGAGCCGCGCTACTCCGAGCATCTGGAGCTTGACCTTGGCACTGTCGTTCCGAGCATTGCCGGACCCAAGCGCCCCCAGGACCGGGTGCATCTGGCCCATGCCAAGCAGGGATTCCGGGAAGCATTACGTGATTTCGTATCTACCGAGGAGTTGATCGGTTACGACGAGTCTGTGGATGAGTCCTTCCCAGCCTCCGACGTACCAAGCCGTGGAGGAACTGCCGAATCGTTGGCGCCGCATGAGTACGGCGAAGGGATTCCAGACGACATCGGCCGACCTAACAAGCAGATTCCGGTGACACTGAGTGACGGCACGTCGTTCGATCTTGATCATGGAGCGACGGTTATCGCAGCGATTACCTCGTGCACCAATACCTCCAACCCCAGTGTCATGATCGGCGCTGCGCTGATGGCCAAAAAGGCGGTGGAGCGTGGCTTGAGTCGCAAGCCCTGGGTGAAGACCACGCTGGCTCCGGGGTCGAAAGTGGTCAGTGACTATTACGATCGCTCAGGCTTAACGCCCTACCTCGACAAGCTTGGTTTCAACCTGGTCGGTTACGGCTGCACGACGTGCATCGGCAACTCCGGGCCACTTATCCCAGAAGTCAGCGCGGCTGTGCTAGAAAATGATCTTGCAGTGGTCTCGGTGCTATCGGGTAACCGGAACTTCGAGGGCAGGATCAACCCCGACGTCAAGATGAACTACCTGGCCTCACCGCCGCTAGTGGTCGCGTACGCGCTTGCCGGCACGATGGACATCGACCTGATGAAGGACTCGCTTGGCACTGACGAGCAGGGCAACGATGTGTATCTTGCCGACATCTGGCCAACCGAAGCAGAGATTGACGACATCATCTCCTCCGCAATCGGGGCGGAGATGTTCACCGAGTCGTATGCGGATGTCTTCGCCGGTGACGAACAGTGGCAGTCACTGCCGACGCCTGAGGGTGAGATCTTCGCTTGGGACCCTGACTCCACCTACGTTCGCAAGCCGCCGTACTTCGACGGCATGCCTACCGAGCCCGCGCCGGTCAGCGACATCAAAGGTGCACGGGTCCTGCTGAAGCTCGGTGACTCGATCACCACCGACCACATCTCTCCGGCCGGTTCCATCAAGCCGGATTCACCGGCGGGGCAATACCTGTCCGAGCACGGGGTGGAGCGCAGAGATTTCAACTCCTACGGATCACGGCGTGGCAATCACGAGGTGATGATTCGTGGCACGTTCGCAAACATCCGGCTGCGCAACCAGCTGGCGCCCGGAACCGAGGGTGGGTTTACCCGCGACTTCACCGCGGAGGACGAACCGGTTACCACGGTGTATGAGGCGTCCCAGCATTACCTGGCCGCCGGCACCCCCTTGGTGGTGCTGGCCGGCAAGGAGTACGGCTCAGGCTCCTCGCGTGACTGGGCGGCCAAAGGGACGGCGCTGCTGGGCGTGAAAGCGGTGATCGCCGAATCGTACGAGCGAATTCACCGCTCCAACCTGATCGGCATGGGCGTGCTACCGCTGCAGTTTCCCGAGGGGGAGAGCGCAGAGTCGGTTGGGCTTAGCGGTGAAGAGACCTTCGACATCATTGGGGTCGATGAGCTCAATGAGGGCCGTACGCCAGGGACGGTGCAGGTCAAGGCAGGTGAGGTCAGCTTTGACGCATTGGTACGAATCGACACCCCAGGTGAGGCGGACTACTACCGCAATGGCGGCATCATGCAGTACGTGCTGCGGTCGTTGCTCAGGAAGTAGCCTTCAGCGGAGTCAATCTGATCCGTCGATCGCTCTCTTGATCTTCGCTGCGTACTGTTCCATCTCACCTGTGCCGTAACGAGTTCTCGGCCAGAAGAATCCCCTCAGACCGTCGCCGCGACTCCTTGGCACGACGTGTACATGGAGGTGAGGGACCGACTGGCTGACGACGTTGTTAATGGCAACGAATGTGCCCTGCGCTTCGAGCGCTTCGACCAGCGCCCGAGCGATACGCTGAGCGCTGGTCACGAGCGGTTCCATGAGGCTTTGCGGCAGCTCGAGCAATGTCTCGACATGCCGCAGCGGGGCGATGAGGACATGTCCTTTGAAGACCGGCCGGTGATCGAGAAACGCGATCACTTCGTCAGTGCGGAGCACGATTGCCGCATCGATATCACCACGGCCGATCTGGCAGAACACGTCCTCAGTCACCGGCATGAGACTAGTGCTATCGGCATTGGGAGACATCAGCTCAGTTTCTTGAATCACTGACCGTTACCATGCGTTCGAACGTCCGTTCGATTATCATGTCTCCATGAGCACTCCCGCGTATGCGCCGCCTGGCTGGCCAAGCCAGGTGCGGCCGCCGGGCGTACCAGGTTGGGAGGCGACGGCTATCGCCTATCTCCTGGATTGCTGCCCAGCCGATTTTCGTGCTTACCGCGTACTGCGCAACCATCCGGTGGTGCTGGCGCAATTTGCCATGCACTTTGTCAATGGTCAGCAGGAAGCCTCCGAGCGCGGTCTCGCCGATATTCGTACCAGCCTGAGCGAGTACGTCGAGCCAGACATCGTGGAGTCGGCGGCCCAGGCCTGGTTGGAGCAGGCAGCCCGGTTGGTACGCACCCGCCGGGCGGTCGCATTGCTAGAGGAGGCGTTGCGTGGTCGGGTATTCGTTCCCAAGCTGTGAGCTCGCTGAGGCCTGGCGTGCGTTGCGCCACACTCTGGATCTTCAGAGGGCCTGAACACGTAAACTCTGGCCCATGTCAGCTGCCCCGTACGGATTGCTGAGTTCCATCCGTAGCCCACGAGACCTTCGGGACCTGACGACAGATCAGCTGCAGGAGCTGAGCCTAGAGATCCGTTCTTTCCTGATCGAGCACGTGTCCCAGACCGGTGGCCACCTGGGACCGAATCTCGGGGTTATCGAACTCACCCTCGGTGTGCATCGAGTTTTCGACTCACCACGCGATCCGATCATCTTCGACACCGGACACCAAAGCTACGTGCACAAAATCCTGACCGGCCGCCAAGATCAATTCTTGACGCTAAGGCAGCGGCACGGACTGTCTGGGTACCCGAGTGCTGAAGAGTCCGAACACGACTGGGTGGCGAACTCACATGCCTCAACCGCTCTCTCGTACGCTGACGGGCTGGCGAAGGCAATCCGGCTGCAGCGCCGGCCAGGCACGGTCGTGGCCTTTGTCGGTGACGGCTCCCTCACCGGCGGGATGGCCTGGGAAGCCCTCAACAACATCACAGCCTCCGACGACCTGCCACTGGTGATCGTGGTGAACGACAACGGGCGGTCCTATACACCGACGGTCGGCGGTCTGGCACGGTACCTGACCGGATTGCGCACCAACCCACGCTACGAGCAGATTCTGGACTTGGTGAAGCGCAATGTCAGCCGCGCGCCGCTGGTCGGCAGCGTCGCCTACGACATCCTGCACGGCGTCAAGATCGGCCTAAAAGACGTTCTTGCGCCACAGGGCATGTTCTCCGATCTGGGGCTGAAATATGTCGGGCCGATCGACGGTCACGATGTTGCGGCTGTGGAACGAGCTCTGCAGCAGGCGAAGCAGTTCGGCGGCCCGGTATTGGTGCACTGCATTACACGAAAGGGCAATGGTTTTGAGGCTGCCGAAAAGCACGAGGAGGATCGCTTCCACGCCGTCGGCAAGATCAACGCCAAAACTGGTGAGGCCCTCGGTGGCGCCTCGGGTCAGACGTGGACCGACCTATTTTCTGAGGAGCTGCTCCGGCTAGGAAGCAACAACGAGCGAGTCGTTGCCATCACGGCAGCAATGGTCTATCCGACAGGCCTGCACCGATTTGCCAAGGCGTTCCCGGAACGCTGCTTCGATGTTGGCATTGCCGAGCAGCACGCGGTGACCTCGGCGGCCGGCCTGGCAATGGGTGGCCTGCATCCAGTGGTAGCCGTCTACTCCACCTTCCTCAACCGAGCGTTCGACCAAGTGCTGATGGACGTTGCCTTGCATCGGTGCGGCGTTACGTTCGTGCTGGATCGAGCCGGGATCACTGGACCAGACGGAGCCAGCCATCACGGTATGTGGGATATGTCGATCTTGCAGCTTGTGCCCGGCCTCTCTCTGGCTGCTCCTCGCGACGGCATGCGGCTACGCGAGGCACTCGCGGCGTCGCTGGCCGTCGATGACGCGCCGAGTGTGATTCGGTTTCCCAAAGAGCAGGTGCCACCAGATCTTCCACCCGTCGATCAGTTGGACGGGATGGACATCATGCTCCAAACCGAGCAGCCAAGGGTGCTGGTAACAGGCGTTGGACAGCTTGCCGGGACAGCGGTTGCCGTCGGGGAGCGGCTGTCAGACCAAGGCATTGGGGTAACGGTTGTTGACCCAGTATGGGCACTCCCGATCAATCCGGCGTTGATCACATTGGCTGATGATCATGATCTGGTGATCACCATCGAGGACAACGGGATTGTCGGTGGCTACGGTGCGAGGCTTGCCCAGGAGCTGCGCTCAGCTGGCGTAAACACACCCCTCCGGGAGTTCGGTATTCCACAGGATTTCCTCCCGCACGGTGGTCGGGGCGAGTTGCTCGAGGAGATTGGGCTTACCCCGCAGCACATCGCCCGCTATGCGGTGGAGGTGATCGCAAGAGTCGATGAGCCCTTGGAACAGCCGACGCCTGACTTGTCGGAACCGAATTAAGGGGACGTTCGAAGCACGACGCGTTTCGCAAACATCGAGTTGACAGTAAGCTGAACGGTCTGTTGAGGTCTACCATCTAGGCGTGATCAGGATCGGTGAGCTGGCGGCTCGCACGGGACTGACTCCGGCGGTGCTGCGCACCTGGGAGGCCAGGCACGGCTTCCCGGTGCCGGAGCGCTCCGAGAGCGGGCGCCGCTGCTACCGGGAGTCCGACGTCGAGCTGGTACAACGGGTCCTGCACCGCCAGCGTGCGGGTGTCCGCCTGGACGCGGCGATCCGGGAGGTCACGGCATCCGCGGGTGCGCCCTCACTGTCGGTGTTCGCGATGCTCCGCGACGACCACTCGGAGGTGGCTCCTCAGCTCCTGCGCAAGCCGACCCTGCTGGGGTTGAGCCGGGCCATCGAGGACGAGTACCTCGCCTCGGCGGATTTGGGCGTGCTCTGCGCCTCCTTCCAGCGCGAACGCTTCTACCGTGCGTCTGCGCCCCGCTGGTCGGAGCTGGCGCGACGTTCGCGCTGGAGCATCGTGTTTGCGGACTTTCCCGAGGTGCGAGAGCAGGAGGTGGACGAGCCGGCCCGGGTGCCGCTCTCCGGCGACGCGCCGATGCGTCGGGAGTGGGTCCTGGTCGCCGAGACGCCCCGACTGGGCATCTGCCTTGCCGGCTGGGAGCCGCCCGGCCAAGACGCCGTATCCGATCGCCAGCGCACCTTCGAGGTGGTGTGGACCATCGACTCGCAGGCGACTCGGCACGCACTGCGGATCTGCGCCCAGGTTGCCGACGCCGCGGGCCTTGCGACGGCGCCGGACCTGCTGCGCGGACTCGATGAGGATCCGGTGGGCGCAGAGACGGATCCCGTGCGCGCCTCCGCCCTGTTCAACCGGGCTATCGGATACGCCGACCGAGCTCTCTTGGCCAAAGCTTAGGCAGTTTGTCTAGAATGTGCTAAGCACTCTGTTTAGCAATGTCCCGACCAGGGTACCGATGTTGGAGATCCATCCAGACGACGAGGAGCTTTCGATGAGCCAGATCCAGCAGTCCGTCGACGTTGAGGTCCCGGTGAGGGTCGCTTATAACCAATGGACTCAATTCGAGTCGTTCCCGCACTTCATGTCCGGTGTGAAGTCGATCACCCAAGTCGACGACACCCGCAACCACTGGGTGACCGATATCGCAGGTGTCGAGCGTGAGTTCGACACTGAGATCACCGAGCAGCATCCCGACGAGCGGATCGCCTGGCGCAGCGTCGGCGGGGAGGTCCAGCAGGCCGGCGTGGTCACCTTCCACCGTCTCAGCGACACCACGACCCGGGTGATGATCCAGATCGATTGGCAGCCCTCGGGGGTGGTCGAGAAGGTCGGTTCAGCCATCAACATCGACGAGCGGCAGGTGAAGCGGGACGCCGAGCGGTTCAAGGAGTTCGTCGAGTCACGGGGGCGCGAAACCGGCTCCTGGCGCGGCGACGTCGAGGCCGGGTAACGCCATGAGTACGGATAGTGAGGAGGTCCGGCACGTCGCCGAGCTCGTTGACCGGGCGAAGATCAGCATGTTCACGACCATGACTGCCTCCGGCAAGCATGTCAGCCGGCCGATGGCGGTGCAGGAGGTCGAGTTTGACGGCGACCTGTGGTTCTTCTGCTACGACGACTCCGCCAAGGCACAACAAATCCGGACGAACCCAGAGGTGAACGTGTCGTTCGCCAATGACAAGCAAAGTGAGTGGACGTCCCTGTCGGGCCGGGCCGAGATCGTGTACGACCGGCAGCAGGCCGAGCACCTGTGGGCAGCGCCGTTGAAGATCTGGTTTCCCGACGGCCTGGACACCGAGGGCCTGTGCCTTATCAAGGTCCACGTCGACTCTGCGGAGTACTGGGAGTCGCCCTTGAGCAAGGTACGCCAACTGATCGGCGCCGCCCGCGCAGCGGTGACCGGCGACCCCGACAAGTTCCCGGGCGACAACCGCACGGTCTCTCTCGATCGCTGACGGCTCCGCAATTAGCTCACGGGAACCGAGGCGACACCGGGCGGAAGGAAGCGGCGGCCTAGCACCCGCTCGGAAATGCCTTCGCGGTCGAGGTAGGGCGTAATTCCACCAAGGTGGAACGGCCAGCCCGCCCCAAGGATGAGGCACAGATCAATGTCCATGGGAGCGGCGACGACTTCCTCAGACAATATGAGGCCAATCTCGGATGTCAGCGCGGTCAGCACTCGGTCGCGTACTTCATCAACGGTGTGGGGTCGATCGCCTACCTCCAGCAGTTTTGCCGTCTCCTGGCTGACGTAAGGCTTCCCGTCGGGCGTCCAGTCATAGACGCCGGGTCTTTCGGCAGCAACCAGTGCCTGCAGGTTGCGCGAAACGGGGAAACGATCCCCAAAGGCGGCATGCAGGTTCTCGAGAACATGTAGAGCCACCGCCGGACCGACGAGCTGGAGCAGCAAGGAAGGCGGCATGGGCAAGCCAAGCCGCCGTAGGGCAGCGTCGGTGACCTCAACCGGCGTGCCCTCATCTACGGCAGCGAAGACCTCCGCCAACCATCTCAGCAAGAGCCGATTCACCACGAAGCCGGTGGCATCCTTGACCAACACAGCATTCTTCTTGAGGTTTTTGGCGACCTGGAACGCCGTGGCGAGAGTCACTTCGTCGGTGGCGGGGCCGCGGACGATCTCAACCAGTGGCAGCACCGCAACCGGATTGAAGAAGTGGAAGCCGACCACTCGCTGCGGATGATCAAGATCAGCTGCCATGTCCGCAACGGATAGCGAGGAGGTGTTCGTTGCGATCACGCAGTTGCTGGAGACATGCTTTTCAAGATCGGCAAACACCTGCTTCTTGATCGACATCTGCTCGAAGACCGCCTCGATAACGAAGTCGCAGTCGGCGAAATCGGCCAGCTCGGTGGTGCCGGAGATCAGTCCTCGTAACCGGTTAGCCTCGTCCTGGGAGATCCGTCCCTTGCCGAGCAGTTTGTCGACTTCCGCCGACACATTTCCGATTCCCTTCTCGACGCGCTCCTGATCGACATCAGTGATTACCACCGGCACCTGCAGTCGGCGCAGGAACAGCACGGCAAGCTGGATAGCCATAAGCCCGGCACCGACGATGCCGACCTTGGTCACCGGCTGCGCCAGAGTGGCATCGGGAGCACCTGCCGGCTTCCGGGCGCGCTTCTGGACAAGATCAAAGGCATACAGGCTGGCCCGCGTCTCAGCACCCATGATCAGATCTGCCAGTGCCTGATTCTCAGCCGCAAACGCCTCGCTCCGCTCCGCGGTCCTGGCCGCCGTCATCAGTTCTAACGCTCGATACGGTGCGGGCGCAGCGCCAAAAACCTTGCTGTCAACGAACTCCTGGCCTTGGGCCAACGCCTCATCCCAAGCCTCTCCGCGGTCGACCTCTGGTCGTGTCACGCTGCGAGACCCGCGCACTACATGACCTGCCCACTCCAGCGACTGGACCAAGAAGTCGGCACTGTCGAAGATCGCGTCAGCCAGGCCCAGTTCGTAGGCCTGGCGGCCGCTGAGCATCTTGTTCTGGTTGAGCGGGTTTTCGATGATCAGCCGGACGCCTCCCTCGGCGCCAATCAGGTTTGGCACAATGAAGGCTCCGCCCCAACCAGGGAAGAGGCCCAGGAAGCACTCGGGCAAAGCAATTCCTGAGGCGGCTGCGGAGATCGTTCGATAGTGGCAGTGCAGCATGAGCTCCAGGCCACCACCGAGCGCCAGCCCATTGATGAACGCGAAGGTCGGCACCGCCGAGGTGTGCAGCTTGTCGAAGACGGCATGCCCGATTCGGGCTATTGCCGAGGCTTGCTCTCGGCTGGTGATCTTGGCAAACCCAGAGAGGTCGGCGCCCGCCGCCACGATGAATGGCTTGCCGGTGATCGCGATCGCTACGATGTCATCCCGTCTCAGCGCGGCATCCAGAGCGCGATTCAGTTCGCCGAGACCGCGCGGGCCAAGGGTATTCGGTCGGGTGTGATCACGCCCGTTGTCTAGTGTGATCAACACAGCAGTTCCGGACGTATGCGGCAGCTTCACATCGCGGCTCAATGCCCGCGTAACGACCTCGCCCTCGCTGCCGGCCGAGGCGGCGGTGATCAGCTGTTCAAGCTCCTCGGCTTTCAACGATCTGCCTCCGAGTCGGGGGAGAAGTGTGGGTTTTCCCAGATCACCGCGCCGCCCATGCCGAGACCGATGCACAGCGTGGTAAGGCCGTAGCGGACTTCGGGGTGCTCACGGAACGCACGCGCCAAGTGGATCATCAATCGAACCCCGGAGCTGGCAAGCGGATGTCCCAGCGCGATCGCCCCACCGTATGGATTGAGCCGCTGATCGTCCGCTGCAATGCCGAAATGATCACAGAAAGCCAGCACCTGTACGGCGAACGCTTCGTTTATTTCAAAGGCCCCAATATCGGTGATCGCCAGCCCAGCCTTGCTAAGCGCCTTCTCAGTAGCAGGGATGGGTCCGACTCCCATAAGTTCAGGATCAACACCGGCGAAGGCGTAGGAAACCAGTCGCATGGCCACCGGCAAATCGAGCTCGCCAGCGACACTCTCAGCCGCTAGCAGGCAAGCCGTAGCGCCATCATTGAGTCCAGCTGCATTGCCAGCCGTGACCCGCCCATGCGGTCTGAACGGCGTCCTCAGCGTCGCCAGCGCTTCGACGGTGGTCTCTGGACGTGGCTGCTCGTCTGCCACAGCCAAACCCCAGCCAAGCTCCGAACTCGGGGTGGCAACAGCGACCAGCGACTCCTGGATAACACCTTGCTCATAGGCACGTTGCACTCGTTGCTGGCTGAGTGCTGCGAAGGCGTCGGCTCGCTCCTTGGTTATGCCTGGAAAACGATCATGAATGTTTTCCGCCGTGGCACCCATGATCAATGCCGACTGGTCAACCAGCTTCTCGGCGACGATTCTCGGGTTTGGGTCGATGCCTTGTCCCATGGGATGCCGGCCCATGTGCTCGACCCCGCCGGCGATGGCGATGTCATAGGCGCCGAAAGCGATCCCTGAAGCGGTAGTGGTCACCGCCGTCATCGCCCCAGCGCACATCCGGTCGATCGCGAACCCTGGGACCGTACGTGGAAGTCCGGCGAGCAACGCGGCGGTACGCCCGATGGTCAAGCCTTGATCGCCGGTCTGGGTAGTTGCGGCGATGGCAACATCGTCAATCCGGTCTGGCGGCAACTCGGGATGACGCCGTAGCAACTCGCGGATGCAGTACACGACAAGATCGTCGGCTCTGGTCTCGGCGTACATGGAACCGGCCTTGCCGAACGGGGTACGCACACCGTCGACGAAAACCACATCTCTTAATTGGCCAGGCATAACCGAATATTACTTGTCAGTAACAACGAGTGCCTTGGTGATGGCCGCCACGGTCAACTCCCGCTGCCATGGCCGGGTACCCAGGCCGGCCAGCACCTCATCGACGGACTCCTCGGTCACCGGTGACGGCGGGCGCCATGCCAGGCGGCGTAGGTGATCCGGCGTTATGAGGTTCTCGGTGGGCAGTTCGTACTGTTCGGCAATGGCCTGGAGTGCGTCTCGGACGGCGGCCAGTCGGGCGGCCGCGCCCGGGTTTTTGGCTGGCCACATCCGCGACTGCGGTGGCCCGTTGTTGGGAAGGTGCATCGGCGGAAGCTCGCTCTCTGGCATCTGTGCTACGACGTCGAGCGCCTCCAGCCAGCTGGCCTCCGCCCGCTTGGCCTGGCGCCGTGAGAACGCCGAAATCCTCCGCAGCGTGGCCCGGTCTGGGTGTTTGTGCGCGGCCAGCTCGGTGATGGCGGCATCGGGCAGGATCCTGCTGGGCGCCTTGTCGAGCTGCTGAGCGATGGCATCACGGGTGTACCAGAGTTCGGCTACGTACGCCAGCCCGCGACGAGTGTGAACGTGGTGGATGCCGGAGGTGCGCCGCCAGGGATCGCGTCGCGGTTCCGGGCTGATGCCAGCACCGGCGACCAATGCCGCAAATTCCTGCTCGGCCCATTGCCACTTGCCGGTTTCGATCAGCCGGGCGGCAAGCCGTTCCCGGAGTTCAATCAAAAGCTCGACGTCCAGCGCGGCGTAGACGAGCCATTCGGTCGGCAGCGGTCGGTGCGACCAGTCCGAGGCTGAGTGCTCCTTGAGCAGCCGTACGCCAAGAAGCTCCTCGATCATGGTGCCGAGCGCAACCCGCGGATAGCCAAGCAGTCGAGCGGCCAGTTCGGTGTCGAACAGCGTTTTTGGAACCAGTCCTACCTCGTATAGGCAGCGCAGGTCCTGGTTGGCAGCATGAATGACCCACTCGGCGTCCGATATCGCAGCACCCAGCGCCGACAGATCGGCTGGCTGACCCAAGGAAATCGGATCTACCAGATGTGTGCCAGCACCGGCACGGCGCAGCTGGATGAGATATGCGCGTTGGCTGTAGCGGAAGCCGTGTGCGCGTTCGGCATCCACGGCAACCGGGCCAGTTCCGGCACGAAGCGCGGTGATTGTTCGCTGCAAAGCTTCCGAAGTTGTGACCATGGGCGGCACGCCGTCGCTCGGCGTGGTAAGTAACTCCGTCTCCTGATCACTAATCTCCTGATCAAGATCAGGTGTGGTAAGCGGTGATTCGGTCAATGTCTCCGGGAGTTTCGGCTCGGCGGTCTGCGCCGAGAAGGCATCATCACCACCCCGGCGGGCAGCGGTGGCAGACCCGCTAGCGTACAGAGTAGTTCAGCCCAGGCCGCCAGATGAGGGGTTAATCCGGCTCCCTCGACGAGCAACGGCGTCCAGGAGGCGCGAATCTCGATCTCCGCCCGCGAAGGTTCGGAGGCCATGCCGCCAAATGAGTCGCTGGATACCGAGGTCACTGTGCCGCTCGGCGCGTCGTATTCGGCATCGTGATTTTGGAGCGCCTCCAGCAGCCAGGACCAACCGACACTGGGCAGCAAGGGGTCGGTCACCATCTCCGGATCGATCTCGGCGCGCGCGAAGGTCACGCAGCGAAATGTGCCCTGCCATGCGGTGTTGCCGGCCGGATCATAGAGCAGCACGAAACGGCCGCTGCCAAGCTCTTCACCGTTGGTGACCACGTCAGCGGTGATCGCCGCGGAGTATGGCGCTATGCGCTGCGGTGCGGGAAGTTCCTCAACGTGGAGCTCGGAGCGCCACGGGGCTGACACGAGGTCCGCAACGGCACGGCGAAACTCGTCGGGAGCGCCCTCGACGTTTCCGCCAGCCGCGTCACTGTTCGCTGCCATCCGACGAGCGTATTCTCACCGCCCACGGCCGCTCATTTCGACGCGCCGACTTTCATAGCCGTGAAAAGATTCACGAGTGCCCGCTCTGGCTTCCGATATGCCTCTGCTCGTGGCCGCGTGCCGCAAAATTCATCCACAGGATCGCGTCCCAGTGTGGTTTATGAGACAAGCGGGGCGTTCGCTGCCGGAGTATCGGGCCAGCCGAAAAGGCATTGGCATGCTGGAGAGCTGCATGCGGCCTGAGCTGGTGGCCGAGATTACGCTGCAGCCGGTGCGTCGGTACGGCGTCGATGCCGCCGTCTTGTACTCCGACATCATGCTGCCGCTGAAAGCAGCCGGCGTGGAGTTGGACATCGTCGCAGGCCGCGGGCCCGTCATCGCTCAACCCATTCGGACGGCAGGTGACCTGGAGCAGCTACAGCCCTTGGATCCGGCGCAATTGTGGTACGTCAGCGAAGCAGTCGGCCTGATCATGGGCCAGCTCGGCGATGTTCCGTTAATTGGCTTTGCCGGGGCACCGTTCACGCTCGCAAGCTACTTGGTTGAGGGCGGCCCTAGCCGCGACTACGCCGCAACCAAGGCCCTGATGATCGGTGAACCGTCGTTGTGGCACGAAATGTGTACTCGACTGGCCGATCTGTCGGCCGCCTTTTTGAGGTTGCAGGTCGCGGCCGGCGCGACGGTGGTACAGCTCTTCGACTCATGGGCTGGCAGCCTCAGCGCTGCAGATTATCGCCGCTACGCGCAGCCGTACTCAGCCCACGCGCTGTCTGCCCTGGCCGACACCGGGGTACCGCGCATTCATTTTGGGGTCGGCACTTCCGAGTTGCTGGAGCTGATGGGTGCGGCCGGGGCGGAGGTAATCGGTGTGGACTGGCGGCTGTCGCTAGCCGAGGCTAGTCGCCGGGTTGGCCACCGCTACGCTTTGCAGGGCAATCTCGATCCTGCGCTGCTGTCGGCTCCCTGGCCGGTGTTGTCGGATCGGGTCCGCGAGGTGATCCTGTCGGGCACCGTCGCACCTGGCCATATCTTCAACCTCGGCCACGGCGTGCCGCCGGATACCGATCCTGCCGTCTTAGCGATGATCGTCGAGCTGGTTCACACCGAGGGTCCACAGCTGCGCCGTACTGCTCGGGAGCAGTCGGCAGCGTCTGTAGCTGGGTCCGCGGCGGCGAGCCGCACCCATCACACATGAAGACTGTTGTCGTGGTCGGCGGCGGGATCGCCGGACTGTGTGCTGCTCGGCTGCTGGCTGCCGATGATTTCAACGTGATTGTGCTCGAGGCAGCGGGCCGATGGGGCGGCAAGCTGGCCTCTCTTGTGCTCAACGGAGTACGGCTGGACGCCGGCGCGGAATCGATCTTGGCGCGGCGACCGGAAGGACTTGATCTTGTCGGTGAGCTGGGTCTTGCTCATAACGTGGTGCATCCGACAGCTGCTCAGCCGCGACTGCTGGTCGGGGGTCGGCTGCATGCTCTGCCGTCCTCGCTGCTCGGGGTACCGACCGACTTGAGTCAGCTGACTGGTTTGCTCTCTAATAGCGGGCTGCGGCAGGCGCGGGCAGAACCGGAACGCCCGGCCCCGGCTTTCGATCATGATGTTGCGATCGGCCACTTTGTAGCGGAGCGTTTCGGTAGCGAAATCGCTGATCGCTTGCTTGAGCCGCTCTTGGGTGGTGTCTACGCCGGATCCGCACGAGCGCTGTCGTTCCAGGCGGTGGCACCCGATCTATTCGAGAGGGCGAAGGGTGGTGGATCCCTGTTGCGGCATGCCCAGCAGATCGTTCACCAGAGTCAGCAGGGCCCGGTGTTTGCCGGACTGATCGGCGGTGTCTCAACCTTGATCGACGCCCTCGTCGATGATCTTGTTCGGCGACGGGTCGCGATGCGCTTGAGCGCGCCAGTTCGGACACTAGAGCGGACCGATGGAGGGTTCCGGTTGCTGGTGGGCGGCGGTCACGACCCCGAAATGATCATGGCGGATGGTGTCGTGCTGGCCGCTCCGGCAACAGCGACCGGGCGACTGCTGACCGGGCTGGTGCCAGCAGCAGCGGAGTTGGCCAGATTGCCATATGCCTCAGTAGCGGTGATCACTTTGGTAGTTCGCGGCGTGCATACGAATGCGTCAGGGGTGTTGGTGGCGCCCGGCGAGCTTCCGACGATCAATGCGGTGACGTACTCATCAGCGAAGTGGGACTGGGTTGCCTCGCAGGCCAAGCAAGGATTTGGTCCCGGTGTTGAAGTCATCCGGGTAAGTGTTGGGCGACATGGTGAGGCGGCGATCCTGCAACTCGACGACCGGGCGCTGCTCGAGCGCACCTTTGCCGAAGCAAAGACCATCCCCGGATGGGAATCGGCGACACTGGTGGAAGGAACTGTGAGCCGGTGGGGCGGCGGGCTGCCACAGTACCGGGTCGGGCATCGTGACCTTGTTGACCGATTGCGTGCCGAGGTCGCGGGCATACCCGGCCTGGCGGTAGCCGGGGCGGCTCTGGATGGCATTGGGATTCCGGCCTGCCTTGCTTCGGCGCGTACTGCGGTTGCGGCGTTCATGCGCCCTGAGCTTGTCGAAGGGTGCGCTTCGACAGGCTCCGGGCGCATCGGTGGGAGTGGAATGATCGACAGCGAAGATCACCTCGAGGAGAGCGGGATATGAAGGCGCGGGAGATCAACGACACAATTCGCTACACCATGTGGTCGGTATTCAGAAAGACCGGCCAACTGGACAACCCGGCTGTCAAAACCGCAGATGCGGCAATCCAGGAGATCGACGACGTCACCCGAGACGGCGACCTGGTGATCCGCGGCTGGTACGACGTGGCAGGTCTGCGCGCCGACGCCGATCTCATGGTCTGGTGGCACGCTCCGAGCTCGGATACTTTGCAGGACGCCTATCACGCACTCCGCCGCTCCGACCTCGGCGGACAGCTTGTGCCGGTCTGGTCACAGATGGCACTGCATCGGCCAGCCGAATTCAACAAGGGCCATGTGCCGGCGTTCATGCAGAATGAGGAGCCCAAGGCGTACCTATGTGTCTATCCGTTTGTGCGCTCCTACGAGTGGTACTTGCTGCCAGAAGAGGAGCGGCGTGCCATGCTCACTGAGCACGGCATGCTGGCCAGGCCCTATCCCGACGTGCGGGCCAACACCGTGTCGTCGTTTGCGTTGGGTGACTACGAATGGATGCTGGCCTTTGAAGCCGATGAGTTGCACCGCATCGTCGATCTCATGCGAGCTCTGCGGGCGGCATCCGCGCGTCGTCACACCCGCGAAGAGGTGCCCTTCTACACCGGCCGCCGGCGCGAGCTGAGCGGCATTCTCGAACTGTGGTGACGCGCCGCCAATCCGTCGAGACCGGGGATTAGGAGCGGGTGGGTTCCAGGGACAGCGATACCGAGTTGATGCAGTACCGCAGGTCTGTCGGAGTGTTGTAGCCCTCACCAGCAAACACATGGCCCAGGTGGGAGTCACAAGTAGCGCAACGGACCTCAACTCGTTTCATGAACAACGAGCTGTCCTCGATGTAGCGCACTCGGTCCTCCGCCAGCGGTGCGAAGAAAGAGGGCCAACCGCAGTGTGACTCGAACTTCTGATCACTCCGGAACAGCTCCGTGCCACAGGCTTTGCAGCGGTACACGCCCTCGGTCTTGGTATCGGTGTACTCCCCGGTGAAGGGACGTTCGGTGCCGGCCTCGCGGAGCACGTGATATTCCTGTGGAGTCAGCTGAGCGCGCCACTCGGCCTCGGACTTGATCACCTTGCCTACCTGAGCCGCCGGATCGTTCTGGGTATCGGTCATGCCCACCCTCTCGCCTAAAGGCTGTCTCTCCACGACAGTACTCACCTATGCTGACGCCATGCCGGTGCCAGCGGTCGAGCTCGAAGTCGGTAACCGCACGGTAAGGGTTACCAGCCCGGACAAGATCTACTTTCCTGAGGTCGGGCTGACAAAGCTCGACATCGTCTCCTACGTGATTGCGGTAGGCGACGGCATCTTTGCTGCGCTCAAGGATCGGCCGGTCACTATGGAGCGTTGGCCCGGCGGGTACCGCCCGGATGTCAAGCTGAGCACCCGCAGTGACCACCACGGGGAGGCCTTCTACCAAAAGCGGGCGCCTTCCAAGGGCGTGCCCGACTGGGTGGAGACGGTGAGGATTACCTTTCCGTCTGGACGCACCGCCGACGAGGTCTGTGCAACCGAACTGGCCACCATCGCCTGGATGGCCAATCTTGGGACCCTGCGCTACCACCCGTGGCCAGTGACCAAGGCTGACACCGAGAAGGTGGATCAGCTGCGCATTGATCTTGATCCGCAACCGGGTACCGACTTCGCCGATGCGGTCCGCGCCGCGCATGAGCTGCGCTCCGTACTAGAAGACGCCGACTTGGTGGGATTTCCCAAAACCAGCGGCGGCCGCGGAGTCCACGTGTTCGTACCGATCGAGCCGGCGTACGGCTTCATCGAATCCCGGCACGCGGTGATCGCGCTGGGCCGTGAGCTGTCTCGCCGGATGCCGGACCATGTCACGGTGAGCTGGTGGAAGGAGGAGCGCGGCGCGCGCATCTTCGTGGACTTCAACCAGATGGCTCGAGACCGAACCATCGCGTCGGCCTACTCGATACGTCCGACGCCAACTGCAGTGGTCTCAGCGCCCTTGACCTGGAATGAGCTGAGCGATGTTGTCCCTGAGGACTTCACCGTTAGCTCGATGCCTGCCCGATTCGCAGACGTTGGCGATGCCTGGCAACCCTTCTATGAGTTGAAGCTCCGCAGCATTGATGCCGCTTTGGAGATGTACGCCCGCGATGAGCGGGAGTTAGGAACGGGCAAGTACGGTGGCGCAGAAATGCCCTATCCACCGGACTATCCGAAGATGCCGGGCGAGCCAAGTCGAGTGCAGCCAAGCCGCATGACTAACGAAACTAGGGAGAAAGAAGGTCTGGCTTGAGTGGTCACTGCGTTTGGTCAGTCGTTCGACGGGTAGGCGCAATAAGACAGCCACCACTTGATCACGAGGTCTTCGATCATGTCGCAGTTTGGACCGGCTGAGAATGCTAAGGCCCGGGCCGTGCAAGCCCAGATACGCGAGATAGAAGCCCAGCGACGGGCAGTCAACCTGCTAGAGAGCTCCGCGATCTTGTTCGACCGTGCGCATCAACCGACGAAGTCGCAAGAAGCTAAACAGCGCGCAGAACGTGTCAGGCTGAAGCTGTGGCGATCCTTCGCGGAGCTGGATCGTTATAGGAAGGCTGCTTAATAGCCAGGCAGCATGCCGGTCCGGGCCAGCTCGGCGGCCACATCGCGGAGCTTCGTATTGGTTCGCTGGGAGGCATGGGTGAGCATGGTGAATGCCTCGTCCTCTTTGATCTTGTGCCGCTCCATCAAAATGCCTTTGGCCTGTTCGATCAGAGCGCGAGACATCATCACCGTGCGCAGCTGAGTGAGATCCTTGCTGGTCCGGGCTGATGCCTCCGCATTGCCTACCGCGACTGCCACCCAGGCAGCAACTTCCTCGGCCAACTCAACATCGTGGTCGTCGAAGACCTGGGAACGTCCAGCGTAGGTGTTCAGCGCACCGATGGTAACGCCCTGGAACGGCAACGGCACAGACAGCGAGCTCAACACACCGTGCGCGGCGGCGTGTTGGGCGTAGTCAGGCCAACGCTGGTCCCTCCGCATGTCATCGACGAGCAGGACCTGGCCGGCCCTGCCGGCGTCCATACAAGGTCCGTATCCACGCTCGTACTGCAACTCGTCAGCATCCAGAGCCATCTGCCCGTCGTATGCAGCCGTGAACGGCTTCTCACCTCTGATCAATGTGATCGAAGCCGCCTCGACGCTAGGCATCGCACGGCGGGCGATTTGGGTGATCTCGGTCAGTACCTCGGAAAGTTCGCGGTCGGCATGGACCACCCTGGCCAGGGCCTCATGTAGTTCGGCTACGTTGTTCATCGCTGGCTTCGAGCGTTGGGACGTTAGATCATCTATTTAGCTAGAGCCCGCTGGCGCCGACCGCCCTGTCGATTACCTGCCAGACCTCGCGGTCCAGCTGGTTCTCCTTCCAGATGCCGTACGCAGTGCCCAGCAGTACCGGTGGCACTACCACCAGCCCGATCGCCCCGCTTACCGCCGCATCGACCCACTCGTGCCCCCCAAGATCGATGCTCAACTGTCCCTCTCCGGGGGTGATTACCACAGTCAGCGCGTAGCTGACTCCAAGCAGCTGGCGCCATAGGCTCTCCTTGCGAGCCTGCATCACCGTGCGATTTTCGCTGGTGCGGTAGACCTGTGCCTCGAACTCCTGCCTGCGGAAGTGGTCTGCTAGCGCCTGGGCGACCTCGTCCGCCGAAACGGTGGTTCCGTAGATTCGCTCGAAGTTCAGCGCCGGCCGGCTCGGCGCCGTGCCTCCGCCTTGTGCTTCAGCCATTTTCGTTCCCTCCGCTCTCGCGCTTGGCTGTTCAGACAGCCCACGCTATCGAACTGTTACGTCCCAGCACCAGGAAGAGGAGCTGGCCTCAGTTCATCGCTATCTTGATCTGGCGACCCGGTAGGTGGTGAACAGCGCCCCGTCGTCGGCGTACAGCACGTGATGGAGCCGATATGAGCTCGGGACGGGCAGCGCAGCGCCGCTAGTGGAACGCAGACCCTGACCGCCGACTATCACAGGAGCAAGAGTCAGAGCCACTTCGTCGACTACACCGGCGGCAAGCAGGTCGTTGTGCAACCGAGGACCGCCCTCACACAACAATCGCGGCAGCCCAGTACCGGCCAGCTGATCCACGATCGTGGCCAAATCCAGCACTATGCCTTCAGCCTGTACTACGGTAATGCCCGCTGCACGTAACGGTTCAAGATCATCGGGTGACTTATCCGCGGTCGTGATGATCATGACGGCGCCACCCTCGCCTTCGGCTGGTGTGGCGACCGCTGGATCGAGATCAGCGCTCGCCGAAATGATCACCAATGTGGGATATGGAGCCAGACCCTCCTGCTCTCTGATCTGCAGCTGCCACGGTTCAAGATCAACAGCTCGGTAGCCCTCCAAGCGCACGGTGTTGGCACCAACTATGATCGCGTCTGTCAAAGCGCGCTGCACGGCGAACACGTGCTGATCACTTTGGGTATTGATAGTTCCGGACCGACCGTCGGGACCCTGAACAGAGCCATCGAGCGACATGACGAAGTTGCTGCGAAGCCAGCCTCGCCCTTCGGGCGCAGGAAGACGGTATAACTCAATCAACTCGGATTCATCAACAGTTCGCGGCGCTCCACCGTTGGGCCCGAAGATCAGCTGCACGGCACCATCGTCGCACGTCAGACATGGGAAACCGGGCGCATAAATGCGGCACAATCAGCCCATGGTGAAGAACAGCAAGGTTGACGATATGCCGCAGTTGGTCACCGAGTCGCTCACCGAGCTGCTCCGGTTGCCGGCCGGGCCGGTAAACCTGGCAGAGCTCGACGCAGCCGGAACTCCCGGCTTCCGAGGAGAAAAGGAGGAGGCGCCCAAGATCACCGAGGCGCTGGCGCCTGAGCTCAGTGACCTTCAGGAACGCCTGTACGCCGCAGGAAGGGTCAAGGACACCACAAACCAGAAGATCTTGATCGTGCTGCAAGGAATGGACACCTCCGGGAAAGGTGGCACCATCCGGCACGCCATTGGCATGGTGGATCCGCAAGGGGTGAAGATCAAGGCTTTCAAGGCCCCAACCGAGGAGGAGCGTGCTCATCACTACCTGTGGCGCATAGAGCGCGAGCTACCGCCTGCGGGCATGATCGGCATCTTCGACCGGTCTCATTACGAGGACGTGCTAGTGGTCCGTGTTCACAACTTGGTCGCGGAATCGGTGTGGAGTGAGCGCTATAACGAGATCAATTCCTGGGAGGCCGGACTGGTCGAGCAGGGGGTGGTGTTGATCAAGTGCTTTCTCAACATTTCCTCGGCGGAGCAGAAGGATCGACTCATGGCCCGCCTCGAGGATCCGACCAAGCACTGGAAATACAACCCGGGCGATGTCGACGAGCGGGCCAAGTGGCCGGCGTACATGGACGCGTACCAGGCCGTGCTAGAGCGTTGCAATACCGAGTACGCACCGTGGTACGTGATTCCGGCAGACCGCAAGTGGTATCGAAATTGGGCAGCGGCACAGCTGCTCGTGGAGCACCTCCGCGCCCTCAACCTGGACTGGCCGGCCGCTGATTACGACATCGAACAGGAGAAGCGGCGAGTCGCGGCAAGCTAGCTGGCAGACGCATGACGTTCAGAAGCTGAACTGGTATCCCACCTCGAGGGGTGGACGGCTGTCGGCATGCGGAGCTACGGCCAGTATTGCCCGATCGCACGTGCGTCTGAGGTACTTGCCGAGCGGTGGTCCATCATCGTTTTGCGTAACATCGTCGTCCTGGGCTGCCGGACCTTCAACGAGATCGCGGATTGCGCACCCGGCTTGTCTCGGTGTGTTATCGAAGCGGTTGCGAGATCTACAGCGCGCGGGCGTGATCAAAATCTGGCGCAAGCCCGATGGCCCTGGCTCGATCTACGCGCCGACTGAAGCGGGTCTGGAGCTGACGCAGGTGATGGAAGCACTCCAGAAATGGGGTTCGAGGTGGGCCGATCTCACACCCGAGCACGCTCATCCCGGCGTGGTGTTGTGGATGTGGGCGACGTTCTTCTTGGATCGTGAGCGGTTGCCGCAGCGCCGGGCCTTGATCCGCTTCGACTTTCCAACTCTGTCCGGAGGTGGTAGCCGCAACTGGATGCTGATCGAGCATGGCGACGTCGAGATATGCGAAAAGTATCCCGGCGGTGATGAACACTTGATCGTGATCGTGCACGACCCGCTTGCCTTCGCCCGTTGGCACCTGGACGAGATTGCATGGGACGCCGCCCTGCGATCACAGGCGATCGAGGTCAGAGGTTCACGCAGCCTCGCCCGTGCTCTGCCGACGTGGCACCGGGCCCATGCGCGCGGACCTCAGCCACTCCATGCCGTCGACTCCTCCAGCACTGGTTCAAACGTTGCACTTCTTCTTCCAGAACCTGCATAGCACGATCGCCCCATCTCGACAGATGGAGGATTGTCATGGAGATCGCAGGGTTTCTGGGAGACGTTCTAGAACCGAGTGACGAGGGCTTCGACACCGCGCGACAGATTTAGAACGGGGAGATCAAGCGCCGACCCGCCGTCATCGCCCGCTGTGCCGGAACCTCTGATGTGCTGGCTGCGGTCCGTTTGGCTCGGGAGCGCGACCTGCCTATCGCGATACGGGGCGGGGGACACGCGGTAGCCGGGCATGCGATGTGTGATGACGGCCTGGTGATCGACCTGTCCCATATGACCGGCGTACGGGTCGACCCGATGGCCGGAACGGTCCGCGCTCAAGGCGGGTGCCTCTGGCGCCACGTCGACCATGAGAGCCAGGCCTTTGGACTCGCAGTGACCGGTGGCATTGTCACGCACACTGGCATCGGCGGCTTGACCCTGGGCGGCGGGATCGGTCACCTGATGCGCCGCTTCGGGCTCACCATCGACAACCTTCTATCCTGCGACCTGATCACTGCCGACGGGGAATTCCTCGTCGCCAGCGCCGATGAGCATCCAGAGCTGTTTTGGGCGCTGCGCGGCGGCGGTGGCAACTTCGGCATTGTCACCTCCTTTAACTACCGGCTGCACCCACTCGGCCCGACGAATGCTCGCCGGCCTGCTGGTGTGGCCGATGAGTGAAGCGGGCGCGGTGTTGCGCTGTCTCCGGGACTTTGTGGCTGATGCACCCGACGAGGTCGGGATTATGGCCAACCTGCGGCTGGCCCCGCCTCTGCCGATCTTCCCTGAGGAATTGCACGGCAAACCCATCGTGGCGCTCATCGTCTGCTATTCGGGTCCGATCGAGGAGGGCGAGAGGGTGCTGCGGCCGCTGCGCGAGTTCAACGCGCCGGCACTCGACACAGTTGGTGCGAAGTCCTATTTGGCTCACCAGGCAACATTCGACCCGGCCTACCCTCACGGCCGTCACTACTACTGGAAGCCTTGGAGGCTGCCGCCACTCAGCGACGCAGCAATCGAAGTGATCGTCGATCATGCCGCGGCGATCACCTCACCGCTGTCGGCCATCCCGATCTTCACTTTCGGCGGGGCGGTAGCGCGAGTCGCCGATGACGCCACTGCGTTCACCGGCCGAAATGCCGCCCACGACATCAATATCGTCGCCTCCTGGCTCCCCGACGACCCCGAGCCGGAGCGTCACAAAACCTGGGCTCGGACAACCTGGGAGGCGCTGCGGCCGTTTGCTCAAGGCATCTACGTCAACTTCATGTTCGACGAGCCAACTTCCCACCTACGGTTCGCGTACGGAGACCGCAAGTACGCCCGGCTCGCCGCCGTCAAAAGCAAATACGATCCGTTGAACGTCTTTCGCTTCAACCAGAACATCCCGCCAGCCAACGGAAGCCGACGAGAGGGGACGCTTACGCGCTGACCACCGACAGGTGGCGTACCGGTGCCGGTTCCTGATCGGCCGCCTCCACCTCGTGAAGATCAACCAAGTCCATCGCGGCGATCACGTAACGGATCAGCGCCACCTCGGCGATTTCGGGCTCGCCACCCATAGGAGCTGACACTGCAACTGCGCCGGCCTCCCGAGCCAGCTCTGCCTGGCGGGTGTAGAGCAGACCGGGTGCCAGGAACCAGCTACCGACGGCAATGTGTCTGCGACCCTGGCCGCGCAGAGTGCGAATCGCTTCCGCAGTCGAGGGACCGGAGCCGGTTGCAAAGGCGGTTACACAGGGCAGCCGGTGGTGGGTCGCCCACTGCCGAGCCCTTCGTGCCACAAGGGCATTGCTGCGGATATCGGAGCTGCCAGCGGCAGCGAACACCAGCCCATCCAGCTCCGAGACATGCCGGGCCCGCAGCGCGTCGCGAAGCCGCCGATCGATGATCGAGAGCAGCTGCGCCTCCGGCCCGATGGGTCGGGATGCGATAACCCGCAGTTCGGGGAAGCTGGCCCGCACCTGAGCGAGCAGCGCCGGAACATCGGCCTGCACATTGAAGGCATCGGACAGCAGCAACGGTACGAAGACAACCTCTTCGACACCTTGGCTGACGAGCTTGGTGACGATGTGCATGCCGCTAGGCGCGCAGTGGTCGAGGAAGGCGACATGGATGTCTAGCTCCGGTCGGATAGCCAGCAGACCCTCTCTAATCTGCTGGCTGGCCTGCGGCACCTGAGGGTCGTTGCTTCCATGTCCGAGAAGGACCAGTGAAGGAGCGGTCATGATGGATTTCCTTGTTGTGCTGGGTAGTGCTGGTCGGACCTTGTGTTATCCGCGGTCCATGCGGTAAGCGGCGTTGAGCCGGCAAGCCCGGCTCCTAGAGTCCAGCCGTCGGCGTCATCAACGATGATGAACGCACCGGTGGCTCGATGCTCGCGGTATGAGTCGATTGGTAGTGGAGAGGCCAGCGCCAGCTGGACCCGGCCAATGTCGTTCAGTGTCAGTGTGGCCGTCGGCCGCCAGCAAGGCACGGCTCCGGATTCGAAATGCAGGTCCAATACCCCCCCGATGGACTTCACAATGGCCTTGCTGATTGATGTTCCGTGCTGAAGTAATACCCGCGAGCCCGGAATTAATTCACGTTCGGCTAGCCAGCAGACAGTCGCGGTGAGCTCGCGGATCGGTGCCGGCGGTGCATCGGTAGCGGCAAGAATGTCGCCTCGAGAGATGTCGACGTCGCTGTTCAGCCGGATGATGACCGACTGACCGGCTACCGCCAGGTCAAGTGAACCGTCGGCTGTGTCGATCGCCTCGACGACGGCATGCGAGCCCCGCGGTAGCACGACGATCTCGTCGCCAGGCCGTACCCGGCCGGATTCGATCTTGCCCGCGTAGCCGCGGTAGTCGCCATTCACTTGGGGCGCCCGAGCTGCCCAGGGCGCAGCTGCGGCCGTCTGGGGTCGAATTACGTGTTGCACCGGGAACCGCAGATCGGCACCAACAGCTTGGCGGGTGTCGTCGACATTCTCCAGGTAGCCGAGGACGGTGGGTCCGTCGTACCAAGGGGTGCGATGCGATCGGGTCACAACGTTGTCGCCCTCAGTAGCCGAGACGGGGATGCAGTGAGTGTCCAGGACGCCGAGGCTGCGCGCCAACAGCGCAAAATCGGTGGCGATGGCGGTAAAGACGTCCTCGGAGTAATTCACCAAGTCGATCTTGTTTACCACCAGCACAACGTGCGGCACGCGCAGCAGGGATGCAACAGCCAGGTGCCGCCGAGTCTGTTCCACAACACCCTTGCGCGCGTCGACCAATAGCACGATGACATCGGCGGTGGAGGAGCCGGTCACCGTGTTGCGGGTGTACTGCACATGACCTGGGCAGTCAGCGAGGATGAACTTCCGAGCCGGAGTGGCGAAGTAGCGGTATGCCACATCGATCGTGATGCCTTGCTCACGTTCGGCGCGCAGGCCGTCGGTCAGCAGAGCAAGATCAGCTCGATCCAAGCCCCTGCGTTTGCTCACTTGCTCGACATGATCAAGAGTGTCGGCGAGCACGGAGTTGGTGTCGAACAGCAGCCGGCCCACCAGCGTCGACTTGCCGTCGTCAACCGAGCCCGCAGTGGCGAGCCGCAGCAGCGTACGACCACCGGTCAAATTGGCAGTGGGGGAGAGGACCGTGGAGCGCTGGGGCATCAGAAGTACCCCTCCCGTTTCCGATCTTCCATGGCGGCTTCCGACAGCCGGTCGTCGGCGCGTGTTGCGCCTCGCTCGGTGAGCTGACTAAGCCCGACTTCGGTGATCACATCGTGCGCGGTGGTGGCAGAGGAGAGTATGGCGGCCGTGCAGGACATATCTCCGACCGTTCGGTATCGAACCGATCGCAGTTCGACCACCTCGCCCGGACGGGCCGGCGTGACCTCAGTGATCGCGATCCACATGCCGTCCCGAAAGGCCACCTGGCGCTCGTGGGCGTAGTAGATCGTCGGCACGTTGATCTTCTCCGCCGCGATGTAATCCCAGACGTCCAGCTCAGTCCAGTTGGAGAGCGGGAAGACCCGGACGTGCTCGCCGGGCAAGTGGCGTCCGTTGTAGAGCGACCACAGCTCAGGGCGTTGATTTCGGGGTTCCCACTGACCGAACTCGTCGCGCATGCTGAAGACTCGCTCCTTAGCCCGAGCTCGCTCTTCATCACGGCGGCCGCCGCCGAACACGGCATCGTGCCGTCCGGCGCTGATTGCATCCAGCAGTGGCAGTGTCTGTAGTGGGTTACGCGTGCCGTCCGGACGCTCCCTCAGCCGACCATCGTCGATGTAGTCCTGGACACAGGCGATCTTGAGGGACGCGCCGTAGAACTCGACGGCCTCGTCGCGGAACTGCAACACCTCAGGAAAGTTGTGTCCGGTATCTACATGCAGTACGCCAAACGGGATAGGGGCCGGCCAGAACGCCTTCGCCGCCAGATGCAGCATGACGACGGAGTCTTTGCCGCCGGAGAAGAGCATGATCGGCGAGCGGAATGTTGCCGCCACTTCACGAATGATGTGGATCGACTCGGACTCGAGCGCCTGCAGCTCGCTCAGCGGTCGTAGTTGATCAGTCCTCACCCGAAGTCCCTCTCTACGATCGCCGCGAGCAGGGCCTTCGACATGTGCACAGCCGTTTCAAGATCAACACTGGCGGTATCGACGACGAGCTCGGCTTGGGCGGGCACCTCGTACGGATCGTCGATGCCGGTCAGACCCTGGAGTTCACCGCGACGCGCTCGGGCGTAGAGACCCTTGACGTCACGAGCCTCAGCGACCTCGAGCGGGGTGGCGACATGCACCTCGGCGAAGGGAACCGCTAGCCGACCATGATCATCCCGAACCGCATCACGAGCGGCGGCGTACGGGGCGATCACCGGAACCAGCACGATCACGCCGTGGGATGCCAGCATTCGGGCTACCCAGCCGATCCGAGTGACATTGATGTCGCGATCGGTGCGACTGAATCCCAAGCCGGTCGACAGGTGCGGGCGTACCTCGTCGCCATCCAGCACCTGTACGCGTTCGCCGGAGGCGCGTAGCTGATCAGCCAAGGCATGGGCGATGGTGGACTTCCCTGCCGACGGAAGGCCGGTGAACCACAGGGTGGCGCCTCTCCGGGCGGGATGCAGTGGAGCGCCCTCAATCTCCTGCTGCCGGCTCGCCCGATCCGCCGTGGCAGTCTGGGCGCTCACAGGTTGATCCCGCATTCGGTCTTGGCGAACCCCGCCCAGCGGCCGGCCCGCGGATCGTCTTTCGAGGCTTTGGTGGTGCATGGCTGGCAGCCGATGGAGGTGTAACCGTCCTCAAGCAAGGGGTTGATCATGAGGGAATTGATCTCGATGTAGCGAGCCACATCCGCATCTGTCCACGCGGCGATAGGCGCGATTTTGATCAACTTCCGGGTGGTATCCCATGACACCAGCGGGGTATTGGCCCGTGCTGCCGAGTCGGCGCGCCGAACTCCGGTTGCCCATGCGGCGTATGGCTGCAACGCCTTGCCCAAAGGGATGACCTTGCGCAGCTGGCAGCACTGGTCGGGGTTGCGGGCAAAGAGGTCCTTACCCCATGTCGCATCCTGCTGGGCAACTGTCTGCTCGGGGGTGACGTTGATCACGTTGACGTTGTGCACAAGCTTCACCGCGTCCCGGGTACCAATGGTCTCCACAAAGTGGTAGCCCGTGTCGAGGAAGATCACATCGATGCCTGGCGCGACCTGCTCTGCCAGGTGGATCATCACCGTGTCCGCCATCGAAGAGGCCACCACTAGCTTCGAGCCGAATTCCCGGTGGGCCCAGGTCAAGATCTCCAGCGCGGAGGCCCCTTCAAGATCACGATTGGCCTGCGCGGCAAGATCGGCCAGGTCCACGGTGGTGCTCATGCGGACCGACCTCGTGACACCAGGCCGAGAAAGGTTACCGAGAACGCTCGCCAGCAACTGCGGCATTCCCAGCCACCCGTCTCCAGAGGAAACAGGGTCTCTTCGGCGCAGTACGGGCAGTACAGCACCGTCTGGCGATTGGCGTGCGAAGAGGTTTCGGTGCTCATGCCAGCACCTGCTCGTCGGCTCGCGCCACCCATTGCGCGAACCGCTCGCCGTCTCGCCGCTCCGCAACATAGTGACGAGCCAGCCGCTCGACATAATCCGGCAACTCGTCGGCGGTGACCTTGTGTCCTCGGAGCTTGCGACCGAAACCAGCGTCCAGTCCGAGGCCACCGCCGAGGTGGACCTGGTAGCCCTCCACCTGGTTGCCGTCCGGACCCAGCACGATCTGACCTTTGAGACCTATATCGGCAACCTGGATTCGGGCACAGGAGTTAGGACAGCCATTGATGTGAACGCTGATCGGTGAGTCCAGGGCGCCAAGGCGACGCTCAAGCTCATCGACGACCCGGGCGGCCTGAGCCTTGGTCTCGACAATGGCCAGCTTGCAGAACTCGATGCCCGTGCAGGCCATCACGGAACGACGCCAGGCATCGCGACGTGCCGACAGGCCGCATCCTTCGACAGCGGTGATCAGGGAGTCGACCTTTGACTCTTCCAGGTCGAGCACCAGCAGCTTCTGCAGCGGGGTGGTCCGGATGCGATGTGAACCGTGTGCTTCGGCCAGATCGGCAAGCTGCAGCAGATCGCTGCCGCTGGTCCTTCCAGCCACCGGAGACAGCCCGACGAAGTACTTGCCGTCTTTCTGACGGTGGATGCCGACATGGTCGCCTGGCTCAGCTGGCACTGCCGGAGCTGGTCCATCGATGAGTTGGCGCTTCAAGTACTCGTTTTCGAGTACTTCGCGGAATTTCTCAGCACCCCAGTCGGCGACCAGAAACTTGATCCGGGCACGAGTCCGGAGCCGCCGATAGCCGTAATCCCGGAAAACGGCGACGACGCCAGCCCAAACCTCGGCGACTTCCTCACGTGGCACCCAGGTGCCTAGCCGCACCGCGAGCATGGGGTTGGTAGACAGGCCGCCACCGACCCATAGGTCGAATCCGGGTCCATGTTCGGGATGCTCGACACCGACAAAGGCAACGTCGTTGACCTCAGGTGCCACATCGTGCACCGGATGACCGGTCAGGGCAGTCTTGAACTTACGCGGCAAGTTGGCGTACTCCGGGTCGCCGATATAGCGGTCAACAATGTCGCGGATGGCCGGTGTTGGGTCGATGATTTCGTCGGCAGCGATGCCCGCGACCGGGGAGCCGAGAATCACGCGTGGGCAGTCGCCGCAAGCCTCGGTAGTTTCAAGTCCGACTGCTTCCAGCCGCCGCCAGATCTCCGGGACATCCTCAATGCGAACCCAGTGCAGTTGGACGTTTTGCCGATCAGTGACATCGGCGGTGTTGCGAGCGAAGTCAACCGATATCTGACCAATGACCCGCAGCTGTTCGGTGGTTAGCGCGCCGCCGTCGATCCGGATGCGGAGCATGAAGTATTCGTCGTCCAGCTCCCACGGCTCGAGCGTCGCCGTCTTGCCGCCATCAATGCCAGGCCGGCGCTGCGTATAGAGTCCGTACCAGCGGAACCGACCGCGGAGATCATTAGGGTCGATGGACGCGAAGCCACGTTTGGCGTAGATGTTCTCGATCCGAGCGCGGACGTTGAGCGGATGATCATCCTTCTTGGACTGCTCGTTGGGGTTGAGAGGCTCTCGGTAGCCCAGTGCCCACTGTCCCTCACCCTTCTTGCGCCGTCGATTGGTGGCTTTGGGCGGATTGCTTGCCATGGCTCGCGGTGCTGCGCCGCTGCGCCTGCTGTCGGTGGGGTTGCCGCCGGTTGGGTTGGGGCCGGCGGTCTTGGGGGCAGTCTCGGTGGTCATGGGTCCTCGTTCTGATGAAGCAGCACGAGCCGGTCTGGCAGGGGCAGGCGATTGTTGCCAGGCGGGATGCTGCGGGCCAGTTATGTCAGGCGGCGCAGCAGTGACACATCATTGACTTCGTCCGGCCAAGATCGACGAAGCGTCGCACGGTCAGATCAAGCGTCTGAGCTTCCGGGACGATGCGCACGGACCAACACTCCGCTAGTGAGCATGATCGAATCAAATTGCTTTCTCAACATGTGAGAACCTCGTCCGACTATTGGGATTTCCTGCGGAAACGAGCACGCACGCCGGTAAGGGTTCGGCGCATCGGGGCTTTCTTGGCTGGGCTTTCCCGGGTCGGGATCTGCTGGTTGGTCGGGGCAGCCTTGTGGTCAATTCCGGAGAGCCGCGGAAAAAACTCATCGAGGCTGGAGTTGAAGGCAGCCCCAATCAGCACCGCTAGGGAAATCACATAGAGCCAGATGAGAAACGCGATCGGAGCCGCCAGTGGGCCATAAATTGTGGGGCTGCCGACGGACTGGGTGAGCACGAAGCGCAACAACATACTGCCGACGAGCCAGATGACCATAGTGACGGCGGCGCCCGGCAGCTCCGACCTCCACCGCGAACGAACTGGAACCGACAGGTGATAAAGCGCGGCCAGCATGCACACCGAGCCGAGCAGCACGACCGGCCAGTACAGCTTGGAAAGGATCTCCAGGCTCGGCGGGAGCACCCTGTGTACCAAAGTCGGGCCAGCCAAGATCAGCGGCAGCAACACGATCCCGGAGAACAAAAAGACCAGATAGAGCGCAAAGGAGAGAGCTCGGGTTCGCACAATGCTGCGCTTGCCCGCCATGCCGTACATGATCGTGATGGTGTCGACAAAGACATTGAGCGCCCGGGAACCAGCCCACAGGGCGATAAGGAAGCCAACCGAGATCACCGCGGCACTGCCCCGCGAGAGGACATCGTCGAGTGTCGGCTCGATGACGTTGTCCACAACGTCAGCAGTCAGCGCGCGTGAGGACAGCTCGATCAACTGGTCGCGAAAATTGGCGATGGTACGGATGTCCAAGGTGCTGGTCACGAAGCCAACAGCACCGACTAATCCAAAGAGCAGTGGCGGCAGCGAGAGGACGGCAAAAAATGCTGCCTCGGCGGCTAGCCCGGTAACCCGATAACGCAGGCAGATTGCCGTAGTTTCCTTGATGAGGCGCCAGCTGCGGGCAGCCCAAGTCCGCGCGCGAGGGGCCGGCTCCGAGCGCTCAGCCGCGGCGTCGGGGTCAGTGCGCGCACTCACCTTCACAGCGTAGGACTGCGGCGCATCACAACCTGTTCTCCACGACGCGTACTTTTGACAGGATTGGGTGATGGGAGTCGGCCGCTCAGCCTTGGTGACGTGAAGCTCTACGTAGACACCGCCGATCGTGAAGCGGCGGAATCATTGTTGGCTACCGGCCTCTTCTACGGCGTCACCACGAATCCGACGATCCTGCAGCGGGCCGCCATGGGCGTTGCTGATCTTAAAGACATCTACCGCTGGGCCGTAGAGGCTGGCGCCCAGGAGGTTTTCTTCCAGGCATGGGGATCCGATTCCGCAACCCTGATCGACCGCGGCCAGCAACTGCGTGATCTTGGTCAGGAGGTGGTGGTGAAGTTCGTTGCCACGCGGGCCGGTTCGACAGCCTGCGCGGCACTGGCCGGTCGAGGCATACCGACCCTTCTCACCGCTATTTACGATCCTGGACAGGCAATCGTTGCTGCGGCTGCCGGCGCCACCTACATCGCTCCTTATCTGGGGCGCATGAACGATGCCGGACGAGAAGGGATCGCCGAAGTAATCGCCATGCATGAGGTGCTGGTGGCTACGGGTAGTAAGACCAAGGTGTTGCTGGCCAGCGTTCGTAGCATTCCAGACATGGTTGCCCTGGCACGTCATGGAGTTGACTGCTTCACTATGGCGCCAGCAGTCGCCGAACAGTTCTTCACCGATCCGACTACCGCCGAAGCGGCGCGTACCTTCGAAGACGCAGTCCGCGCGACCTCCGCATGACCGCCAACTCAACAGCTGTCGACGCGGATCCCGCAGTCATCGTTGCTGGGGACGCCCTTATCGATCTCACGCCGACGAGAACGGTTCGTGGGCACCTTGCCTACAAGCCTCATCCCGGCGGATCGTGCCTCAACGTTGCGGTTGGTCTCGGGCGCCTCGACGTACCGACTGCGTTTCTCGCCAGACTTTCCAGCGATGCCTTCGGCGAGATGCTGCGCACGCAGCTTGCTGATTCGGGAGTGCAGCCAACCTACTTTGTTGACACCGACGATCTGACCACGCTTGCCGCTGTCCATCTGCTCGACGGCCAAGCGTCATATTCCTTTCATGCCCATAACACAGCCGATCGGGGACTGTTGCCAGAGCATCTGATGCCCCTAGCTCCCGGAGCAGCGCTCCACCTGGGCTCGATCGCCCTGGTGATGGAGCCGGTCGCTTCCACCCTGGAATGGCTCATGCGGCGAGAGGCCGGTCATCGGGTTGTCAGCCTGGACCCCAATGTTCGGCCCGGGCTGATCCCGCACCGGGTGACCTACCTGGACCGTTTTGAGGGCTGGATGCGATTGGTCGACATCCTGAAGGTGAGCGACGAGGATCTGGCCTGGTTGTATCCACGGCTTTCTCAGGACGATGTCGTGGCAGCCTGGCACGCCGCTGGTATCCCTCTGGTGCTGGTGACCCACGGTGAGCACGGCGCTAGTGCCCGTACGCCGTCGGCATCGGCCAGCGCAGCGGCGCCGCGTGTTGCGGTGGTGGACACGGTCGGCGCCGGCGACGCCTTCATGTCCGGCGCGCTAGCACACCTTCATGAGCGAGGGCTGCTGAGCCGGGATGCACTTCGGTCGCTGGATGCAGCCGACCTCGAGCAGTTGTTGCAGGCGGCCTGCCTAGTTGCGGCCGACACCTGTACGCGGTCTGGAGCCAATCCACCACGCCGCCGAGATCTTCATGCGGCTTCGCCCAGCGGTCGTCAGGAGGTCACGCTGAGTCTCGCGGATCTGGTGGAGCGTGCTCGCGCGTTGGCCATGCCGGGCCAGCGGCATCTGCTCGGTATCACCGGAGCACCGGGTGCAGGTAAGAGCAAAGTCGCCGAGGCCCTCGTCGACAAACTGGGCCCCGACCTCGCGGTACTGGTACCGATGGATGGCTTCCACCTCAGCAATCAGACTCTGATCAGCTTGGGACGGCGTGGCCGTAAGGGCGCCTGGGACACATTCGATGCGGACGGCTACGTTCACCTGCTACGGCGGCTGCGCAATCAAGAGGAAGAGATCGTGTACGCCCCTGACTTCGACCGCGATGTCGACGAATCCATCGGTTCCGCGCTGCCGATCCATCGTGATGTGCCGCTGGTTGTGACCGAGGGCAACTATCTGCTGAGCGATCTTGCTGGCTGGAGTGGCGTGGCAACACTGCTGGATGAGTGCTGGTACCTGCACGCGGATGACTCGACGCGGGTGCAGCGATTGACCTACCGGCATCAGCAGCATGGGATGTCCCACGACCAGGCCGAGACTTGGGCTCTCACCACTGACCAAGACAACGCGGAACTGATCGTGAAATGCCTGCCGCGAGCCGATCTTGTGATCACGATGGCGGAATAATGAAGGCAGTCCGCTACGAAGTGCCCGGCAATTTCGCCGTGACCGACGTGTCGATGCCGGCGGTTGGCCCGCTGGACGTGCGGATCAAAATCCATCAATCCGGAGTCTGCGGTACCGATCTTCACCTGCATCACGGAACTTTCATCGGCAGCTATCCGCTGATACCCGGTCACGAGACAATCGGCGAGATCGACGAGGTGGGCTCTGACGTCTCTCGATTCCGTCCAGGTGAGCGCGTAACGGTCAATCCGAACATCTACTGCGGCCAGTGTGCCTATTGCCTGGCCGGTCAGCTCGGCCGGTGCGTCGATATGGAGGGTATGGGCGTACACCGACCTGGCTTCTTCGCCGAGTACGTCAGTGCTGATCACCGGCAAGTCTTCTCAGTTGACGGACTCGCGCCTGACACCGCGGTATTTACTGAACCCGCCGCCTGCGCAATGCACGGGCTGGAAACTCTTGATCTTCGCCCCGGTGGTAGTGCGCTGGTGATCGGTGCCGGTCCGACTGGCCTGCTGCTCGCTCAACTTATTCGCAGCGGCGGCGCCACATCGGTCACCGTTGGCGACATCGTCCCCTTCAAGTTGCAGACTGCCAGGGCCCTCGGCGTGGACTCGACGATCTCGATGACCAAGGACGCCGACCAGAACATCGACCTGTTGCGGGAGGCCTCGCCATCCGGTGACGGATACGACGTTGTGGTTGAGGCCACCGGTAAGACAGCCGTCGGCAACATCTGCCTGCCGCTCACCCGGAATGGTGGAACTGTCCTCGTTTACGGCGTCACGCGGCCAGATGAGCGGATCTCGGTTAGCCCATTCGAAATCTTCCGTCGAGAGATCACGATCAAGGGCTCTTTCGCGGAGATGACGTCGTTCGGCGCAGCCATTGCCGCACTGCGCAGCGGACGGGTACGCACCGACGGCATCATCAGTCACCGGTTCTCCCTGGATGAGTACGGAAAGGCCTTGGAGACCCTGACCAGCGACCCCGCTGCACACAAGGTCGTCGTCACCGTCACGGAGCCGTAGAGATTTCTGCGCGAGGTCAGTTTGTTATGGCCGGCACAGGGCTCTCTGCAGCGCGCCAGATGGTTTCGGCGAATTGGGTGTCACCGGGTGGGTGGGTGCCGGTGGCGTTGGTGACGTAGGTGCGGTGGTGGGGTGATCGCCAGAGCCAGGTGCCGGGTTCGGGTTGTCGGACTTGCCAGTTGCTGTGGGTGAACCGTCCCGGCTTAGGTGGAGGCATTGATCCCACGAAAGGGTGGAGTCATGTCAGCA
>Ga0081538_10000346_pt1 | contig 52797 bp, 54 predicted proteins | sample TabmetS5T2R1_FD_71022 | JGI IMG/M metagenome (GOLD analysis project Ga0081538, IMG submission 71022) | Tabebuia heterophylla rhizosphere microbial communities from the University of Puerto Rico - S5T2R1 | ecosystem: Host-associated > Plants > Roots > Rhizosphere ...
TCAGTCCTGCTATCTACCGCCATAAAGGAGATTTCGCGGGCCTGCAGGCGCCTTTGCAGCGCTCAGCTCGAACGGATGTCTCTGCGCGTCCACGAGTGTCCCCCGACTTTGCCGATCGCCCTGACTGGCCAAGGCCTCCTGCATGTCGTTGGTCTCCCAGAACTCCACCGGTACCTGGGGAGCACGCGGTACCTGGTCACGGGCCTTCTTACGACAGGACGCACACAGCGTGTCGGTGTTGTCACGAGCTAGCCGAGCGCCGCACTCACAATAGCGAGCTAGAAGTTGACTGCTATCCATGGTCATAGCCTTTGGTGACTGCTCATGCTAATGAGCTATCTCACGTCAAGCCCAGGCAGTCTAATCCTGCGGCCCATACCCCACCCGGACTCTCATACCCCTCATACATACCCAACCCATATCGGGCGTCGCGTGGCGAGAACGACGTGCCCTCCACCAGGCTCCAGTCCAACATCGTCCTTTCCAAGGAGGAACATCATGGACTGGCGTTCTAAGACTGCCTGCCAAGACTGCAACCCTGACTCTTCTTCCCCCTCGGCACCACCGGCCCAGCTCTCAATCACCTCGAACAGGCCAAGGCCATATGCCAGCAATGCCCAGTGACTACCCAGTGTCTGGAGTGGGCCATTGCTACCAATCAGGACGCTGGCATATGGGGCGGCACCAGCGAAGACGAACGGCGAGAACTGCGCCGCCGTCAGCAGCGGCGGGCCAAGAAGTCGCCGTGATGCACCGATGGCCGACAAACAACGCGCCCGAGGTGGTCACTCGCCCGATCTCAGTGAGCCATTTGCCGACTTGCATCAGTCGAGGCCCATTCCAGCCAGCATCACCACGTGCACCTAGTCCAGGAGCCGGCTCCCGGTCACGGGAACCAAATCCTCAACCTCGTAGCCGTCTGCACCTGCGGCCGGCGCTTGGCCGAACACCAGCTCCACCCAGGGCGTGTCTGACAAAGGTTGGGCGTGCTGGCTGAGACGCTCGTTCTTGTATCGCGGTTCCAGGTGCTTTCGGATGCTCAGTGGTCGTTGATCGAGGGCATGTTGCCGCGTCCGACGGGGCGGCCCGGACGGAGGTTCTCTGATGCGCGGTTGATGGTCGAGGGGATCGTCTACCGGTATCGGACAGGGATCCCGTGGCGGGATCTGCCGGAGGTTTTCGGTCCGTGGCAAACGGTGTGGACTTGGCATCACCGGATGGCGAAAGACGGTACCTGGGACCGGATGCTGGCCAAGCTGAGCGCCGCAGCCGACGCGGCGGAGTACGACAAGCACGCCGTCGTCCTCAACGCCGTCATCGCCTGGACCCGGCAATTGTCAGACCCACAGGAACTCGCGAACGCCCCGGTAGCTTGTTCGATCGAGCCCCGGCTCGTCACCAGAGCTGCTCAGCCCGGCTCGGTAACATGCAACGCATGTCCATCAAACTTGAGAACGTCGGCATCGCCGTTCGCGACCTCGAAGCAACGATCGCCTTTTTCACCGACCTCGGTCTCACGGTCGTCGGCCGTGACACGGTCAGTGGTGAGTGGACCGACACTGCCGTCGGCCTTGATGGCAACCACGCCAACATTGCAATGCTCCAGACGCCAGACGGTCACGGTCGCCTCGAGCTCTTCGAGTACATCCACCCCAAAGCGATCGAGTCGAATCCCACTCGTCCCAACGAGATTGGTATGCACCGCGTCGCCTTCTCAGTCGACGACATCGACAAAGCCCTTGAGATAGCCGCGAGGCACGGCTGCCGTCCGCTTCGTGGCGTGGCGACCTATAAGGACGTCTACAAGCTCACGTACGTCCGCGGTCCCAGCGGCATCATCGTGATGCTCGCCGAGGAGCTGAAGAAGAACTGACGGCCGATCGGCCCAATTAGGGTGGGTTACGAGACCTCGTCGAGGCTGCAAGTCTGCCCACTAGACCATCACCTACCGTGTCGCCGTCGTCCTCAAACACCGTGATCGCCTGGACCCGAGCATTGTCAGACACGCTCTAGGCGCCAGCACAAGCTGGGCCAAAGACCGCGCTCGTCGCCAGCTCGAAAACGCGGGCAGCTCACATATTCGCTCGCTGAGTGGACCCTCCGCGTGATTGTGGCCCTACCCATCATCGGTCCCTCACTCAGGTGGCACTGGTATCACAATACAGCGTTAACTTGACAGACCTGTCCGGTCGGCTGTCCGGTCGTGTTGAGTGCGACCTGGATAAACGGCAGGTCACGGCTGCTTTGGGGGGTCGGTAGTGCCGCCAACTTACTACTGTAACTCGGTGGCGGAAGGAGTAGTCCGTCTTCTTCTAGGCCCCATTGACTTTGTGGTGGTGTCGATCGATCTCTTTGAAAAAAACTTAAGTGTTCTTCGCCTCCCCTGTTGGCTTCTCTTCCCATCGTCCCCGGTCGGATTCGATTCCGTGTTGCCGCGCAATCCTGCGTATCTGCTCACGGCTGTACCCACCGCGTCGGATAGTCGGGCTGACGCTTACCGGCAAGTGACTGATCAGGTCATCGCAATGTTGGAGGCTGGTACGGCGCCGTGGCATATGCCATGGAACACCGAGGCCGGTCTACCCCGTTCGCTATCCACGGGTAAGCCCTATCGGGGCATTAACCTGTTCCTGTCGCAAATGTCGGCTATCGCTGCGGGTTACTCATCTCCGTGGGGCAACTTACAAACACATTAAGGATCGTGGCGGCCAGGTCCGCGCGGCGAATCCTCGACGCTCATCACGTTTTGGAAGCAATACACGAGGAAGGCGCGCACGCCCGAGGAGGAAGATCGCACGGCGTATGTGTTGCGCACTTACCGGGTTTTTAACATCGATCAGGCCGATGGTCTGGTGTTGCCGCCGGTCGCCGGACGCACAACGGAGCTCGACCCTATCACCGCATGCGATGAAGCAATCTCACACTATTTCGCTAACGGTCCCCGTTTGGTGCACGGCGGTAGTCGAGCGTGCTATGCGCCCTCGACTGACGTGAGGATGGTGCCAGAGCGTTCATCGTTCGAGAGCCCGGAAGCCTACTACGGCACCCTGTTTCACGAGTCCACGCACAGCACGGCCACCACAAGCGTCTAGCGCGGCCCGATTTGCTGGAGTTCCATGCGTTCGGTGATCCGAGCTACAGCCGCGAAGAGTTGGTGGCGGAGATGGGCGCGGCCTTCCTATCCGGTCATACCGGTATCGCTGCGGTGACGCTGCCAACTCGGCTAGTTACCTCGCATCGTGGCTATGGGTACTCAAAAGCGATAGTAAGTTAGTGATACAGACCGCCGCGCAAGCACAAAAGGCCGCCGACTTGATCCTTGGTATCACGCGGTGAGAAGCGATCACGCAGCCGCCGGGAATCGTGTGCGGGAGTATTCTCGGTTATACATGAGTTCCCGGCGTCCCCCGGCCCAGCGAACTTGTATCGGCGTTCTTACGCCTAGAAAAGAACAGCGGGTGGTGGTTTCAAGCGACTAAGCGGCGTCGGATATGCTCTGCACGCACTGTCCGAGTGGCGGAATGGCAGACGCGCTAGCTTGAGGTGCTAGTGCCCTATTAACAGGCGTGCGGGGTTCAGATCCCGCCTCGGACACAACTGATGGCCATTTCTCTAACTGCATAGAATTCGCTGAGCAAGACCAGCCGGTGACATCATGATTTAGGTCGATCTTCTGAAGCTTGAGTCCTTTGAAGTTCAGTTCGCCGCGAGTGGATGAGGTTCTCCAGTTAGAGCGGCCAAGGCGGCGGCGACTTCGGGAAGGCTTGCGCGGACATAGGTGGCGGTCGTGCCGACGTTGCCGCCATCGGTGTGTCCGGCGTAGGCGCGTGCTACGGCGTATCCGAAGTGGCGTTCTACCCATGTGAGGGTGGTGTGCCTGAGCCAGTGGGTAGTGACTTGCTGGGTTGCGGCCCATGGGAGGTGCTTCCCGAGCCGCACCTACAGATAGTCATACCGGCGTGAGGTGATCGGCCGACCATCGGTGTACCGCAGGAGTTGACCGTTTACCGGGGCGTGGCGGTCTTCAGCGTGGTGCTGCAAATGCGTCATGAGCGTTGGGGAAACGGGTTGCCAGCGGACAGTTTCTCCTTTCTCTCTAAGCCGGATGAGGCATTGGTCAGGGTCGAGGTCGGCGGGGGTGAGCGCGCCGCCGCGCCTACAAGCGGTTTCGGTGTGCAGACGCAGTATCAACGTATCGAGTGCGGGATCGTTGCCGATGGTCGCGGCTATCTGGTTGATTTCGGCTAGGCAGGTGTCCGGGACGGCTCGGCGGGTGGACGGCAGCCGCCGAGGTTTAGCGACTTTCAGGGCTGGGTTGTCAGCGGTTTTAATGTGACCGTCGTTTTCGGCGTGCCGGTAGATGCATCGGAGGGCGACGATCAGGTGCTCAGCGGCGCTGCGCCCGCCGCGTGCATTGCGGCGAGCCACGACGTGCGCCTTAATGCTCGACAAGTCGATTGATGTCTGACGGGGTGGGCTCATCCAACCGCCGAGCACCCCAATGCTCCATAATGCGGTTCCAATAGGACCCGTACACGCGGCGGGTTCCATCGCCTACGGCTGGCCTCACAACGGGGAGGTATTCAGCAAACGTGGGCGCGGGAGCGCAGTACTCTGCTGCCGCCAAGAGGTCGGCGGGAGAGACGCCGAGCCGGGCCAGGAGCCGCGCGGCGTCGATATCGGCGGCACTGGGCGCGGTTTGCTGGGCGGTCATGCGGAGGCACCGCCTGCGGGCTGCTGGGAGAGGAGGGTGTCCAGCGCTGCGGGTGGGTAGATGGCGAGCCGGGACCGTTCAGGGTCAGCAGCTAGGAGAACACGGTCCCCGGCCGCCAGGCCGCACCTGTGGCGCAGCGGAGTGGGTAGGCGGAGGTGCCCTTGGCCCGTGACCTGATAGTCCCCGTTTGGGTCTGTGAGCACGGTGAGAACCCCGGCTGTTTCGTGGATGTCGAGGCGGAGCCCGGCAGACCAGCCCAGCGCCCGCATGACGAGCCGATCCGCGACCCGGCCCCGATCATCGACCGCAGACAGTCCGTAGATCACTGTGGAGGTGCGCCGGGAGATCAACGACGGCAACGGCCCACGGACCAGCGCGACCACGCCAGGGCTACCGGCCCCCCGACCGCTGCTGGGCAGCATCGGCGGGACTACCGGAGCGATCACTCCGGCCCTCACCGGGACCACCCCGGCCTAGAGGCACAGAAGCGCTCTACCAGGCGCCGAGACGCGTGATAGAGCGCACTTGAACACGGGTACGTCGTATGTGGCAGGTCTGCCACCACGGGGTGGGCGAGGGGGGACTTGAACCCCCACGTCCTTGCGGACACAGGAACCTGAATCCTGCGCGTCTGCCAATTCCGCCACTCGCCCGTGGCGCCCCGCGATGAGGGACAGCGCGGCAGTGTAGCAGGAGGTGGAGCCGCCCACAGCTCCCGGCCAGCGGTGTGGAGCACACGCATGGAATATCGCACGGATGCTCCATACATGGCGCTCTGCACCCGGGCCACCAGCGGCGCGGCGCGAGGGCTTCCCCTTCCCGCCTGGACATCCCGCACCAGGCATGATGGTCTCTACACTCTCTCTGTTCCCTACCCGCCGATCCGCTAGAGGAGCACGCGAGCGTCTATGAGCATTCTCCGTGACTTCGAGAAGCGCCTCGAAGGGGCGGTTGAGGGCTTCTTTGCGCGGGCGTTTCGGTCGGGGCTGCAGCCGGTTGAGCTGGCGAAAGCGGTCCAACGGTACGCGGCGAACTACCAGCAGGTCGGCATCGAGGGGGTGTTTGTCCCGAACGTCTACCGCTTCACGCTCTCGCCTGGCGACGTGGAGCGGTTCGCTGGGTTTAGCGAGTCGCTGGCCAGGGAACTCGCGGATGTGGTGCGCCGGACCGCGGCGGACCGGGGTTGGCAGATGAAGGGGCCGGTCCGGATCGAGATCGAGGCGTCGCCCAATGTGCTGGTGGGGACCTACGAGCTGCGCGGCAAGGCCGAGGCCGCGCCAGCGCCGGGACCCGCACCGGCGCCAGCGCAGGTGGCCGGCGAGGCGGCGGCCGTTAACCACGCCGCGCCGACGCCCCCCCACAGCGCCACGGCCTTGCTGCGGGTGATCGCTGGCGGCGAGGTCGGCACCGAGTTCCCACTGGAGGCCATCACGATGATCGGGCGGCTGCCGGAGTGTGATGTCACGCTCAACGACGCCTCCGTCTCGCGCAAGCACGCGCGGATCACGCGGCAGGGTGACCGGTGGACGGTGGAGGACCTCGGGTCGACCAACGGCATGCGGATCAACGGGGTGCAGGTGGGCCACTCGGAGCTGCGCGATGGCGATCGCTTGGACCTAGGCGGGGTGAAGCTCACGTTCGCGGCGGGCGGGGCCGGGTGGCAATCCACGGCCGAGGGCGCGGCGGGCGCCAGCGGGCGGGGATCGTAAGGGTCCCGTGCCGTGCCGCCGATCGTTCTCCAGCTCCTGCAGGGGCTGTTCCTCTTGCTCCTCTATGTGTTCGTGGCGAGGGCAGTGCGGGCTGTCGTGCGCGACCTTCGCGCGGCGGCGGCTCCGGTGCGCGCTGCGGCCCCGCGCCCTACGCCCAAATCCGCGCCCCGCGAGCGTGCCCGCCGGCCGGCGGGCGAGCTGGTCGTCCACATGCCGGACAGCCGACCTCAGGTCATCCAGCTGAACGGGGGCAGCGAGGTGACGTTCGGGCGGGCGGCGGAGTCGACGGTCAGGATCGCCGACCCCTATGTCAGCGACCACCATGCCCACGTGTTCCACGATGGGCGGGACTGGCTGGTCGAGGATCTCGGCTCAACGAACGGCACGCTCCTGAACCAGGTAAAGGTGACATCGCCGACGCCGATTGAGGCCGGCGATCAGCTCGGGATTGGGAAGACTGTCGTCGAGGTGCGCAAGTGATGCGAGAGACCTTGCGGATCCGCGCCTGGTCGGCGACGAGCGTCGGGATGGTGCGCGAGGGCAACGAGGACAGCTACTTCCATGGCAGCACCGTGTTCGCGGTCGCGGACGGCATGGGCGGGCACGTGGCAGGTGAGGTCGCGTCGGCCACCGCGCTCAAGCCGATTGCCGAGCTGGATGGCGCGCAGTTCGACAGCTCGCAGGAGGCGACCGCTGCGCTGAGCGAGGCGATTGTCACGGCGAACACCACGGTGTTCGAGAAGGCCGCCGGTGACCCTGAGCTGCGGGGCATGGGCACGACGCTCACCGCGCTGCTCGTCCGCGACGGCCGCTTTCACCTGGCGCACGTCGGTGACAGCCGCGCCTACCTGCTACGGCCAGGTGAGCGCATCAGCCGGTTGACCACCGACCACACGCTGGTGCAGCAGCTCATCGACGAGGGCCGGCTGTCCAGGGAAGAGGCGGACCTGCACCCACAGCGCAGCGTCATCACCAGGGCGATCGGTGTGGAGCGGCAGGTCGAGGTCGACTCGCTGCCGCCGCTTGAGATGCTCTCGGGCGACCAGGTGCTGCTCTGCTCGGACGGGCTCACTGGACCCGTCAAAGATGATGAGATTACGCGGATCCTCACCCGTCGCAGTGGCGGGCAAGAGGCGTGCCAGGCGCTGATCGACGCCGCGAACGCCGCCGGTGGCCCGGACAACATCACGGTCGTGCTGCTCCGAGTCCAAGAGGACCCGCCCGCGGGTGAGTCCAATGGCCACGCGCAGGACACGGCCGAACTCGGCTCACCAATCTCGCTGGCTGCCGCGGCCAGATCCGGGGCGGTGACGCAAATCCGCACGCGGGAGCATGAGGACGCGGACTTCAACGCCACGAAGATGGGCCACTTCGGGGGGCCACAGGGCGTCTCGCGATCGCCGGTCGAGCCACAGGGGCGCCAGCGCAAGCTCCTTGTCCGCCTGTTCGCGGCGGTGGTCCTGCTCATGGTCGGGGTGGCGGGCGGCTACGTGCTGTGGTCGCGGACCTACTTTGTCGGTGATCGCGCTGGCCACGTCGCCATCTTCCGTGGTGTCCGGTACCAGGTCAGCGGGCTGGAGCTCAGCCGGCTGATCGAGGAGACGGATGTCCGCACCGCTGACCTGCCGCCGTTCCGGCGCAGCCAGATCCGGGAGGGCACGGTGCGCTTCTCGGCGCTCCAAGAGGCGCGGCAGTACGTCACCGGGCCGCTCCGCAGCGAGGCTCGCAAGGCCCAGGCGGAGCGCCGTGCCGTCGAGATCCCGCAGGAGTTCCCCACGCTGGGCGGCGGCGCGCCAGGTGGGGGGCCGACAGAGCCGCAGCGTTTCCCACCAGTGCTTACCCCGAGGCCCGCCCCCAGCCAGCCTGGCCCAAGCCTCCGGCCACGACCGACCCCGGCGCCAACGGCGCGCCCGTAGCCGGATGGCGGTGGGCCAGACATGAGCCGGATGGCGGTGGGCCAGACATGAGCCGGATGGCGGTGGGCCAGACATGAGCCGGATGGCGGTGGGCCAAACATGAGCGCGCAGATCGAGGCCTCGGTACCGACGAGCGCGAGGCGGCGATCGAACACCGAGCTTGGCCTGCTCGTGCTCGGGGTGATTGTCAGCTTAAGCGCGTACGCACTGGTTGGGCTGTCACAGAATCCCGTCCTTCCCGCTGGGCTCCTGCCGTACGGCGGCGCGCTGGCCGCTCTGGCGCTCGCGGGGCACCTGGTCACCCGCCGGCTCGCGCCAGGCGCCGACCCGCTGCTCCTCCCACTCGCGTTCCTGCTGAACGGCTTGGGGCTTGTGATGGTCCGACGGATCGACTTCGCCCGCGCACTCGCGGAGCAAGAGCCGCCAATGCCGCTCGCGCCGCTGCAGACGGTGTGGACGGTCATCGGGGTGGCGGCGTTCTGCGGGACGCTCGTGCTGATCCGGGACCACCGCCAGCTCGACCGGTACCGCTACCTCATCGGCGCGGCGGCGCTCGCGCTGTTGCTGCTGCCGCTCCTGCCGTTGATCGGCACCGAGATCCGCGGCGCTCGCATCTGGTTGCGGGTCGGCGGGCTGTCGCTCCAGCCGGGCGAGTTCGCCAAGCTGGGCATCGTCGCGTTCTTCGCGGGCTACCTGGCGGATAAGCGGCCATTGTTGTCGGTGGCGACGAGCCGGCTGGGCCCATTCCACGTCCCCCCGGCGCGAGCGTTCGCGCCGATCGTGTCAGCCTGGCTCATCAGCCTGGCGGTCCTGATCTTCGAGAAGGATCTCGGGCTGTCGCTGCTATTCTTCGGGATCTTCGTCGTAATGCTCTACATCGCGACGTCGCGCGTGGCGTATGTGGTTGCTGGTGTAGCGCTGTTCGGGGCTGGCGCGGCGCTTGCGGGGTTGGCGTTCGCGCACGTGCGGTCACGGATTGATATCTGGCTCGATCCGTTCACCCAGGCGGACACGGCTGGGTTCCAGCTGGTCCAGTCGCTGTTCGCGCTGGGCAGTGGGGGGGTTCTCGGTGTCGGCTGGGGCCAAGGCCAGCCCCACCTCATTCCCGACGTGCAGACCGACTTCATCTTCTCGGCGTTCGGCGAGGAGCTTGGCCTGATCGGTTTGACCGCGCTGCTGCTCTGCTACTTCATCTTCATCGGCCGTGGCTACGCGATCGCCATCCGCGCGCGGGAGGACTTCGGCACCCTGCTCGCGGCCGGGCTTGTCAGCGTGTTCGCGTTGCAGGCGTTCGTGATCATCGGCGGCGTGACCCGCGTGATCCCCTTGACCGGGCTCGCGCTGCCGTTCCTGTCGTACGGCGGATCGTCGCTGCTCGCGAACTACGTGCTCTGCGCGTTGCTGCTCCGGGTGTCCGCAGACCACGCGGTGGCCCAGACATGAGCCGAACGGCGGTGACTCGGACATGAGCCGAACGGCGGTGACTCGGACATGAGCCGAACGGCGGTGGCCCAGACATGAGCCGGCAGGTTAGGCGGGTGTCGACCGCGATGTTCGCGCTGTTCGCGGTGCTGTTCGTGAACCTCAACTACCTGCAGGTCGTCCGCGCCGATGCCTTGGCGCATGACCAGCGGAACAAGCGCGGTCTGCTGCGCGAGTATGAGATCGAGCGCGGCGCGATCCTGGTCGGGTTTGGCCAGCAGCAAAAGGAGATCGCCCGGTCAGAGAAGACCCAGGACCGGCTGCGCTACCTCCGCAGGTATCCCGAGGGGCCGCTCTGGGCGCACATCACCGGCTACTACTCGTTTATCTTCGGCCGGGCGCAGATGGAGCAGGCGTTCAACGATGCCCTGCTCGGCCGGGCCCCGAGCCAGTTCATCCGCAACCTCGGCGACCTCCTGGATGGCCGTAAGCGCCCAGGCGACACCCTCGTCACGACGCTGCGTCCACACGTTCAGGAGGCAGCCAGGGCCGCGCTAGGCAACCGCAAGGGCGCGGTTGCGGCGATCGACCCCGCCACCGGCGAGGTTCTCGCGCTGTGGTCGTTCCCGAGCTACGATCCGAATCTCCTGTCGAGCCACGACGCGGAGCAAATCCGGGCGGCATGGGAGCCGCTCGCGTCGAGCCCCGACAAGCCGCTGATCAATCGCGCGACACAGGAGCTGTATCCGCCGGGCTCGACATTCAAGCTGGTCACGGCCGCCGCCGCCTTGGAGCAGGGGATGTCACCCGAGGCGACGTTCCCGGACCCGCGGAGAGCCACGTTGCCGCAGACCTCGGCGGCGATCGGGAACTTCGGCGGTGGGCTGTGCAACGGCGGCAACCCGATCACGTTGCGGCGAGCGGTCGAAGTGAGCTGCAATACGACGTTCGCCCAACTCGGCCTCAGGGTCGGCGCGGAGGCGCTGATCACACAGGCCGAGCGGTTCGGACTGAACGGTGAGCTGGGCTTCCAGCTCCCGCTCGAGCCGAGCCAAATCCCGGCCCAGCTCGACCCGCCGCAGACCGCGCAAAGCGCGATCGGGCAGCGGGACGTGCGGGTCACCCCGCTCCAGATGGCAATGATCGCGGGAGCGATCGGCAACAAAGGGGTCTTGATGACTCCCCAGCTCGTGCGGCGGATCCAGGATTACGCCGGTCGGCCTGTCCGAAGCCTTGACTCCAGGGCGCTGGCGCAGGCGATCAGCCCGCAGAGCGCAGGGGAGCTCCGGGACATGATGGTCGGAGTCGTCGCCCGCGGCACCGGCCGAGCCGCCGCGATTGATGGCGTGACCGTCGCGGGCAAGACCGGCACTGCCGAGAGTGCGCCTGGCCGCCCGCCGACCGTATGGTTTGTTGGTTTCGCTCCCGCCGACAACCCGCAGATCGCCGTCGCCGTCGTGCTCGAGAGCGGCGGCGGGGTCGGCGACGAGGCCACCGGCGGCAGGCTCGCCGCGCCGATCGCGAGGGCCGTGATGCAGGCTGGGATCGCCTCCGCGTCGCTGGGTGGCGGGTAGGGCACAAGCGAAGGTATGGAGCCAAGGACGTGACGCACATGGACAAGACCACAGCGCTTCGCGGGCAGCCAAAGCGCGTGCTCGCCGAGCGATATGTGCTCCAGGGGCTGCTCGGGCAGGGCGGCATGGCGGATGTCGAGCTTGGGTACGACCAGAAGCTCGACCGCCAGGTGGCGGTGAAGATGCTCCATGCCCGCTATGCGAGCGACCCGTCATTCCTGCAGCGTTTCCGCCGCGAGGCGCAGGCGGCCGCCAGCCTCAACCATCCCAACATCGTCGGCGTCTACGACACCGGCGACTCGGACGGGCGGCCGTTCATCGTCATGGAGTACGTGGCGGGGCGGTCGCTGCGCGACGTGCTCGAAGCTGAGGAGCTGCTGCCCCAACGGGCCGCGGAGATCGCTGGCGAGGCCGCCCTCGCGCTCCACTACGCCCATGAGCGCGGGCTCGTCCACCGCGACATCAAGCCCGCGAACATCATGATCAGCGACGAGGGCCGGGTGAAGGTCACCGACTTCGGCATCGCCCGCGCGATGAACGCCCAAACCGTGACCCAGACCGCGACGGTCTTCGGCACCGCCGCGTACATCTCCCCTGAGCAGGCGCAAGGCGAGCAGGTTGACCGGCGCAGCGACATCTACTCCCTGGGCGTCGTGCTCTACGAGATGCTCGCTGGGCGCCCGCCGTTTGAGGGGGACTCGGCAGTGGCGCTCGCGTACAAGCACGTCTCCACCGAGCCGATCTCACCAGCGCGGCTCAACGGCGAGGTGTCCCCGCAGCTCGACGCGGTGGTGCGCAAAGCGATGGCCAAGAACCCAGCGGACCGCTACCAGACCGCCCGCGCGTTCCAGGACGACCTGCAGCGGGCGGTCGCGGGGATGCGCGTGTCCGCGCCGCCGCCTGCCGCCAGCGCGAGGACGCAGGCCTTGCAGCGCCCCAGCGACCCCACCCTCGTCGCGCCGCCCCGCAGCGCGGACGCCGGCCGCGAGCCGCCACAGCCGAGTGGCCGCAAGGCGGGGTGGGCGCTCATGGCGATCCTGATCCTCGCGTTGTTCGGCGCCGCCGCGTACTTCATCATCGACCTCACCCGCAAAGACCCCATCGAGTTGGTCGCAGTCCCGAAGGTCACCGGGCTGAAGATCCAGCAGGCGCAGGAGCTGCTGGAGGCGCAGGGCTTCCGCGTCAAGATCGGCGATCTTGAGCCGTCCAGCCAACCCCTGAACACGGTGATCCGCACTGAGCCCCCAGAGTCAGACAGGGTGCAGAAGGGCAGCGCGGTCACGATTATCCCTAGCTCCGGACCAATCCTCGTCCCCTCCGTGGCTGGGAAGACGCCGGACGAGGCGCGCACGGTGATCGAGCAGGCCGGCTTGGTCGTCGCCGCTGGTGAGCAGCGCAGGGCCAGCAACACCATCGAGGAGGGCCTGGTCATCGGCACCGACCCGGCCGAGGGGTCCCCGCTGACACCGCGGGACCAGGTCACGCTGATCACCTCAAGCGGGCCGTCCAGCTTCACAGTGCCAGACGTCACCGACCGCACCGAGGCTGACGCGCGCGCCCGCATCCTGCGGGCTTGCCCCAACCCTAACTGCGTGAGGGTCACCAGCACAGGGGCATACAGCGGCACGGTGGAGAAGGGCCGGGTCATCAGCACCAAGCCGGGAGCAGGCGAGCAGGTGCCGCTCAGCGGCACCGTCACGCTCGTCGTCTCCGACGGCCCTGAGCCGACCGAAGAGCCGACCGAAGAGCCAACTGACGAGCCGACCGACGAGGAGACCAGGGACCCCTCCCCGTCCAAAAACACGGACGAGGACCTCAGCAGAGGGCTGCTGCCCTTTCGGAGTAGATGATCGCGGTGACGGTGGGCAGCTCAGATCCCGACAGCGCCGGCCGCCGTCGCTGCCAGCGCTGATCCGGGACCTCCTGGGCGGGAACGGATAGCGTGCAGGCATGTTCGACGACACAGAGTTCGATCGCTGGCGCGAGGCCACCGCCGACGCGCTACAGGCCGCTCGCGACAATGCCGACGCGGGCTGGCACAACTGGGCATGCATGATCAGTGAGCAAGCGGCTCAGCTCGTCGTGAAGGCGTTGCTGCACGGCGTCGGCCGCGGCGATCGGGCTCGCGGCCACGACCTTGTACGCCTGCTCGAGGCCACCGCCGACGCAGCGGGCCTGACGGTGACCGAGCAGCTCCGGGGGGCAGCGATGCGGCTGACCCGCCATTACCAGCCCTCCCGGTATCCGGACGCGCTGCCGGGAGGGACGCCCCACAGCCGTTACCAGGCCTCTGACGCTGAGGGCGCGCTGGCCGACGCCGGTCTCATCGTGAGCGCAGTCGACATGGCCAAGGCAGCGTTGCTCGACGCAGCGCGAGAAGATGACGGATCATGACGACGCCACAACAGGTCGTGGCTCGCCGGCGCGCCCAGCGCCAGGCTCTACTCGACCGTGCGCGCGCCTATGCCGACGGGCTGGACTGCGACCTCGGAGTGCGCGCGGTCGTGGTCGTGGGGTCGGTCGCCAGGGGCGACTTTCACGTCGCGAGCGACGTTGATGTGATCGTCGTGGCTGACCGGCTGCCAGCGGATCTGGCTGAGCGATGGCAGCGCATCGCCTCGCGTCATGGGATTGTGCAGCCCGTGGGTTGGACACCGCAGGAGTGGCAGCAGGCGCGGCAGCGCAACAATCCCCTCGCAGTCGACGCGCTGGACCACGGCGTCTGGCTCGTCGGCTCACCTGACGCGCTCTGCTGACCATCTGAGAGGGCCGCGGCGCGCTCAGGTTGAGGGCACCGTCAGGGAGGCGAGCACGGCGGGCACCTGCTCGCTGGCCTCCGTCACGTCTTTGACCGTGTCCACGCCGCGCCAGTAGCCGTCGATGCGGTAACCGGCGAGCAGCCCGTCCTGGGCGAGCTTCGGGAACGTCGAATCCTCGTGGTCGCCCTTGTCTGGCAGCAGCCCGGTCACATCCGGCTCGAATAGGTACACCCCCGCGTTGATCCAGAACGGCAGCAGCGGGCTCTGCGTGAAGCCCGCGATGCGGCCGTCTGTGTCAACCTCGACGATGCCATAGCTCGTGCGGTACTGGGCCAGCGCGAGCGTGGCCAGCGCGCTCCGGGCGAGATGGAGGCCGGCGAGCTCATCCAGGCGGAACCAGGTGAGGATGTCGCCGTTGAGCGCGAAGTACCGCTGGTCCTTGGCGCGCAGGCCGGAGGCGGCGTACTTCAGCGCGCCGCCGCGGCCGAGCGGCTCGGACTCGACGAGCACGCGCACGTCGATCGGGCGGGCTTGGCTCTCCAGGTGCTGCTGCAACACCTCGGCTTTGTAGCCGCAAGAGACCACGACGTGCTCGACGCCGTGGCTGGCCAACCAGTCCAGCTGGTAATCGATGATTGGGCGGCCGGCGATCTGGACCATGGCCTTTGGGCGAGTGTCCGTGTACGGCCGCAGCCGGGTCGCCTTCCCCCCGGCCAAGATGATGGCCTGGTGAACATGTGCGGTGGAATAGCTCATGCGTGGACCTTAGCAACTCAAGCACCGACCTTAGAACGAGCCTTTGGGGTTCTCAAACACGTTCTTCGCGCACCCGCCTGGCCGGCGTCAGGCGCGCTCCTCGCGTTGCGCTGGGACGCCAAGCGTAGAGCCGTCCGTCGAAAGGCGGGACGGCAGCCGTGAACAGCTGGCGCACCTCGTGGACGGTGCTCCACGCTTGGTCGACCAGCTCAGGCGGGTAGCGGTAGCTGATCTGGTGCTCAGCGAACTCGTCAGCGTCATCCAGGATGATCGCGTTGTTCGCGGCCTGCCAGATCACATCAAGGTCCAGGTCGACGAACCGGACAACCTCGTCGTCCCACACGGAGGGCGTCGCCACATTGACGTAGTGAGCGTGCGGTTGCCAGTCCTCCTCCCACATGACCTCAAGGTTGTAGGAGCGGTCTGCCCAGTGCAGCAGCAGGCGGTGGCGCCGGGACGGGAAGCGCCCGCGGTAGCTGTCGAGCGGCGTGCCAGCCGCCAAGTACAGGGCGAGCATGGCTGGCCGCCAGGCGACGAGCTGGACCTCGTAGCGGTAGTGCAGTGAGCCGTCGAACTTCGTTGAGTGAACCCGCATGCCGTGCCGTTAAAGGCCGTCGAGGAAGTTCTGGAGCAGATCCATGCCGACCTCGGTGAGGATCGATTCGGGGTGGAACTGCACACCCTCGACCGCGAGCTCATGGTGGCGGACGCCCATGATGATCCCGCGCTCCGTCTGGGCGGTGACCTCAAGCTCGTCGGGGACGGTTCGCTCATCGAGCACGAGCGAGTGGTAGCGGGTCGCGGCGAACGGCTGCGGCAGGCCCGCGAACAGCCCGCGGCCGTCGTGGTGAATCTGGGAGACCTTGCCATGCATGATCTCCGGGGCGCGGACGATCGCGCCGCCGTAGACCTCGGCGATGCACTGGTGGCCGAGGCAGACGCCCAGCAGCGGGATGCGCCCAGCGAACGTGCGGACGACGTCGTTCGACAGCCCCGCGTCCTTGGGCCGGCCTGGCCCGGGTGAGATGACGATGCCGTCTGGTGGGTCGGCGGCCAGCTCGCCAAGGGTGAACGCGTCGTGCCGGCGCACCTCGACTGAGGCCCCGAGCGCCCCAAGCTCCTGCGCCAAGTTGTAGGTGAAGCTGTCGTAGTTATCGACAATGAGAACGCGTGCCCCACTCATACAGCAAGCGTAACGCCACGATGGCCAGGCTCTCGGCTACACACGTCCGAAATTCTGGCCACAACGGCGTCACTGCGTCAGCTCCTCGGCGATGAGCGCCTCGCGCATCGGCTTGCCTGGCGGGGTCTGCGGGAGGAACGCCCGGAACTCGTAGCGTTGCGGCACCTCGTGAGCGGCAAGCTCATGCTGGCAGTAGCGGTTGATCTCGTCGACGGTCGCCATCTCGCCGTCCCTCAGCACGATGTACGCCTTCACGATCTCGCCGCCGCGCAGCTCAGGGATCCCCGCGACCGCGACCTTCGCGACCTTCGGGTGGCGGGACAGGGCCGCCTCGACCACCCCGGGGATGACCTGCTGCTCACCTGACTTGATCGCGTCGTGCTTCCGGTCGATCAGGTGCACGTAGCCATCCTCGTCCATCTCCGCGATGTCGCCGGTCAGCAGCCACCCGTCCCGCAGCACCGCCGCGGTCTCCTGGGGCCGGTCCACGTAGCCCTTCATCACCTGCGGGCCGCAGACCACAAGCTCGCCCTCTTGGCCCGGGCCGATCACCCGCGCCGGGTCGCTCCGGTCCACGATCGCGCAGATGGTGTCGGTGACCGGCAGCCCGATCGATCCTGGCCTCGCCTGGCCGTACATCGGGTTCGCGTGCGTCAGGGGGCTGGCCTCAGTCAGCCCGTAGCTTGCGCGGAGCTTGCCGCCAGTCAGCTGCTCGAACTGCGCCGCCACCGTCGCGGCCAACGGCCCGCCACCCGACAGGCACGCCCGTAGCGACGAGAGATCGTACCGGCGGAGGCCCGCGCCATGGACGAGCTCTTGGTAGAGCGAGGGGTAGGCGGGGAACAGCGTCGGCTGTTGATCGGTGATCGCCTGCAGGACCGTCTGGGGGTCGGTGTTCGGGACGACCACGAACGTGGCGGCTGACAGCACGCCGACGGCGACGCACATGGTGAAGCCGAATGCGTCGCAGAACGGCACGGTGCAGAGGATGCGCTCCCGCCCCGCCTGGACGTCCGGTATCCACAGCCGTCCCTGGAACGCGTTCGCGACGAGGTTGATGTGCGTGAGGCACACGGGTTTGCGCTCATCGCCCCCGCGCGTGAAAAGGATCGCGGCAAGGTCATGAGTGGGATCGATCTCGACCTGGATGAACACGGGCACCGAGCGCTTCACCAGATCACTCAGGCGGAACACGCCCTCGCTGAGCGGGATCCGCACGTACGAGCCGTCCTTCCAGCCCGTGAGCTGGAACAGGAGATTCCGGGGGAAGGGGAGGTAATCCTGGACGCCAGTGGCGATGAGCCGCTCAAGGTTTGGCAGCCGGCCCCTGAGCTGGTCGAGCTTAGAGAAATACGGGTCCAGGAACACCACCGCCTGCGCGGCGGTCTCGCCGAGCTGGCGGGCCAGATCCTCGGTGTCCTGGAGCGGGTCGATCTCCACGATGGTCGCGCCGATCCTCAAGGCCGCGAACATCACGATCAGGTGCTGCGGGCAGTTCGGCAGCATCAGCGCGATACGGCCGCGGGTCAGCCCCAGCGACTGGAACGCGGCCGCGAGCCGGTCAACCTGATCGAGCAGCTGCTGGTAGGACAGCTCCAGGCCGCCGAACTCGACCGCTGTGGCATCGGGAAAGTCCTGAGCCGCGTCGTCGAGGAACCGGGTCAGCGGGACCAGCGGATACGCGTACGTCTCGGGCACGCCGAGGGGGTAAGAGCGCAGCCATGGCCGTGGGGCCGACCGCGGGTCCAACATCCGCCGCGGCGGCCGTCGCGCGCCTGTCGCGCTGGGCTCGGGAGCCTGCGGGGGGCTGGCCGCAGGGCGCTTCGGGGTGGTCTTCGCGGGCCTCTTTGCGGTTGGCTTCTTTCCGGCGGAGGTGTTCTTGGCGGGCCGTTTGGCCCCGCCCTTCTTCCCCGCCGGGGGCTCCGCCTTGTCCCCTGCTTGCCGCTTTGCCGCGGGTTTCCGCGGCGGTTGCGCCTTGGTATCCGCTTCATCCGCCCTCACCTGAACCGGCTCGGCCCTCGCCTCGAAAGGTTCAGCAGGCCGTTCCCGAAAGGGATATTCTGCAGCCACCTCCAGCCTCCGATGTTCGCCAAGATCGCGCTCGGGGGGCATGCCGGGACTTCGAGCCGTCACGAGCGCCGAGTCGCCGAAACGGTCATGTTGTACACCACCCTCCGGCAGGCTCCAATCTGAGCGGCGCTACAAGCCCCCTAAGACCGGATTCGTCACGAATGTCCGGTCCACGAAGGGGAACACGACGGTGAACAGAAGCACGACGACCACCAGGATGAGCATCCCGCCGAGGAGCGCCTTGAGGAGCCGGCTCACGCCAAAACCACCGCCATCCGGCTGATGCTCATTGCGGACCTCCTGTGGGGTTGAGGAGCTCAGCGAAGACGACCAGCCGCCGCGCGTTCGAGAACCGGGGATGGCAGGTCGTGAGCGTGAGCATCGGCCGGTTCAGCCCTAGGGGGTCGGACTTCAAGACCTCGGAGGCGTAGGGGCTCACGACCTGGAGCTGCACGACAGAGTACGTCCAGCGGACGCCACGCCGGTCCGTGACAAGCACGTGGTCCCCGGGCTGCAGGTCGTCCAGGTCAAAGAACGGGTGACCGTACGTGGTCCGGTGGCCGGCGACGGCGAAGTTGCCAGCCTGCCCGGGCATCGCGGTGTCCCTGTAGCGGCCCGGGCCCTTCTTCAGATCCTGGACCCCAGTGCCCTCGACCACATAGAGCGGCCCGTCATGCACAAGGGCGCTGGCGAAGCCAGGGCGGAAGAACTGCAGGACCGCCACTGCCTCGCCGGGCTCGACCTGCTCCGGCTCGCCGCCCAGCGCCGTGTTCGCGGTATACAGCTGATCGTTGCCAGGCCCGTTCAGCTCCCACGCCTCGCTGAGCGCCTGCTGCGCCTTGCGGGTCTCCAAGCCCGTGTAGAACAGCGAGTAGACGAGGTAGAGCAGCACCGCTGCCCCCGCCCCGATGAGCATCCAGCCGGTGAATCGCAGTACCCGGGTCATCCGCTGCCCCCACGCGCCGGTTTGGCTACTTGTAGCGAAACCCCACCCTCATCTGCCGGGATGTCCAGCTGCTTCGATCTGGTCACGTCGAACTCAAGGCCAGCGATCACCACAGCCTCGTGGAAACGGGCAACCGCCGGATCCTCCTCAAGCGCCGCCTCGAGAGTGGCCGGGTTGCCGATCGCGCTGATCGTGTACGGCGGCGAGTACACCTTGCCGTGCAGCAGGAGCGTGTTGCCGACGCAGCGGATCGCGGTCGTGCCGAGGACACGCTGGCCCATGACGCTCATTGCCTCCGCGCCGCCGATCCACAGCGCATTGATCACCGCCTGGAGATCCTGCTCATGGATGACGAGATCGTTTGGATCACCGGTCGGTGACTGCTCCAGCGCTGAGTCGTTCAGCGTCACGTGCAGCCCTGGCCCACTCACCGCCGTGAGCCCGGCCATGACCCTCATCTCGTCCACATCGCTGTTGAGTGTCTTCACTATCCCGTCGTCCTTCGCGCGCTCCTGCTCAAATGTCATGAGCTGCCTCCGCAGCTGGAGAGCTTGCTGCGCCAGCTGGGCGTTGTGGACCTGCTCGGCTTGGATCAGCTCGACAAGCTCCAAGCGCCTGCCGATACGGGGCTCGGGGGCTCGATGATCAACCTTGGCCGCAAACACCATAAGCATCGCCAACACGCCGGTCGCGACGCCGAGCATTGCCCGGCCGGCCGGTTGAGGCTGCGTACTCCCGCGGGACTCGCGGCCATACTCAGTCAATACGATTGTGTTCTCCTGCCGACAACCGCGGGACGGTATCATTCCAGCGCTCCCACACCCACGGCCATCTGGCCTGTGGTGAACAGTGCGAGCGCAAGGGGGCAGGCGGACCGCCCGGCTAAAGAGGTGAGAGCCCAGATGCCGAAGTCGAAGTCAAAACGCTCAACCTACGTGCCACCCAAGCCACCGAAGCCCAAGCCCAGCCCACCTTGGGTGCCATGGCTCGGGCTCGGCCTGATCACCTTGGGCATCGGGCTCATCATCGTGAACTCCAACTTCCCGACGCTGCTCCCGACCGGCGTTTGGACGCTCCTGATCGGGTTCGTGCTGATGGGCGGTGGGCTCGGCGTCCTCAGCCAGTGGCGGTGAGCCAGCCCCTCAGGGGCGGCAGGTGACAGGGCTGTAACTCCATCCACAAAAGTATCCACAGCTGGGGAAACTCGGCCCTCTAGGTGAGGCGCGAGAGCTCGTGGCGCTCGACCATCCGCTCGCCGCAGTGGCGCGGCGCGGTCTGGGCGCCGCGGACCAGCAGGAGCAGCTCGGCCCCACACCCCGGGCACCAGTACGTGATCCGCTCCTCACGCGTGTCGATGGGCTGGGGCGGGCCATCGGGGATATGCGCGCCACCCGCACGGAGTGACCGGAACGACGCGAGCCCAACCATCCAGATCGCGAGGCCGAGCAGCGGAGCGAACACGTAGCGAGCCTCGACCCCCCCCAGAATCCAGAGCAAGACGCCAATGCCGACCGCCGCCAAGCCGAGGCGCTTGGAGATCCTGCTCACACCAGCCAGCTTAGTCTTAGTGCACCCGCCTAGAGTGGCGTGAATGGGTGCGGGGCGCTTGGCACGTCGGAGCACTGGCGGGCTGTTGCGGGACCGGACCTTCGGACCGTTCTTCTTCGGTAACCTCGTCTCGAACTGCGGCACTTGGTTCCAGAATGTTGCCGCCGCGATCGTGGTGTTCAACCTCACTGGATCCGCGGTGCTCGTCGGGGCGGTGTCGGTCGCGCAATGGGTGCCCTCGCTGGCCCTGTCGCTGTGGGCAGGCGCGGTCACCGACCGGGTGGATCGGCGGCGCCTGCTGCTCGCTGGGCAGCTGCTGGCCGCAGCGGCAGCCGCCGGGCTCGCGGTCTGGACGGGGCTCGTCGGCGTCCAGGGGCTGCCGGGGCCCTGGCCCGTCGTTGGCGCGGCGGGGCTGATCGGCATCGGGGTCGCGTTCAGCACCCCGGCGATGCTGGCGCTCGTGCCCGCGCTCGTGCCGCCAGGCGACCTCGACCTTGCGATCGCGCTGAACTCCGTGACGTTCAACGTCGCCCGCGCGGTTGGGCCGGCGCTCGGCGCGGCGACGCTGGCCACGCTCGGCGCGGCGGCCACGTTCGGGATCAACGCGGCAAGCTATCTCGTACTCGTCGGCGCGCTGCTGGCCGTCCGCCCACGGCCTATCCGCCTGGCCGATGGCAACGACCGCTCGATCCGGGCGGGCATGCGCTATGTCCGCAGGACAGACCCAACGAGCGCGCTCCTGCTGGCCGGCATCGCGGCGCTGGGGTTCGGCACCGATCCAGTGAATACGCTGACCCCGCCACTCGCCCACGAGCTGGGCGGTGGCGACCAGTTAGTCGGGCTGCTCGTCTCCGCGTTCGGCGTTGGCGCGGTCATCGCCGCCCTGATCGTCGGCCGGCTCCGGCGCCGCTGGGGCCAGCGCACGCTCGGGTTTACCGGGCTGATCGGCTTGGGGCTTGGCATGCTCGCGCTGGCGGCGAGCCCCTCCCCGGCGACCGCGCTCGCGGCCCTCGCGCTGGCCGGGATCGGGTTCCTCCTCGCGATAACCGCGTTAACGACCCGCCTGCAGCGACGTATCCCCGAGGAGCTCCGCGGCCGGGTGATGGCCCTCTGGAGCATCGCGTTCCTCGGCTCACGCCCGCTCGCCGCGCTGCTCGACGGAGCGCTCGCCGACCTCCTCTCCCCACACCGGGCCACTGCGGCAGCCGGGGTGATCCCCCTCGCCACCGCGCTGCTGCTCTGGCGCGAGCGCCATCAGCCGCCGTAGATCCGCCGGACGATCTCCTCGATGTCGGGCTCCTCGACGGCCAGGTCGACGAGCCCAGCCGCTGCGGCGACCTTCGCCGCCAGTTGGGCGGCGCTCACCTCGCTCCGGCGGAAGCGGAGCCACTGCCGCGGCCCCTCGACGCGCTCGACCCGCGCGCCAGGGATCACCAGCGGCGGGCTGGGCTGCTCAAGGTCGACGACGAGCGTCCGCTCCGCCCCATACCGCTCCACAAGCCCAGCGACCGTGCCGTCGTAGATCAGCCGCCCATGGTCGATGATGAGCAGCCGCTGGCAAAGCCGCTCGATGTCGGACAGATCGTGGGTGGTCAGCAGCACGGTGAGGCCGCGCTCCCGGTTCATCGCGACGAGGAACTCGCGCACGCGGGCCTTGGCGACCACGTCGAGCCCGATCGTCGGCTCATCGAGGAACAGGATGTCGGGATCATGGAGCATGGCGGCGGCCAGCTCGCCCCGCACGCGCTGGCCGAGCGACAGCTGCCGGACCGGGGTGGACAAAAAGGCATCTAACTGGAGGACATCCCGGAAGGTGGCGAGGTTCGCCCGGTACCGCGCCGCGGGAACCCGGTAGATGTGGCGGAGCAGCTCGAAGGATTCCACCAGCGGCAGGTCCCACCACAGCTGGACCCGCTGCCCGAACATCACCCCCATCCGCATGGCCAGCTGGCGCCGCTGGCGGGACGGGTCCATGCCGAAGACCTCGACCTGGCCGCCGCTAGGGACGAGGATGCCGGTGAGCATCTTGATCGTCGTCGACTTGCCGGCGCCGTTCGGCCCGAGGTAGCCGACGATCGAGCCAGCCTCGATACGCAGGCTGATCCCCCGGACCGCCTCGACAATGCGCCGCTCCCGGCGCAGCCGGCCGCGCTTGACCCGGACGGTGAAGCGCTTGGAGAGGTCAGACGCCTCGATCATCCGCCCGCGCTCCGGTAGTGGCGGACGGCGAGGCGCCACATCATGCCAGCGCAGCCCGCGGCGGCGAGCGCGACAGCTGGCGAGGCGAACCGCACCCACGGCGGCAGCCCGAGCGGATCCGGCTTATCCAGCAGGTACAGCGCTGGGAAGAAACACACGAATGCCATCGGCACGACATACGCGAGGAACCGCCGCAGCCACTGGTCGTAGATGGTGATCGGGAACTGGGTCAGGAATTTGCCGCCGTAGGTGAACGCGTTGGCGGTCTCCTTGCCCTCGACCGACCAGAACACGATGCAAATCATGAACACCCACACGGCGCAGAAGATCACGGCTCCCGCCACGATCATCATGAGCAGCACGGCGACCTTGCCAGGCGTCCAGCCGATCTCGAGGACGGCCAGCGCGTAGGCGAGTATGACCACGCCGTTCAGCGCCTTGCCCAGCCGGCGCAGCTGGAAATCAGCCGTCGCGATCTGGAAGAGCGTCCCCCGCGGGCGGATCAGCACGAGGTCGAAGGAGCCGTCGCGGATCGACTCGCCGAAGTGGTCGAGGTGGCCAAAAACGAGATCGGCGAACGCGAACGACGGCGACGAGGTCGCGTAGAGGAACGACACCTCGGCCACCGACCACCCGGCGAGCCTCGGCACGTTGTGGAAGATGATCAGCACCTCTACGAAGTCGAGGAACGAGAAGAGGAACATCCCGACCAGATCCAGCAGGAACGACGTCCGGTACTCCAGCTGCGAGCGGACCCGGGCGCCAACGAGGCGCCAGTAGAGCCGGGCGGCCTCACCCACCCTGCACCACCAACCGCCGCGCGCCAGCGGCGAACAGCGCTCGGCCGGCCAGGAGCAAGAGCGCCAGCCAGGCAGCTTGCGCCGCCAGCGCTCCGGCGACCGCCGCGCCGCTCGCCTTGCCCACAAAGATGTCGATCGGCGTCTGGATCATCGCGGGGAAGGGCGTGGCGTAGGCGATCACGGCGAGCCACCTGGGGAAGAAGCCGACCGGGGCGAGAAAGCCCGAGAAGAGCGTTGCGGCGATCATCGCCAGCGCTGCCATGCCACGGTAGTCGGCGAGCCAGAACGCGGACAGGTTGTAAGCGAAGCGGAACGCGAAGCTCACGCTGACGGCCAGCGCGACGCTGAGCAGGAACGCCGACCAGGCGAGCAGGCTCGGTGGGCCGCTTAGATCGAACACCAACGCGCCCACCAGCACTGGCGGGATCCCGCGGAACAGCGCGTGGTACCACGCCCGCCCGAGGTCGAACGCCAGGCCGCCTAGCTGCACGTCCAGCGGTCGCGACAGGTCGATCACGATGTCGCCGCTGCGGATCCGCTCCCCGAGCTCCTTCCATCCCCACAGGCCGATCGTCGCGAGCAGACCCTGGGTCAGCCACACATAGGTGATCGTGTCGCCAGCCCCATAGCCCCCGATCTCGCTCCGCTGCTGGAACAGCGCGAGCAACACCGAGCCACGCATGAACCCAAAGACGATATTCGTGAACAGCCCAGCCCAAGTGGCGGCCGGATACGCCGCATACCGCCGGTACCCCCGGCGAGCGAGTTCCCAGTACAAACGCACAAGCAGGAGAGTGTACGCTCGCCCTACCGCAGCGCTGGCGCTATCCGCCTGCCATCTTCAGCCCCGCACACCGTTCCCGTGCACGCGAGTGGTATGTCCGGTGGCTATGCCCACCGCATGGCCAAGATCATGATCTCGCTGCCGGACGACGCAGGCGTCAGCTTGCCGGCATCACCCGAAGACCTCGTCCGCGCCGAGCGGGAGCGGTAGGCAGTGCCCTTCCCCGCGATCGCGCTTCTCGACACCTCGGTGCGCTTCGCATTCGATCACGGCGATCCTGAGCAACGTTGGGCCGATCGGCTTCAGGAAGCGACGCGGCAAGAATGGCGGCGGTCCTTCTCGATCTGTCGCTCTACGAGTTCGTCAACGTCCTTGTCCGCAAGCTTGGCGACGGCGAGAACGAGGCCGCATACCGGGTTGCCCTTCTCTGTGACCTCGGCTTTCCGTTGCTGAGAGTCGATCAGGATGTGGCGAGGCAGCCGGCGCGATCGCCGCCGCTCGCACAGGGCTGTCCGGGTACGACGCAGCATTCGTCGCAGGCTCAATAGCACTTGCTGTCCAGCGCATTACAGGTGACCGCAAGCTCGCGGCTGCCGCCTCCGGCGCCGACGTGCGGCTTTGGGAGAGTCTGGAGACCGCCACGGACTCAACGTGATCTGATTGATTTCAGAGCGCGTTGGCTGCCTGACCATCCAGAGGCGCAGCGAGTGCGCCGGGCGCACGCTTGGGTAGTGAAGCAGCCGGCAATGCAGAAAGCGCGTCCGAGCATCGGCGCTGTCCGGTTGAGCCGGAGATGTGCTTGCGGGCTCTGATCGTCTTCCGCTGCCTAGAGCACCTGGTGAGAACCTATCCCCATGATCGAGAGAGCTAAAGATTACTTAAATATCCCACCGACGATGCGGCAGTGGGTGTTGCGTGAGCTACCGGACACTCTCCGGTGCGTCGACCCCTGCAGGCTGGACCTGCTCGGAGAGCGCCTCGGCACCCTACGGATCTTGGGTTCAACACGAATAGCATCATTGAACATTGGGATCCACCCATGGGATAGCTGCTTCTGAGACTCGCAACATTGCGCTGTTCTACGAGCCACAGAGGAACACTCCCGGGCTCAAGGAGGGCCAAATCTTGCGCCTGGGGCGCGTACCTGTCCTCCTCTACGCTACGGCCACAGCTGTACCCAGGATGTCCGGTTGGCTACTTGAAGTACAGGCCGCGGACCATGCTACGAAATGCTGGCCGTTGGAATGTCTTCGCCGCTCAGGTTACGTCAGAGAGTTTAGCCATTTCCAATCCCCTTGCCGGGCGGTTGGTCGCCGAAAACAAACTGTGCCTCGCGGTGATGTCCGAGTCCCGCTTGCGCCGGTTGCTCACTGCGCCCCAGCGCCAAGCGCTGGATGCCCTCATCCCCTAGAGCCGCAAGCTCGGCGATGGTGATCCGATCGCCAAAGCGATCGCCAGCTGGCGGGAATTAGCGCTCAAAGCTCCTTACGATTCCCAGGGACGGTCGGTCTCTTTGGCCGCCAGTACAGCCGTGAGGACTGGTCAGCCTTGCTCCTCGCTCCCAGCCGGCATGGGTGGCTGGTGCAACAGGACATCCTTGCGTCGCAGATTGACACCACGCACAGGCCTTATTATCGTGACCTTTGTATTTGGGTGACCAGTGGAAGCATTTGGCCACAGTAGCAGAATAGCCAGCATCAATGCCTTAACCTCGCCCAGGACAGGCGTCTCTAAGCCGTCTTGGGGCACCATCCGCGGCTCGATCACTCGCTCCATGGCGAGCCTCCGGAAGGGATATCCCGCTCGCCAACGATCTCGTGACAAGTAGAGGAGGACAAGGCACCTGTGATCCTCTCTCACGAGCACCGGTTCATCTACATCCGATGCCGGAAGACCGCCTCAACCAGCACTGAGGTTGCGCTGTCTAGAATTTGCGGGCCAAACGATATCATCACTACTATGCTACGTTGCCCAGAGGATGAAGTTCTGCGCCGCCAGTCGGAGGCTGCGGACCGCAGAACCGCCTCAATCGTGATGGCACAAAGCGCTTCTACAACCACATAGCCGCCGCCGAAGTCAGTTACTCGTCGGTGGAGACATCTGGGGCTCTTACTACAAGTGGTGTGTAGAGCGTAATCCATGGGGGAAAGTAATCTCAGATTACTACTTTCGCTATCGAGATCCCACCGTGCGGCCGCCACTACGTATGTTTTTAGAAACCGGCTTGTCGCGTCCGCGATAAACTTTAATCTCTGCACTATTGGCGGACGGGTTGCGGTCAACCATATCGCACGCTATGAGGACCTTAACATTGAACTCAAGCAGATCGCCGCGCGACTTAGCCTACCAGCCAAGACTACAATGCTACCACGCACAAAAACGTATTTTCGAATTGACCGCCGCCACTACTCAGCCTACACGCAAGTGGAGCGTGACTCGCCGCGGAAATCTTGGTCGACGAGAATTCCTGCACAGGTACCGCTATCACGATCTAGCGTTATAAACTGACTTGAAGAGGTGCGGCTTGGGGTTGTGGGCAGCGGCAGTCAGCGTGCGCACGGCCAGGCTCGCAGCGTTACCGCATCCCGAGCGGGACCGTTAGACCGTGCCCCTCCCGGCGACCGCGCTCCTCGACCCCGGCGCGGGCGGCGGCGAGCCTTAGGGAGTGCCACAGGCTCACCGTGACAGATGCTCGGGATCGCAGAGGTATTGGTAGATACCAGCCAGGGACTTATCCCAGTCGGAGTGGCAAGCGGCGATGTCGGTAAGCGCCTGGTTCGACAGCCGCTGCCGGAGCTGACGGTCGACACACAGCCGCTCTAGCCGGTCGGCAAGGCTGTCCACCGTGCGATTGGCAAGTAAGCAATTCTCGCCGTCGCGCAAGATCCAATGGCCCCATGGGTTGTCGAACGCGACGACCGGTACTCCGCAAGCCATCAATTCGAGCGGCAGGTAAGACGGGTGCTTGGACACAGTGAGCGCCAGCCCCACATCGCAACGGCGGTACAGCTCGCCAGTGGCGCGATAATCGAGCAAGCCGAGGTGTTTAACGTCCCGGGCGGCCCCTTCGCCCATGGCCCAGGAGCCGGCGGTGAGGATCCGGACCTGATCCCCGAGCCTGGTCTTCAGCTCCTCCAATGCAAGCGACGCCATCTCCCAGCAGTTTCGCCAGTGCCCGGGCCGGGCGTAGACGAATACCGTGGTCGGCGCGTCCGCGGTCCGCTGGTGCCGGCCGTTGGCGTGGAACACCGTCTGATCAACGGCCGGCGTGATGGCCAAGCCCTGCCCCCCATAGTCGTCGCGGTAAATGCGGAGCAGGTTCTTGGTGTTGCAGATCCCGTACAGACCGAACCGGTAACTCTCCTCAGCCAACGCGTACAGCGTGCCCGCCGGGTGGAACATCGGCTCGAAATCTTGGATGAGATAGAACTTCCGTCGAGTGTGCGGGAAGTGCGCGACGGAGTACGCTGTGACCCACAGCGTGGCGATGCAGGCATCGGCATACGGCACCTGCTCCAGGCTGGCACTGGTGGCATCGGGGCAAAAGACGATTTCGCTGCTGCCCAATAGAGGAAACGCCGCGGCCAATGCTGAGCGAACGAAGCGCTCGTGCGGGGGCGCCCACACTACGAACCGGTTACGCACCCCGTGGTTGCGGGCCAGCTCGTCGGCGATCCGCAGCGCGGTGTTAATGCCGCCGTAAAACGGGCTGTCCACGCCAGGAATGAACCAGTTGACGGTCTCGACATCGAAGGGGGCGGCGTTCGTAGCGTGCAGCGCGCGGGTTGCCGCAGCGTCGACCGGCAGCGCCCGGCAGGTGTCCGCAAGCATCCGCGCTTCGGCAGCGTCATTGCGTTGGTGGAATACCTCGAACGTGCGGTCGAGCGGTCCGGCGACGCGCTGCCACGGCGTGGGCTCCGCATGAGAGCGCAGCGCTGGCTGGCGGCTGCCAAGCGACAGGTTCGGGGAGAAGTACGGATCCCCACCGATCATCCAGGGGTTATAGCGCCAGTAGCTGGTGAAGAAGTCCATCGGCGGGATGGTCGAGCCGCGTGTCGCGGACTCATGATGCCGGACCGCCGCAAAGGACGAGCACACGTTGCGCAGTCCACGCAGCGTTGTATCTAGGCCGAGCGCCACGTCGCTGCCACACAGGACGAACCGCTCGTCAAAGCCACCGACCGCCTCGAACAGCTCCTTACGGACGGCCAGGCACGCGCCCGTGACGGCGAGCACGTTCCGGTACCACCGGGTCGAGCCGAGCAGGCTGTCACTGCCGGGGCGACAACCTGCAAAGATGTGGTCAGCGAAGCCGTTCAGCCCGACGATTGCGCCAGCGTGCTGGAGCGTTCCATCGGGGCTCATGAGCTGCAGGCCAGCGACCCCGATCTCCGGGCGGGTGACCCAGCCGACCAACTCGGTCATCCATGACGGATCGAGCACCTCAGTGTCGTCATTCAAAAAGACGAGCACCTCTCCGCGGGCCTGCTCGACGGCGGCGTTGTTCACCTCGGAGTAGTTGAACGGCTCTTTATCCCACCACACCACTGACAGGTCGAGGTCGTCGCTGTGCGCTTTGTACCAACGCTCGTTGCTGGCGGTGCGCCCGCCGTTGTCGACAATCACGACGTCGAAGCGGGGATAGTCGGTGCGTGCGAGGCTCGGCAGGCAGGCGGAGAGCATGGGACGGTTGTGCCGGGTGGGGATGAGCACCGTGACATGCGGCGAAGCGTCAAAATGCCAGCGGACTCGCACCAGATCACCGTCCAGCTCAGCGGTGGCGGGCCAACCCAGCCGCTCCAAGTGCTCGGTCACGGCACGCGCGGCATCATCATCGAGCCTGGCGGGCCGGCCGGTCACCGAGCCGAGCACTCGGGACACGCGGGCAGCCCGCTCGCCATCGAGCTGGCAGCGCAGCAGTAGATCCCAGATCATCACGTCAGGATCCCGTTCACGGAGACCCCCGGCCCACAGGTACCGCGAGCGCCGGAGCGCGAAGGAGCGGCCGAGGTAATTGGCGCCGAGCAACATCTCCGGAGACCAGGAGGGGCGGAACCGTGGCTCGGTGTGGTGGCCGCGCTCGTCGATCAGATCGTCGTCCCAGCTCACGAGGTCGATGAGTGGATCTTGATGGGCGACAGCGGCGACTGTGTAGAGGCAATCCGGCGCGAGGACGTCACCGGCGCGCAATAGGATGACGAAATCCTTGTCGCTGTGGATAACCGCGGCGTTCGCCGCGTCCACGGCTGAGCGCGTTTCCGCCACGGCTGCCGTGACCCGGGGGTCACAGGCAGCAAGTCCCGCGGCATCTGGCAGGCATACTGAGGCAGTCCAGTGTGGCCAGCTCTGCGCGGTCAGGCTGTCCAGCGTCCGCTGCAGCGATCCCTGACCGGGCAGGATCAGGAGGTGTGCCGTGTGCGGGTTATGCGCACGCGCAGCGTACTCACGCTGGGTAGCGAGCTGGCTAGGGGTTGTGGTGTTCCACTTGCGCCACATCGAGTACGACGGCTCGCGACCACTGGGAATTGCCCAGACCAGGCGCAGACGTTGCCTGAGCTGGTGCAGCTCGCGATAGGTGGCCAGGGCGGCCTTGGCGAACTCGCGGCGGCGCGTGCCTGCGGGCAGCCTCTCCCCGGCGGTCACGCGCATACGTGTCTTGAGTCCCACCCGCGCGGAAGGGCTGATGCCCGCAGCCAAGTGCGATTCAAGGGGCGCGTTCGCTGCCGCTCGCTCAGTGGGCCGCAAACCCACGGGCTGAGCGCCCGCCTGGTCGGCACACTTCACGGCTCCGCGGAGCAGGCTCTGGCGGAGCACGTCGATCCGGCGGAGTAGCAGCTCATGAGTAGTCGTTGGTGACGATTTGACGGCGGGCTGCTCGGGCGTTTCAGCGAGCTGGTGAAGCGTGAGGCCGGTGGCCTTGGGCGGGCCGGCGAACTCACCCCTCGGAGCGCCCTTAGCAGTGGCCTTCACCCCGCACTGCCACCGCGACTCTGGCCCCTCTTTATGGTAGACCGGCGGCCAGGTGAGCGGATCAATCGGCACGGCGTCGTCGAAGCCGCTGCGGCGAAACAGCTCGAGTAACGAGGGCTCGTCGTAGCACCACATATGGTGCGACGGCTGGACGTACGAGTAGATGAACGAAGCGTTAAGCTGCTCGTTGGTGATCTCGCCGCGCTCATAGGCCCCCCATACTGCGCGGATGTCGGGGACGACCGCGCTGACCACGGCGCCCTGGGGCAGCCGCTCGCAGAGCAGCGTGACCAGGACCACCGCGTCGCCTGGCAGGAGGTGCTCCAGCACATGGCCCAGGTACACCTCCGCAACCTGATTGGCGTATCGGAGGACGAAGTCGACCGCGTCCAGGTATACGTCGGCTTTCACGTCAGGATTAGGGTCGACATTGACCCATCCCGGCATGTAAGCCTGGCCACAACCGAGATTGACTCTCACGAACTTCCTCCGTCACTTCACCAAGTGCCATTGCCCATCCAGAAGCACCATGCCGGGCACCTCGGGGCCGTAGGCGGGTTGGACGTGCAACTCGAAAGCGCGGTCGCGGTAGTCGTACACGTGCAGCAGGGTCCGATCGACCACTGCTGCCGTAACGAGGTACACGCCAGGCGTGAACGGTAATGGATCCAGACGGTAATCAAGACATCCGTCCCGGTCGAGCCGGATGGCGCCCATGCCGCTGGCCTGAGTGTTCGGCCCGGCGAGGTGCGCTCCGCTCTCGTGGTGGAAGCCAAGGCCGAACACCACGCCATCGATCGGCGTTTGGACCTCATAGCGCATACGCACCGTGAGTGGCTGGCCGCTTATCCCAGTCGGGCCAGCGTGGCCGTCGGGTCCGAGGAACTCGACCTGGCTCACGCGCACCTCGCCGCTGCCACGCCGGCTGGCGTCGTAAGAGACCTCGCTGTCCTGGCGAAGCCGTTGGGACTCAGCCTCGTTGACCGTGGCGAGGTAGGCGTCGACGACCTCCAGTGGTGGACCCTCAACCTTCAGCTGGCCGTGGTCAAGCCACGCAGCGTGGTCGCATAGCGTCCGTGCCAACGACATGGAGTGGGTGACCAGAACGATCGTGACTCCGCGGCGGCGCAGCTCGTGGATGTGATCGAAGCAGCGGCGCTGAAAATCCTCGTCACCCACCGCGATGATCTCGTCGACGACCAGGATCTCCGGGTCGAGCGTGACTGCGATAGAGAACCCGAGCCGCACATACATGCCGCTGGAGTAGACCTTGACCGGGGTGTCGATGGAGTCGGCCAGGCCGCTGAACTGCACAATCTGGTCAAGCGCGGTCTCGATCTGCCGCCGGCTCAAGCCGAGGATCGCGCCGTTGAGGTAGATGTTGTCACGGCCAGACAGCTCGGGATGGAACCCGGCGCCCAGCTCAAGCAGCGCGGAGACCCGGCCATGGGTGGTGACCGTGCCCCGTGTAGGCCGGTGAATGCCGGCAATGAGCTTGAGCAGGGTGGACTTTCCTGATCCATTGTGTCCGATCAGCCCGTACGTCGATCCGCGTGGGATCTCTAGGGATACGCCGTCCAGCGCCCAGAACTCGTCATAGCGGTTGCGCCGACCGCGCTGGGTCAGCACCTCTTTCAGGTTGGTGCGCTGGTCCCGGTAACGCTTGAACCGCTTTGCGGCGTCCTGGACGACGATCGCGGGCAACTCGCCGCTCACAGTTCCTCACCCACATCGCGTGATCCTCGCGCAAAGTACGCCGCGCCGACGGCGAGGGTGCCCAGGCTGACCACCGTGAGGAGCGCGAACCGGGGCAGGCTTGGGGCCCGCAGGCTGTACAGCACGTCCCTGAACGCCTCGACGAACTGGGTGACCGGGTTCAACTCGTACAGCCGCGCCCAGGGATGGGCGTCGTACCGCTGCCGGACCAGGTCGATCGGGTACACGATCGGCGTGGCGTAGAAGAGCAGGTTCAGCGCGACCTGAGTCAAGTAGGCGATATCCCGGAGCCGTGCATTGAGCAACGCAAGCACCAGCCCAAGCCCGAACGCGAACGAGACGAGCAAGACGAGCAAGACGAGCACCAGCGGCAGTACCCAGCCGACGTTGTCGAGGGCTAGGTAGATCGCTATAGCAAGGCCCAGCTCGATTCCCGTCTGCGCGAGCATGGCCAGTGCGCTGCCAGCGATCGGCGTCCACGGCGGGAAATGGATCTTCCGCAACAGCGGTCCGGCGTTCCGCAACGCCTCCATGCTGCCGGTCACCACTGAGAAGAAGAAGTTCCACACGATCAGCGCGGTGAACAGGTAGAGCGCGAAGTTGCGCAGTAAGCCGTTTCCCGCGACCGGAGGAGCGAACTTGAGGAAGAATCCAAAAATCAAGACGTAGACGCCAAGCGTGGCCAGCGGGTTGACCAGTGACCATACCCAGCCCAGCAGGCTGCCCTTGTACCTCGACTTCAACTCCCGGCGCGCGAAGTTGCCGACCAGCCCGCGGGAGCACCATAGCGCCTGCGCTCTCTGGACCACCACGTGCGTGCCGAGCCTGCTTGCTGCCGCGCTCACTGTGGCAGCCTTGCGCATGGGACCTGGAGTTGCCAGCCCATGCCGCCTGGGCTCGTCTCCAGCACGACCTCCTGCGCGCCGCCCTGGCACGCATGGACGCCTTTGGTAACTTCGGCGCTCCAAGAAGGCCCCGCAGACCGGCTGTTCGGGCGGAAGAAGTGCCCTCCGGCGACGAACAGCAAAAACGCCAGCACGCCAACTTGGAGATGTTGCCAGGCGGGAGCGGGGATCCGTCGTGGCCGCACGTCGATCGCAAGCGCAAGGACGGTGATGAGCAGCAGGACCGGCACTACCCCATGGCGCGTCGCTCCCGGACCTTGGCTCGGGATGATGTCCAAGATGACGGGAGCGCTCCCTCGGACGTAGATGCTCACTGTCAGGATTGCCAATGAGACGCCGGCTGCCAGCAACGCGGTTAGGCCGTGGGGGTTGCTCCGGCGGAGCGCAACCAGCGTCACCACCGGCCACAGCAGCAGCGCACTCAGCTCGAGGGCCTCCCGAAGCTCGGCCGTGAGCTTGACGCCGATAAACCCGAATGCGGCCGGCGCTGCAGCCAGGACACGGTACACGGCCAGGAGTTGCTCAGGTGTGCCGCCAGGCGGTTGCGACACGTGGCTCTGCAGCGCGAGCACGCCCCAGAGTTGGAGCGCCAGGCCAGCCAGGAAGAGCACGGCGGGGATCCGGTCCCGCCAACCATGAAGGACGGCGGACCGCAGAAGCAAGACCGGGAGCAGGATCGCCGCGAACGGGGCACTCAAGACGGTAAGGAAGAGCACGATGCTCGCAAGCAACGACGCCGAGGTCCGCGCGGGCCTCCAGAGTGCCAGCCAGAATGCAGCGTAGGTCAGGGGCCACTGGGTGAATGCGAGGGAGTTCAGGCTCTCCGGGAGGAGGATCGGGTGCAGGACCACCATCCCCGCAAGGAGCGCCCGCAACGTCACGGATCGCAGGTGCCCCGCAGAGGCCGCATAAACCAGCAGCGCGGTGGCAGCGGTAATACCCGCACCGAGCAGCGCCAGCGCGTTCGCCGCGCGCGTGAGCGGCAGCAGCGTAACGAGCTCAGCGCCGAGACGGGGCACCACATGCAAGTAACCCGCGTAAGGCTCGGCCACTGTATCCAGGGCCGATGTCTGCAGCGCCCGGCTCAGGAAGACCGCCCCGTCCTCCGCCCAGACCGTGTCGAGTGCGCCAGGCCCGCTTTGCCGCACCAGCGACGTTGCGACGAGAGCGGTCCATACAGCTGCCATGCCCAGGATGTGCCAAGAGCGGATCCGGCGCGGCGGGGGCGCGGCGGGGAAGAGGTCAGCAAGGAGTGTTTGGCGGATCTTGGCGCTGCGACCGCTGGGCGGCGGCGTTGTGGTGGACTCCACGGTCGGTTGGGTTGCCAGCGCCTGGTCAGCCATCAGGCACTGCCTCGCGCAGGGACACCGCGACGAACTCGATCGTCAGTTCTTCCCCCAAGCCGAATCCTCGCCTGTGGTCGATCCGAATGGTGTGAACGGGAGAAAATCCAAAGGGACCGGAGTAGCCGACCACCCGCTGTGGCGCCCGCACGAGAAGACCAGCCGAGACGGTGCCCGGAACGAGCCGGAACGAGGTGGATCCGTTGACCGTGGCAGAGACGGTGGGAATCTTCAGGAGCTGCGCCCAGAGCCGGTACGCAGGCGAACTATCGAGCCCACGGACGTGGGCAAGCATGATCCGGTCATGGCTCCCAGGGTCCGGCACCTGCACCGTCTGGCCGATCTTCGTTTCGACCGTTCCCAATGGCTCCTTACCTCCACAGCGGTTGGAAACACGGTCGAGCACTTGCCAGCGGTCTCGTGTATGGACCTCGACGTAGTGGCACACCATGGCCAAAGTGGCCGCCGGTGACTCCCAATCCGGGTTGCGGGAGTCGATGGCCTGCTGCTCCCGGAGGATGCGCTCGGGAGCAGCAGAGCTGGAGAGGAAACGGGCGTTGGCCTCGTCCAGCGCGGGAGTATAGGCGGAATAGGACTGGAAGATGGGCATGGGCGCCCAAGCGAGGCGTGGGAACGCCCATGCCACACCTGCCTCCCAGGGATGGATGTGGACGCTGTGGCCCTCGATCAGCGAGCGGGTGCCGGCCTCGATCCCATACGCCTGCTGCATGGACTCCCGCGCCTCAGTGACAGCCTGCGTGCGCCGGCCGGGTGAGGCAAGCAGCACTGCCCCCTCGCTTGCCTGGCGGAGAGTAGGAAGGACGTTCAGCAGATCGGTTGCCTTGGTTCCACTGACTTGCATGAAGACCAACAAAAGCAGCGCGAACGCTGCAATTACGGGACCCTCCACGACCTTGCGCCAGGTGAAGGCTGAGGCGATCACAAGGACTCCGCCAAAGAACCGCAGCGCATGCGCGCCGTCGTGGCGCACGAACCCATGCTTGAGGGAGAAGTACAACCACAGCATCCCCAGAAGAACCATCACTACCTGCCGATGGGGTGGCCACCGCCGGATCCCGACCCAGGCCAGCGCAGCCAGAGTGGCGATGACGAGGAGCGCCAGCCAGTACTCGCCCGCTCTCCCAAGCTCCTCGACGCCCATCGCCTCGGAATACCCGGATGCGACCTGCGATGAGCTGATCAAGAAACGGCCCACATCGGTCAAGCGGTTGCCCATGCTCAACCAGCCGGTGGCAAAGGTCCCCGCAACCGCTCCCGCAAGGACTAGCTCAGAGCGCCACGTGCGCCGTCCAACGAACCACGCAGTGATCGCGACCATGACCAGCATGGAGACCCCTGCGTTGAACTTCATCAGCAGGTGCACCGCTGCAACGACACCGCCGAGCACCACGAAAAGCCGCTCCATGCGAGCTGAGTGGTCACCTCGGAGCACGCTGACGCAGAGCATGAACACGACGACGACCGCCAGCTCAGGTGTCACAAAAGCCCGGCCGACCCGCGCTATCACGAACGCAAGCGCCACAGCGAGCGGCAACCCTAGACTGCGGCGGAGCGCGCTGACCGATGATGCGCAAAGCCCGAACTGCAGGGCGACCGTATAGGCAGCGCTCAGCGCAAGCGTCCATGCCTCATAGCTGTACGGTACGGAAAGAAAGCCCAAGGGGCCGAAGGTGGAGGCGATCTGGCTCCCAAAGTCGAGGCCACGCTGGGCCGCCAGGTGCAGTGCGGCCATCCACGACTGGTCAAGGCCGGGACTTGGAACGAGGCCGACAGCCGGGAAGCTGAGGCCGACCAGCACAACCCCGAGAAACCACGTCGAGGTCGCCCACCGACGCAGAAGGTCCCGCGAGATTCGCCTGCGGGCTACCGCTCGTCGATGGGCCGCTCGGTTTACGGGCTGGCTGATCACAAGACGAGCGTCGAGAGAATGCTCAGGGGCTACCTGCCCGGGCGGGATGCCATCCACATTCTTTCCTCGAGACCCTTCACGCATCTGGCGGGCCGTCTGAGACGGGTGCGAAGAGTATTCTCGGCCAAAGACGCTCGGCCAGTTCAAGGATGATCGTCCGATTGGACCAGCGACAGCTCCGGTCTTCTCCTCCCAGCCGTCGCCAGGGGGCTCAATGCCCCGCTATCAGGTCTGGCTCACGCCCGGGTCCCTGACGGAACTAGAGCATTCGTGCAGGGCTCACCGCGTACCCCGGCGGATCCTCGACGAGGAGTGGCTTGGCGGAGCGCCTCGCCGCAGCAGGATTCATCACGCTCGTGCCCGACATGTTCTGGCGGCTCGAGTCCCGGTTCGAGCGCAAGGACGACGAATCTGGCCTGGCCGACGCATTGGCCATCGCGCAGCGGTTCGATCTCGTGAGCGCTAGGTCGGGTAGCTCCGGCGCATTGCTGCGCCGGAGCCCCCTAAGAACCGGGCGTGCGGCGTTGACCGCACCCGGCTCAAGCAAGCCCCGAGGGCTCGCAGGCTGGCGGAAGCGCTTGGCCTGTGCCTTGTTCGGTGATATGCCGTCGTTGGCAGTAGGCGTGTACAAGTTGGGGATTGATTTCGTCCACTGTGGGCTTTCCTCGGTGGACGATATGGTGTTTTTGTATCGCTCTCCGAGTCGTGCGCAGCCACTGCTCCCACTGTTGGGGGGATTGCGGCTGGTCGTCAGCGTAGAGAAGGTAGTCCCCACATAGCGGACATCGTCCCTCCTGAGCTTGGAGCAGACGCAGGACGGGTCTATCCAGTGGAGGTTTGCTCTTACGCCGCCGCGCGGCCCAGTAATTGGCCAGGGCGGGGTCGTCAGGGGACGAGTCGCCTTTGACCATCTGGTGGCGGACGATCTTGGTCCAAGCGAGCTTGGCGAGGTAGAGGCCGCTGTTGCGGTCCCCGAACACCCACCGGTCTCGTCTGTGCTTGTTAAATGCACCAAAGTACCGGGCAGCCACCCAGCGTCTCGACTTGTTCGGATGCGAGCGCAGCGCCCACCGGTAGGTGAGTCGCCACAGGTAGGCATCCAAGGTAGAGAAGGCTCTGCTGGAGACTACCGTCCGGTAATAGGCTGCCCAGCCCTTCACGATCGGGTTGAGCTGGTGCAGCACTGCTGCAGCATTAGCCCCGTGCAGGGCCCGCAGCTCGGTGCGCAGCCGTCTCCGGAACCGCGCGACTGCCGCTTTGCTGGGTTTGATCAGCAGCTTGCCGCGATACCGGCGGACGTTGAACCCCAAGAAATCGAACCCCTCATCGAGGTGCACGGTGCAGGTCTTGTCCTCGTTGAAGGCCAGCCCTTTGGGCTCCAGCCATGCGGCCAGCCGTGCTTTAACGCGCTCGGCCTGCTCGCGACTGTGGCACAGCGCGACAAGGTCATCTGCGTAGCGCACCACCACGGGTGAGCCCGCAACCGTCTTGCCGGCATGTAAGCCGGTCGTGACGTAGCGAACCCCGGCGGCTTGCTCCATCCCGTGCAAGGCCACGTTTAACAGCACAGGGCTGATCACCCCGCCCTGAGGGGCTCCCTGTTCGGTCGGAGCGAATCGCCGGTTCTCGATCACACCTGCCTTCAGCCACTGACGGATCAGACCCCTGGCAGGGAAGCTCCCCAGCGACTCCAGTAAGCGGTGATGATCGATTCGGTCGAATGCCGCCGCCAAGTCAGCGTCAAGCACCCACAGCCGCTTGGCGTTTTTACCACAGGCGGCGCTGTAGATCGCTGTGATCGCGTCGTGACAGCCACGGCCCGGCCGAAACCCATACGATTTCGGCTCGAACCGTGCCTCCCGCTCCGGCTCCAACGCGTTCTTGACCCGAGCCTGATTGACTCTATCTAAAATCGCAGGAATACCGAGCGGACGCTGCTTCCCGTTGGCCTTGGCTATGTACACCCGCCTGACCGGCAGGGGTTGCCAATCCGTCAACGACCGGTGCGCCCGATCAGCTAACTTCGCTCTGGCATGGGAGGTCAAGGCGACCTGCCCGTCTACCCCTGCGGTCTTGCGGCCAGCATTGCGCTGCGTCACCTGGCGCACGCTTACCAGCGTGTTCGACCAGCTCCGCAGCATCAACCTCTGCAAATTGCGGACCTGCTTGAGGTCCCCTGCCTGCGACGCCTTGAAGATCCTTTGCCGTAGCCGTCTTACGTTGTCCTCATGGTGCCGCCAATCGACGGTTTCCCAGTCAAGGACCTCGTCTTCCGGTCCGTTCACTTCGTCGGCCGCGAAGGCCACCGCCGCCGCATCTGCCGTCGTCGTGTCCAACTTGTCCTTCGGTTCCGACGCTACGCGCATCAGCGCCTCAAAGGCTCACCTGCCCACGTCAGCTCCCTTTCGGGCCGGGCACACGCGTCCCGGTATCCGGCCAGTTATCCGAGACGACCAGCGAAGGAGCCAGCCATACCGTCCCAGTTTCCTGTGGTCTTTCGACGCACCGGCATTCGCTTGTTGGGCATCCTGTCCCGCTGGGGGATTGGGCCTTCCTTACGGTTGGCTTGCCAGACACCCGGGCGCCTGGACCCCGACGGGGTTTCCACGTTCCGCACGCGCAAGACACGACCGGGGTGGGTGCCCCCTCTACCCCGGGACGGTGGCGCTCTCCCAACCGGACCCTCATATCCGGTTGGCGCCTGCCGCTTTGCAGCGGCCAGTCCTTCTGCCCCGCTGTTGCGTCCCATCTGCGGGGGTGGCGATGACGAGGCATCAACGAGGGTTTACTTGCGTTCACCCGTCCGGTCTTCCCCTTGCCTGTAGCCCCCGGATGGAACGGCGACCCTTGGGCTTTTACCCTGAGCTTCACACCCTGCCGTTAACCAGCAACGCACGTCAGAGCGGGGACAGGCCTTGAGCACTGGCCTGGAGCTACACCTTCGACATTGGTCGCCTCCTTCGATGCGCTCACTTGCAACGTGCGACCTCGTGTCGCACTGAGGGCTTCGCCCTCGGACCCCCGAGCTGACGTGGCTGCTTGGCAGTTTGGGTAGGTTTGGCGATGATCGCGCCTTCCGATGGGTGGAGGTGCGTGGTGACGGTCCCGGTCAGCGTGGAGGAGTTGCTCGACGGGCATGTGGCGTTACAGATCGACTGTTTGGACCGCATCTACCTGAATGCGTACGTGCCGAACTTGCAGGTGTCCGGGCAGGTCGCCAACTTCCTCACCAAGCATCTGGGCGCGCCGATCCCCTCCCCAGCGCTGTTCACCAGCATCGGTGATCGGTTCCGCCGCGACGTCAAACGCTTCTCGGAACAACACGGCGTGCCGCTGCTGCGTTTCGGCAAGCACGACCGCAAGATCGACGTGGTCCGTCCGCTGCTGGCCGCCGCCGAGCGTGAGCAGCGTCTGGGTGTCGTGGCGATCGGCGTGGCCCAGGAGCTCCAAAGCGTGTTCACCGCCGCCAGCCGCTCATCGAGAAGCGACGGGCCGCCGCAGTTTTCGTTCCGCAAAGAGGACCGGCGCGTCACATGCTTCTACTTTTACGTGTGGGACGACGACTTCGGTCCCGGCTTTGTCAAGTTGTGCGCCTGGTTCCCGTATCCCGGCAAGGTGTGGGTCAACGGGCATGAGTGGGCCAAACGCCAAGCCGCCAAGGCCGGGATCGGCTTCACCCCGCTGTCCAACGGCTTCGCGGCCTGCGAGGATCCCGCCGAGCTGCAACAGGTCTGTGACCGGCTCGGTCCAGAGCACATCCAAGCGTTCGCCGACCGCTGGCTGACCACGATCCCGCTGGGCGACCGGGACAGGGATGGCGGCTATTGGTGGGAGCTGTCGATGCGCCAGGTCGAGGTCTCCCGGACCACGGTGTTCGACGCTCCCCCGCCGGGCGCGGGTGTTCTTCGAGGCGATGGTGCGTGACAACCTCGGCATCGGCCGGCCTGAAGAGGTCGAGCTGATCTTCACCGGCCGGCGCACCCCGAGAGGCCGGCCGCGTACCAAACCAGAGACGTTCAAGACCAAGCTGGAAACCGCCCCCGCGCCGGCCGCAAGGTAGCGCAGCCCACGGCGTGTCCCGGCTCCGCTCGCTAGGAGGAGCCACCGTGACCGCCTTCGTTCTGCTCCATGGCACGACACAATCCCCCGCGGGTTGGGACCGGCTCGTCGATGTCCTGCAACGGCGAGGCCACGCCAGTTACGCGGTTGACCTGGCCCTGGGCAACCCTGACGCGTCACCCAGTGACTATGCGGGCGCTGCCGCCGCACAGGTCCCTGAGGACCTCCATGCTCCCGTGGTCGTCGCCCACTCAGGCGCCGGTCTTCTCCTCCCGGATGTCGCCAGGGCGCTCAATGCCCGCCGTCAGGTCTGGCTCACCGCGTGGATCCCTGACGGCACCCAAACCTTTTTGCAGGAGGTCACCGCGCACCCCCGGAGGATCTTTAACGAGGAATGGCTCGGCAAGGATCCGGCGAGCGACCCCGTACTCGCCACGTATTTCCTGTTCCATGACTGCGATCTCGCCACTCTGCAATGGGGTCTCACAACGCTTCGCGTGTTCTTCCCCAAGGTGGCTTACGAGCAGCCCATCCCTTTAGCTCTCGACATCCCGTCTGATTGCATTCTCACGACCGGGGACCGCACCCTTCGACCTGACTGGTTGCGGACCGCCGCCTGGGAGCGGCTCGGTGCTCAGCCCGCCGAGCTGCCCGGCGGGCACTGCCCGCACGTATCCCGGCCGGCTGACCTCGCCGATATGCTCACAACGATAGGTAACCGCAGGTGAGCAAGCTGCAGTTCGCGTACCCGTCTCTCTGGATGGGTGGGCGGCGGGCGCGTCACGACTGCTCGGACTGGCATGACCGCATCCCCATCAGTTTGAGGCTTCGCCCAGAGCCCATAGCCCTTCGGGGCAGCACCATGTGCGCCCTCTGAGTGCCCTGTCTTGGCGGGAGGCCCAAATGCCGCCTGCTGACACTAACCATTCTTACGTAGAATCCGGCAATCTGACCGCATATTGGCTGGCCGCCATAGGTTGGGGCCAAGCCCAGTGCCCCTCATCAACCGGTTAGTAGCCAATGTGCTGTACCATCTCACTAACCGAGCGAAAGGCAGCCAATGTGAACGTTCTCGTTGCTGGAGGCTTCGATCCCGACAATAAGGCTCAGGAAGCAGATCTCCGAGAGTTTGCCGAGGCTCTGGGTGAAGCAATTTGTATCCACGGACACGTCCTGCTCAATGGCTGCCAGACACGGTTCGATGCGCTGATCGCCGAGGCTGCGTATGGGAAGCTCGACCAGCTTGAAATCCCCGCAAAGGAGCGGGACATGCGGATTATCAGCTATGTGCTCTCGGGGAGGCAGCCCACGCATAACTGTGGGACGGTGTTGCGGTCGCGGCTAACGGACTGGGAGCTTGTGAAAGCGTCTCTTTATATTCCAGAGCAGGTGCAGCAGGCCGACGTGGTGATGCTCGTCGCCGGTTACGCTGGTACTTATCGCGCCGCCAACTGGGCTAGGATAGCAAAGAAGCCCCTTCTTCCATTTACGGCGTTCGGTGGGGCCGCCAGCAGAGTCTATGATGAAGAGCTTAATGAGTTTGACAAAAAATATTCAGGGCTGGTCGATCGACGAGATTACGAGCAGCTTAATAGTCTAAGAACTGATTGGAAGCGGCATGCTGATACAATCGTAGCGCTGGCAGAGAAAGTAGCCGAATCACATTCGGTTGTTGTCGTCATGTCCTACGTAGAGCGCCCGGAGTTGGTAGATGCTTACGACTCTTTCCAACAGGTGGCCCGGGAGCTTGGTTATGAGTGCGCGCGCATTTCCGAGAGGAACACTGAGGGCAGAATTTTCCCCGAGATTCTTGAGCGCATTCGGCGCGCAGCCTTCGTGATCGTGGACCTTACCGACCTGCGGCCTAACGTATTTTACGAGCTGGGATACGCAGAGGGCCTGAACAAGAAAGTCATCGTTACCGCGAGGGAAGGAACCACACTCCCGTTCGACGTGAAAGACATCCCGACTATCTTCTGGAACAGTCAAAAGAAACTCCGCAGTGACCTGAGAAACCGGATCCGAAACATGACCAAGGCCGCGACGCCGGCCATCTCCACCACGATCGGTTAGGGGCTTGTGGGCGTGCTGCGGTTGGCCCGGCTCACGCGTGTTGGACGGTGATCGGCACGCAGCGAGCGCCGAAGATGCCGCGTGGGTAGAACTCGAGCTGCGCGCCGGGCCGCACGCGGATCTCGGTGAACCGGTCAAGCAGGATGTTGAGCGCGATCTTCGCCTCCAGCCGGGCGAGTGGGGCACCGAGGCAGAAGTGGATGCCATGCCCGAACGCCACATGGTGGTTGGGCGAGCGATGCGGGTCGAACCGGTCCGGGTCGGCGAAGGCACGCTCGTCCCGGTTGGCTGACAGCAGCCACGCCACCACGAGCACGTCGGGCGGCACGATCGTCCCGGACAGCTCCGCCTCGCGCATGGTCGCCCGGCCGACTTGGGTGAACGGTGAGTGATAGCGCAGCACCTCCTCCAGCGCGTCCGGGACCAGCGAGCGGTCCGCGCGCAGCTCGCCCAGCGCGCCGGGGTGCTCGTCCAGGCAGAGCACGGTGTTGCCGAGCAGGATGGTCGTCGTGATGTGCCCCGCGATCAGCAGCACGGTGGAGAAGCCGACCACCTCGTTGTCGGTCAGCCGCTCGCCGTCCACCTCCGCGGTGGCCAGCTTGCTGATCAAGTCGGCGCGCGGGCGGGCTCGGCGGTCCAAGCACGCCTGCAGAAGGTAGGCGCGCATCTCGGCCATGGCCTCCTCGACCCGTGGCATGAGCTCCGGGTCGGTGGGGTCCTCCACGGTCATATCGAACAGCCGCGCGGCCCAGGCCCGGAACAGGTGACGGTCGGAGATCGGCAGGCCGAGCAGCTCGGCGATCACGATCACCGGCAGTGGGTAGGCCAGGTCGGTGACGATGTCGAGCTCGGACGAGCCGCCGGTGGCGTCCAGCAGCTCATTGGTGACCTCGCTGATCCGCGGCGCGAGCCCCGCGACGACCCTGGGGGTGAACGCCTGGCTGACCAGCCGCCGCAGCTTGCGGTGCTCCGGTGGGTCGAGCCGGGTGATCATGCCCTCAGCGATCGTCTGCATCGACGGGATCAGCCGGGTCGTGTCAGAGGAGAAGACCTCTGGGTCAGAGGTCACCCGCTCAACGTCGGCGTAGCGGAAGACGTGCCACATGCCGTACTGGTCGCGCCACACCGGGTGGGTGTCGCGCATCTCGCGCAACCAGGCAAGCAGGGTGTGGCCGCCGTCCTCGGTGGTAGGTGGCAGCGTGCGCAGTTCAGTGGTCATGATCCCTCCCGAGATCGCGTGGTGGACTGGGACGCATTGGGCTCGTACTGCGCGCGCATCTCGTCGAACAGCTCGATCGCCCGCGGCGCGACGGATCGCAGCGCGTGCGGATCGGGCTCGGCGGTGGGCTCGAAGGTCAGCCGCACGACCAAGGCAAGGCAGTCGGCCTTGCCTTCCAGGGGGAGCTGCAGATCATCTGGCAGGAACTGCTCGATGAGGTAGAAGCCGCTCGTCGTCGCATGCAGCGCGTAATCCTGAGTCTTGCGGTCCATGTCAGCGCGAAGCAGGTCGTGCTTGGCCAGCAGGTCGAGGTAGGCGTCAAAGCTCACCGCTGATGCTTCCCGCCGGGTCCTGATGCCGCCGACGTTGCCAGCGGCCAGCTTGCCGAGGGTCTCGATGTCGCGGGTGTACAGGGCTTTCGCGAGCGGCCGGCGCATGATGGTCACGAACAGCGACCGCATCACCCGGTGGAGCTGCACCTCAGCCGGGTCGCGCCGCATGCCCTCCACGAGCTCGCGCATCACCTGGCCCACCTCCCGCAGCAACAGCGTGGCGAGCAGCTCCTGCTTGCTCTTCCAGTGCAGGTAGACGGTGCCTTTGCCGACGTCGGCCCGCTGCGCGATGTCCTCGACGGTCACGCGCTTGTAGCCGATGCGCAGCAGCAGCTCGCCGGCCGCGTCAAGGATGCGCCCGGCCCGCGCGGCCACTGGGCTCTCGTCGCGGCGTGCCATCGTGGCCACCGATTGTATGACTGATCTTCTAATTTGGTCAGACGAATTTCGTAGCCGCGTCAAGAAGCGTGCCCGCCGTCCCATACGGGGTCCATAACGAGTGGGTGACGCCAGGGTCGACGACCGCGCGGGGCGCCTACCGCCGCTCGAAGCGCATCGCGCGCAGCTCGTCGTACGCCAACGCGAGGCCTTCCGCCTCGTTGAGGTGACCGCGGCCTTGCATCCTGCGGACGACGCGCTCCAAGCCCGCCAGGCTGTCGAGGTAGCGGCGCACCGCCTCTTGCACGACAGCGGCCTCCGAGCGACCGGACCGGGCAACGTCGGTCCGCAGCTGGGCCAGCAGCTCCTCGTCGAACTCCAGCGTTGTCCGCGTTGTCGCCATCGAAATAATAGAGAAACTGCTCACAAGGCCATTGATGGTCGATCCGGAGACGAATCGCAGTCCGTCACCACACACGAAAACCCGGCCTGTTTAGCAGATCATCCAAAGGGATACCCACACGTTGGCGAAGCTCACACGCAGACAAGATTCTACGTATGCCCCTTGACAGAGCGCGGGCGGTAAAGCTCCTCCAACCGGGCCACCTCCCCAACAGACAACCCAACCTCAACCGCAGCGACCGCATCCTCAACATGAGCAACCCTCGTAGCGCCCACAATCGGCGCTACCACACCAGGCCTGCGCAACAACCACACCAACGCCACCTGCGCTGGCGGCAAGCCGCGCTCGGCAGCGACCTCAACCACCCGACCCACGATGTCGAAGTCAGCGTCGGCGTAAAGCTCGTCCGTGTACGGATCACACGCGGCCCGGACCGTCCGCCGCTCACCACCACGAGTCCTATTACCCGCCAGCAACCCGCGAGCCAACGGACTCCAAGGCAACACCCCCACACCCATATCAAGACACTGAGGAATCATCTCCCGCTCCTCCTCCCGATACAACAAATTGTAATGACCCTGCATCGAGACCAAACGAGCCCACCCCCGCACCTCCGCGGTGTGCTGAGCCTTCGCGAACTGCCACGCCCACATACTCGACGCGCCCACATACCGCGCCTTCCCAGCCCGCACAATGTCGTCTAGCGCCTCCATGGTCTCCACGATCGGCGTATGCGGATCCCAACGATGAATCTGGTACAAATCCACATACTCAACGCCCAAACGCCGCAACGACGCGTCAATCGCGTCCAAAATGTGCTTGCGGGACAGCCCCCGGTCGTTCGGGCCGGGACCCACCGGCGAGTTGACCTTCGTAGCCAACACATACTCCTCACGGCGCCCGAACACCTCAGACAGCAACCGGCCAGTAATCTCCTCACTCACGCCAAGGGAGTAGACATCGGCGGTGTCGAAAAAGATGACCCCAGCCTCTACAGCGCGGCGCACGATCGGCCTTGCCGCAGACTCATCAAGCACCCACTCCCGCCAGCCGCGATCGCCGTAGCTCATCATCCCCAAACACACCCGCGACACCATCATCCCAGTCCCGCCCAGCCGAACATAACGCATCCAAATCAGCCAGCCACAGCCCGCCCGAGCCGCTCATCAAGCCCGCGGACACAATCCAGGCCAACCCAAGACTCATCAAACCGGCCGCGGGCCCCGAGGACCCGCTCGATCCCCATCACATACCCGGCAGGCCCAGCCAGCTTGACCGACCGCACCAGCGCGTCACACGCCGCCTCCGGCAACCCAGCAGCGGCCAGAACCATCCCGCGGTGCCCCCACGTGCACACCCGCCGCCGCAGATTCGCGGCTGAGCCCAACACCCGCTCAAACATCCGGTCGGACTCGTCAGCATGACCGGCTAGCGCCAGGGTGACCGCCTGCACACTGCCCAGATGCCCGCCCATCCCATACCCATAACTGGCCCGGGAGAAAAACCCCTCCGCCAGATCATCGCCTACCCCCAACTGGTCAGACGCCATCTCGGCGTCGGCGAGCGCGGCGTCAACATTGCCCAAGGTCGCGTGTTGGTCCGCGCGCCACGTCGCCAACCACCCCCGCGTAAAACCATCCGCGCTGCCCGCCTGGCTGAAAGCCTCGTCAAGCAGGTCTAACGCCCGGCCGGGATCCCCGCCACGCCCACCGCGAGGGGCTGATGAGAACAGATAGCTCAACGCCCCAAGCGCCTGAGCATGCAACGGCGGGCTTTGCGCGCACACCGCCAGGTCACACGCGGTAGCCAAATGCCGGTACGCGTCGGTCCACCAGCCCGCGTGGCAGGCCCACAGACCGGTCTGCGCGTGCACGCCGACCGCGACCACAAACAGGCGGGCGCGGCTCCTGTCGGCCATGGGACGGGCCAACAGCCTCAAGACGCTGTCCGCATACACCGCCGCCATGGGAAGCGCGACGCGAGGGTCGGCGCCGCGGTACCGGCTGGCCAGCGCAGCCGCCTCATCCTCGTGCGCGGCGACCAGCATGCCGTCCACCCGATCAGGCCGGCCCGGCCGCAAGTCGGCGGCGATGCGCTCATGCCTGTCAAAAGACGGAAGACCGGCGTCCGCGAGCCCAGCGAGGAGGACTTTGAGCGCTTGGCTGCGGTCCGTGGCGGCTCCGTTCCCCCGGATCAGGGCATACAACGCGTCGAGGGTATCCAAGGTCGGGGTGCGGATCAGCTTGCGCTTGTCCTGCTCGGAGACCTTGAGGACCGCGATGATCGCGCTCAGCTTGTCCCGGGTCGGCCGTTGCGTCTCACACTCGTAGGCCGAGATCTCCTCACGGGTCACCTTGCAGCGCTCCCGATGCTCGCACGCGAACGCCACATCCTCCTGCGACAACCCCGCAAGGTCACGCAGCTCTACCAACACCTGGCCCCGGATCCAGATACCACGGCTCATCCAAAACCTCCTCAAGCCCAACTAGTAAGGGACGTACTTTACAACCTTCTCGTGATCCCTACGCACTCGCCCTGAATCGGGCATCCGGCGGCCAGGATCCTGCCCGCTATGGACCAACAAGACCGCAGCGACCCAGCCGTGTGCGCCGAGTGCGGCCAGGCCAAACCCGCCGAGGCGTTCTACCTAATACGCGGCCCGTTGGCGTATGGGGACTGGCGGGCGCAGCCATGCGCCGCCTGCTGCCGCCAACGCCTGAGCCAGACGGCGGTGCGACAGTGACGGCCGATCCCCAGCAGGTCCAGGAGCGTGACGGCAACCTCATCGTGGTCACACCCTGCGCCTGCCGATACGAGGTGACGCTACGCCCCGCGCAGGCGCGGCAGGCCCGCTGGCAAACATGCCCAGGATGCGGACAGCGGTGGCTGCTCTACGTCCTGGGCAGCGGCCGGGCGCTGTGGGCCGAGATATGCGCTGACACGGGGCCGGTCCGGCCGCGACGGGGGCTGCGCAGACTGTGGAGGTGGTCGCGGTGACCGGCTCAGGGTGGCGGGGCCGCGCGGCCTGCCGCGGACAGCATCCAGAGCTTTCTACCCGCTCGGGACAACCGGCCCGGCGGCCGATCAGATCCAACGGGCGAAGGCGGTCTGCGCCTACTGCTGCCCCGTCATTGTAAGTTTTGGTACATACCGCAGCGTGTCGGCGGCACGTGAAGCTTGACGCCCCGCCTCGTACCATCGGGATCGCCCAAGACGTTTCCCCATCAACCACGTAGGCATGAATGTGCCCCGGCCGTAGGTCGGAGGCGCAAGAGTAAAGGCTGAGTCGTCATAGGCTATGAGCTGTTCGGCCCGATGGAATAGGTGTCCTCAAACTGCTGACGGTCGGCGGGGTAGACGGACTCGACGACCTCGATGGGCGCGTCTTGCTGGTCGCGAGCGGCGAACAGGACAGTGAGGACGGGTACGCCGACCGAGATACCCAAAGCGTTGGCTTCGTTAGGGGTGGGCATGCGCGCGCCGATGCGCTCAGTGCCGGTGGTGTAGATGCGCCCGGTCTGCTCCTCGACGTAGGCGAACAGCGCCTTGGGGATCGGCTGCAGCTCTGCCAGCAGCGGAGCGGCCTGAGCGACGGGCAGGGGGAACCAGCTGGTGGCGATCTCTACGGCGGTGCCGTCGGGTGTGCGCAGGATCCGGCGGCGGACGAACGCCTCGGCGCCCTCGTCGATGTCGAGCAGGACAGCGACCTCGACTGGTGGGATGGCGCGGGTGATCTGGGTGATCTCTGAGATGAGCCCGGCGGTCAACAGCGTTCGGGCGCGGCGAGATTGCTGGTAGCGGGTGCGGGAGATGCGTCGGATGGGGGGCCGCTGTCTGACGAAGGCGCCGCGCCCGTGCTCGACTCGTAGCAGGCCCTCGGCGCGTAGGACGGCGATGGCCTGGCGGATCGTGGGCCGGGAGAGCCCGTATTTTTCGACCAGTTGGGTCTCGCTGGGGATGGGGTCTCCGGGGGCGTAGTCGCCGCGGTCGATGGCCTCGCGGAGCTGGTCAGCGATCTGCTGGTAGCGGGCTCGAGGCGGGATGGTGCTCACGGTCAGCGCTCCTTTAGTCGTCAAGACGAGCGCTTGTCATCCTATGACTTGACAAGCTGAGGCACCGGCGCGCGACATCGAGTCGGGGAAGAGCCACGGCGGTTCGTCTGACCGCGATGGATCCGGGGTCGAGTGATGCCGAGGTCATCATCGTCGAGGTCCCGGCGAGCCGGCGAGGCTCATGCCGGCCAGCCCGAGTTGACCGCGGCTGCGGTCGAGCCCGGCCATCATGAGGACGCGGAACGGCGCGAGAGCCAACTCGCCGGGAGAGATCGGCGCTACGACACGAACCCGCTGGTCAGAAGGGTGGCCCTGCCGGAGTCGAACCGGCAACCTCCGCCGTGCAAGAGCCAACCGCATAAGCCCGCTCAGCTGCGCCAACCGCTCGATACCGTCGTTGAGCTGCTAAATCACAACCTCAACGACTAAGGTCAGTTGCCGTCGTTTGTGGGTGTCTGCTTCCAACCTGCGTCCAACCCGGCTGGCCTCCGAGCGGCACGCGGCTGGAGCCGGTGACCGTCCGCACCGTGGCTTCGCGGCACACCAGCTCCGCGCTCAGCGTCGCCGGTACACATCGGCCCGGTGCTCGACGTCGAGGACGTGAACCACACGCGCAGACGCATCGACCCGGTACACAATGCGATACGTGCCGCGTCGAGCGCCGCGGCAACCCGCCAGCGGGCCGAACAACGGTTTGCCCACACGGTCCGGGTTCAACGCGAGCGGACCAGCGCAGAACTCCAGGACCGCCGCCGCCACGGTCTCAGGGCTTGGTCTGGCGATCGCCCGCCAGGCGGGTGAGATAAACCGGACCTCGTACGGCGCGTCAGCCGGCGGCGCCGACTCAGGTCTCGGGTCGTCATCCGGGCTCATGCACCCGCGCGGCGGCGGGCCAGCACCGCGCGCATGGTGTCCAGATCAGCCCCGACCTCTCCCCGGCCCAGCTCTTCCAGCGCCTCGGCGATCCGGGCGCTCGCGTCGGCGTCGGCCAAGATCTCCAGGGTCAGCTCCAATCCGTCGAGGTCGTCGACGTCGATGATCACGACCTCGGGAACACCGTTGCGGGTGACCGTTACGCGCTCATGCTGAGTCCGGACCCGGCGCGCCAGTTCGCTGAGCCGGGCCTTGGCCTCGGACAAAGGCAGCGTGGTGGTGTCGGTGCCCATGCACCCACTGTACCCAACGATGGTCAGCAAACAGGTCTGTGCTGGTCTGTAATCGATCTAACGTCGGCTGGGGAATGCGCTGGTCCGATCTTCGTGAGATGCGCACAGGCCAAAAAGGACACCGCACAGTGGATAGCTGTCACCTGATCCGTAGTCGTAGCTGGGCAGTCCGGATAGTTCCGGCGACGTGTGTGGGCTCGGAGGGCAGGCCGTACTCGTGCTGGCTTGCCCGCTGTAGTCCGCCTGATTGGGTCCCTGCCGGGTCGGCTCGGGCTATGCGGCCCGGATCTCCTGGACGGAAGAGAACGGGACGGTTGTGCAGTCCTTTGGCTGAGGCTTTTCGATCTGGGCCTGTCCACAGGCCGGCTGGCGCGCGACGCATGAACGGACGGGTGGCGTCCCTGGCCGTGCATCGCGCCGCGAACGGGTCCCACCCAGGTTCTTCGACGGTGGCCTCACCTCTGGCGAGGCCACCGGTTGTGTTCTGGGCGCGATGCGGTCTTCGGTTGCGCGCTAGGTGTGCCGTCATCACTGGCCACGCCTTCACCTTGGTATACCGGTGATATCAGCGATATCTTAAGTGGTGAGAGCGAGGAGGGGTCGATGGCAAAGGCAGAGATGCAGGGTTTTCCCTTGCGGCTGAGCCCAGACGAGCACGCGGCGCTGCGTACGTTCGCGCAGATTACCGGCTCGTCGGCGAACGAGGTGGTGCGTCGGGCGTTGCGGGAGTTCCTGGCCGGGCCTGGCCGTCGGGAGGAGTTCGAGACATTGCTTGAGCAGGCCCGCGAGGACTACGCGGTTGCGCTGGACAAGCTGGCTGACCTGTAAAGAAGGGTTGTTTGGGTGCGGTATCTGACGGTGGGTGAGGTCGCGGAGATCAACGAGCGGCTGCTCGGTCCTGATCGGCTGAGCGACTTCGGGTTGTTGGAGTCTGCGGTGATGCGGCCTCAGCAGACTGTGTTCGGCTCGGATGCCTACCCGGACGTCCATAGCAAGGCGGCGGCGTTGTTGCACTCGCTGGCGCGTAACCATCCGTTTGTGGATGGGAACAAGCGGACGGCGTTGCTTGCGGTGACGTTGTTTTACGGGCTGAACGGCTGGAGGTTGCGGATGGACAGCACCTCGGCTGTGGCGTTGATGGTTGACGTGGCTGAGGGCTTGTTGGACGTGCCAGCGATCGCGGGGATGCTGAAGAGCTACGCGATGAAGCCTTTTGAGGCGTAGGCGTCTGCGGTCATGCTTTAGTTCCGCTGTCTGCGCTCGGAGGTTGGGCGGAAGGGCGCGGCGGGCGCCCGCTGGGTAGGTCGCGCGTGGGCCGAGGACGGCGGCTTGCCGCTGCCCGCAGGCCCGCTTTCGCTCTTCGCCCGCAAGTGTCTGGTCCGGCGGGCGTCGCCCGTGCCCGCACGCCCCGGCGGCGGCGCAGCCGCCCTTGAAAAAAGGTAAAAAAAATCCTCACAAGCCCGTGATCGGACACCCCGATCCTTCAGCTCCGAGGCCGCTGTCCGGGACACTCCCAGATCACCATGAGCTGCCAAAGGATGGGACTCCGCCAATGGACAGAGCTTCATACGACATCCGAGCCCGACCGAGCGACTGCTCCCCCACCCGCTCGGTATCCGGACGATGTGAGCGGTCAGTGTCGCACAATCATAGTCTCGACAACGTGGTGATATGCCCGCCACCACCCGTGACGCGGCCGGCTGACGCGCACATAACCGCACGGGAGCAGCCGCTACGGAACGTTGGTCCATGAGCTTCATTCCTAGCGCTCAGCACGAGGAAAAAGAATTCGATCATACGTAAAGAGTGTCGAGTTCGCTTAAACCGCTTCGATTCGATCTGCACTGACGACGCATCGCGGCGAAGAAGCGGTCCAGGGCGGCGGTGTCTTTGCCCTCGTCGGTCCATACGACGTCGCCTGTGCGGTGGTTGACCACCACGGTCAGATAGTTGTGGTGGCGGCGCCAGGAGATCTCGTCCACGCCGATCTCGCACAGCCCCTCGAGACGAGCGGGGTCGATCTCATCGGCGGTCACCCGGGCCACGATCTCCCCGACGGTGGACCAGGCGATCCTTGTCAGCCGGGCCACGGCGGTGGCGTCCATCTTGGTCGCGCACCAAGCGACCAGCGCCTCGAAGTCGGCGGTGAATCTGGCGCGGTGACGGGCGAGCGGGACCGCCTCGACGATCACTCCGTCGGTGGGACAGTCGAGCCGGCGCAGCCGGGCGCGGACGACGACTCTCCACGCGCCCAGGTCGAGCGTCCACCAGGTCGAGGGGTTGGGTTGCCAGTTGTGCCGGGCTCGGGTCGACCAGCCGCACTGCGGGCAGACCAACCGCCGCTTTTCAGGCGGACGTCCACGACGATGCGGACCTGCTCGAAGGCGACTGCGGTGACGAACACGCCAGGCAGGCGCAAAAGCTTGTTGAATACGGTCGTGACGCGCACGGTGAGTTGACCTTTTCTCGGAACTAGTCAGACAGCCCGAGATCGTCGGTCAGCCCGTGCGCGTCACCCGCCGCCCACCCTGGCCGCCCGGACATACCCCCGACCAGCCCGTTCGCGTCCCGCCTGCCCGTCCGGCGACCGATTAGTTGTGTAGGAGACCCGAATTATGCACTCCGCTTGTCCCAGGAATAAAGGTCCACAGCTACCCGGGCATAGGTGCCGATACCGGACGGGTCGCTACCGGACGCGTCAGGGCCACACTTTGGGCGCCTGATAACGCACGGTATGGGCGTATGCCGGTGGCGGCGGAGCGGGATCGTATCCGGGGGAGCCCTTTCGGGACACGACCCGTCAGACAGACGACGATCACCCGACGAACTGTGGCGGGTTGAAGGTGAACCATGGCGTACCGAGCGCGCTGG
>Ga0081538_10000347_pt1 | contig 52748 bp, 41 predicted proteins | sample TabmetS5T2R1_FD_71022 | JGI IMG/M metagenome (GOLD analysis project Ga0081538, IMG submission 71022) | Tabebuia heterophylla rhizosphere microbial communities from the University of Puerto Rico - S5T2R1 | ecosystem: Host-associated > Plants > Roots > Rhizosphere ...
CGCCATCACCGGCTACTCGTATTTCGAGGAGCGGACGGCCCCGAACCTGTTCAGCGGAACGCTCACCGGCTTCCCAAACTCGAGCGCCACGAACTGGCTCTGGGGCGGCTCGCACTGGTACAGGATCATCTTGCATTGCACGTCTGACCGCTGTCACGGGACCGATGCGGTCGGGACACCACCAGGTTGTGGCGGTGGGACCGATGATCTTGCGGCAGGCAGGCAGCGGCGCGCGGGAAGCTAGGTCGTCTCGCCAGCCGAGGTCTGATCGGGGTCCGGTGGCCCGCGCTCGGTGTCGACCGCTTGCGATCCGGGCTGCCGGCTGGGGATGGTGCCGGAGAAGAACAGCGCCGCGGCGGCGACGATCGCAATGACGGCGAGCGCGGTTCGCAGCGCGCGCAGCCGTGCGGTGGCGTTCTCGTCCACGATCGCCGCGGCCGTCTGGCCGGTCACGCCGGCCTCCTCGAGCGCAGATTCGAGGTCGTTGTCGGATAGGAAGGGGACGCCGCTGGAGAGCTGCAGGTCCGCCCGCTGGCGCACGTCCGAGGGGACGGCCGGGTTCTCCTGGATGCCGGCCACGAGGGTGGCGGTGAGGCTGGCGATTAGCACCGAGCCGGCAAGTGCGGTTCCCAGCGACGCGCCGAGGTTGGTCGCGGTGTTCTGGAGGCCGCCGACCTCGGGGCTTTGCTCGTCGGGCACTTCGCAATCGATGTCGAGAACGGCACCGATATGAAGGCGCACGGCAACGTCGTCGACCACGAGTACGAGATCGAGCGCGACGGCGACACGGTCGCGACCATCTCCAAGAAATGGTTCCGAGTGCGGGACTCCTACGGCGTCGAGGTCGCAGCCGGAGAAGACGCCGCGCTCATCCTCGCGATCACCGTCGCGATCGACTCGCTGACCACACGCGACTGAACTGACCCGCGCCTCTTGCCGCCGCTCGGGCAAGTAGCGCCGCACGTCTCAGTGGGGTCTCATCAGGGACCCGTAGCGTCGGACGGGCGACAGACCCTCGAACCCCGGAGGTAGTCATGAAGCGCCTCGGCCGCTCATCCACCGTCCTGCTATGTGCCGCCGCGCTCGCGGCGCTGGCTGTGCAAGCCGACGCCGGCTCAAGTGCGGAGAAACCAGCGCGCGCCGCGAAGGGCCGCGCCGCCGCCATACCCCTCAAGGACGCGAAGCTGAACATCGAACACAACGCGACGGACCGAGACACCGGCTATCAGGGCTTCATCGACAGCGAGGGCTGGCGGCGGCTCGAAGTTCGCGGCCCCGCCGGCGACGTGCTGGCATTCGAGGGCCGTGGCGCCCTCGGCGAGCTCGGGCTGACCGAGCTCTTCTTCGAGACCGTCGAGCCCGAGAACTCAAAGGTGCCGATCGACGAGGTGCTCGCCAAGCTCCCCGAGGGGAACTACACCATCGCCGGGCCGGGGCAGGAGAACGGCACGAGCACGGGCCGGACCTCCGGAACGGCGTGGCTGACGCACGACATCCCGGCGGGCCCGAAGCTCGTCTCCCCCCGCGAGGGCGCGCGCGTTCCGGCGCGCGGCCTGGTCGCCCGCTGGAGGCCCGTGTCCAAGACGATCACCGGTAAGCCCGTGAAGATCATCGCGTACCAGCTCATCATCGAGAAGGACGTCGAGCCTCACCGCCACATGATCGGGAAGTTCGGACTCAGCATGTACCTGCCGCGGTCGGTGACACGCATCGAGGTGCCGGATGGATCTCTGCAGCCTCGCAGCGCATACAACTGGGAGGTGCTGGCGATCGAGCGCAGCGGGAACCAAACGCTCTCGTCCGGCTCATTCCGGACGCGCTAGCCGCGTCTCGGCCCGGCTTTGTGACCTGCGGCCCTGCTCACGCCTCGGCTAGAGCGGGTCGCAGATGGCTTCCCCCGTCTCGAAGTTGATCGGGTCCCCGAAAGAGAGAATGGGATCGAAGGCGAAGAAGTCGCCAAGGTCCGTGGTGATCCTCGCTACGAAGCCGTTCTTCAGCCGCGCCGGACCGTTGCCGTGCAGCAGGAAGAGATCGACCATGACGCCCCTGTACGTGTCGGGGTCAGCGGTCGTGTTCGAGACCTTGAACTGATTGCTGTACAGGAAGCGGTAGCTGTTGTCGTCTTGGTCGGTTGCCCTGCCGGGTGCGATGGTCGAGTTGAAGACCGTCGTGACCCCACGGCGATCCGTCTTGGTGATCGTGACTGACTTCCCGGTTCCGGTGCCGACTATCGTCGTGCCCTCGGGCAGGTTCGGGCAGGTCTGCCACGACATCGTGAAGTCCGCCGGGAATGGCTCGACGGTCTTGGTGACTTCGCCGGCGACGGCGCTCCCCGGGAGCAAGAGCGCGGCGGCGGCGGTAACGGTGAGGACCAGTCGCTTCACCTGGAGCACCTCCTAGGGCAGGAACCAACCCGGCGGGGGTCCCGGATGGCGAAGCGACGGCGAGCCGCTGCGCGGCTGTCCACTGGAGGATGCCGACCGACGCGCACGGGCGGTCACCCACGGCGACCGTAACAGCCCTCTAAAGCGCTTGCAAGACGCCTCTGCGTCGGACTAGAGTCGGTCTGTCCTCGCCATCGAAAGAGGTCTGAGGGCCGAGCGACGCCAGAATCCACCGCTCATCCGTCGGCGGTTGCGGTGGCACCAGCCACCCGGGGGAGTGCTTCGCTCGGCGAGCGGACCTTCTACTTCATGAGCGCCGTCGTTGTAATCCAGGGCGGTCATGTCGTCGAGCACATCGTTCAGCTCGTGCAGGTCTCGATGCTGGGGGTCCCGGAGCAGGACGCCCTCGGCCTGTTGGGGTACGTGCTCCAGTTCCACGGCACCGAGGAGTGGCTCCACCTTGGATACAACACGTTCTACTTGCTGGCGCTGTACGCGCTGATCGTCCCGCTATGGCGAATCACCCCGGCCGTGTTGCCGACGCCTGCCTTCCTTTTCTTCATCACGGCCAGCGTGTGGCTCGAGACCTGGCACATGGTCGAGCACGGGGTGATCATCTCGAACGTGATCGCCAACGGGGGGTGCCCCTGCCCCGGAATCGGCGACGCCGCTCTCGGTCTCAGCGACACGGTCCTGCACTTTGTGTACAACGCGATCGCTTACGCCGGCGTCGCATACGCCTACGTCCTCGTCGTCCGGGATCGCCGCGGCCGTTCCCGCCGCTCAGGAGCCTTGGTCGAGTAGCTCCATTTCGGCCCTGCGGATGGGCTCGTTGCGCAGGAGCAGTCCATCCTCGATCGTCCAGATGTGAGCCGTGCGCTCGGCGAGTATCGCTCCGCTCTCCTTGCCGCGGACGTGCATCGTCATGACGATTACGGCCCGGCCGTCCGACAAGGGCGCCGCTCGGTGCACCTCGACCCGCCACTCGGCCCAGGCGGAGGCGACGTCCTGGAAGTACTGACGGATGCCCGCGTGTCCCACGTAGGCGCGACCGCTCACTGCGAGCACGGACAGGAACTCGATGTCCGGATGACACACCTCGAGCGCGCTGTCGAGGTCGCCGCGTGAGATGGCGTTCGCAAACCTCAGCACGGTCTCCGCGCGCGGCTCGGTCATAGCAACGAGTATCCCGCGCCGTCCGTCTACGCGGCTGCCAGCTCGTCCGCGGCCGCGACCACCTCCGCGACGAGCGTCTCCAGGTCGCTCTCGGCCGTCCCGGGGTGCAGGATGCAGGCGCGCATGGTCTCGCGCCCCTCGTAGACCGTGCCGGTCACGAATGCCCGGCCGCGCGCCTGGACGGCCTCGGGTAGCGCGCGGTTGACCGCCTCGAGGCGCTCCGGCCCGCAGCCGGACGGGCGCGCCCTGAACGCCACGATCGACGTCTCCGGGGCAGCCGCGAGCTCCAGCGAGGGCTCTCGCTCGACGATGGCGGCGAGCTCGCGTGCGAGCGAGTTCGCGCGGACGACCTGGGCGACGATGCCGTCACGGCCGCGGGCCGCGATCGTCGCCCACGTCTTCAGCGCGCGAAACGGCCGCGTCTGCTCCAGGCCGTACTCGGCGAAGCTGCCCACCTCCGCGCCGGCGTCCTGGCGCAGGTAGGGCGGGACCGTGCTGAACGCTTCGCGCAGGTCGTCGCCGCGGCGCACGAGGACGCAGCCCGCGTCGACGGGGACGCCGAGCCACTTGTGCGGGTCGAGCGTCAGTGAGTCCGCCCGCTCCATGCCGCGAAAGCGTCCAGAGATCGCGGGGTCGAGTACCCCGAAGGCGCCGTAGGCCCCATCGACGTGGAACCAGAGGCCCTCGGCGGCGGCGACGTCGGCGAAGGCCTCGAGCGGGTCGATCGCGCCGGTGTTGACGGTGCCCGCCGAGCCGACCAGGAGGCAGGGAACCCCGCCCGCGGCGCGGTCGGCCGCGATGGTCGCGCGCAGCGCGTCCCCGTCGAGGCGCCCGTCTGGCAGCGGCACGGGCCGGATCGACTCGCTGCCGAGCCCGAGCAGCTCGATGGCTCGCGGCACGCAGCTGTGCGTCTCGGCAGGCACGTACGAGAGCAGAGGCGGACCTCCGGTGAGGCCGTCGCGGCGCAGGTCGCGGCCGGCCGCGGTGGCGGCGCGGCCGCGGGCCCCGGCCAGGCAGACGATCGTCGCCGCGGACGCCCCGCTCGTGAGCAGCCCCGCCCCCGGCTCGTGCGGATAGCCGACGAGCTCCGCCAGCCAGCGCACAACCGAGCGCTCGAGGTGCACGTCCGCGTGGTCGCCGGACACGACGCTCGGGTTCATCGCCGCTGCGGTCAGGGAGGCCAGCACGCCCGCGAGCGACGGCGGCGGGTTGACCCAGCCGAAGAACGCCGGGTGGCCGTTCCCCATCGCATACGGCAGCACGTCGCGCGCCATCGTCGCGGCGAGCGCGTCGAGCGCGCTCGGCCCGTCTGGAAGCGGCAGCGAGAGCAGCTCGGCGCGCAGGTCGTCCGGCAACGGCTGCCACACCGGCAGGCCCGGCAGCGCTGCGAGATGGTCGGTGAGGGCGTCGACGAGCGCGTGTCCGGTGCGCCGGAACTCGTCCAGGTCGCCGGTGCCGAGATCGCGGGCGGTCGGGGTGCTCACGTGGCTTCGCTCAGCGCGTCCCGGACGCGTCCGCCGGTGATCGGTGAGCTCGGCTTGCATTGTCAGGTGTCGCCTGGACCGGAGACCCGCGCACCACCAGCCCCCAGATCAGCGCAACGCCGACGATGGGCGTGCCCAGCCCCAGCAGCCAGAAGGCGAGCTCCGTGTCGATCTCGCCGACCATCCACTCGAAGTTCATGCCGAAGAAGCCGGTGATGAACGTCAGCGGCAGAAAGATCGTCGCCACCACCGTCAGCCAGTACGACGTCTCGTTCAGGCGCAGGTCGATCAGCGTCGCCATCGCATTCGCGGCGGCGTCGATCGCGTCCACCAGACGATTGACCTGTTGGCCGATGCGGTCGAAATAGTGCTCTTCGTCCGCCTCGAGACCCGGGAGCCGGTCGAGCTCCAGACCGAGCCGCTCGAAGAGGCCGCGCTGGGGTCCGACCCGGCGCCTCATCCTTGCCAGCTGCGAGCTGATCGAGCGCAGGGTGGCCATCCGGAGCCGACCGGAGCGCAGGTCGGTCGACATGACCGACAGGTCGTCCAAGGTCAGCTCGACCTCGTTCAGAACGTCGAAGGCACTGGTGACCATTGCTTCGAGGACCGCGTAGACGATGTACTGCTCGCTGCGCCCCCCCGGCACGTTGGGGGCGAGCACGTCGGGAAGGGACACACGCTCCTGGTGCAGCGTCAGCAGGTAGTCGCCGGTGACCAGCAGGTGGACCTCGATTGGGTTTGACCGGTCACCGAGCTCGTCCCCCTCGCCGCGCTCCAGATAGCAGCTGAAGGTGAAGACAACGCGCTCCCCGTCGGCGAAGAACTTGCGCGACGCGGCCCTGGCCTCCCCGAAGTCCAGCAGCGTCTGAAGGGCCGGCTCCGGTATGGCCAAGGCATCGCCGAGCTGGCCCGCGCTCGCCTCGTTCAACGACACGTCGATCCAGAAGAAACGACCCGCGTCGCGCAGCGCTGCGATCCGCTCTCGCTGCGCGCTCTCAAGACCCTCGAGTATGTCCGTCACGCGTCCCCAGGGTACGGTCGTCTGAAGACGGCACCGCTACCGCGCGGGCGCGGCTAAGCGGCGATCAGGCCCGGTCGTATCCACCGCAACCGCCGTCCGCCCAGAGGGACGCGCTAGCCGCTCCGAGCCGCCGCCTGGGCGCGCCGCAACGCCTGAATCCGCTCAGCGTTGAGCGCGTCGACAGCCGGGATCAGCGAGCCCAGCTCGTAGTGGTCGACGGCGATCAGGCTCACCGGCAGCCCGCGCTTGCGCTCGCACTCCTTCGCGCGCCCGATGATCTCCTTCTCGGTCTGGAAGGGCTCGTTCGGTGAGCTCCGCGGCGGGAACACGTCGGCCCAGTGGTTGATCATCAGGAACGGGCTGTGGACGTCGCCGCGCTCGAGGTCGCAGCTCAGCTGCTTGACCTTCGTGACGCCGAGCGGCGTGTCCTGTACGAACGAGAAGCCGTCGAGGTACCACGGCACCGATCCATCCGCGTCCTTCTCGGTGAACACGATCACGCGCTTGTTGCGGTTCACGAGCTCGCCGAGCGTCGGCATCGGGCTGTCGCGATCGAGCGTCGCGACGTAGCGCAGCAGCTTCGCCTCCCTGAAGACCCGCTCGATGTCCTGCGGGCTCACGTACGGCTCTATGAACAGGATCACGATCTCGCCGCGATTTGCCTCGAGGAACTCCCTGACCTCGATCATCGAGTCGACCATCTTGGTCGCACCGAGCTCGCAGACGGTGTGGCACAGCCAGACCTCGCGCTCGCCCTCGAGATCGCCGGCGCCCAGCCGCCCCGCCAGCCGCTTGGCTGACGCCAGCACCTCGGGCGGCATGCTCTTCGCCACCTTGTTGCGGTCGCGCTTCTCAGAGGCGAAGTCGGTGCGGACCTTCCCGTTGTCGCTCTCGATCCCCCAGTGCGGGTCGATGAGGAAGAGGCGGATCCCATCCTGCAGCTGACGCTTCATGTCGTGACGCTGGTTGGCGATGAACCAGCCCGGGCTGTCGGATGCGGAGAACGAGTTGTGCGTACCGGCCCAGACCGCCTCGTTCAGGCGCAGCTCGCAGAGCGCGAACGAGCCGTTGCACTCGCCACGCCGAACGCCTTCCGCGGCGACGCTCGGCGGCGGAGCACTGCTCGTGACCACGACGACCAACGCGGTGAGCGCGCCGACGATGAGGACGCCGGCCGCGCCCGCCGCGACGAATGCCCGACCGCGCGTGCGCTCGGCCTCTGCCCGCGTCTGGCCGGGACGAGCGAGCAGCAGCAGCAGCTCGGACATGCCGAAGAAGACGAGGAACGCGCCGCCCAGCACCGCGACGATCTGCAGCGCGAGCGTCGGTTCGAGCACGGCGAGGACACCTGCCGCCAGCGCCACGACGCCGCGGAGCGCGCGGGCCCAGGTCGCGCTGGGCCGCTGGGCCAGCCGGCGCAGGCGCTGCGCGGGCGCCTCGACGTCCTCCGGGTCGAGCGCCGCGGCCGCCGCCGCGATTGCGATTCCGAGCAGCGCGAGCAGCAGCGCCCAGGTCAGCAGATCCCCGAGGAAAGCGTCCCAGAGGCCCGAGACCGCGTCGCGTACCTCCTCGTCGGTCACCTCGTCCTCGCCATAGACGCCCGCCAGCGTGCGGGCTTCGAGCACGACCAGTGCAACCAGCAGGATCGCGCCGGCCGTCCCTACTGCGATGCCCGCTCGAAGCACAGCCACGCGGCGATCGGGAGCGACCGCGACCGCGCCCACCAGCAGCGCGAGCGCCAGCAGCGGCAGGACGATCCCGAGCGTGCGGATGTTGTCAGCGACGCGCAGCGTGGTGCCGGTGACCTCGCTGTCCTTGAGCGCGAGCAGGTTCGGCTTGAGGTCGCTCGGCAGCTGCTTGGCGAGGTTGGGCGAGACCGAGCGCAGGCCGAACTCGACGATCTGAGCCGCGTCGCCGAGGTCGAGCAGGACGTTCTCCTTGTCGCGCACGAAGAAGACACGATTCGCCTCGCGGGCCGCGGAGCGGAAGACGCGCTGGAAGGGCTCGGTCTGGATGAGCGTGTCGACGACCGACTCGAGCAGCGGCCGCGCCGCTGCGAGGTCGGCGGAGCCGCGCTCGGCGAGGTAGATGACGATCTCGCGCCCCACGATCGTCCGCACGCCGTCGTCGTCGAGCGCCGTGACCGCGCGGTTCGCGAAAGCCTCGCGGTCGACGATCTGCTCCCGCGCGTAGAACGCGAGCGTGCCGGCGATCAGCAACACGGCGCCGATGACGAGCATCACGACGCTGCCAGTTGCCCTGCTGCGATCGACGGTGGAACCCATTTGCGAGTCGGGCAGTTGCGTGGGGCACTGTATCGCTGTAGCGTCGGCGCCAATGCGACGAATTCGTCTCGCCCTCGTCGTCGCGGTGCTGGCCCTCTGCGCCCTTCCGGTCGCGAGCGCCGGCGCCATTCCGCCAGCACAGGCCGACCGCGCGCTCGACAACGCGCTCGAGCGCCTCGTGGACGGGGCCGGCGGCCCGCCCGGCGCGATCGCGATGATCCACCGCGGCGGGCGGACTGTCGCCCACACCGCGGGGGTCGGTGTGATCCGGCCCGCGCGCGTCTGGCGACCCGGCGATCACATGCGCGTCGCGAGCGTCGCCAAGGCGTTCAGCGGGGCCGTGACGCTCTCGCTCGTCCGTAGCGGCGACCTCGAGCTCGACGACACGATCGGCGACGTCCTGCCCGGGCAGCCGGCATCCTGGTCTCAGATCACGCTGCGGCAGCTGCTCGGGCATACGAGCGGCCTGCCCGACTTCTCGCTGTCGCGGGCGTTCGCGCAGGACTTCACTGCGAACGTCATGCGCAGGTTCACGCCGCAGGAGCTGCTCGGCTACGTGGCCGGCGAGCCGCTCGCGTTCACGCCGGGCTCGAGATACGAGTACTCGAACACCGACAACATCGTGGCCGCACTGATGGCCGAGGCCGCCACCGGCCGGTCCTACGACCGGCTCCTGCGCGAACGCGTCTACCGCCCGCTCGGGATGCGCAACACGAGCCTTCCGCTGGGCTCGCGCTTGCCGCGCCCGTTCGCCCACGGGTACATCCCCGACCCTCCCGGGCCGCTCGAGGACGTGAGCGAGGCGTTCAGCGCGTCCGGCGCCTGGGCGTCCGGCGGCATCGTGTCTACCCCCGCGGACCTGACCCGCTTCGTGCGCGGCTACGTCGGCGGCCGGCTATTCGGCGGGAGCGTCCAGCGCGCGCAGCGGCGCATGCGGCCGGGCAACTCGGAGCCGCGAGGGCCGGGGATCAACCGCGCCGGGCTCGCGCTGTTCCGCTACCGCACACGCTGCGGGGTCGTCTTCGGCCACACGGGCAACACGCCGGGCTACACACAGTTCATCGGCGCGAGTGCCGACGGCAGCAGGTCGGCCACCGTCGCGATCAACCAGCAGATCAACGCCCAGGTGGGCGAGCCGGCCGCCTTCGCCAGGGTTAGGCGGGCGTTCGCGGCGGCGGCCTGCGCAGCGCTCGCGACCCGCCGCTAGGAGGGGTCGGCCGTGCAGATCGCAGAGATCATCCTCGAGATCGAGACCGAGAGCGTGCTCAGCACCGAGGGCGAGCGCGCCGGGCTGATCCTGCTCGGGGCGCTGCTGCTCTCGTTCCTGCTGATTCGCTTCAGCACGCGCATGATGCGAAACCCGAAGGTCACCTGGTGGCCGGGCAGCGTCAAGACCGAGGGCGGCCTGCACGTCCACCACCTGGTCTTCGGAATCGTGCTGATGCTGTTCGCCGGCTTCCTCATGGCGATTCAGCTCGACAGCCCCTGGTTCGAGCTGTCGGCCGCCGCCTTCGGCATCGGCGCCGGCTTGACGCTCGACGAGTACGCGCTCTGGCTCCACCTCGAGGACGTCTACTGGGCGGAGGAAGGCCGCCGCTCGGTCGACGCGGTGATCATCGCCGCGATCGTGGGCGGGCTGCTCCTGATGGGCTTCCTGCCCTTCTCAACGGACGCGGGCGCGCCGACGATCATCTTGGGCGTGCTGGCCGCGCTCGCGGTGTCGGCCATCGCGGTGCTGAAGGGCAAGATCTTCCTGGGCGTCGCCGGCATGCTCTTCCCGCTGCTCGCGGTCATCGCCGCGATCCGGCTCGCGAAGCCCGATTCGTTTTGGGCGCGACGCCGCTACCGCGAGGGCAGCAAGAAGCGCATCAAGTCGGAACGGCGCTACGCGCGCCACACGCGCCGCTACCAACGTTTCCAGGACACGGTGGCCGGCGCGCCCACACCGAAGTCCGAGGTCTGACCTCTCACTCCTCCTCGAGCGCGAGGCTCGCGAACTTCTCGTTCGTGTGCGTGCGCGCATACGTGAAGAAGATCGTCAGGCCGATCAGGAGCCAGATCACGAGCCGGATCCAGGTGTCGATCGGGAGCATCGCCATCAGCCCGAGAGCGCTCAGCAGCCCGAGGCCGGCGACCACGTGCACGTACGGCACGCGGAAGGGCCGCTCGACATCCGGATGGGTGCGGCGCAGCACGATCACTCCGGCGCAGACGAGCACGAAGGCCAGCAGCGTCCCGATCGAGACGAGGTCGCCGAGCACGTCGATCGGCACCAGCGCCGCGACCAGCGCGCCGGCGGCGCCGCACACGATCGTCGTGAAAACGGGCGTCTTGAAGCGGTCGCTCACGCGTCCGAAGGCAGGCGGGAGCATCCCGTCGGCGGACATGCGCATGAGGATGCGCGTTTGCCCGTAGAAGGTCACGAGCGCGGTCGAGAAGAGCCCGACCACAGCAGCCACCCCGAGCGCTTCGTCGAGCCAGTTCGCCCCGGAGCCCTCGGCCTTCACCGCCTCCGAGAGCGGGTCGGCGACGTTGAGCTTGTCGTACGGGACTACGCCGGTCAGAACGAGCCCGATCGCCACGTACAGGAGCGTCGAGATCAGCACGGTCGCGAGCAGGCCGATCGGTACCGTGCGCTGCGGGTTGCGTGACTCGCCCGCTGCCGTCGAGACGGCGTCGAAGCCGACGTAGGCGAAGAAGACGACCCCGGCGCCGCGGATGATCCCCGAGACGCCGAAGTCGCCGAAGTCACCCTCGTTGGTTGGGATGAACGGCGACCAGTTGGCGGTGTCGACCGCGGCTGCGCCGACCGCGACGAACAGCAGGAGCACCGCGATCTTGAGCGCGACGATCGCGTTGTTGACGCCCGCCGACTGGCGCGTGCCGACCACGAGCAGCAGGGTTGTCCCGGCGACGACGATCAGCGCGGGCACGTTCACGATGCCGCTGTCGCTGCCGAACGGCGGGTTGGCGAGATCGTGCGGCACGTGGATGCCGAGCGAGTCGAGCAGGCTCACGGCGTAACCGGCCCAGCCGACGGCAACCGTGGACGCCGCGAACAGGTACTCGAGCAGCAGGTCCCAGCCGATGAACCAGGCCATGAACACGCCAAAGGCCGCGTATGCGTACGAGTAGGTCGAACCGGCGATCGGGATCATCGCGGCGAGCTCCGCGTAACAGATCGCCGTCAGGGCGGCGGCTACCCCGGCCACGACGAACGAGATGACGACCGCGGGCCCGCTGTACTGCGCGGCGGCGGTTCCCGTCGTCACGAAGATCCCGGCTCCGACGACGCTCGCGATCCCGAGCGTCGTGAGGCTGAACGCCCCCAACGCCGAGCCGTCGAGCCGACGCCGATCTTTCCTCGCCTGTACGAGGATCGTGTCGAGTCGGTCCCCCACCCCGCGGGGGAGCTTGACCGATTCGCCGGAGGACTGCAGGATGCCCGGCATGGACGGGCCTGGCCGGCCGGGAGAGGAAAAGCCCGACTTCGTCGCGCGCGAGCGGGCGCAGCGGCTCGCCAAGCAGGAGCGCCTGCAGACGACCGCCGGGCCCGCGTACGGCTACGACCGCGACCATACGCTGGCCCAGGCGCGCTCCGAGTTCGACGGGCTCGCGGCAGGGGAGGAGCGAGACGAGCAGGTGCGCGTGGCCGGCCGGCTGATGTTGATCCGGCGTCACGGCGGTCTCGTCTTCGCCGACCTCAAGGACCAGACCGGGACCATCCAGCTCTTGTTCTCCCGCTCCGACGGGGTCCTCGACGGAGTCGCTGACCTCGACCGCGGCGACTGGATCGGAGTGGTTGGTACCGGCATTCGCACGCGCAAGGGCGAGCTGTCGCTCCGCGTGCGCGAATGGCGACTGCTCACGAAGTCGCTGCGTGCCCTGCCCGACAAGCACAAGGGCCTCACCGATGTCGACACGCGTCTGCGCGAGCGCTACCTCGATCTGATCGTCAACCCGTCGTCGCGACGGATCTTCGACATCCGCTCAGCGGTGATCGCCTCGGTGCGGCGCACGCTCACGGAGCGCGGCTTCACGGAAGTGGAGACGCCCGTGCTCGACGCGGCGGCCGGCGGAGCCGCGGCGCGTCCCTTCATCACGCACCACAACGCGCTCGACATCGACATGTACATGCGCATCGCGCTCGAGCTCCCGCTCAAGCGGCTCGTGGTCGGCGGCTTCGAGGCGGTATTCGAGATCGGGCGCGTGTTCCGCAACGAGGGCCTCGACACCCGCCACAACCCGGAGTTCACGCTGCTCGAGGCGTACCAGGCGCTCGCGGACTACCACGACATGATGGATCTCGTCGAGGCGATCTGCTCGGAGGCGGCGGTGGCGGCGGGCGAGTCGGCCACCGACCTCTCGCCACCCTGGCGGCGCGTGACGATGGCGGACCTCATCGAGGAGGTGAACGGGGTGCGGATGCACCCATCGATGCCGATCGAGGAGGCACGCGCGATCTGCGATCGCTTCGGTGTCCCCTACGAGTCCGGCTGGGGAGCTGGCCGGCTGATGTCGGAGGTCTACGACGAAACCTGCGAGCACACACTGGTGGCGCCGACGTTCGTCTACGACTACCCGCGCGAGGTCTCCCCGCTCGCGCGCGCGCACCGCTCCGACCCCGACATGGTCGAGCGCTTCGAGGCGGTGATCGGCGGGCGCGAGCTGGCCAACGCGTACTCGGAGCTGAACGACGCGGTCGACCAGCGCGCCCGCTTCGAGGTCGAGGCCGCCGCCAAGGCCGCGGGCGATGAGGAGGCGGAGAGCCTCGACGAGGACTACATACGTGCGCTCGAGTACGGGCTGCCGCCCACCGGCGGTCTCGGCATCGGGCTCGACAGGCTCGTGATGCTGATCGCCGGCGCCGGCGCGATCCGCGACGTGATCCTGTTCCCGACGATGCGGCCGGAGCCCGGCACGGCGCCGCGAACGACGCGCGCCGGCCTGTCGTCCGGTGGGGTGCCGACGGCGGCGTCGATGGCCTCGCCGGCACCGCCCGAGCCTCCGGAGCAGGTTGCGACCACGGTCGCCACGCCGCAGAGCCGCTTGCTGGGCGAGCACCGCCAGGCCAGGCGCCTGCTCGGCTGGGGCACCGTCATCGGCGGCATCGGCTGCCTGCTCGCGCTGCTGCCGGGCGTGCACCACCGCCTTGGCCTGGCCACCACGGTTGGGGACGAGTCGGTGCGCGTCGTCGGCCACGTGGCGTCGGTGCTGGTGGGCCTGGCGCTGCTGCTGCTCGCGCATCAGCTGTCGCGCGGCAAGCAACGCGCCTGGCTGCTGGCGGTCGCGCTCTTCCTCGTCACGGCGGTCGCGCACGTCATCAAGGGGCCCCATCCGCTCGTGATCGCCTATTCGCTCGTGATGGCGGCGCTGCTGATCTGGAAGCGCGACGCGTTCAGGGCCAAGGCCGATCCCGGCTCGGTCGGCGCGCTCGTCTGGTTCGTGCCGGCCTACCTCGTCGCGGTCGTTGGCTTCGGCGCCATCACGCTCGTCCTCGAGCGCGAGCACGTGGAGGAGGAGCTGAGCGTGCTGGGCGTGCTGCACGCGGTCTTCGCCGGCTTGGTCGGCCTGGAAGGCCCGTACGAGTACACCGGCCGCTTCTTCGAGGATTTCTTCCCGGCGGCGCTGCTCGCGCTCGGGATCGCCGGCCTGCTGATCCTGTCGCTGCTGCTGTTCCGCGCGGTCGCTCGCCGCGACGCGCCGAGCGAGGACGACCGCGAGCATGCGCGCCGGCTCGTTCGTCTGTACGGCTCCGACACGCTCGACTACTTCGCGCTGCGGCCGGACAAGAGCTACTTCTTCTCGAGCGACGGCGAGGCGATGGTCGCCTACACGTACACGAGCGGCTACGCCCTCGTTGCGGCCGACCCGATCGCCGCCCCCGGAGGCGAGGCCCGCGTGCTCGACGAGTTCCTCGAGTTCTGCGCCGAGCGCGCCTGGCACGTCGCCTTCCTAGCCGTGCGCGAGTCCGACCTCGAGCTGTACCGAGCGCGCGGCTTCCTCGAGGTCTACCTGGGCGACGAGGCGATCATCCCCTGCGACGAGTTCACGCTGTCCGGCAGCGCCATGAAGGCCGTGCGCTCCGCGGTGACGCGCGTCGGCCGCGACCACCGCTTCCGTCTGATGCGCGAGACGGACGCCTCGCCGCAGCTCGTCGACGACCTGAACCGGATCCGCGAGCGCTGGCGCGGCAAGGCTCCCGAGCGCGGCTTCACGATGGAGCTCGGCGGCGGCGTGCGCGCTGAGAACCCCGACTTCCTGCTCGCGGTCGCGTTCGACTCGGACGAGCGACCGCTCGGCTTCCTGCGGCTCGTGCCGTGCTTCGGCCCAGACCCGGGCTGGTCGCTCGACCTTATGCAGCGCGATCCCGACGCGCCCAATGGCATGACGGAATTCCTGATCGCGAACGCGGCGCTGGCGCTCGGCGAACGCGGCTTCACGCGCTTGTCGATGAACTTCGCCGCCTGGGGGCGGCTGTTCGACACCGGCGCCGAGCTGAGCCTCGGGCAGCGGATCGCGAAGAAGCTGGCCGAGGTCCTCAATCCGTACTTCCAGATCAAGTCGCTGCGCGACTTCAACGCCAAGTTCGACCCGCGCTGGGCGCCGCGCTCGATCATGGTCGAGGACGTCGCCTCGATGCCGAGGGTCGGGCTGCTGTACGCGAGCGTCGAGGGCTTCCTCAACCTGCCACTCGTGGGCCGCCGGCTCGAGCCGCGCCAAGAGCCCGCCGCGCCGCCGCCCGTCCTCGAGCCCGCCGACGCCAGCGCGCCTGCATGACGGCCGGCGCTCGGCCGCTCGTGGCCGCGCTTGCGGCGGCCTGCGTGCTTCCAGCTGCGGCCGCCGCCGCGCCGGCGCAGGTGCGCGACTACGACCTCGGTCGGGTCGAGCTGGCCGACCCGTCGCCCTTCGGGCCGCTGCCGATCCGGCTGTGGGGGGCGCTCGCTGTGCCGACCGCCCCGGGGCCGCACCCGTTGGTTGTGGTGGCCCACGGGCGCCACGGCACCAACTGCCCCAGCGGTGAGGCTGACAGCGAGACCTGGCCCTGCTTCCGCCGCGAGCAGCGCAACGATCTCGGTCTCCGCCATGTCGTCGCCGCGCTTGCCCGGCGCGGCATCGCGGCGATCGCCCCGGATCTGAACGGCGCCTACACGGGGGGTTGGGGCGAGCCCAACGATCGGCGGCGCTGGCCGCGCATCGTCAATCGCACCCTGGCCGCCGTCGCGCGCGAGGCGGCCGGCGGGACGCCGCGCTTTCCGATCTCGCTCGCGGGCCGCATCGACCTCGCCCGGCTCGGCATCCTGGGCCATTCGCTGAGCGGCCACCGCTCCGTGCGCGCCGCCCGCCAGCGGGCCGCGAACCGCTCTCGCGCGCAGATCGCCGCCGGCCGCGGCCCACTGCGGGCGCTCTTCCTGCTTACACCGGTATTCGGGCGCGCGGCACCGCCCGCCGGCGTGCCCTTCGCGGTGGCGGTCGCCGGCTGCGACGGCGACACGGGGCTGATGGGACGCAGCTACTTCAGCCAAGCCGTGGCCAGCCCGGCTCGGCGCGCCCCGGCGCAGCTCGTGCAACTGGCGCGCGCGAACCACAACTACTTCAACCGCACGCTCAGCCGGCGCGGCAACGACGACGCCCCCTTCGGGCGCCCGAGCTGTCGCCCCCCGGCGCGCCCGTCAGCGATCGCCCAGCAGCGCTGGCTCGACCGGGCGGCGGCCGACTTCTTCGCGGTCGCGCTGCGTCGCGCAGCGCGGCCCGCCTGGCTGCGCCTCAGCGGGCCGCTGCCGACGCAGCTACACGGTCTCAACGTGCTCGTGCAGCGCGACCGCGCGGGCCCTGGCTGAGCGCTACTGTCGCGCTCCATGGGACAACGAGAGAGCTATGAACCCGGGGTCTTCTCCTGGACCGACCTCGCCACCACGAACGTGGACGCGGCGAAGGCCTTCTACTCAGACCTCTTCGGCTGGGAGCTCGATGACCTCGACCTTCCCGGCGGCGGGACCTACACGATGGCTCTCGTGGACGGTCGCCGGGTCGGCGCTCTCAACGCCGTACAGCAGGAGGGCCAGCCAGCGGCCTGGAACGCCTACGTGACGGTCGATGATGCCGACGCCAACGCCGCCAAGGCAGGCGAGCTCGGCGGAACGCTGTTCGCGGAGCCGTTCGACGTCATGGATGCCGGCCGCATGGCGGTGATCGCGGACCCGACCGGTGCGGTCTTCTGCACCTGGCAGGCCGGCGACCAGATCGGCGCCGAGCTCGTCAACGGACACGGACTGCTGTCGCTCACCCAGCTCAACACGAACGACACAGACAGGGCGAGCACCTTCTACTCGGAGCTGTTCGGCTGGCGCATCGAGCAGGTCGGGGATACTGAAACGCCGTATTGGGGGATCTACGTCGGCGACCAACTGAACGCCGGGATGATGCAGTTGCCGCCCGGTCAGCCGGCGCCGCCGCACTGGCTCGTCTATCTCGGCCACAACGACCTCGACGCGGCCAGCGAGAAGATCGGCGCGGCCGGCGGCACGCTCCTTGTGCCGAAGATGGCGGTGCCGGGCGGCGAGATCGTCGTCGCCCAGGACGCCCAGGGCGCCGTGTTCGGCATCTTCGACGGCCGCTTCGACGAGTAACCGGTGGGCGGCGAGCAACTGGTCCGCCGCTTCTACGACGAGCTCTGGAACGAGTGGCGGCTCGAGATCGCCGACGAGATCCTGGCGGCAGACGTCGACTTCCGCGGCTCCTTGGGATCAGTCGAGCACGGGCGCGAGGCGTTCAAGCGCTACGTCGAACGCGTGCGTGCGGCGTTCCCCGATTGGCACAACCAGGTCGATGAGCTCTTCTCGGCGGGCGACCGCGTGGTCGCGCGCCTGACCTGGACCGGGACCCACCGCGGTTCGCTCGGGGACGTGGCTCCTACCGGCAATCGGGTCAGCTACGTCGGCGTGGGCCTGTTCACGGTGTCGGGGGGCGTGATCCAGCGCGGTTGGATCGTCGGCGACACGCAGGAGCTGTGGCGCGCGCTCGAGCGTCGGCCGTCGTAAGACGCAACAGGGGGTCAGGTCTGCCGCAAGCCTGACCCCCGTGTTGCGTGCCCCGGCGAGCGTCGTCGGGTCATCCGATCGCGCGCAGCTCCTCGCCCGGCTCCTTCAGGAAGGCGCGTGGTCGCGGGGTGCGGATGCGCATGTACGCGGACTGGTCGATGCGGCCGTCGATGATGTCGCGGCTGACCACGATGTAGTCGACATCGTGGTCGGCGCTGCCACGGCGGACCGAGTCGATCGAGCGCAGCAGCGCGCTCGTGTCGACCTCGGACAGCGCGCCGGCGCGCAGGCCGCCGTCCCGGAAGTCGGCCGGCGTCGGGAAGTCGTGCGTCGAGTCGAAGGCGATCTCCATGTCCGGACGGATCTGAATGTTCGTACGGCGGTCGTCCGGGTGGACGATCACGGTGTCGATGCGGCCGGGCGCGACGCGGATGCTCTCGAACTCGCCCTCGACCTGCTGCCGGCGCCGGTCGAGCACGCGCATGGCCTCCTGGAAGTTGTCCGTGCGCGTGAGCGCGCGGGGGTCGGTGCCGCGGAGCGCGTCGGGGTTGTCGGGAGCGTCCGCCGCGTCCACGGGAGCGGGCTCCGCCGTTGCCTCCTTCTCCGAGGCCGGCACGTCGTCGCCGCCGCTGTTCGCCACGACCACCGCGACGATCGCGACAGCGGCGAGCGCGATGACGATGACGGTGAAGCGACCGGTGCTCAACTGCGCGTCAGGCCGGCAGCACCCGGGCGATGATCGCCTCGGTGTCGACCTGCGGCGGCAGCGTCCCGAACACCCGGCCGCCGGCGCCCTCGAGCCGCCCGGCGCAGAACGCGTCGGAGACCTCGGGCGGCGCGTTGCGCACGAGCAGGCTCGCCTGCAGCGCCAGCGCCATGTCGCCGACGACGCGGCGCGCCTCGAACTCGGGGTCGCTTGGCACGCTCTCGCGCAGGCGGTCGAGGTGGGCGTCGAGCGCCTGGTTGGCGCCGCGGGCGAGCTCGCACTCGGCGAGGAACGCCGGCAGCGTCTCGGGCTCCCTGGCGAGCGCGCGGAGCACATCGAGCGCCGACACGTTGCCCGAGCCCTCCCAGATCGAGTTGAGCGGCGAGTCGCGTAGCAGCCGCGGCATCCCGGACTCCTCGACGTAGCCGTTGCCGCCGAGGCACTCGAGCGCCTCGGTGGCGTGCCATGGTGCGCGCTTGCAGACCCAGTGCTTCAGCACCGCGGTGGCGAGCCGGCGGAAGGCCGAGTCGTCCTCGTCGTACGCGCGCGCCACCCGCATCGCCGCGGCGGTGGCAGCCTCGGACTCGAGCGCGAGGTCGGCGAGCACGTTTCGCATAAGAGGCTGGTCGGCCAACTGGCGCCCGAAGGCCGCGCGGTGGCGAGCGTGGTGAAGGGCCTGCACGACCCCCCAGCGCATCGAGGCCGCCGAGCCGATCAGGCAGTCGAGCCGGGTGTGGTTGACCATCCGGATGATCGTCGCGACGCCGCGCCCCTCCTCGCCGACGAGCCGGGCGCGCACTCGCTCGAACTCGACCTCGCTCGAGGGCAGCGAGCGCGTGCCGAGCTTGTCCTTCAGGCGTTGTATGCGGAAGCCCGGATCGCTCGACTCGAACAGGAAGCACGACAACCCGGCGGGCGTCTGGGCGAGCGTGAGGAAAACGTCGCAGGGCGGATAGGAGCAGAACCACTTGTGCCCGGTGAGCTCGTAGCTGCCGTCGCCGAGCGGCTCGGCGCGGGTCGTGTTGGCGCGGACGTCCGAGCCGCCCTGCTTCTCTGTCATCGCCATGCCGGCGAGCGCGCCGTCGCCGTAGGAGGGCTTCGTCAGGAGCGGCTCCCACTCGGCGGCCAGGCCTGGCTCTTCGCGCAGCGCCGGGATGACGGAGTAGGTCATCGACACGGGGCACATGACGCCCGAGTTGACCTGGCTCCACGTGTACATCAGCGCGGCCCGGACGACGTGCGCCCCGGGCTGCGGGTCCCTCCACGGCAGCGAATGGATCTCGCGCTCGATCGCCTGGCGCAAGCACCAGTGCCAGGACGGGTCGAGCTCGACCTCGTCGATGCGGTTGCCGTAGCGGTCGTGCGTGCGCAGGCGCGGCTCGTTGCGCTCGGCCCGCTCGGAGTGCTCGATCGCCTCGACGCTGCCGGCCAGCTCGCCCGTGTCGCGCACCCGGTCGACGCCCCAGCCACCACCCCCGCGCTCGAGTGCCTCGCGCAGTGGCAGGTCCGCGTCGAAGACGTTGTAGGGCGCGATCGGGGGCGCCTGGTTGAGCACTTCGTGAGTTGAGCCAGAGGCGAGCACTTGCGGGAAGTTTGCCAGGGGGCTGGGGTCAGGTCTGCAAATCGCGCACCGCATGTGCCGATTCCTGGGCCTGACCGCCTCGTGCGGTGCTCGATTTGCAGACCTGACCCCTAAAGCTGCTCGCCGATCAGCCGGTCGATCAGCCGGGCGCTCCGCTCCCAGCTGAAGCCGGCCGCACGCTCGAGACCGGCGACTCTCAGCTGCTCGCGCTCGGGGCCGCTGGCGCGCAGGAGGGCGTCGGCGAACGCCTCCGGGTCGTCGGGGTCGGCCAGCAGCGCGGCGCCGCCGCAGACCTCGGGTAGGGCGGCCCGGTTCGCCGCCACGACCGGCGTGCCGCTCGCCATCGCCTCGAGTGCCGGCAGGCCAAAGCCCTCGTAGACCGACGGCATCGCGAGCGCCCGCGCGCCCGCGTACAGGCCCGGGAGGAGCCGCTCCGGCACATAGCCGAGTGCGCGCCCGGGCGGCGCCGGCCCGGCCTGCATGTAAGAGCGCGCCGAGCCGGCGGTGACGAGCTCGATGCCGAGCTCCGCGAGCTTTCCTGCCGCAGTGCTCAGCACGCCCACGTTCTTGCGGGCGATGCGAGTCGACAACGCGAGCACGTAGGGGCGCTCGAGGCCCAGGGCGCGCGCCGCGGCGCCGGGATCGGCTGCGGGCGAGAAACCGTCCGCCACGCCGTTCGGGACCACCGCGGAGTCGACTCCGAGACGCTCCGCGATTTCCCCGCGTGAGAACTCGGACACCGTGATCACGAGTCGGGCCCGCCGGGCGATCGCGGGCAGCGCGGTGCGCTGCCAGGCCACGTATGCGCGCCCGTACCACTCGGGGTGGGCCAGTGCCGCGACGTCGTGGATCACAACCACGTTGCGCCGCGAGGACAACGGAGCGAGGTTGGCGGGGCACAGCAGTAGCTCCGCCCCGCGGGCCCGTAGCGGCAGCACGAGCTGCTCCCAGGCATGACCGGCCCGGTGTGCGAGCCGCGCTCGCGGCGCGAGAGCCTCGTAGCGCTCCGGCCGCAGCGCCGGCAGGCGCCGTGCCAGCTCTTGCGCGACGCGCTCGACACCGCCGGTCTCGCGCCGGATCGCCGCCCGGGCGTCGATCACGACGGGCGCGCTCATCCCCGCCACGCTCGCAGCAGCGCGCTCAGCTGGCGGCGCTCGCGATCGGCGTCGCGGCCGGCCAGCCGCTTGAGCGCGAGCCGGTCGGCGAAGGTCAGCAGCTGCAGCAGGTCGTCACGCCGCGCGCGCCCGGGGCCGCGTCGCTCGCGGACCACCTCACGGCGCCTGCGCGCGAGCAGGTCGACCGGCTCGCCGCCGAAGGCGGCCCGGCTCGCATGCGCGCCGCCGTGCCGGACACGTGCCGCCGGCCAGAACCACGTTTCAACTCCCTCGTCGGACGCTCGCAGGCCGAGGTCGAGGTCCTCCGCGTACATGAAGACGCGCTGGTCGAAGGGGCCAAGTCGCCGCAGCGTCTCGGTCCTGGCCACGAGGCACGACGCCACCGGCCAGCCCGCTCGCCGCGGGACGCGTGCACGCCACGGTTCGACGGCTGCGGCCAGCAGCGGCGGCAGCGCGGCGCCGGGCAGCAGCGCGTGAGCCAGCAGCCCGGCGCTGCCCGGCTCGCGCTGAGCGTTGTCCTCGCGCGTGCCGTCCGGCCGCAGCACCTCCGGGACGAGCAGCCGCTCGAGCCCGCGCAGCGCCTCCCGCGCAAGCGCGGCCAGGGATGCGTCGAGCAGCTCGACATCCGGGTTGATGAGTGCGGTGACGGGCTCGCGGACGAACGGCAGCCCCGCACCGACCCCGCGGCCGAAGCCCTGGTTCTCGCCGAGCACGACGACATCGGCGTAGCCGGCGCGCCAGCCGCGCGCGAGCTCGACGCCCCCGTCCGACGAGCCCGAGTCAACCACCACGAGCTGGGCATTTGGCAGATGGCGCTCGAGCGAGTCGAGCAGCCGCGCAAGCTCGGGCTCGGAGTCGTGCAGCACGGTGACGAGCGCTAGACCGGCTCCGGGCCGGCGCGTCGCCGGGCGGCTGCCCAGCAGCGAGGCGTACGCGGAGCGCATGTCGGACACGCCGAGGTCGCGCTCGGCGCGGGCTCGAGCAGCCACCCCCAGTGCGGGGCCGTTCAGAACCGCCGTCAGCGCGCGCGCCGCGGCGTCGGCGTCGCCCGGCCGGTACAGGCGACCGCAGTCGGGATCGACGAGCTCGGCGGGGCCGCAGGAGTCGGGTGCCACCACCGGCACCCCGCTCGCGAACGCCTCGGCCACGACCATCCCGTAGGGCTCGCGCTCGGCGCAGTGGAGCAGGCACGCCGCCGAGGCGAGCAGCAGCTCGGGATCGTCCACCTGGCCGGCGAAGACAACGCGCCCGTCCAGGTCGGGACGCCCCGCACGCCGGCGGAGATCGGCGAGCAGGCGCTCACCCTCGGCGCCCAGGGGCGCGCCGGCCACCGTCAGCCGCAGGTCCGGCAGCTCACGCGCCGCTTGCGCAACGGCCTCCAGGGCCAGGTCGGGGCGCTTCCAGTGCGTGATCGCGCCGAGCAGCAGTACCCGCGGCTCCTCCACGGGCGCCGCGGCGGGCCGGAAGCGCTCGAGGTCCACTCCCGGGCTCACGACGCGCAGCCGCTCGCCGAGCTCGCCCAGCGGGTCGAGGTCGCGCGCGACGCAGTGGGACGGCACCACGACCAGCTCGGCGCGCCGTGCACGCCGCCGCAACGCACGGGCGATCAATGGGCCCGGCAGCAGATCGTTGTGCTGGAGGATGAGCCGCGTACCGGGCGGGGCGGCTGCGAACGCGCTGAGGGCGGCGCGCATGCCCCAAGCCACGACGGTGTCAGGCAGCGTGGAGCGGAACAGCGAGCGCAGCTCGGCCGTCTGAGCGGCGAGCCGGCCAGCCGCCGCCACCCGCTCGGCGGGACTGCGGCGCAGCTCGAGGCTGCGCTCGCGCAGCTCGAGAACTCCGAGCCCACGCCGGCGGGCGGCCTCCGCGAGCGGACCGGCAGGGCAGGCGATCAGCGGCGGCTCCTCGAGCCCGGCGGCGGCCTCGACGAGCACGCGCTCGGCGCCGCCGAGCAGTCCCGAATAGCTGACAGCGATCGCCGCCACGCCGGGCGAGCTGAGCCCGGCTCAGGTTCGGCGCCGCACGAGGAGGCCGGTGGCCAGCATGCCCGCGCCCAGCGCGAGCAGAGCCAGCGCCGGGAGACCGGTCACAGGCAGGCTCGGATCGCTCGACTCGGTCGGCGCGCTCGCCTCCTCAGCGGAGCTGTCGGTCGGCGCCGGCGCGGCCGACTGCTCGACCGGCTCTGCGGGCGCCTCGGGCTGCGGCGCCGGCTGCTGGTCCTGCTGCTGCGGCTGCTGGTTCTGCTGCTGCTGCTGCTGGTCCTCGCCCGCAAAGGGATCGGAGTACTGCTCGTCGCCTGCGCTCTGGCCGTAAGCGGCACCCGGAACCGCCAGCGCGGCCAGCAGCGCAAGGATGAGTAGGGCCTGTGGTCGGGCGCGCACGGCGGATATTGGTAGCAGAGGTGGGCGCCGCCAGCTCGACGACGCCCCGCGGCGCGCGGCCATAGACTCCCCGCGGGTGCGTGCGGAGGAGGGGACACTAAAGACCGCCCTGGTCCACGATTTCCTCGTCAGCGTGCGCGGCGCGGACCGCGTCTTCCTGGAGATCTGCAACCTCTGGCCGGACGCCGACGTCTTCACGCCCGTGTACAACGAGCAGGGCACCGAGGGTCGCTTCGCGCACCGCCGCATCCACACCTCGTTTCTGCAGCGCGTACGTCCGAGCGCACGCACCTTCCGGGCGCTGCTGCCGCTCTATCCCACCGCCATCGAGTCCTTCGACCTGTCCGGCTACGACCTCGTCGTGTCGAGCTCGAGCGCCTGGGCCCACGCCGTCGTCTGCGACGAGCAGACCGTGCACGTCTCTTACTGCCACAACCCCTTCCGCTACGCGTGGAACGAGCGCCACCGCGCGATCGCCGAGCGCGGCGACCCGGTCTCGCGGGCCTTCCTGCGCGGCCTCTTCCGCCGCTGGCGCGAGTGGGATTGGATCGCGGCGCAGCGCGTCGACCGCTACATCACCAACTCGCGCACGACCCAGGCCCGCATCAGGAGTTACTTCGGCCGCGAGTCGCGGATCGTGTACCCGCCGGTCGAGACCGCGCGCTTCCGCCCGGGTAGGCCGGGCGGCGACTATCTGATCGTCTCCGAGCTCGTGTCGCACAAGGAGATCGACATCGCCGTCAAGGCCTTCAACCGGCTGCGGCTGCCGCTCGTGATCGCCGGCGCCGGCCCGGCGCGGCGCCGCCTTGAACGGCTCGCCGGCCCCACGGTCCGGCTTGTGGGTCGCGTATCGGACGCCGAGGCGGCCGAGCTGATGTCCTCCTGCCGCGCGCTGGTCGTGACGGCGCGGGAGGAGTTCGGCATCGCCGCCGTCGAGGCTCAGGCCGCGGGGCGGCCGGTGATCGCTCGCGGCGCCGGCGGCCTGCTCGAGAACGTCCTGGACGGAGTAACTGGGTGCTGGTGGGACGGCGGCCCCGAGGCACTGGCCACCGCGGTCTCCGAGTTCGACGCGCTCAGCATCGATCCAGAGGCATGTGTCGAGAACGCGCGCCGCTTCGACGCCCGTGTCTTCCGCGAGGGGTTCCGGCGCGAGGTCGACGACGCTCTACGAGAGGGGCCGATTGAGCGGCTCGACGCCTGGCCGCGGATTCTGCGCCGCTCCTCCCACCTCCGGCGCCCGGTCTGGCCCGGCCGCTTCGGCCAGACTTAGCGGATGCTCGCTCGGCTCGCGCTGGCGGCGATCGCCCTGCTCGCGCTCGTCTTTCTGTCGATCGGCCTGCGCAACGTCGTGCTGACGGACCGCGCTCAGCGTCTGGCCGCGCTGCCGGATCCATCGGCTGCTCAGGTGGATGAGGCTGCGCGCCTGTACGAGCGGGCCCGCCTGCTCGACCCGGACACGCGGCCGCTGCTGCTGGAGGGCGCTCTGCTCGCGGGCGCAGGCAGGCGAGACGAGGGTGCCGCGCTGGTCGAGCTGGCGGTAAGACGCGAGCCGGACAACGTGCTCGCCTGGGGCGTGCTGGCCGAGATCACGCGCCAGTCGAACCCGGCGCGCTCGCGAGCGGCCGAGGCCCGGCGGCTGGAGTTGAGCCCTCCCGTTTCTCCGGAGTAGGCGCGGAGCGCTCGCTCCAGGCCACGAGCGCACCTGCCAGTGCCAGCGCGACGAGCGTGACCGCCGGCATCTCCCAGTCCCAGTCGAGCCCAGCGTGCACGGCCCAGCCCGCGAGTGCCGCGATGGGGCCGGCGGCAAGCCCGGGGTCGGCGCGCCAGAGTCGCCGCGCCGCGACCGCCACGCCGCCCAGGAACGCAAGCAGCGTTGCGAGGCCTACGAGGCCAAGCTCGGCCAGCGTGCCGAGGTAGAGCGAGTGAGGCTCACGTGTTGGATCGAGGACGTCCCGTTCCTGGAGCCAGTCGACGACGAAGCCCCCGGAGCCGATTCCCTGAACCGGGTGGTCCGCGAACGTGCCGAGGGCAACGCTCCAGTAGCCGTAGCGGTTCGAATCGACTGACCCCAGCCGCGTGGCGGAGGCCCCAAAGGCGGGGCTGCGGGATTCCGGTTGCGCCTCGAAGGCGGCGGCCACAAGCGCGCCGCCCAGGAGCACCACGCCAAGGACCGCGAGCACCGCGGTGCGGCGCGCCAGCGGCAGCCTGGCATCGCGTTCGTTGCCGCGCGTGGCGCGCATCGTCAGTAAGGCAGCAAGGCCGGCAAGCACGACGAGCGCGAGGAGCATCGCAAGCCCCTGGACGCGCCGAGACCCGAGGTCTCCCTCCAGCGCCCGCACGGCAGGCAGGGCACCGGCGAGCAGAGCCGCAGCGGCGCCCGGCAGCAGTGCCGTAGCGAGTGCGCGGGCCTGTGTGCGTCCTGCGGGCGCGAGGGCCAGCAACACAACCAACGCAAGCGCCAGCGCCGCAAGGGCGCCGCGCGAGAAGCTCAGGTACACACCGGTGACAAGCGGCACCGCGGCCGCGGCCGCGGCCGCCCGGAGCCCAGGTTGCCGGCGTGGGTCGCCCGCCATTCGCACGCATAGGACGAGGCCGAGCGCCGCCAGCACACCGGTGGCGTTCCAGTACGTGAGCGGCTGCTCGAGTCGGCCACCGGCGGTGACGCTCGCGTGCAGATCGATGAGGTCCGGAAGCAGCCGCTCGGAGAGCCCGTAGCCGATGACCAGCAGCGCCCCCGCCGCGAGAGCCGGCTCGAGTCCGCGGACCACCCAGGGCTGGCCGAACAGCGCCACAGCGCCGGTCGCGTACCCGACGTAGAGCAGCAGTCGCTGAATGTCATCCACCGCCGCGCCGGCCACCGGCGCCCAGAGGAGCGAGAGCGCCGTCCAGGCAAAGAGCGCCGCCAGCCCGGCGAGCGCCACTCGCCCTGGTCCGGATGCCGGAAGCGGTCGGGGGGCGGCCAACGCCGCGGTCAGGGCTACCGCCCAAGCCACCAGCCCGGCGATCAGGCGCGGCCGGTCGAAGAACCCGCCCGAGAAGAAGGCAAGCGCGGTGGGCCCCGCAAGGAGGAGCGCGGCACCTGCCGCCGACAGCGTCGATCGCATCGTGCCGTCAGCCGACAGCAGGGATTGCCTCGGTCTCGCGGGGTTGAGTCTTCGGCGGCTGCTCCGGCCATCTGCCGAATGCGGCATGGGTGGCCGCAACCGCATAGCAACCGGCGGCGAGCAGCGTGGCAGCCGTGAAGCCCCAATTGAGCGCCACGAACACCGCCAGCACCGATGCGAGCACCGACGTCACGCCGTTTATCCCCCAGGCCCAGGGCACGCTCGTCGGATAAAGCGCCGATAGCCGTCGCAGCCCAACCGGCATCGCCACGCCGAGCAGTAAGCCGAGCGGCGCGAGGATTACCACGGCGACCGTCACCCGGGCGGCGAACGGGAGCTCGATGAGCGCTCGCAGCAGCGGCTGGAGTCCGACGGCCAGCGCCGCGATGAGCAGTGACGCGGCGCCCAGCAGGAGCACGAGCCCGCGCCGCTCGTTCCTTAGCCGATCAGACAGCCAGGCTCCGGCCCCTGTGGACAGGAGCAGCGCGAAGAGCACCACTGACAGCGCGTAGGTGGGAAAGCCGAGGAACAGCACGAAGCGCTGGATCAGCGCGACCTCGAGCGTCAGAAAGCCGAGGCCGATTGCGGCGAAGAAGGCGAGCGAGCCGGCCGGCGGGCGCTCGGCGCTGCGGGCGAGCAGCAGCGGCAGCACGAACGCGAGTGCTGAGAGCGCAGTGAGGATGCCCAGCGCAACGAGCAGCACCAGGAAAGGGGTGCGCGAGATGAAGGTCGAGCCGGCGGGCGCCTCCTCTCCCAGATCGCTGAGCCGCACAGGGTTGAGGAAGAACGGTCGGTCGTCGGTCGGGGCGCACACGTCGATCGGGTAGCTATCGCAGAAGGCCTCCGGGCTCTGCGCCGCGGCCAGCCCTCGCCACTCGCGCCGGGGCGGGGAGCCGGGGGCGAACACGACTCCGAGCGTCCGCTCGGGGGCGAGCGTCCGTACGCGTGCAAGCTGCGCAGGCGTGAACGGATCGCGGCCGACCAGCACGGTGCCGAAGAACGCGTTCAACGTGTCGCGGCCGAGCATCACGATCACGTGTCGCTCGGGGTCTTCGACTCCGCGCTCCTCGAGCGCGGTGAGCGCCAAGACCGTGGCACGCAGCACCTCGTCGCCGGCGAAGCGGTACAGGCGCGAGACGCTGAGCAGGCCGCCGGGCTGCAGGTGGTCCAGATACTCGTCAAACGCCTCGACCGTGTAGAGGTTGTTCTCGGACAGCGCATAGGCGGAGCCGGACCCCGCCGTCAGCGTGTTCGTGAAGCCGATGTGGATCTGGTCGTAGAGCGTGTCGCGGGCCGCGAGCGTCGAGCGGCCGTCGCCGATCGCCACGCTCACGCCCGGAAGCTCGAAGGGGCGCCCGGACCAGGCGGCGAGGTCCTCGTCCACCATCTCGCGGATGGCCCTGTTCAGCTCGATCACCTCGACCCGCCGCTTGCCGGAGGAGAGCGCGTTGTAGACGTCGCGTCCGCCGCCGCCGCCGATGATCAGCGTCCGTCCCCGTCCGCTCAGCTCATGTCCGATGCTCTGTGGGCCAAGTCCAAGGTCGCGCCAGTCCGGCAACGGCTCCCCGGGCGTGTGGCCGGGCACCGGCGCCACGTCCTGGTCGTAGGCGACGATCGCGTCGCCGCCGCGCGTGCCGGGCGGATAAGCGACGACTCGGCTGATCGGCGTCCAGCGCTCCGCCACCGATCCGCGGGTGAAGTCGAAAGGGCCGGGCAGCTCGTTGAGCGAGGTCATGGAGGAGAGCGCCAGGAGCACAACCGCGCCCGCCGAGACGAATGCGGCGATGCGGCGCTCGACGCGCGCCGTTCCCGCGAACAGCAGCGCCGCCACGCCCGCAGCCACGCCGAGCGCCACCACCAGCGTCGGAGCATCGACAAGCCACAGCAGGGGCACGATCGCGAGCGCCCCGAGCCCGGCGCCGGCAAGGTCAAAGGCGTAGATCCGCGAAACGCCGACCACCCACGTCTTGATCGCAAGCGCGATGACCACCCCCGCCGCCAGGAACGGGAGGGCGGCTAGCAGCGCTGCCAGCGCGAGGGTCACGGAGAAGTCGAGGTCGACCTCGAAGCGGTCGAACGAGTAGTCGAGTCGCACCAGCAGCGTGGGCGTTACGAGCAGCAGTACGGCATACAGCGCCGTCGCGCGCGACAGCGCACGCTCGGGCGTCGGCCGCTCGATCCAGTCCGGGCGGAGGTAGAGCAGGATCGCGCCCGCGCCGGTGCCGAGGAGCGCGAGCGAGATCGCGAGAAATGCGAAGTGGTAGAACAGCGCGGCCGAGAAGATGCGGGTGAGCAGCACCTGGAGGGCAAGCGTCGATCCCGCGACGAGACCGACGGCCAGCGCCGCCCGCAGCGGTGGCCGTTCGCTCACCGGACTCGATAGACCGTCGCGCAGCCGAAGCGCCGCGGCGGGTCGGTGAAGGGCCGCAGGAGCGACCGGATGTCGGCGCGGCCATGGCAATCCGAGTACAGGAAGGCGGCTCCGGAGCGGCGGATCAGCTCGCCGGCGGCCTGTCGGTCAAGGGTCCCAGCGAAGAGCGCTTCGGTCAGGCGGCGCCGCTGCTCGAAGTTCGGCGTCCAGGAGCCCGCGCCGATCCAGGTCTCCCGGCCCGTGTATGCCGGTACGACGATGCCGCTGTAGACCGGGGTGAGCACTCCGCCCGGCTCCGGGCGCTTCTCGAGATCGCGCAACGCGTCGCGCTCCGAGACGGTCAGGAAGAACGGCTGGCGTCCGAGGTTGACCGCGTCCCGCAGTTCGCCGGCCCGGTACGCCATTCCCACCACGCACAGGAGCAGCACGGCCGCCACGGCCCCACCGACGGGGACGCGCCGGTCGCCGAGGCCGGCACGGAGGGCGACCACGGCGAGCACGGCCAGCGGCAGGCTCAGACCCTGAAAGGCGTGGAACGGAAACGTGCCGGCGGGCTGGTAGAAGATGACGAGCCCCGCGAAGGGCCAGAGGCGCAGCGCGACCGAGGCGAAGTCCGGCGCCGGCAGCCGGTAAGCGAAGGCCGCGGGGAGGGCGAGCGGCAGCAGCCCGAGGACGGTCACCCACCAGGGCCAGCGCGGGAAGTCGTTCACCGCGCCGGCGAGCTCCCAGGAGGCGTCGCTGCGAGACAACGCCCAGTAGTAGATGAGTGGCGCGGCAGTGGCTGCCACCGGCAGCACGAGGTCGCGTGCGGCGCGGCTGGCGGAGCGCCCGCGATGCAGGCTGAGCAGCTCGGTCCCGACCAACACGAGGATCAGGGTCGCTCCCTGCCAGGGCTGGAGCCAGGCGGCCACCAGGCCGCAAGCGGCTGCCAGGATGAGCGAACGGGGGGCAGCGCGCGCCCGGCCGCGCTCGTAGGCGAGCAGCCCCAGCGGCATCAGGCCGACCGCGATGGCGGTGAACAGGTAGCCCCAGAGGTAGGTACCTGCCCACAACTCACCTGAGATGAAGTCGAGGTCGAACTTCACTTCCTCGCCGCCGATCCCCGTCCAGCCCACGAGCGCGGCAACGGGAGACGCGAAGAAGAGCGCGAGCACTAGCGCGAGCACGCGGTCGCCGGCACGGGTCAGGAAGCGCCGGCAGAGCGCGAGCGCACCGGCGAACAGCGCGATGACCGCCACCGGCTTCCAAACCATGTAGGCGGCGACGACGCCCAGCCCCGCCTGGTGCAACAGGCCCGAGATCAAGACGCCGGGGTGAAGGAACGAGTTCGGCCCGTCCTCGAGGTCGTAGAGGTTCGCGACCGCACCGTGCTCGCCCGCCTCGCGCAGCCAGGTCAGGTATTGGAGCGGATCGGCGACGAGGAATCCGTCGCCGCCCGTTATCACGCCGCCCTGCGTCCAGACGCGCAGCAGCAGCCCGGCGAGCGGCGCAAATGCAAGGGCCATCAGGCAGGCCAGCACGAGCGCCTCGGAGCGCTCGAGTCGCGCGAAGCCGAGAGCCGCGCGACTCGGTGGATGGGTGGAAAGCGGCGCTTGCGGAGCCTCTGCGGATGCGCTCACGGCCCGCTCTCGGCAGCGCCGCCCACGATCGGGTCCGGCTCAGCGGCCGGGGGCACCGCCTGAGGCCGAGCCGCTTCGCTGCGCACGCGCCGGCGGGCGGCGTAGAGCTCACGGACCACCGGGACGAGGATGCGCGACATCTGGACGCGCGATCCGTCCCGGTCCGTCCAGACGATGCCCGTCTCACACAGCCGGTAGCCGAGGGCGCGGGCCATCGCGAGCACCTCTGCGTCGAACGTCCAACCCTCGATGCGGGTGCGCGAGTAGGCGTCGACCGCCGCCGGGGCGCGCCAAAGCTTGAAGCCGCAGTAGAGGTCGCGGGTCGGCTCACCGAGGACGATCCGGCAGAGCTGCTGGAAGCTCCGGCCGACCACTCTCCTACGGAGCGGTTGACGGCGTCCGAGCTGTGCCCCGTCGGCGAGCCGCGAGCCCACGACGACGTCGTGGTCTTGGACCAGCTCGAGCATCTTGTCGAGCGACGGCAGCGAGCTCGCGCAGTCGGCGTCGCAGTGCAGGCGGAGAGCGCCGCGGGCCTCGAGCATGCCGCGTCGCATCGAATAGCCCTTCCCGCGGTTGCGCTCGTTGCGCACCAGGCGGACGCTTCGGCCGTTGCAGAACGCCTCGACTCGCGCGGCCGTGCGGTCCTCGCTGGCGTTGTCCACCACCAGGATCTCGAAGTCGCCGCCACGCTGCTCCAGCCAGCCGAGCAGGGACTCGAGGCTCGCAGCGATGCCCGCTTCCTCGTTGTAGGCGGGCACGACCACGGACATCCAGGGGGTCGGCATCGCGGTCAGTCTAGGACCGTCCGTCGTCGTGGGGTGCGCCCGCGACCCCCCGCCCGTGGTATGAGTCCCGCCACTGCGATGGCCGAGCAGGCATGCAACATCTGCGCGGGGCAACTCCGGCTCCTGCACCCGGGTGGCGCCGCCCGGCTCACGCCGGAGTTGGTGGCGCCGACGAACCACCACCCCGGCCAGCACGGGGATCTCTACGCGTGTCGCGACTGCGGGACGGTGCACCAGCCGGGGCTCCCGCGCGGTGAGGAGCTGGCCGAGCTCTATCGCGGCATGTCCGACGACGCATACCTGCGTGAGGAGGCGGGGCGGCGCGAGACGGCGGGCCGTCTTCTCGACCTGATCCAGGGCCAGGCGCCGGCGGGAAGCCTCCTGGACGTCGGCTGCGGCCACGGCCTGCTGCTCGACGAGGCCCGCCGCCGAGGCTTCACCGTGACTGGCCTCGAGCTGTCGCAGACGGCGGCCGCGTACGCGCGCGACGTGCTCGAGCTCGACGTGCGCGAGCAGCGTGTGGAGGAGCTCCCCCGGCCGGAGGGCGGGTACCAGGTTGTGCTGCTGGTCGACGTGATCGAGCATCTCGACGACCCCCTTGCGGCGCTCGACGCCTGTACCCGCCTCCTTGCACCGGGGGGGACGCTCTGCGTTGTCACACCCGATGCCGGCTCGCGCACCGCCCGGGTTGCCGGGCCGCGCTGGTGGGCGTACATCCCCGCGCATACGTTCCTGTTCACGCGCGCAACGTTGCGGGAGCTGCTCGAGGCGCGCGGCCTTGTCCTCGCCGAGGACCAGCCGCTGAGACGCTCGTTCGAGCTGCGCTACTGGATGAAGGGGCTGGCCGAGCGCGGTGGGCGCGCGACGGCGCTCGCCGGTGGCCTCGCGCGCACCCCGCTTGGGCGCCGACGAGTGACGATGTCGCTCGGCGACGAGCGGGTGATGCTCGCCAACAAGGTGACGGTCGCGAGGGCCCAGCGGCCGCTGATGCGCGACCGAGGCGGGGACTTCAAGGTGCACGTGGTGCTGCCGGCCTATCGAGCTGCCGACACGATCCCGGAAGTTGCGCGCAGCATGCCGGTCGAGTCCGCCGACCGTGCCCTGCTGGTGGACGACGCCAGCCCGGACGACACCTCGGACGTCGCGCTGCGAGAAGGCCTTGATGTGCTGCGGCGGCCCACCAACCGCGGCTACGGCGCCAATCAGAAGACCTGCTACGTCCAGGCCATTCTCGATGGCGCCGACGCGGTCGTGATGGTCCACGCCGACAACCAGTACGACCCCGCGCTCGTCGCCCAGATGGTCAAGCCGATCGCGTACGACATCGCCGATGTGGTCATCGGTTCACGACTGCTCGAGGATGAAGCCATCGCCGGGGGGATGCCGCGCTGGAAGTGGGTGGGCAACCGCTTCCTCACCACCATCGAGAATCTCGCCTTCCGGCGCGGGTACTCCGAGTACCACACGGGCTACCGCGCCTTCTCGACCGAGTTCCTGCGCTCGATCGCCTTTCTGCGCAACGACGATGGGTTCGTCTTCGACCAGGAGATCTTCGCGCAGATGGTGGCTCGGCGGGCACGTGTGCTCGAGCTGCCGATCCCGACGCGCTACTTCCGCGAAGCCTCGACGGTCTCCTTCGGCGCCAGCGTCGAGTACGGGTTACGGACGCTCGGCGTGCTGGCGCGCTACCGCTTCGACGAGCGGCGCGGGGACTGGCCACTGTTGCGGCCACCGGCGGCGCGCCTTCAGGAGCGGGCGGGCGAGCGGCGGCCGGACCCGGCTGCCCAGGGGTGAGCTCCCCCGAGCCCGCGGCGGGTGCGTCGGTCGTCCGCCGGGTTGCCTGGAACACGGCAGCGCAGGCGCTGGGCAAGCTCGTCGTTCTCGCGATCGGCGCGGCGTCGATCTTCGTAACCACGCGCTACCTCGGCGCTTCGGGCTACGGACAGTTCGCCCTGGCCCTGGCTTTCGTGCAGATGGTCGGCCTGCTGGCGGACCTCGGACTGCTCACGGTGGTGGTCCGCGAGATCAGCCGCAACCCGGGAGCGACCGAGCGACTGATCGGAAACACGCTGACGCTGCGCCTCGCGCTGTCCGTCGTCGTGATCGGCCTGGCCGGGCTGCTCAGCCTGGCGATGCCGTATACGCAGCAGGTGCGCGTCGCGATCCTGATCGCGGGCGTGCCGCTCCTCCTCGGCCTCGCGAACACGGCGATCGTGGCGGTCTTCCAGGCGCGCCTGCGAATGGATCGTGCCGCGATCTCCGACGTCGCGGGGCGCGCCGCCGGCTTCGTTGCCCTGCTGGTGGTGGCGGCGCTTGATCTCGGGTTCTACGCGGTCGTCGCGACAGCCGGGGTCGGGGCGCTCGTGACGCTGCTCGTGACGTGGCGGCTGTCGCGCCCACTGGTGCGGATCCGGCCCGCCGCCAGCCGGGCCGTGTGGCGCGCGCTGCTCATTGCTGCGCTGCCGGTGGGAGCGGCGCTCGCTGTCACCGAGGTCTACTACCGGGCCGACACGCTGATCGTGTCGCTCTACAGGCCCTACGACGAGGTGGGGTTCTACGCACTCGGCTACCGGGTCGTCGAGCTGCTCGGGATGCTGCCGGCGATCGTCATGACGTCGGTCTTCCCATTGCTGTCGCGTTACCTGCATGAAAGTCGCGAGCTCGCGCGCCGCACGATCGATGCCGCGGCCGATCTGTTCATCGCGTTCGGGGTTCCACTCGCGGCCGGCGGACTCGTCGTTGCGCCCCAGCTCGTGCGCCTGATCGGCGGCGACGGCTTCGAGGGCGCGGCGGACACGCTGCGCATCCTCCTGTTCGCGGGAGCCCTCGGGTTCGTCAGCGGGCTGTTCGGCATGGCGCTGATCGCCGGTCACCACCAGCGCAGCGCGCTCTGGCTGAGCATCGCGGCCCTCGGCTTGAACGTGCCGCTCAACTTCGCGCTGGTTCCGGAGCTGGGGATCGACGCGGCGGCCGCGACGGCGGTGGCGTCCGAGCTGTTGCTGGTGCTGGGGGGTTACCTGCTCGTGCGCCGCGACCTCGGCGTTGCGCCACGACTCCGGATGTTGTGGCGGGCGCTGGTCGCGGCCGCCGCGATGGCTGCGGTACTGGCGCTCGTCGACAGCTGGTCGCTCGCCCTACTGGTGCCGCTGGGCGTCGCGATCTACGTTGCCGGCCTGTGGGTGCTCGGTGGGATCGACCCGCGCAGGCTGGAGGCTCTGCGCGCGTGAGAGTCTCGGTGCTCGTCTTGTCTCCTGAGCCCGCCGGCGAGCGGATGGCCGGCCCGGCGATCCGGGCCACAGAGCTCGCGCGCGCGCTGGCCGCCGAGCACGACGTGACGCTGGCCGCCCCGGCGCCGAGTCGGGCGCCCGAGGAGGTGCGCCTCCTCGAGGCGGGTTACGAGCAACTCGATGTCCTGCTCACGGCCGCTTCCCGCCATGACGTTGTGGTGGCCCAGGAGCTACCGCCCACGCTCCTTGGCCGCCTGGCCCGGGCTCCTATCAGGATCGTGCTTGACCTCTATAACCCGGTCGTGGTGGAGGTGCTCGAGGCGGTTGCGGCCCGGCCGGCACGGGCGCAGCGCAGAATCCAGTCGCTCATCGCCGCGCGTTCCCTCGCCCAGCTCGCGGCGGCGGACTTCGTGGTCTGCGCCAGCGAGCGCCAGCGCGATCTGTGGGTCGGCGGAATCGCGCTCGGCGGCCTGATCGAGCTTGAGGCCTACCGGCGCGACCCCACCCTGCGCTCGCTCATCGACGTCGTTCCCTTCGGCATTCCGGCCGAGCCGGCGCGGCCCGCCGAAGATTCACCTCTGCGAGCCGCGTTTCCCGCGATCGGGCAGGAGGACCGGGTGCTCCTCTGGGGTGGAGGCCTGTGGGGCTGGCTCGATCCGGAGACGGCGATCCGAGCGACCGCCAGGCTCGAGCGCACGCACTTGGTCGTGATGGGAGCCTCGCGCCCAGGCCCGGCACGGAGCGGACAGGAGCCATTTGCCGAGCGCGCGCTGGAGGTCGCGCGGCGCGAAGGGCTCGAGGGGGAGTGCGTTCACTTCAACCAGGGCTGGGTTCCCTACGCCGAGCGCGGCGCTTGGCTGCTCGACGCCGACCTCGGCGTGACCGCACACCACGATCACCTCGAGGCGCGCTACTCGTTCCGCACCCGGGTGCTGGACTACCTGTGGGCCGGGCTGCCGGTGGTCGCCACGCGCGGGGACACCATGGCCGAGCTCGTGGAGCGTGAAGGGCTCGGCCGGACGGCCGCACCCGGGGATGTCGAGGGCTTCGCCGGTGCCTGTCGTGAGCTGCTCGACGACCCGGCCGCGCATGCAGCCGCCCGCGCGCGGATAGCGGAGCTGGCGCCCGACCTGCGCTGGGAGCGGACCGCCCAACCGCTGATCGAATGGTGCTCGCGCGTGCACGAGACCACGCCGCGCAAGCCGGACCGGCGCCTGCTGCGCCGCGCCCTGCGCGATCAGTACCTGCGCACCCTGCCGGCTACCGTCGAGGAGCGTGGCGTCCGCGCCGCTGCCGCCCAGGTCGGACGCCGCGTGCGCCGCGCCCTGGGGCGCGGCTGAGCGGATACCGTGCCCGCCGTGACGACCGCCGCCTCCACCGAGGGCCGGCGCCCGCGCCGCCTCGACGCGCTCACGACGCGGGCCGGCCTCGACCGGGTCGAGCTGCTCGCGCTCGTGGCGCTCGCCGGGCTGTCACTCGCGGTCCTAGCGGCGCTGGCGACCAAGGGGCGGGCGATCACGGGCGCCGACGGAGTGCTCGCCTCGGACCAGCTGCAGTACTTCACCTGGATCCGCGAGGCAGCCGAGCACGGGCTGATCGGGAACCGCTACGACTTCCAGCCCGACGACAGGGTGTTCCTGCACCCGGGATTCCTGCTCTCCGGTCTCGTGCATGCAGTCACCGGGCTCTCCGTGCCGTTCTCCTATCTGCTCTGGAAGCCGGTGACGGTGGGCGTCGTGTTTGTGGGCGCGCTGTTCTACGTGCGGCGCCTGCTGCCGGCCGGCGGAGCTCGCCACGCCGCGCTCCTGCTGGTGCTGTTCGCCGTCATGCCCGCCTCCGCGCTCGTCGCCTGGACTGGCTGGGGCGGCAACCCGCGCGAGTACACCTTCGACTTCATCTCCGGGGAGATGTGGACCGGGCAGTACCTGTGGGGCTACCTGATGACCGGGCTGGCGGTATTCCTGATGCCGCTGGTTCTGCTCGGAGTGGAACGCTGGCGAACGACTCGCCACACGGCGACGCTCGTGTTGTCGGCGTCTGGCGCGCTCGTCGTATGCTGGCTCCAGCCCTGGCAAGGGGCGACCCTGGCATTGATCGTCGTCGCCGCCGAAGGGCTCCGCTGGTGGCGCGCGCATGAGCGGCCCGCGCTCGGAGTGCTCGCCGTGCCGGCGGCCGTTGCCTTGCCCGCGGCTTACTACCTCGCGCTGTCGGTCTTCGACCCGGCCTGGGAACTCGCCTCCGAGTCGAATGCCGCCGGCAGTCAGGCGACCTGGACGTGGCCCTGGTGGGCGATCGCGCTGAGCGTCGCCCCGCTGGCGTTGCCGGCCGCGCTCGCCTACCGGACTCCGGCGCGCGACTGGCAATCCGTGGCCGTGCGCGTCTGGCCGTTCGCCGCTCTGCTCGTCTATCTCCAGCCCACCGGCACGTTTCCCTACCACTCGTTTCAGGGACTCGCGATCCCGCTTTCGATACTGGCGGTCCAGGGAGTGCTGAGCGTCTGGCCGCGCCCACGGCCCGTGCTCGTGGTCGCCGCTCTCGCGCTGATGATCGTCCCCGGCACCGTGCACAAGGCCGAGGTGGCCGCAAGCAGCATTCGGGCAGCCGGAGATCCCTACTTCGTGTTCCCCGACGAGCAGCGCGCCCTCGACGCGCTTGAGGCCGACCCGCGCCCGGGCGGCGTGCTCGCTCCGGCCTACGGCGGCCACATGCTGCCTTACAAGACTGGACGCGAGGTCTACGTGGGCGCCCTCTCGTGGACACCGGACTGGGAGACGCGCGTGGACGAGACGCGCGCGCTCTTCGAGACTGGCCTCCCCTCGCAGCAGGCCCGGGCCCTTGTACGGCGCAGTGGCGCACGCTTCCTCTTCGTCGACTGCCGGCCCGGATTGCGGGATCTCAGCGCCGACCTGCGCCCGCTGCTCGAGGAGGTGCGCCGCTTCGGCTGCGCCACCGTGTACGTGCTCCGCCCGCACGCGGGCACCGCGGCGCTGCCGAGGTGAGGCTCGCCCTCCTCTTCGCAGGAGCCGCGCTCCTGTCGGGCGTCACCCTGCTCGACGGAATCCAGCCCAACGACGAAGGGCTGATGCTGGCCGCGGCTTCCCGCATCGCCGAAGGCCAGGTGCCCTACTCGGACTTCTGGTGGTTCTACCCACCCGGCCAGCCCTACCTGCTCGCCGGCCTGTGGGAGCTGTTCGGCCCGTCGCTGCTCGTGTGGCGGATCGTGCGGGTGCTGTGCGACGCGTCGGTGGCGGTGCTCGCCTATGCCCTGGCGGTGCGCGGCGGGGCGTCGCCCCAGCTTGCGCTCGCAAGCTGGCTGGCCGCGGCGCTCGCCATGGCCTACCCGAGTGGGCCACATCCGTTTCCGCTCACGCTCGCACTCGCGCTAGGGGCGCTGCTCCTGTTCGAGCGAAGGCCACTCGCGGCCGGAGCGCTCGCCGGCGTGGCCGCGGCGTGGCGGATCGAGTTCGCCGCCTACCTCGCGCTCGGCATCGTGGTCGCCTACGGCGTCCGGGGTCAGGGTTTCATGCGGGAGGCGAGCCGGTTCCTGGGGGCGGGCGCCGTCGTGGCGCTCGTCCTCTACACGCCCGTCGTGGCCGCCGCCGGTCTCGGCGATTCGTGGGATCTGCTCGTGCGCTACCCGATCGAGGACTTCGGCGAGTACCAATCCCTGCCGTTCCCGTTCGACTACGACGGGCCACTGAACACGGATTCGATCGGCGGCTTCCTCTCGGACTCCGCCGAGAACCTGCTCGTGTTCTACCTGCCCTTGGCGCTGATGCTTGGCCTGGCCGGGGCGCTCGTCGCCCTCGGGCTGCGCTTCCGGCGGGAGCACTGGGGGCGCGTGGCCAGCGCCGTGTTTGCGATCGGGATGGCTCACTACCTGGTCACTCGCCCCGACGTGTTCCACACGGCGCCGCTGGCGGTGATGCTGGCGGTGCTGGCCGCCTGGGCGATCGCGGACTGGCGCGCGCAGGAGCCGCGACCAGATCGGGAGCGCTCGCCGCTTCGTGTTGCCGTGCTTGCCGGTGCCGTCCTGTCCGCAGGCGCGCTCGCCTACGCCATCGTCGAGGGGCTGGACCGGCGCTGGCTCGAGCTGCGCACGGACTACGCCGAGCTGCAGCTGCCGGTTGCCGACGGCGTGCGCGTCCGGGCGGGTGAGCGGGCGGAGCTCGAGCGCGCCGTCCGGCACGTACGCGAACGCGTGCCCGATGGCCGGCCTATCTACGTAGCCACTCGCCGGTCGGATCTGGTCAGCTCCGGGTACCCGCTCTTCTACGTGCTGGCGGATCGCTTCAACCCGACCCGCTACGACATCCAGGCGCCAGGAGTCGTGACCACCGCGCCCGTCCAGCGCGAGATCGTGGGCGACCTCGAGCGCACGCGCACCCCGCTCGTGGTCCGCTGGATCGCGCCGCTCTCCGCCGTGCGCGAGCCCAATCGCGGCGGCGAGCCCACAGGGGTCACGATCCTCGACGATTACCTCCGCCGCGCCTATCGGCCCGAGGCGCGCTATGGCGACTTCGTGATCTTGGAGCGCCGCTAGGGAGGCGCTGTCCTGACTTATGGGCCTGTGACGCCCATAAGTCAGGACGGCGGCGAGGAGGCTTGCCTCTTGCCACACTAGACCGTCGCGGGCGTCACCGACGACAGGTGAGCCCAGAGCAGCAGGAGCAGGGCGGTCAGGCCGGCCGAGCTCAGGAACAGGGCCCGCCCGCCCAGGGCCCTTCCCACGGCCAGCGCCGCGAACACGGCGAACCCCGGCAGCGCGCCGTAGAGGTAGCGCGCGTAGAACGCGTCCCAATTCTCAGCCAGGAGCGAGACCGACATCAGGAGGACGCCCGTGACGAGCGGCACGAGCAACACGGCGAGCGCTCGGCGGCGTTCGCTGGCCGGGATCCACACGGCGGCCAGGAGCGGCGCCGCCAACACCAGTGCCATGAAGACGTCGCGGAGGCGACGCTTGGTGCTCGACAGGAACTCGACCCACCACTCGTCCGGCAACACACCGTTCAGCAGCGCAACGTGCTTGCCCGCCAGGTCGCCCACGCCGTAGTCGACGCGACCCGGGTTCAGCGTCGGTTCCATCAAATCCTGAACCTGGTCGCTGCCGGTGAGGGCGCCGTAGTGCTGAAGGTTGAACGCTAGCCAGGGTGCGACAGCCGCCAGCGGCAGCGCGGCTGCAGCCACGGCGGCGCGCCAGCGTCCCTCGCGCAGGAAGGCGACGCACACGATCGCCAGGGCGGGCGCGAAGGCGGCCAGGGTCAGCTTCGTCAGCAGCGCCGCGCCGCCGAGCGCGCCGGCAGCGACGAGCCAGCCGGCGGAGCGCTCCGAGAGCGCGCGCCAGAGCGAGAGCGACAACGCGGCCCCGATCGCGAGCTCGAGGGCAGCGTTCGAGAAGGTCGCCGCTCGCACCACCAAGCCGGGCCACAGGAAGAAGGTCAGAGCCAGGCTGAACCCCGCGAGCGGCATGTCCGGCAGCGCTCGCCGGACGAGCAGCCAGGTCAGCGCGACGGCCACGCCGAGCAGCACGAGCCCGAGCGCGCGCAGCGCGCGCAGCTTGCGCTCGTGGTCGCCCGCGACCGCATACACGGGCGTTGCCAGCAGGTGGGCGAGCGGTGGCTGGAAGCCCTCGTAGGAGCGGCCGAAGAGGCCGCGCTCGTCTGCCCCAACGCGCGGCGCCTCCGGGTAGCGGCCCTCGTCTATCGCGAGCACCTCCGCATGCACCCGGTCCTCGTCGAGGACCGGCAGGCGTCCGTCCTCCGCGATCCACTGAACGTAGTCGTAGTGCGCGGCCTCGTCGACGAGCGCCCAGACCGGGAAGCGGGCCACGGTCAGGACGCCCAGTACCAGGAGCGCGGTCAGCTGGACCGCGACCAGCGCGCGAAGGGCCACGCTCAGCGCAGCAGGAACTCGCGAATGGACTGAGCGATCCAGTCCACCATGTCGCCGGTCAGCCCTGGATGGCAGCCGACCCACAGTGAGGCCTCGGTCACGCGATCTGTGCCGGGTAGCGGACCGGCCACCCGGTGCCGAAGCCCCTGAAAGCCGGGCTGGCGGGTGAGGTTGCCCGCGAGCACGAGGCGTGAGTCGATCCGGCGCTCCAGCAGGAAGAGCTGGAGGTCGCGGCGCTCCTTCGGCCCGCCCTCGCGGAGTGTGAACGGGTAACCGAACCAGGACGGGTCGGCACCCTCGAGCGTGCTCGGACGCACGATCCGTTCGTCCATGTCGGAGAGCGCGGCATCGAGCTGGGCGAAATTGCGACGACGAGCGGCATGGAACCCCTCGAGGCGTTCGAGCTGCGCGAGCCCGAGCGCGGCCTGCATGTCCGTGATCTTGAAGTTGAAGCCGACGTGCGAGAAGACGTACTTGTGGTCGTAACCCTCGGGGAGAGCGCCGTGGCTCCCCTCGAAGCGACGCCCACATGCGTCATTCACACCGGTCGGGCACCAGCAGTCGCGACCCCACTCGCGCAGCGAGCCCAGCGCGCGCACCCAGGTCGGGTCCCCGGTCACGACCGCTCCGCCCTCGCCCGTCGTCATGTGGTGAGCGGGATAGAACGAGTAGGTGGCCGCTTGCCCGAAGGTCCCGACGAGCTGACCGCCGAGGGTCGAGCCGAGCGCGTCGCAGCAGTCTTCGATCAGCACCACGTCGCGCTCCGCACAGAGCGCCGCAAGCCCGGCGGCGTCGTAGGGGTTGCCGAGGCAATGAGCAGCCACGACGGCGCGGGTGCGCTCCGAGAGAGCGTCGGCGAACGCCTCGAGCGGGGGGTTGAGCGTGTCCGCGTCGACGTCCACGTAGACGGGCACGAGACCTTGCTGGTAGATCGGGCTGACCGTCGTCGAGAAGCCAAGCGCGGGGGTCACGACCTCATCCCCGGGCCTGAGCGGCCGCTCGTGCAGGTGACTGCAGGCGGCTGCGACTGCGAGCAGGTTTGCCTGCGAGCCCGAGCCGACGAGCAGCGCGTGGTCGCGGCCCGCCGCGCGCGCGAACGCAGGCGCAAAGCGTTGTGCGAAGCGCCCCTCGGTCAGCCAGCCGTCGAGTGACGCGTCCACCAGAGCTTCGAGCTCCGGCGGCCCGATCACCTTCGCGGCCACAGGCACGTTCGTCTCCCCCGGCACGAACGGCATCTCCGCAAGCGCCTCCTCCGCGTAGCCGCGCACCGCTACGAGCGCCTCGGCCCGAAGAGCCTCGAGCTGAGCGCCCTCTCCAATACTGGTTGGCCCGATCATGGGGAGGGCACTCTAACCGCGCCGGTGGCGCTATTCGACCAGCGAGGCGGCCATCGGTGCCGGTTCGGCGACCCGGTCGGGGGCGCGTGGCGCCGGGCGCCACCGCAGCGCCAGGGACAGCACCGCGCCGGCGCACAGCGCCTGCACCACCATCAGCGCTATGGCGACCTGCGTCAGGTCGTCCCCGATCGCCACCAGAGCCCCGACCTCCACCACCATCGCTGCGCCCAGGATCCACGTGAAGCGGTAGCGGTGCAGGGCCAGCAGGTACTGGACCGACAGATAGGTGCAGGCCAGGAGGACCATCGCGAGTCCGAGCCACGGAAGGGCGTCGGACGCGAGCGTCAGATCCTCGCCGAACACGGCCTCTAGCAGCGGCTTTCCAACCACGGCGTAGATCAGGACCATGGGGATGCCGGCAAGGGCGATCAGCGAGAGGCAGCGCAGCAGGATCGCGCGCGTGTCGCCGCCAACCGCGGCGCGGCGCGCGGCTTCCGGGACCAGGTACAGGCCGAGGCCAACCGCGATCCAGATGATCGCCTTCGCCGCCACCGCCGCGACCGCATAGGAGCCGGCGGCGTCGCCGGACGCCTCGTGCTTGACCACGATCACGTGCAGCTCCTGGATGGCCAGCAGCAGAGTTAGGGCCAGCACCGGGACCCGAGCGCCCATGAGCAGCTCGCCCAGCCGCGCGTCGCCGGCCGACCGTTCGTCTGGCGGCGGGAGCTCAGCGCCAAGCGGCGCCAGCAGCAAGAGGGCGACGGCCACGAATGCGAGGCCGGTGCCGACGAAGGCGCCGCTCACGTCGAGCCCCACGCCGACCAGCAGCAGCGCGAACACGATCCGCAAGCCGGCGTCGCCGACGATGCTGAGGGCCACGATGCGGTAGCGCTCGAAGCCCTGGAGCGCCCCACGCTCGACACAGAGAATCACCCACAGCATCGCGGTCACGGGCACCGCGGCAGCCCCCCAGAGCTCGTCGACGTTGATGATCGCCCCGATCACCGATCGGAGCGGGATCGCGACGAGCGCCACCGCCACCGTGGCGATCGCGAGTAGGGCAAGCCAGCGACGCACCCCCACCCCTGCGTCCGCGGCGCCGCTCGCACGCTCGCGGCTGAGCCTCCGTGCGACCGCGATCTGCAGCGCCGAGCCTGGAACCATGAGGATGATGAAGGCCGAGACGAGTACCGCGAGCGAGCCATATCCCGTGGCCCCGAGAACCCGCGCGAAGACGATCGTGAAGACGAGCGCCAACAGGTTCTGGGCGATCACCGCCACGCCCATGCCGGCCGCGCGACCGGTATCCGAGCGTTTGAGAGCGGTGATGAGCGTCCGCGCGTCGGCGGGCCCGCCGCTTGGGAAGATCCCCCTCACGCGCACGGCGCCAGCGTACCGTCCGTCCGGCAAAGTGACCCGCAATCATGTCTGAGCCCGTGCCCTCCCTCTCCCGCGGACCCGATGGCCGCCGCCGCTGCTGGTGGGGCGCTTCCAGCCCCGACTACGTCCGCTACCACGACGAGGAGTGGGGTAGGCCGATCACCGATGACCGCGGCCTCTACGAGCGCATGGTGCTCGAGGGCTTCCAGTCCGGCCTGTCGTGGCTCACGATCCTGCGCAAGCGCGACAACTTCCGCGCCGCGTTCGCGGACTTCGACATCGAAACGGTCGCGCGCTATGGCAAGCGCGATGTCAACCGGCTCCTGGGGGACGCAGGCATCGTGCGCCATCGTGGCAAGATCGAAGCCGCCGTGAACAACGCGAAGGCCGCGGCCGCGATGCATGAGCAGGGCGAGTCGCTCGCCGAGCTCGTCTGGTCGCACGCGCCGAAAGGCCGCCGCCGCGCGCCGCGCGCCCTCGACGAGCTGCCGGCGGTGACGCCCGAGTCGACGGCGCTGGCGAAGGAGCTGAAGAAGCGCGGCTTCCGCTTCGTCGGCCCGACCACCGCCTACGCGACCATGCAGGCCTGCGGGGTCGTGAACGATCACGTGGCCGGCTGCTTCGTGCGCGCCGAGGTCGAGCGCGAGCTCGCGGAGCGCCGGTATCCTCGGACGGCGGATGGATGAGCGCGCTCTCACCGAGCGCCTGATCACCTACGACACCTCGACGCTCGAGGGCATGCAGGCAGCCGCCGGCTTCGTCAAGGGCTGGCTGGAGGCGCGGGATGTCGAGGTGACGGGCACCATGCACAACGGACGCCCCGTGCTGGCGGCCACCGTCGGCCCGCAGACCGGCCCGACGATCGTCCTCCACGGCCACCTCGACGTGGTGCCGGCCCGGCCCGAGCAGTTCAGTCCGCGAGTCGAGGGCGACCGCCTCTACGGCCGCGGCGCCTATGACATGAAGGGCGGCCTCGCGGCGATGATGTGCGCCCTCCACGATCTGAGAGCGCAGACCGCCGTGAAGGTGCACTTCGTCTGCGTCGCCGACGAGGAGTCCGAGGAGATCGAGCAGCGCGGCTCCGACCACCTCGTCGAACAGGGCTACACGGGCGACTTCGCGATCACCGGCGAGCCGACCAACATGCACATCGGGATCCAGGCGAAGGGCGTGCTCGCGATGCGCATCGAGGTCGGCGGCAAGGCCGCGCACGGCTCGACGCCCTGGCTCGGCGACAACGCGGTCCTGAAGGCGCTCGACGTATTTCGCGCGATCGAGAGTCTGCCGTTCGCTCGCGAGTCATCCGATCTGTTCGACCGGCCCTCGATCAACCTCGGCCGCATCATCGGAGGCGACGCGCTCAACAAAGTCCCGGACAGATGCGTCATCGACGTCGACGTGCGCTACCTGCCGGGCCAGCGCTACGAGGACATCCTCGCCGACGTCGAGGCAATCCCGGACGCGAGCCTTCTCCAGGTCTTCCACCGCCACCCGGCGATGGTCGAGCGCGAGAACCGCTTCGTACGGGCGCTCGGCGAGGCGATCTCGCACGTGGCGCCGCCGCAGAGCGAGCGGCTCGGCGTGGGGCGCGACGGCGCCTCGGACGCGATCTCCTTCCTCGAGGCGGGCGTGCCGGCGGTGGAGTGCGGGCCGGCAGGAGACGGCCATCACGGCCCCGAAGAATGGGTATCGATCCGGTCTCTGGGCGAATATCGAAGGGCGCTGGTCGAGTTCGTCACACTCCTACCCGCCCGACTCGATGCCGACCAGGACGATCGCCGGCTTCACATCGCCTGACCGATGCAGTTCGACGACATCCCCCGCACCGGCCTCTGGAAGCGCCTGCTGCTGGGCGCCTTCCTCGTGATCTTCGCCGCGGCGGGCGCCACCACGGTGGCGGCCTTCAACGAGGTGGACAAGGTCGTCGACGCGCTCAAGCTCGGCCCCGAGCTGGCGGTGAGCGAGAAGTCGCTCGCAGAGACCGATCCGGGCGAGCCACAGACAATCATGATCCTCGGCTCCGACAAGCGCCCGAAGAACAACGTCGAGGGCGCCGCGGGCAAGGGCCTCTCGGACACGATCATGCTCGTCCGGCTCAATCCCGACAAGGAGGCGACGGCGATCATGTCGCTGCCGCGCGACCTCAAGGTCGACATTCCCGGACACGGCGTCGACAAGATCAACGCTGCCTACTCGCTCGGCGGGCCTCAGCTGACGCTCGACACGGTCAAGCAGCTCACCGGCCTTCCCATCAATCACGTCGTCAATGTGACGTTCAAGGGCTTCTGGCGCGCGGTCAACGCGATCGGCTGCGTCTATGCCGACGTTGATCGCGACTACTACAACGACTCGCCCGAGTTCACCTACATCAACATCGATCCCGGCTACCAGCGGCTCTGCTCCCGTAAGGCCCTGCAGTACGTGCGCTTCCGCCACTACGACTCTGACCTCGTCCGCTCCGCCCGCCAGCAGGACTTCCTGCGCCAGGCCAAGCAGCAGATCACCTACACGAAGCTGATCGACGAGCGCGACCGGCTGATGAAGATCTTCGGCCGCAACACCTCCACGGACGCCGAGCTCCGCTCACGCTCGGAGGTCCTGCGCCTGCTCAAGCTCGCCCTTTTCTCCGCGGACCAGCCGATCCAGGAGATCCACTTCGAGGGCGAGATCGGGCCGAGCTACGTGGAGGCGAGCAACGAACAGGTTCAGAAGCTCGTGCAGCAGTTCCTGAACGTCGAGGACACGCCGGGGCCGCGCGGCGAGGCCGAGGAGCGCGACCCGGGCAAGCGCAAGCGCCGCAAGCGCGGCCCGCCCGACGCCGCCTCGATCGGGCTCTGGGACGCCACCGCGCTCGGCGAGGACCAGGGCCTGCAGGCCGTGCAGGCGGGCGCCGGCGGCTCGCTGCCCGTCTTCTATCCGACGCTTCTCCTCAACTCCTCGGAGTTCGCCGACGCGCCGCGCGTGTACAAGCTGCCCGGCACCGACGGCAAGCGCTACGGCGCCTACCGGATGGTGATGCGCAAGTACAACGCGAACGGCGAGTACTACGGCCTCCAGGGCACCACCTGGAAGGACCCGCCGATCCTCGACGACCCGACGGAGACGCGCAAGCTCGGGGGACGCGAGTACGAGCTGCACTACGCGGGTGACCGGCTGCGGCTCGTCGCCTGGCGGACTCCGAAGGCGGCGTACTGGATCTCGAACACGCTGCTGCAGACGCTCACCGAGAAGCAGATGCTGGGCATCGCGCGCTCCGTGCGCCGTTGCTGCTGAGCCGGGGCGGGTAGCCTGGCCGCGCGGATGAACGATCAACCTGAACCGATCGGCGTAATCGGCGTCGGCTGGGTCGGCTTGGTGACCGCGGCCTGCTTCGCGGAGCTCGGACACGAGGTCTGGGCGCGCGACATCGTGCCCGAGAAGATCGAGTCGCTGGTGGGGGGCGAGGTGCCGATCCACGAGCCGGGGCTCGCCGACCTGGTCGCGAAGAACTCGGAGCGCCTCCACTTCACGACCGACATGCATCCGGTACTCGAGCACACGCGACTGCTGTTCGTGTGCGTCGACACCCCGCCGACCTACTCCGGCGACGCCGACCTGTCGCGCGTCGAGGCGGTGCTCGAGGAGCTGGGCGACTCCAGCGAGCACGCGCTCGTGATGAAGAGCACCGTGCCGGTCGGCACCGGCCGCTCGATCCAGCGCCGCCGCCCGGGCACGGGCTACGTCTCGAACCCGGAGTTCCTGAAGGAAGGCACGGCGGTCCACGACTTCATGAAGCCGGACCGGGTCGTGATCGGCGCGGACGAGGGCTCGGAGGAGTTCGCCGACCGGGTCGAGGCGCTGTACGCGCCGCTCGGCGCGAACATCCTGCGCGCCGACGTCGCGAGCGCCGAGATGATCAAGCTCGCCTCGAACGCGTTCCTCGCCACGAAGATCTCGTTCATCAACGAGATCGCGAATGTGTCGGAGGAGCTCGGCGCGGACGTGATGACGGTCGCGGAGGGGATGGGGCTCGACGAGCGCATCGGCCCGAAGTTCCTGCGCGCGGGGATAGGTTGGGGTGGGAGTTGCCTCCCGGGCGACGAGACGGTGCTCGTCCGCCAGTATGGGCGGCCGACGCTCCTGTCCCTTGAACGTCTATGGGATCGTCTCGATGACGAGGGGAACGCGGAGGGTGGCGTCATCGAGCCGGAGGGGCTCGAGGTGCTCGCCTGGGATTCGGACCGGCGCCGCGCCCGCTTCCTTCCGGTGATGGCCGCCACGCGGCGCGAGTTCGACGGTGAGCTGGTCGAGCTCCGCACGAAGATGGGAAGGCGCGTCCGCTGCACCCCCGACCATCCCTGGGTCGTGGCCGATGGACGGCTCGGCGAGCTCGAGGTGTGCCGCGCTGACGAGCTCTCCGAGGCGCACTGGCTGCCGCTCGCCCAGGGTGTCGAGGGCCCGCGCGACGCCGCGGCGCTCGCCTCGCTTGCGAGCGCCGTCGAGTCCAGTGGCGCAGCCGCGGAACGGATAGCGGTTCGGCCGCCGAGCACCGTCGTTGCCGAACTTGTCGGCCGCCCGGTCGCCGAGCGCAGGACGATCTTGTCCGGGCCGCAGGGCGTGTCACAGCGCACCTTCGACCTGAAGCGCACCGGTGCCCTCAGCCTCGCGGAGCTCCAGCGTGCGGAGCTCCCGCTCGAGGGCTCGCGCTTCAGCACCGTTCGCAACGGTCAGTACGTCCGGACCGAGCTCGAGCTGGACTCGGCCTTCTGGCGTGTTGCCGGTCTTTACCTGGCTGAGGGTCATACCGCGGTGGAACCGAGCGGTGGCGGCGTGCGGCATCGCATCTGCTGGTCGTTCCATCCAGCGAATGAGGAACACCTCGTCGACGAGGTCGCCGCGTACTGGCTTCATCACGGGATCGAGGCACGGGTTCACTCGGCCGCCACCACCCGTCGGGTCAGCGTCTCGTCGAGGCTGCTTGGCTCCTGGTGGCTGCAGACGCTTGGCATGGGGCGGACGAGCTACGAGCAGCGGTTGCCCGATCTGATCTGGGACCGGCCGGACGACGACAAGTGGTCGCTGCTGTCGGGGCTCTGGGAGGGCGACGGCTCCTGGAGCCTCCTCAGTGGCGGTCCGAGCGTCGCCCTCGAGTTCGGGACCGTGAGCGATGAGCTGGCGGACGGCGTGCTCCGGCTGCTGGGCGATCTCGGCGTGGTGGCGCGACGGAAGGTGGGAAGGGCGGCGAAGTCGACCAAGGACACCCACTGGCTCGTGATCAGCGGCGCCGAGCAGGTCGAGCGGTCCATAGCCCTGGTACCGGAGGCCGACCGGCCCGAGGTGCTCTGCTCGATGGCGAGGCAGGCCAAACGCATCGCCCCGACCGGCTACCGGCGCTCGGCGGGCGACGATGCCTGGGTCCGAGTGACGGGAGTCGCCCGCAGCCGCTTCTCGGGACGGGTCTACTCGCTCGAGGTTCCCGGCGCTCACACCTTCGTGACGAGCGGCGGCCTCGTCACCCATAACTGCTTTCCCAAGGATGTCCAGGCCCTCAAGCAGCTCGCCGGCAACAGCGGCTACCACTTCCAGCTGCTCACGGCCGTCATCGACGTCAACGAGCTTCAGAAGCGGCGCACGATCGGCAAGCTGCAGAAGCACCTCGGCTCGCTCGTCGGCAGGCAGATCGCCCTGCTGGGCGTCGCCTTCAAGCCGAACACGGACGACATCCGCGAGGCGACCAGCCTCGTGCTGTCCGGGCGGCTCGCGGGCGAGGGTGCGCACGTGCGCGTCTACGACCCCGTGGCGGCCTCGAAAGCCGACGGCCTGCTGGCCGGCGCCCAGGTCGCGGCGTCGGCGCTCGACGCCGTCGAGGGGGCCGACGCGGTGGTGCTCGTGACCGAGTGGCCCGAGTTCGCCGAGCTCGACTGGAGCGAGGTCAAGCGCCGCATGCGGACGCCCATCGTGATCGACGGCCGCAACTTCCTGGACCGCGAGGCGCTGCGCGCGGAGGGGTTCACCTATGAAGGCATCGGCCGGTAGGTAGGCGCATGCAGGCACTCGTGCTCGCGGGCGGGGAGGGGACCCGCCTGCGACCGCTCACCTACACGACCCCCAAGCCGGTCATGCCCTTGGCGGGCCGGCCCTTCCTGTCCTTCATGCTCGACTGGCTGAACGGCCACGGCGTCGACGAGGTGATCCTCTCGTGCGGGTTCCTGTCGGACGGCGTGCACCAGGTGCTGGGCGACATCTACAACGGGATGCGCCTTCGCTACGTGATCGAGGAGGAGCCACTCGGCACCGCCGGCCCGGTGCGGCTCGCGTATGACGAGGGCGTGCTCGACGAGCGCTTGCTCATCCTCAACGGGGACGTCCTCAGCGACATTGACCTCACAGGCGAGCTCGCGGCCCACGAGCACACGGGCGCGCGGGTGACGCTCGCGCTGTATCCGGTGGAGGACACGTCGAGCTACGGCGTCGTGCCGATCGCGGAGGGGGGACAGGTCGAGGCCTTCCTCGAGAAGACGGCGTCGCCGCCCACCAACCTCGTCAACGCGGGCGCATACGTGCTCGAGCGCGATGTCGTGGAGAAGCTGATCCCCGCCGGCCGGCCCGTCTCGTTCGAGCGCGAGGTCTTCCCGGAGCTCGTCGGCGCCGGCCTCTACGGCCACGTCGCGCCCGGCTACTGGGTCGATATCGGGACGCCCGAGCGCTACCTCGAGGCGACCTGGGACCTGCTCGCGGGCCGCGTCGCCTCGCAGCTGCCGGCGCGCGACGAGACGGGCTCGCTCGTCTACGAGAACTGCCTGCTGTCCGGCGCCCACATCGGGCCGCAGAGCGTGCTCGGCCGCCACTGCTCGGTCGGCACCGACGCGCGCGTCGAGCGTTCGGTGCTGCACGAACGCGTGCACGTGGGCGCGGACGCCGCAATCATCGAGGCGGTGCTCGCCGAGCGCGTGCGCGTCGGCGAGCGGGCGCGCGTCGAGCCGGGGGCCATCGTGGGTGCCGGGGCGGTGATCGGGGAGGATGCCGTGATCGGCGCCGGAGCGAAGATAGACCCGGACGTGACGGTCGAGGCCGCGGAGCGCGTGCCGTGACCCTCGATCGCGCGACGATCGAGGCCTTCGACTCGCAGGGCATGCTCGGCGACGTCCTCGCGATGCCGCTGCAGCTCGGCGACGCGCTCTGGCGCGCGCAGTCGGCCGAGATCCGGACGGTGGACAGCCCCGGCGGGCTGGTGGTGTGCGGCATGGGCGGCTCGGCGATCGGCGGCGACCTCGCGCTGGCCGCGCTCGGTGATCGCGCGACGCGCCCGATCTACGTGGTGCGCGGCTACGGGATCGAGGCGTGGACGCCGCCCGAGACGCTCGTGCTCTGCTCGAGCTACTCGGGCGAGACCGAGGAGACACTTGCCTGCTTCGAGGCCGCCGGCGCGGCTGGCGCGCGGCGGGTCGTGCTCACCACCGGCGGCAGCCTGGCCGAGGCCGCGCGCGCCGAGGGCGTGCCGGTGATCGGGGTGCCCTCGGGCATGCAACCGCGTGCTGCCGTCCTCTACGGGATCGTTGGCGCGCTCGAGTGCGCGATGGTCTGCGGCGCCGCGCCCTCGCTCCATTCCGAGATCGACACCGCCACCGCGCTGCTCGAGCGGCTCGTCGAGGAGTGGGGCCCGGACGCGCCCGAGGACGCGCTGCCGAAGCGGCTCGCCCACGAGCTGCGCGGCAAGCTGCCGGTGATCCACGGTTCCGAGCCGACCGTCGCGATCGCGCGGCGCTGGCACACCCAGCTGAACGAGAACGCGAAGGCGCCCGCGTTCTGGTCGGAGCTGCCGGAGGCAAACCACAACGAGATCTGCGCCTGGGAGCGGGGCACGGGGCTCGCGCCGCTGGCGGCGGTCTTCCTCGAGGACCCCGACCAGCACCCGCGCATCGGCCGCCGCGTCGACCTCACGTGCCAGGAGGTCGAGCGCTCCGGGGCGGCCGCGATCCGAGTCAGGGCGCGGGGCGACAGCCGGCTCGAACGCGTGCTCTCGCACGTCCTGCTGGGAGATCTCGTGAGCGTCTACCTGGCGGCGCTCGAGGGAGTGGATCCGACTCCGGTCGACGCGATCGGGCGCCTCAAGTCGGGGCTCGACTGACGCACCGAAACCCGAAAGCCCGCCAAACCTTGACACGATCGTGGTAAGGTTTGCGCCGTCGCGATGGATGGGCTCACGATCAACGAGGCCGCTGAGACGACCGGCTGGTCGCCTCGAATGCTGCGCTACATAGAGAGCGCCGGCCTGATCGAGCTCCCGCGCACGCCGAAGGGCTACCGCATCTTCGGGCCGGGCGAGCTGCAGCGCCTGCGGACGCTGCGCGAGCTGCTCACCCGGTTCGACTGCGCGCTCTCCGACGTCGCGTTCGCCAAGCGCCTCGCCTCCGACGCCGAGCTGAGGGCCGCCGTGGACCAATGGTTCGCGGAGCGCCCGGAGAAGCCGGCCGAGGTCGCGAGCGACGATTGGCTGTCCTGGGAGCAGCGCAAGCACGAGCGCCTTCTCGCGACCCGCCCGACCCCGGAATCCATGGAGCCATCCGTCGCATGACCGTCACCGACGCCACCACGACCACCCCCGACTACAAGGTCGCCGACATCTCGCTGGCCGACTTCGGTCGCAAGGAGATCACCCTTGCTGAGCACGAGATGCCCGGTCTGATGGCTATGCGCGAGGAGTTCGGCCCGAGCCAGCCGCTCAAGGATGCGCGCATCATGGGCTCGCTCCACATGACCGTCCAGACGGCGGTCCTGATCGAGACGCTCGTGGCGCTCGGCGCCGAAGTCCGCTGGGTCTCCTGCAACATCTTCTCGACGCAGGACCATGCCGCGGCCGCGATTGCGGCGGCCGGCATTCCGGTCTTCGCCTGGAAGGGCGAGACGCTCGAGGAGTACTGGTGGTGCACGGAGCAGGCGCTCACCTGGCCGGGCCACGACGGTCCCAACATGATTCTCGACGACGGCGGCGACGCCACGCTGCTCGTCCACAAGGGCGTCGAGTTCGAGAAGGCCGGCGCCGTGCCGGATCCGGACTCGGCCGACTCGGAGGAGTTCCAGGTGGTGCTGCGCCTGCTGCAGCGCAACCTCGCTGAGGATCCACAGAAGTGGACGCGTACCGCGGCCGCGATCAAGGGCGTGACCGAGGAGACGACCACCGGCGTTCACCGGCTCTACGAGATGCAGCAGGCGGGCACGCTGCTGTTCCCGGCGATCAACGTGAACGACTCCGTCACGAAGTCGAAGTTCGACAACCTCTACGGCTGCCGCCACTCGCTGATCGACGGCATCAACCGCGCGACCGACGTGATGATCGGTGGCAAGACCGCCGTGATCTGTGGCTACGGCGACGTCGGCAAGGGCTGCGCCCAGTCGCTGCGCGGTCAGGGCGCGCGCGTCCTCGTGACCGAGATCGACCCGATCTGCGCCCTCCAGGCGGCCATGGACGGCTACCAGGTCGTGCGCCTCGACGACGTGGTCGAGACGGGTGACATCTTCATCACCGCCACCGGCAACCGCGACGTGATCAGCGCCTCCGACATGGAGCGCATGAAGCACCAGGCGATCGTCGGCAACATCGGCCACTTCGACAACGAGATCGACATGGCCGGCCTGGCGCGTGTCGACGGCATCGAGCGCATCAACATCAAGCCGCAGGTCGACCAGTGGCGCTTCCCGGACGGGCACTCGATCCTCGTGCTGTCCGAGGGCCGGCTGCTCAACCTCGGCAACGCCACCGGCCACCCGAGCTTCGTAATGTCGAACTCGTTCACGAACCAGACGATCGCCCAGGTCGAGCTGTTCACGAAGAACGACGATTACGAGAAGCGCGTCTACGTGCTCCCGAAGCACCTGGAC
>Ga0081538_10000348_pt1 | contig 52698 bp, 50 predicted proteins | sample TabmetS5T2R1_FD_71022 | JGI IMG/M metagenome (GOLD analysis project Ga0081538, IMG submission 71022) | Tabebuia heterophylla rhizosphere microbial communities from the University of Puerto Rico - S5T2R1 | ecosystem: Host-associated > Plants > Roots > Rhizosphere ...
GCCTCGGCGCCCGGCCCCCCGAGGCTTGCGCATTACCAAGACCACGGGATCCCAGAAGGCGATCAGGTCGGACATCACGGTAATGCGCAAGCCTCGTTAGCCGGGACGCCGCCTCCCGCCGGCGCCGCGCCCGGCGCTCCGGTTGCGGCGCGCCGGGGCCGCTGGCAGCCTCCGTGCGGGAACGAAGGAGGCGGCATGGCGGACGGGCAGCCCGCACGGACGACCCAGCGGCACGCGTTCGACCTGGCCACCGCCGTGCGCGGCGGACCGCGGTCGTGGACGGCGCAGGTCGACCCCGGCTGGACCATCGGGGACCGGCCCAACGGGGGCTACCTGCTGGCGCTGGCGACCAGGGCGGCGCTCGGGGTCGTGGAGCAGCCGCACCCGCTGGCGGTGAGCGCCCACTTCCTGGCCCCGCCGGCGACCGGACCGGCCGAGCTGGAGGTGACCCCGCTGCGCGCCGGCCGCTCGGTATCGACCGCCAGGGTGACCCTCGCCCAGGACGGCCCGCCCCTGCTGGAGGCGCTGGTCAGCGCCGGCCGGCTGCAGCCCGACGGGCCGCCCGACTGGCAGCGGGCCGCCGGCCCCCCGCCGCTGCCGCCGGTCGAGGAGTGCCTGCCGGGGCAGCCGGACCAGCCGGGCGGCACCCGCATCAACATCCTCGACCACCTCGACGTCCGGCTGGACCCGGCCACGGCGGGGTCCTTCCTCGGGCGCCCCAGCGGCCGGCTGGAGATGCGCGGCTGGGTCGGCTTCCACGACGGCCGCGCCCCGGACCCGCTGGCGCTACTCCAGGCGGCGGACGCGCTGCCACCGGCCAGCTTCGAGCTCGGCGTCCTGGCCTGGGCGCCGACCGTCGCGCTGACCGTCTACCTGCGCGCCCTGCCGGCGCCCGGCTGGCTGGCGTGCGTGCTCAACGGCCAGCTCTGGCGGGACGGCTGGTTCGACGAGGACGCCGCGGTCTGGGACGCGCGCGGCCGCCTGGTCGCCCAGGCGCGCCAGCTCGCCGGCGCCCGCCGCCCGCGGCCGGCCTAGTTCTGCAGGCTCTCGAAGATGCCGGCGGCGCCCTGGCCGCCGCCCACGCACATGGTGACCATGCCGTAGCGGGCCTGGCGGCGCGCCAGCTCGGCCAGGAGCTGGATGGTCAGCTTGGTGCCGGTGGCGCCCATCGGGTGCCCGAGGGCGATGGCGCCGCCGTTGACGTTGAGCCGCTCCAGGTCGATGCCGAGCTCGCGGATGACCGCCAGGCTCTGGGAGGCGAACGCCTCGTTGAGCTCGATCAGGTCGACGTCCGCCAGGCGCAGCCCGGTCAGCTCGAGCACCTTGGGGATCGCGACGGTCGGCCCGATCCCCATGACGTCCGGCTCCACGCCGGCGACGGCGTAGCCGACGAACCGCGCCAGCGGCTGCAGCCCCAGCCGCTCGGCCCGCTCCCGCTCCATCACCACCACCGCGGCGGCGCCGTCGCTGCGCTGGGAGGAGTTGCCGGCGGTGATGGTGCCGCCCTGCTTGAAGACGGGCTCGAGCTTGGCCAGGGCCTCGGCCGAGGTGTCCCGGCGCGGCCCCTCGTCGCGGGCGAAGCTGGTCTCGCTGTGCTGCGGCCGGCCGTCCTCGTCGAGCCAGTCCAGCCGCACCGGCAGGGGCACGATCTCGGGGTCGAACAGGCCGGAGTCGACGGCCTTGGCCGCCCGCTGGTGAGAGCGGAGCGCGAAGGCGTCCTGGTCCTCGCGGCTGACGCCCCACCGTTCGGCGACCTGCTCGCCGGTGAGGCCCATGCTCATGTAGTACTCGGGGTGGCCGCGGACGACCTCCGGGTTGGGGGCGAAGGTCGGCGTCGGGGTCGGCGTGGAGGACATGTGCTCGGTGCCGCCGGCGACGATGGTGGTCGCGAACCCGGCCATGATCCGCTCGGCCGCGCTGGCGATGGTCTGCAGGCCCGACGAGCAGAACCGGTTGACCGTCTGGCCGGGGACGCTGGCGGGCAGGCCGGCCCGCTGGGCGGCGATGCGGGCGACGTTGAGGCCCTGCGTGCCCTCGGTGACGGCGCAGCCGAGCAGGACGTCCTCGACCTCGGCCGGGTCCAGCCCGTCGGCGCGCCTGATCGCCTCGGCGATGGCCGCGCCGGCCATGTCGTCCGGCCGGCTGGCCCGCAGGGCGCCCCGCGGCGCCCGGCCGACGGCGGTCCGCGCCCCCGAGACGATGACTGCTTCCTTCATCACGTGCTCCCTCAGTTCCGCAGCGGCTTGCCGGTGGTGAGCAGGCCCTGGATCCGCTCCATGGTCTTCGGCTCGTGCAACAACGCCAGGAACGCCTCGCGTTCCAGCCCCAGGATGTGCTCCTCGTGGACCCACTGGGGCTGGGACAGCTCGCCGCCGCAGAGCACCCGCGCCAGGTGCCTGGCGATCACGCCGTCGTGCTCGCTCGCCTGGCCGGCCCACTGCAGGGTCTGCACGCCGATCTCCAGGGCGGCCAGGGCCGGCAGGCCGGCGGCGTAGACCGACGCCTCCCTGGCGGGTGGGCGGTAGCCGTCGGCCAGGTCGAGCACCTCCCGCTTGGCGGCCGCGACCAGGTGCTCGGCGTTCATCACCACCACGTCGTCCTCGTCGAGGAAGCCGAGCTCGCGGGCCTCGACCGCCGAGGTGGCCACCTTGGCCAGGCCGATGGTCTCGAACACCCGCTGCACGAAGGGCAGGACCGGGACGCGGTCGCCGGCCCGCATCGCCGGTGAGACCAGCCGGCGCAGCAGCTCCTTGCAGCCGCCACCGGCCGGGATCACGCCGACCCCGACCTCGACCAGGCCGATGTAGGTCTCCAGCGCGGCCACCGCCCGGTCGGCGTGCATCACGATCTCCGCCCCGCCACCGAGCGTCTGGCCGTGCGGGGCCGCCACCACCGGCCTGGCCGCGTAGCGCAGCCCCATCAGCACATCCTGGAGCGCCCGCACCGCCTGGTCGACCTGGTCGTAGAGGCCCTGGTAGGCGGCCATGCCCACCTCGCCGATGTTGGCGCCGACGCAGAAGTTGTTGCCCTGGTTGGCGATCACCAGGCCGGCCCACGACCCGCGCTCCAGCTCCTCCAGCGCCCTGGCGCCGACCTCGACCACGCCGGCGTCGATCGCGTTGGCGGGCGCGTGCAGCTCGAAGCAGAGCACCCCGTCGCCGAGGTCGACCAGGCTGGCGGAGGCGTTGCCGGCCACCTCGCGGCCCTGCGCCCGCAGCGCCGCCAGGTCGACCGCCTCCGGGTCGGCGGGCACCGGCCGGTAGTCGCCGGTGAGGGGGCTGTAGACCTCGCCGTCGCGGTAGAACGACCGGTGGCCGGCGGCCAGCATGTCCCTGACCCAGCCGGCGACCTCCAGGTCCAGCGCCTCCATCCGGGCCACGCCCTCGGCGACCCCGATGGCGTCCCAGGTCCGGAAGGGGCCCGCCCGGTGGCCGAAGCCCCACTCCACGGCGTGGTCGACCTCGACCGGCGAGTCGGCCACCTCGGGCACGCGCATGGCGGCGTACGCCAGGGAGGGCAGCAGGGTGTCGCGCACGTAGCGGGCGCCGCGGTCCTCGTCGGCCGCCTCCAGCAGGAACCGGAGCCGCTCGCCGGGGTCGCGGCGGTCGCGGGCGGCGGCCACGACCGGCAGGTCCGGCTCGGCCGCCGGCCGGTAGTCCAAGGTGTCGAGGTCGATCACGTCGAAGACGGTCTGGCCGTCGCGCCGGCCGCGGCGGTAGAAGCCGCCGCCGGACTTCTGCCCCAGCCGGCCGGCCGCCAGCATCCGCCTGACCGGCTCCGGCGCCTGCAGCACCTCGCGGCGCTCGTCCTCGGGGGCCAGCTCGTAGAGGTTGTCGGCCACCCCCACCATGACGTCGAGGCCGATCTGGTCCGCCAGCCGGAAGGTGGCCGTCTTCGGCCGGCCGAGGAGCGGGCCGGTGAGCGCGTCGACCTCCTCGATGGAGTAGCCGTGCTCCAGCGCGTAGCGGAGGTCGTGCATGCCGCTGAAGCTGCCGAGGCGGTTGGCGATGAAGTTCGGGGTGTCCTTGGCGATCACCGCGCCCTTGCCGAGCACCCGCTCGACGAAGGCACGCAGCCGCTGGAGCGCCCCAGGGTCGGTGTCGGCGGTTGGGATCAGCTCGACCAGCTTGAGGTAGCGGGGCGGGTTGAAGAAGTGGCTGCCGAGGAAGCGCCGCCGGAAGCCCTCCGAGCGGCCCTCGGCGATCCGCGCCAGCGGGATGCCGGAGGTGTTGGAGGTCACCACGGCGTCGGGGGCGGCGGCCTTCTCGACCCTGGCGAACAGCTCCTGCTTGGGCTCGAGGCGCTCGACGATCGCCTCGACCACCCAGTCGGCGGCGGTCACGCGGTCGAAATGGTCGTCGAAATTCCCGAGGCGAATCCGATCGACGAGCCGGGGGCTGGCGAGCGCGGCCGGGCGGGCGGCCAGCATGCGGTCGAACCCGGCCTTGACGACCCGGTTGCGGACGGCGGGATCCTCCAGGCCGAGACCGCGCCGCTCCTCGTCCGGGTCGAGCCGTTCGGGAGCGATGTCGAGGAGGTCGACGGCCAGGCCGGCGTTGGCGACGTGCGCCGCGATCGCGGCCCCCATGGTGCCGGCGCCGAGCACGGCGACCCGGCGGATGTCGTTGGTCACGGACGCACCTCCAGGATGGCGGACGCGAACAGGGTACCCCACGGGAGAATCCCCAGCTGACGCCGACGTCGGTGTCGCGGGAAAACCGGTGGCGGTGACACGGACGTCGGCGTCGAAATGTTAGAGGAATTTCCCTGGTGCTATCCTCAGGGCAGGGATCGGACTCGAGGAGACACCGGCATGGACTTCTACCGGATCGACGAGCTGCTGACCGACGAGGAACGCGAGGTCCGCGACCGGGTGCGGACCTTCAGCGACAAGGAGATCGTCCCGGTCATCAACGACTACTGGGAGCGCGCCGAGTTCCCCTTCGAGCTGGTGCCGAAGCTGGCCGCCCTGAACCTGGCCGGCGGCAGGATCGAGGGCTACGGCTGCCCCGGCCTCAGCGCGGTCGCGACCGGCCTGGTCAGCATGGAGCTGGCACGGGCCGACGGCAGCATCTGCACCTTCTTCGGGGTCCACTCCGGCCTGGCGATGACCTCCATCGCGCTGCTCGGCTCCGAGGAGCAGAAGCGGCGCTGGCTGCCCGCCATGGCCCGCATGGAGAAGATCGGCGCCTTCGGCCTCACCGAGCCCAAGCACGGCTCGGACGCGGTCGCGCTGGAGACCAGCGCCCGCCGCGACGGCGACGGCTGGGTGCTGGACGGCGCCAAGCGCTGGATCGGCAACGCCTCCTTCGCCGACCTGGTGATCGTCTGGGCCCGCGACGAGGACGGCAAGGTCGGCGGCTTCGTGGTGGAGCACGGCACCCCCGGCTACGCCGCCAGCGTGATGACCGGCAAGACCGCCAAGCGGGCCGTCTGGCAGGCCGAGATCACCCTGGACGGGGTCAGGGTCCCGGCCGACCACCGCCTGGCCGGCTCCAGGGGCTTCGGCGACACCGCCAGGGTGCTGACCGCGACCCGCTACGGCGTCGCCTGGGAGGCGGTCGGCCACGCGCTCTCCGCCTACGAGGCCGCGCTGGCCTACGTCAAGGAGCGGGAGCAGTTCGGCGCGCCGCTGGCCAGCTACCAGCTCGTCCAGTCGCAGCTGGCCCGCATGCTGGCCGAGGTCACCAGCATGCAGCTCCTCTGCCTGCGGCTGTCGCAGCTCGCCGAGGCCGGGCAGATGACCGCGGGGATGGCCTCGCTGGCGAAGATGAACAACGCGGCCAAGGCCCGCCAGGTGGTGGCCGACGCCCGCGACCTCCTCGGCGGCAACGGCATCCTGCTCGAGAACCACGTCGCCAGGCACCAGGCCGACATGGAGGCGGTCTACACCTACGAGGGCACCGACGCCGTCCAGTCGCTGATCGTGGGCCGCGAGATCACCGGCGAGAGCGCCTTCACCAGGGGCTGAGCTCCGCCCGCTCGACCCTCCCGGCGTTCAGCAGGCTGACGACCTCCTCGACGACGCGCTCGGCCTGGTCGTGCCGCACCTGACAGGTGCCGGCGTTGACGTGCCCGCCGCCGCCGTAGGACAGCATCAGCGCAGCGGTTGCTGGCATGGATTGGTGGCGGTCGAGACCAGGTGGGCGTGCGGCGTCCAGTTGTCGGCCCGCCGCCACGACCGCTTGACCGTGCGCCGCGATGCCGTTCCGTGACCCTTCGGGCGCGGAACGGTGACCGCGGGCATATGGGTTCGTTACCTGGACCGGCGAGACTACGCCCCGTCGATGCGCCGCACCGGCACGCGGCGAATGGGGAAGGCGCGGGCTGGGGGGTTCGCGCCGGAGCAGCAGGAGGGGGACCCATGCAGCTCAAGGAACTCGCCACGTGGTGGCAGCGGCGCAGGCTGGCCCGGGAGGCCCGTGACGCGTTCGACTCGACCGCCGCCCGAGAGCTCTACGAGGCCCTCGACGAGGCCTCGATGCTGGCGCCGAGGCGCTGAGCGCACGACGACCCTGACGGGCCGGGCGATCTGCCCGGCCCGTTCGGCGTCCAGGCGCAGGTTCGTGGGTCAAGGGGCGGCGAAGCGGACCCGCACGGCGGTGGCGTCAACGATCCCGCCGTCGCTGCCGCCGTCGCCGCCGAGGACCAGCCAGCCGGCCTCCGCCCGACGGCGCGCTGAAGGCGACGCGGCCGCTCGACCTCGATGGCGTCGCGGGCGCGCGCCCCGGTTGCGGAACCGGTGCTTCGCCGACAGCTTCGCGACGTTTGGTCACGAACGATGCACGACGAAGTCACGCGGCGACCGTCACCGTGCCCTTCATGCTCGGGTGGATGTTGCAGTGGTAGGCGTGGGTGCCCGCCTGGTCGAAGGCGAACGAGAACGCCTTGCCGCGCGCGAGGCTGCCGGAGTCGAAGGCGCCGTCGTCGGCGGTGACGGTGTGGGGGGTGCTGTCCTGGTTGGTCCACTCGACCGACTGGCCGGCCTCGGCGCTGAGCGCGTCGGGGGTGAAGGCGAAGTCGGCGATCCGCACGGCACCGGCGGCCCCCGGAGAGCCGCCGCCGCCACCGCCCCCGCCGTAGTCGCCGCCTCCGCCGCCGGTGCCGCCGCCGGCCGCGGTGGTGGCCGGGGCGGCGGTGGTCCCGGCCGGCTGGCCTCCGGAGGCCGTCCCGCCGTCGTCGCCGCCGCAGCCGGCGGCCAGGGTCGCGGCGATCGCGAACAGGGCGAAGATCGTGAGCAGGCGACGCACTGGACCACCCTTCTCAAGAGGCCCCCATCGTGGTACGGGGATACGTTGAGAACCCGGCAGGGGGGGCGGTGCTTCCCCTGTTTGCAAGCCACCGCACAAAGGAGCAACCTGCAAGTCGCCATGACCGTCCAAGCAGCGATCGAGCTGGCGGCGCCGGGGCCATGACCTCCGGCCGGCTCGCTCCGCAGGACGTCCTGAACAGGACGTTCACCCGGGTCGTCCGGGGCTACCGCCGGCGGGAGGTGAACCGGCTGCTGCGGCGGGCGGCCACCGACCTGGCCCGGCTGCGCAACGGGCCGGCGGCCGCCGGTCCCGGCCTGCCCGCCCCGCTCACCCCGGAGGACGTCGAGCAGGCCCGCTTCCGGCCCGCCCTCGGCGGCTACGAGATGAACGAGGTCGACGAGTTCCTCGACCTGGTCTCGGAGGAGCTGGCCCTCGCCACCCACGAGCGCGACCCGCTCCCGCGTGCCGCGGTCCGCGAGCCGATGGAGCCCGAGCTCGTGCCCGCGGCGGTCCGCGAGCCGGTGGAGCCGGAGGTCGCGCCCGGGCCGCCCTCGCCCGCGGAGGTGTCGCGCCGCTCTTTCACCCAGGCCTCGCCCGGGTACCTCACCGACGAGGTCGACCGGTTCCTGGTCCGGGCCGCCCAGGCCCTGGCCGCGCAGGGAGCCCCCCGGCGTGCGGCGCTGCCGGCTCCCGGCGCCGCCCCGCGGGCGACCGAGGTCGAGCCGCAGATCAACCGCTGGCACATCCTGCGCCAGCGGTTCCCCCTGGGGCCGCGCGGCTACGCCCTGCACGAGGTCGACGCCTACCTGGTCGAGCTCGCCGCCATGTTCCCCGAGCCGGACCCCGACGCCCAGCGGGAGATCCTGCGCCAGCTGCGCCTGGAATGACGCGCCGACCCCGCCGCCCGCGGCGACGGTTCGCCGCCGGCGGATTGCGGTAGGTTCTGGGCATGCCACGACCGGCGACCTTCGGGGCCTGGATGGAGCTGCGGCCCGGCCGCGGCCGCCAGCCCGACCCCACCCACTACGCCGAGCGCCTCGAAGAGGCGGAGCTGGTCGAGCGGCTCGGCCTGGCCGCCGTCTGGGGCAGCGAGCACCACGCGGTCGAGGACGGCCACCTTTCCCAGCAGCTTCCGTTCCTGGCGGCGGTCGCCGCCCGCACCTCGCGGATCCGGCTCGGGACCGGGGTGCTGCTGCTGCCGTTGTACCGCCCGCGCGACGTGGCCGAGCAGGCCGGCGTGACCGACCTGGTCGCCGGGGGCCGGCTGCTGCTCGGCCTCGGCGCCGGCTACGTGGAGCGCGAGTTCGACGCCTTCGGGGTCGACCGCTCGCGCCGCGGCCGGCTGCTGGAGGAGAAGCTCCGCTGGCTGCGGCGCGCGCTGGCCGAAGGGGCCGCGGCCGACGGCCCCGGCGGCGCCGACCTGCCGGTCGCGCCGCGCTCCCCCCAGCCGGGCGGCCCGCCGCTGTTCCTCGGGGGGACCGCCCCCGCCGCGCTCGACCGGGTGGCACGGCTGGCCGACGGCTGGTTCGCGCTCGGCCACTACCGCTGGCAGAAGACCGCCGACGGCTGGCCGGTGCTGGCCGAGGCGCTGCGCCGCGCCGGCCGCCCGGCCGACGGCTTCCCGGTGGTGGTCGGCGTCCACCTGCGGGTGAGCGACGACCCGGAGCGGACCTGGGCCACCGAGCTCGCCCCGGCAGTGGCCTACCAGCTCGACCGTTACAACGACTGGTCCACCGACCGCGACCAGCCCCGCCCGGAGCCGATCGAGGCCGGCCGGCTGAAGCGCTCCGCGGTGCTCTGCGACACCGCCGAGGGGATCGTGGCCGCCCTGACCGGGCTGCAGGAGCGGCTGCCGTTCACCCACCTCTGCCTCTGGAGCCGCCCCGCCGGCACCTCCCACGAGGCGGCCTGCGCCAACCTCGAGCGGGTCGCCCGCGAGGTCGCCCCGGCCTTCGCCGGCCCGCCGCCGGCCTGGCGCGCGCCCGGCTGATCGCGGGGCGCGTGGCCTGGGCTGCTTCGATGCCCGATGTCGTGGGGCTGCCCTAGACTCGACGCATGTCTACCGCAATCCAAGCAATCGACCTCGTACGCCATTTCGGCGAGGTCAAGGCCGTGCGCGGCGTCAGCCTCCAGGTCGAGGAGGGCGAGATCTTCGGCTTCCTCGGCCCCAACGGCGCCGGCAAGTCGACCATCGTCCGCATCCTGGTCACGCTGCTGCCGCCGACCAGCGGCACGGGCCAGGTCCTCGGCCACGACGTGGTCGCCGAGCGCACCACCGTGCGCCGGCTGATCGGCGTGGCCCTCCAGGAGGCCGGCCTGGACCCCAAGCAGACCGGCCGCGAGCTGCTCACCCTGCAGGGGAAGCTCTACGGCCTGCGGGGCCAGGTGCTGACGACCCAGGTGGAGGAGGTGACCGAGCTGGTCGGGCTGACCGACGCGATCGACCGCATGATCAAGACCTACTCCGGCGGCATGAAGCGCCGTATCGACCTGGCCTCGGCGCTGCTGCACCGGCCGCGGGTGCTGTTCCTCGACGAGCCGACCACCGGGCTGGACCCGCTGTCGCGGGCGCTGATCTGGGACCGCATCCGCGAGCTTCGCGGCCGCTACGGCACGACGGTCTTCCTCACCACCCAGTACCTGGAGGAGGCCGACGAGCTGGCCGACCGGGTGGCCATCATCGACCAGGGCCGGATCGTCCGCCAGGGCACCCCGGACGGGCTCAAGGCCGAGGTCGGCGCCGACGTGATCGACGTCGCCGTCGACGAGCGCGAGGCCGGCGCCGCCCGGGTCGCCATCGAGGAGATGCAGGCCGGCGGCGAGCTGCCCAAGGGCGAGCTGCGCGGCACCGAGTCGGGCTACACCCTGTTCGTCCCCGAGGGGCCGCGGAACATCGCCGTGCTCATCCGCGGCCTCGACCGGGCCGAGGTCCGCTTCGGCGCGGTCAGCGTCTCGCGGCCGACCCTGGACGACGTGTTCCTGGCCGCCACCGGCGGGCGCATGGCCGAGAAGGCCGAGCGGGCCGCCGAGGAAGCGGAGCAGACCCCAGAGCCCGCCGGAACCGGGAGGGGTGCCCAATGAGCGCCGCCGCCCCCACGGCCCGCGCCGAGCCCCAGACCCTGGCCGCACCGGCCGGGCTGCTGTCGGACGTGGTCGCCATCACCACCCGCTCCATCCGCGGCATCCTCCGCGAGCCGGAGCTGTTCGTCTTCGCGCTGATCATCCCCGTGTTCTTCTTCGTGGTGCAGCTCGGCGCCCTCGGTGACGTGGCCGAGCGGGCGTTCGGCATCTCCAGCTACGCCGCCTTCCAGCTGCCGATCTCGGTGCTGTTCGCCGCGGCCAGCACCTCCGGCGGCAACGCCCTGGTGCTCGACATCACCAACGGTTACTGGGACAAGCTCTCGGTGACCCCGGTGCGCCGCTCGGCCCTGGTGGTCGGCACCCTGTTCGGCGAGATGTTCGCCGTGCTCGGCTACAGCCTGGTGCTGATCGTCTTCGGCTGGATCATCGGGGTCCGCTTCGCCGGCAACGAGATCCTCGGCGCGCTCGGCCTGCTCGGGCTCACGCTGCTGTTCGGGATCGGCTTCGCCGCCGTCAGCATCGCGGTGGCGCTGGCGACCGGCTCCATCCGGGCCACCCAGTCCACCTTCATCATCTTCTTCCCGCTGCTGTTCCTGACCCCCAGCGCGATCCAGCGCGAGCTCATGACCGGCTGGTTCGAGACGGCGGTCAGCCTCAACCCGATCACCTACGTGGTCGAGGCATCCCGCCGCTTCCTGGAGACCGGCTATGTGGCGGTGGGCGAGGGCAGCACCAGCGCCGCGATCTCCAAGGGCGTGATCGCCGCCACGCTGTTCTGCGCGCTCACCTTCACGCTGACCGCGCTGGCGTTCCGCCGCCGGGTCCGCATGGGCTGATCGGGCGGGCCGGCCGCCTGGCTGCCGGCCCCCAGGGGCGCTACCCTCGGTGGTTCGGGCTCGCCACCTGGCGGGCCCGGCCACCGGCCCCCCAGGTGCATCGGAGGAGGAACGCCCTGCCCGGCTACGCCGCCGCCCTCTCGGCGCTCCCCGACATCGACCTGGTCCGCCTGCTGGAACGCCGTCCCGACCTGCTCGCCGCCCCCGCGCCTGCGACGTTCCCCGAGCTCGCCGGCCGCGCCGGCAGCCCCGGGTCGCTGGCCGCCGCGCTCCGCACCCTCGACCTGGGCGCGCTGCGGCTGGCCGAGCTGCTGGCGGTCGTCGGCCTGCCGACCACGGTCGACGCCCTGGCCGCGTCGGCCGGGCCGGGCCTGGACCCCGGACGCCTGCGGGCCGGCCTCCGCGCCCTGGCCGGGCTGGGCATCGCGCTGCCGGACGGCGACGGCGGCATCGCCGGGCCGCCGCGGCTGGCGGCGCCGTTCGGCCGGCCCGGCCGCCTCGGCCCGCCCGTAGCCGAGCTGGCCAAGGTCGGCGTCAGCGCCGAGCAGCTCACCCGCGTGCTGGCCAACCTCGGCGTCGCCCCGCCGGCGGCCGTTCCGCCCGCCGGCGGCAAGGCGGCCCTGGTGCGGGCGGTGAGCGATGCCCTGGCCGACCCCGCCGTGCTGGCCCGGGCGCTGGAGCCGGCCAGCGCCGACGTCCTGCGGCTGCTCGACGAGGCCCTGGCCGCGCACGGGCCGATCACCGTGATGGGGGTCGGCTACGGCCGCTTCGCCGGCTACCCGGACGCCGAGCCGGCGAGCTGGCTGCTGGAGCGCGGCGTGCTCATGCCGGTGACCTACAACCAGCTCGCGGTCCCGCGCGAGGCCGCCCTCGGGATCCGCGGCGGCCTGGTGTTCCCCGACTGGCCCGGCCCGCCGTCCGGCGAGCCGCTCGAGGCGGTCCCCGACGGCCCCGGCCTCGCCGCGGCGGCCGCCACCAGGGCGGTGGTCGCCGCGGAGGGCATCTGCACGCGGCTGGACCGCGAGCCGCTGGCGCTGGTCCGCGCCGGCACCGTCGCGGTCCGCGACCTGCGCCGCCTGGCCCGCGAGCTGGACCTGCTCGACGACGAGCTGGCGCTGCTGGTCGACCTGCTGGTGGAGGCGGGCGTGCTGGCGGTCGGCGGCCCCTTCGACCAGCGCTCGCTCGGCCTGCGGCCGGAGGCGGACGCCTGGCTGGCGGGACCGCGGGCCCGCCGCTGGGCCGACCTGGCGGTTGCCTGGCGCGCCGCCGACCTGGCCCTGGAGGACCACCTGGCCGCCCGCCACGGGCTCGCCCCGCAGGGTGCCGACCATGCCCGCCCGCTGGACGGCCGCCGCCAGGCCGCGTCCGCCGCCCGCCGCCGCGGCCTGATGGAGGCCCTGGTCGAGCTGCCCGAGGGCCTGGCGGCGGCCACCGACGCCCTGGCCGCCCTGCTGGCCTGGCGCCAGCCGCTCGTCTGGCCCACCCCACCCGGCGCCGGCCACCGGCAGGCGCGGCCCGCCGCGGCACCCCGGACCACGCAGCGGTCGGGGTCATCCGCGGCGGCCCGGGTGGCGGGCCGGCCCGGGGGTCAGCCGGGGCCTGCCGCGACGGTGCGGGCGGTGCTCGACGCGGCCGGGTTCCTCGGCCTGGCGGCCGTCGGCGGCGGCCGGGCGCAGGGCGGGCTGGCCGCCGCGGCGTGGGTGGCCGGTGCCAGGGCGGCGTCGCTGGCCGAGGAGGCCGCCGGGCTGCTGCCCGACGGGACCGACCGCTTCCTGGTCGCCGGCGACCTCACCGTGGTCGCCCCGCGTGGCCTGGCCCCGGCCGTGGAGGCGCTGCTGGCGGCGCTCGCCGACCGCGAGACGGCCGGCGGGACCGCCACCTGGCGCATCCACGAGGCGAGCCTGCGCCGCGCCTTCGACGAGGGCCGGTCGGCCGGTGAGCTCATCGACTTCCTGCGCGGGCACTCCGACACGCCGCTGCCCCAGGCCCTCGAGTACCTGGTGGCCGACGCCGCCCGCCGCCACGGCCGCCTGCGGGTCGGCGGCGCCGCGACCTACCTGCGCGGCGACCCGGCCCTGGTCGCGGGCGCCGTCCGTTCCTCGGCGGGCCGCCGGCTCGGGCTGCGCGAGCTCGCCCCCGGGGTCGCGGTCACCTCCAGGTCCCAGCGCGAGCTGCTGGCCGCGCTCCGCAAGGCCGGCGAGGCGCCGCTGGCGGAGGAGCCGGACGGCAGCCCCCGGCCGGAGTCGCCCCGGCCGGTGCGGCACGCGCAGCGGGCCGCCGCCGGCCAGCGCGGCGGCTCCCGGGGCGCCGCGAACCCCGCGCCGGCCGCCAACGGCCATGCCGCGCCGCCGTTGGAGCGGGAGCCCCGGCCCGCCGGGCAGCGGCCGGAGGCCGACCCGGTCACGGTGGTCGCCCGCCTGCGCGGCCGGCGCCGGGGCGCGGGGGAGGGCGACCCGGAAGGCAGCGCCGCCGAGGAGCCGGTGGGTGGCTGACGGCCCCCTCATCGTCCAGAGCGACCGCAGCGTGCTGCTCGAGGTCGACCACCCGCGCGCCGCGGCGGCCAGGGCCGCCATCGCGCCATTCGCGGAGCTGGAGAAGAGCCCGGAGCACGTCCACACCTACCGGCTGAGCCCGCTGGCGCTCTGGAACGCCCGCGCCGCCGGCCTGCGGCCCGAGCAGGTCACCGCCGCCCTGGTGGAGCACTCCCGCTACCCGGTGCCGCCGGGGCTGCTGGCCGACCTGGCCGAGACCATGGACCGCTACGGCCGCCTGGTGCTGCGCGCCGCCGGCGACGGCCGCCTGCTGCTCGCCTCCGACGACCTGGCGGTGGTGGAGGAGGTGGTCCGCGCCAGGCAGGTGGCGCCGCTGCTCGGCCGCCGCCTCGGCCCCGGCCGGGTCGAGGTCCCCCTGGCCGAGCGGGGCCGGCTCAAGCAGGCGCTGCTGGCCCTCGGCTGGCCCGCGGACGACCAGGCCGGCTACGTGGACGGTGCGCCGCTGGCCGTCGAGCTGCGCGCCAGCCACGCCGGCACCGGACGGCCGTTCACGCTCCGCCGCTACCAGCGCGAGTCGGTGAGCGCCTTCGGGGCGGCGGGCTCCGGGGTGATCGTGCTGCCGTGCGGGGCGGGCAAGACGCTGGTCGGCATCGGCGCCATGGCCGCGCTGGGCACCCGGACGCTGGTGCTGGTGACCTCGACCCTGGCCGCGCGGCAGTGGCGCGAGGAGCTGCTGGCCCGCACCGGCCTGCGGCCGGAGCAGGTGGGGGAGTACTCGGGCGCCCGCAAGCAGGTCGCGCCGGTCACCGTCGCGACCTACCAGGTGCTGGTGACCAGGCGGGGCGGCCGCCACGCCCACCTGGACCTGCTGGGGAGGGAGGACTGGGGCCTGATCGTCTACGACGAGGTCCACCTGCTGCCGGCGCCGGTGTTCCGCATGACCGCCGAGATCCAGGCCAGACGCCGGCTCGGCCTGACCGCCACCCTGGTCCGCGAGGACGGCCGCGAGGCCGACGTGTTCAGCCTCATCGGCCCCAAGCGCTACGACGTGCCCTGGCGGGACCTGGAGGCCCAGGGCTGGGTGGCGGCCGCGGACTGCGTCGAGGTCCGGGTCGACCTGACCGACGACGAGCGGATGGACTACGCCGTCGCCGAGCCCGAGGAGCGCTACCGCCGGGCGGCCACGGCGGGCTCCAAGCTGCCGGTGGTCGCCAGCCTGGCCGACCGCCACCGCGCCGACCGGGTGCTGGTGATCGGCCAGTACCTCGACCAGCTGCAGACGCTGGGAGGGCAGCTGGCCGCCCCGGTGGTCACCGGCGACACCCCGGTCCGGGAGCGCGAGCGGCTGTTCGCCGCCTTCCGCTCGGGGGAGCTGCGCCGGCTGGTGGTCTCCAAGGTCGCCAACTTCTCCGTCGACCTGCCGGAGGCGAACGTGGCCATCCAGGTCTCCGGCACCTTCGGCAGCCGGCAGGAGGAGGCGCAGCGGCTCGGCCGCATCCTGCGGCCCAAGGCCGACGGCGGCCGCGCGCGCTTCTACACGGTGGTGAGCCGCGACACCAACGACACCGACTTCGCCCAGCGCCGCCAGCGCTTCCTCGCCGAGCAGGGCTACGCCTACCGGCTGGTCGACGCCGCCGCGGTGCTCGCCGGCGAGCTCCCGGCCATGGCCTGAGCAACGCGAAGGGCCCCGCTTGCGGGGCCCTTCGTCAGGGAAGCTGTCGGGTTACCTGCCTTCGTGCCTGCCTCGCAGCCGGCTGGCCCAGAGGATCGCGAAGCCACCACCGACCAGCGCGACGGCGGCCAGCAGCAGCGGTCCGGAGCTGGCACCGGTGAACGGGAGGACTTCCTCGCCCTCGGTGGTTGTGGGCGCCTGGGTGGGGGGCGTTCGGGTGGTGGGGGCATCCGGGGTGGAAGGGGCGGTGGTCGGCGGGGCGGTGGTGGGCGGGGCGGTGGTGGGCGGGGCCGTGGTGGGAGGAGCCGTGGTCGGCGTGGGCTTGCAGTCCTTGGGCAGCTCCACGTCGGCCTTGCGCTCCTCCGCCTCCTTCTCGCCCTCCCAGTGGACCAACGCCTTGACCTTCACGAACGTGGCGTCGAGCGGCACGCCGGTGAACGACCCGCTCACGGTGTCGTTCCCGGGGCCGAACACGCCCTCGACCTTACCGAACCGCTCGCCGTCGACGTTGAGGAACACGGCGACGTCGCCCTTGGCGCCTTTCTCCTTGGACTCGACGGTGAAGTCGACCCGCGCGGTGGTGCCGCCTTCCTCGCAGACGGCTTCGGCGCTGACGCCCCACTCCCAGGCCAGGGCGGGAGAGGCGATCAGGCCGACCAGGAGCAGCGCTCCCAGCGCGACGGTCGCTCCGAGGCGGAGGGGGGACCTCATGGTGCCAGACTCCTTTCCGCGTGGAGCCGCGACACGGCAGGACCACCAGGACCGGCGCTTCTCGCCCGTGCCTGCCGGATCTGACCCGGGGGACGCAGGCACCGAAGCTGGGGGAACTCCACGCAATTCGCTGAGCAGGGCCGGAGCCTAACCGAATCGGCCCAAACGACCCCCCCGATGCGGCAACCGGAGCGGCACAGGATGGTTGCGATCCGATAAAGGGCCGCCGAAAACGGGTCAGCCGGCCGCGCTGCAGCTCTCCGCGCGCCGGGCGGGGGCCCTGGCCCGGGTGGTGGCGGTCTGCCCGGCGTCGGCGGCGGTGCCGCCTCCGCCCTGGTTGCCGGCGGTCGCACCGGGGGGGCGCAGCATCCTGCGCACGGTGCGCTGGATGCGCGGCACGTCGGGGATCGGGTACCCGCCCGACCAGCCCGCGGCGTAGGTGGGCGGCGTGAAGCCGACGGTGGCCACGCGGGCGCGGCGCCCGCTGGCCGCCTCGAGCAGGCCGGGCACCCGGCTGGCGGGGATGTCGGTGACGATGCTGCGCTTGACGACGGCGGCGAGCCTGGGGAAGGCGCGCAGCACCTCGGTCGGGTCGGTCTGCCTGGCCAGCGAGCCGAGCAGGCAGCGCTGCCGTTGCATGCGGTCGTAGTCGCTGGTGGTCTTGCGCGAGCGGACGTAGGCGAGCGCGGTGAAGCCGTTGAGGTGCCTGCGCCCGGGCGACAGCACGTAGGCGGGCTGGGAGCCCTCGGTGCCGAGCCGGTCCACCTCGACCCGGATCGGCCTGGTGACCTCCACGGTCACCCCGCCGAGGGCGTCCACCACGTCGACGAACCCCTTGAGGTCGACCAGGGCGTAGTGGTCGATGGGGAGGCCGAGCATCGCCTCGGCCGTCCCCGCCAGCGCCAGCACGCCGGGACGCTCGCCGGTGGGGAACAGGTCGGGGCGCTCCTTCTCGGCGAAGGTGTACAGCTCGTTGAGGGGGCGCGGGAAGCAGCGGCAGCCGAAGAAGTCGGCGGCCGGGCCGTCCGGCAGCGGCGCCCGCACCAGGTTGCGGGGCAGCCCGAACAGCGACGCCCTGCCGGTGCTCACCTCGAAGCTGGCCACGATCATCGTGTCGGTGCGCAGCCCCTGCCGGTCGGGCCCGGCGTCGCCGCCGAGCAGCAGCACCGTGACGCGGCCCGGGATGGCGGTGGCCAGGTCGCTGCCTCCGCCCCGGCCGCTGCCCCTCCAGCCGGGATCGTCCCCGGCGAACACCGTGGTCAGCAAGTCGTAGGCCTGCAGGTCGTAGAAGGCGGCGGCGGCGTGGGGGGCGGCGGTCAGGGCGAGGATGGCCGTCAGCCCGACGGCGGCCGAGCGGCGCACGCGGCCCGGGGGCGCCATGAGGCTGCGACGGGTCGCCAGCAGGTAGGCGTCGACCACCGAGACGACCCGGAAGACCATCAGCCCGACGTCGGCCACCAGCAGCGCCAGCAGGGCGTCCGGCTCCACGAGCATGCGCGAGATGGCCGCGGGCTCGCGCAGCAGCCCCACGCCGACGGCCAGGCAGCCGACGGTGATCGCCAGCATCGCCAGGCCGCGCCGGCGCCGTCCGAGGTAGAGCTGGCCGGCACCCGGCAGCAGGCAGGACAGCAGGGCGGCGAGCAACGGCCGGCGCGCGCGCCGCAGCCGGCCGCGGGGCACCTCCACGCCCCATCGGTCCCAACTGGTGGTGCCGCCGCCCGGCCGCACGTCCGGCTCCCGCAACCCGCCCTCGCCCACAGAACTACGCAACCACGCCGCCAGACAGAAGGTCAGACGGCCGATGTGGTGTCAAGGGCACCCTACCCGGAATGACCGCCTCGTTACCGCTTAACGATCGGCCGCGGTCCGGGCGCCGGCGAGGGCCACGACCTCGTGGACGGCCTCGGGGTTGGCGAGGGCGCCCTCGCTGACGGCCTGCGCCAGCGGCGTCCCGGTCAGCACCCGCTTGATCGGGACCTCCAGCTTCTTGCCCGAGAGCGTCCTGGGGACCTCGGCGATGGCGTGGACCTCGTCGGGGGCGTGCCGGGGGGACAGCTCCGCCCGGAGGGTGTCCCGGATGCGCCGCTCCAGCCCCTCGTCCAGCTCCACGCCGGGGCGCAGCACCACGAACAGCAGCAGCCGGCCCTCGCCGCCCGGCTCGCTCACGTCCACCACCAGGCTGTCGACCACCTCGTCGAGGCCCTCGACCACCCGGTACAGCTCGGCGGTGCCCATCCGCACCCCGCCGCGGTTGAGGGTGGAGTCCGAGCGGCCGCTGATGACGCAGGTCCCCCGCGGGGTGATCTCGACCCAGTCGCCGTGGCGCCAGACCCCCGGCCAGGTCGAGAAGTAGCTGTCGCGGTAGCGCTCGCCGTCCGGGTCGTTCCAGAAGCGCAGCGGCATGCTCGGCAGCGGCTCGGTGAGGACCAGCTCGCCGACGCGGCCGACGACCGAGCGGCCCTGCTCGTCGAACGCCTCGACGCTGGCGCCGAGGGCGCGGCACTGGATCTCGCCCGGGTAGACGGGCAGCAGCGGGCAGGACTCGACGAAGGCGGTGCAGACGTCGGTGCCGCCGCTGACGGAGCCGACCAGCACGTCGGGGGCGACGTGCCGGTAGAGCCAGTCGAACCCCTCCGGGGGCAGCGGCGAGCCGGTCGAGCCGATCGAGCGCAGCGCCGACAGGTCGGCGTCGCGGGCCGGCTCGACCCCGGCCTTGATGCAGGCCAGCACGTAGGCGGCGCTGGTGCCGAAGTAGGTGATGCCGCCGGCGGCGGCCAGGCGCCACAGCGCGCCCATGTCGGGGTGGCCGGGGCTGCCGTCGTACAGCACCACGGTGGCGCCCAGCAGCAGCCCGCCGACCAGGAAGTTCCACATCATCCAGCCGGTGGTGGTGAACCAGAGGAAGCGGTCGGCGGGCCCGAGGTCGAGGTGCAGCGACAGCGACTTCAGCAGCTCCAGGGCGATGCCGCCGTGCCCGTGGACGATCGCCTTGGGCAGCCCGGTGGTGCCCGACGAGTACAGCACCCACAGGGGGTGGTCGAAGGCGACCGGCTCGAAGGTGGGCTCGGTCCGTGTGCCGTCCAGCAGCTCGTCCCACCCGACCGTGTCCTCGCCGGCCCGGTCGCCGAGCAGGACGGTCGCCTGCAGGGTCGGCAGCCGGCGGCGGATCTCGGCGAGGGCGCCGCGGCGGTCGTGCCAGGCGCCGTTGTAGCGGTAGCCGTCGACGGCGAACAGCACCTTCGGTTCGATCTGGGCGAAGCGGTCGACCACGCTCGACACCCCGAACTCGGGGGCGCAGCTCGACCAGATCGCGCCGATGCTGGCGGTGGCCAGCATCGCCACCACCGTCTCCGGCACGTTCGGCAGGTAGGCGACCACCCGGTCGCCCTTGGCGACGCCGAGCCGCCGCAGCCCGGCGGCGGCCGCCGCCACCCGCCCTGCCAGCTCGGCGTAGCTGACGGTGCCGAGCGCGCCGGACTCGTCGGCGAACAGCAGCGCCGGGTGCTGGTCGCGGCGGCGCAGCGACAGCTCGGCGTGGTTGAGGGTGGCGCCGGGGAACCAGCGGGCGCCCGGCATGCGCCGCTCGGCCAGCGCCGGGCTCGGCGCCGGGCCGCCGACCTGGAAGAACTCCCAGAGCGACGACCAGAAGCCGTCCAGGTCGTCCACCGACCAGCGCCAGGCCTGGTCGTAGGAGCCGAGCTCGACGCCGCGGCGCTCGGCGAGCCAGCGCAGGTAGCGGGTCATGTTGGCCCGCTCCACCCGCTCCGCCGACGGCCTCCAGAGCGGCTCGGTGGTCAGCTGCATCCCTGCCATCGATGCACGCTACCACGCGGTCCCGGCCGCTCAGCCGGGCGTGACGCCGACCAGCAACCCCCGCCCGGTCAGCCCCTGGGGATCCCAGCTGGTGTCGAGCCCGGCGGCGAGGAACGCGGCGGCATACTCGTCGTGGCCGAACAGCCGCAGCTCGTGACGCTCGTCCGCGGTCACGACCTGACCGCCGCCGGCCACCGCGTAGTGCATGCGCAGCACGCTCACGGCGCCCTGGCGGCCGGAGGCGATCACCCGGACGAGCTTGCGGTCGTCGTCCTCCACCACGTCGACCGTGGTCGTCCCGCCCTCGATCCAGGCCTCCGGCAGGATCCACGGCTCGACCACCAGCACGCCGCCGGGCTCCAGGTGGCCCGCCATCGCGGCGACCGCGGCCCGCAGGCGCTCCACCGTCCCCAGGTACCCGACGGAGCTGAACAGGCAGGTGACCGCGTCGAAGCGGCGACCCAGGTCGAAGCCGGCCATGTCGGCCTGGGTCAGGCGTATCCCGGGCAGCCGCCGCCTGGCCGCGGCGAGCAGGCCGCCGTCCAGGTCGAGCCCTTCGCAGTCGAACTCCCGCCGCAGGTGCTCCAGGTGCCGTCCGGTGCCGCAGGCGACGTCCAGCAGCGTGCGGGCCTCCGGCCGGTGCCGGCGGACCAGCTCGGTGACCCGCCGCGCCTCGCCGGCGTAGTCCTTGCCGTCGTAGAAGCGGTCGTACCAGGCCGCAGACTCGCTGAACATGCGGTCATTCTCGGCGCCCGGTTCCGGTGCGGCCAGGCGATTTCCCCAGCGCGCCTCAGCCGTCGAGGCCGAGCAGACGGGCGCCGTTGTGCCACAGGACGGCCCGCAGCCACTGGTCGCCGAGGCCGAGCCCGGCCAGGCCGCCGAGCTGGCCCGCGAACGGCGTCGCGGAAGCGGTCGAGCAGGGCGGCGACCTTCCCGGCGCCGCAGAACTCCTCGCCGCCGGAGCCGTCCGGCACCGCACCGGCGTGCAGCACCACCGGGACGCGCCGCCTGGCCAGCTCCGCCCAGACCTGGTCGAGCCGCGGGTCGGTGGCGTGGAACTTGCCGACCTGCAGGTGGACCTTGGCGACGCCCGCGCCGGCGCCGAGGGCCCGCTCGACCTCGGCCTCGACGCCGGGCTCCGGGTAGAAGGTGAACGACGGGACCACCGCCGCATGGGCCGCGGCGAGGGCGAGCGTGTGCCCGTTCAGCCACGCGGCCATCCCCGGCCGGTGGGCGTAGGCGAGCGCCGTGTGGTGCCGCACCCCCAGCCGGGCCAGGGTGGCGAGCCGTTCCGCCTCGCCGGCCCGGTACAGGACCGGCCACGGCGGGTCGAGCCGGTCGAAGTGGGCCCACACCTTCGCCTGGACCCGCTCCGGCATGAAGTGGACGTGCAGGTCGACGATGCCCGGTAGCCCGAGCGAGGCCACGTAGGCCGCCACGTCCGGGTCGCGGAGGCCCGCGGGAGCCGCCATGATCCCATCGTCCCCGACCGCCATGGCGCGCGCCAACCGGGAATGCCGCCCGGGCACAAGGACGTTGGGGGCAGGCGAGGCGAGAGCAGGAGGACACGGGGATGACGACCTCCTTACGAGAGCGGTGGCACCGGCCCCCGAGGCTGCGAACCGTCGGCGGCGGCGACGAGGACCGGCACGCGACCTGGCTGGAGCTCTTCTTCGACCTGGTGTTCGTGATCTCGATCGCCGAGGTGGTCCACACCGTGGAGGACGACCGCAGCCTCGGCGGGTTCCTCGGCACGGCCGGCCTGTTCGTGTCGATCTGGTGGGCGTGGCTCGGCTTCACCGTGTACGCCGACCGTTTCGACACCGACGACCTGCTGCACCGGGTGCTGATGCTGGCGGGGATGCTGGCGGTGATCGCCATGGCCCTCAGCGTCCACGACGCCCTGCACGGCGGCTCTACCCAGTTCGCCCTCTCGTACGTGGCGGTCCGGGCGGTGGTGGTGGCGCTGAACGTGCGCGCCCGCCGCCACGCCGCCGAGGCCCGGCCGCTGCTGAACCTCTTCGTCGCCGCATTCAGCATCGGCGCCGGGCTGTGGCTGGTGTCGCTGCTGCTGCCGGAGCCCTACCGGTACCTGCTGTGGGCGGCCGGCCTCGTCGTCGACCTGTCGGCGCCCTGGCTCGGCCGTGGCAGGATGGCCAGGGCGCCCATCCAGGCCAGCCACATCACTGAGCGCTTCGGCCTGTTCACCCTGATCGTGATCGGCGAGTCGGTGATCTCGGTGGCGCAGGGGGCGGCCGGGGTGGACTGGGAGCCGGGGACCCTCGCCGTCGCCGTGGTCGGCTTCCTCGCCGTCGCCTGCCTGTGGTGGATCTACTTCGAGTACATCGGCGCCCTCGCCATCCGCAGCGTGCTGGAGGGGCTCTTCTTCTCCTATTCCCACCTGCCCCTGCTGGCCGGGCTGGTGTCGGTGGCGGTCGGCACCGAGCTGGCGGTGGTACAGAGCGCAGGCGGCGAGGTGGAGCGGGCAACGGCCCTGGCGCTCGGCGGCGGGACCGCCCTGTACCTGCTCGCCCTGACCGTGATGCACGCTACCACCGGGCACATCGGAAATCGGGTCGGCGACCGGGTGCTGTGGCTGCGGCTCGGCTCGGCGGGGGTCGCGCTGGCCATCGGCGTCTTCGGGCCGCTCGGCGCCCCCCTCGGGCTGGTCGGGCTGCTCGCGGTCCTGCTGGTGGCCCACGTCGCGGTCGAGATGGTGCTGCAGCTCCGCGCCGCCGGCGACGCCGCACCCACCGGCGCCCCGGCCAGCGGCCCGTCGCTGCCCTGATCCCGGTTTGCCGGCGCGGCCGGCGTGGAAGATCGCGGTGACGACGGCGACCAGTCCGGGAGGCCGCGATGCGCTATCGGGTGACGTGGAACGTGGAGGTCGAGGCGGACGACGAGGCCCAGGCCAGGGAGGCCGCGCGCCAGTACCTGCTCGACAACGAGGACGAGGCGCTCAGCAAGGTCGTCGCCCTCGAGGAGGGTTCCACGCCCCGCGACGTCCCCAAGGTCGACGCCGACTGACCGTCCCCGCCCCCGGGCCAGGTCGCGGTGGCCCGGTGTCCTCGCCGTGCGGGAGACTCGCTCCCGCGTGGACGTAACGCGCCGGGCCGTTGCCCGTTATCCAAGGAGGGAGCCAGGCGCTCGGGCGCCGCCGCTGCGCTGGGGCCGTCCACCACCTGGGCCGCCGGTCGCTGCCCAAGCCACAGGGAGTCGGGCATGGAGGACTACGAGGACGGGGTCGAGGAGGCCCCGTCACCGGCGACCGCAGAGGCGCTGGAGGCGGCCGTGCGCCCCGCCCTGGTGGCCGCCACCAGGTTGTTCCTCGTTGCCGGCGCCGTCCTCGTCGTGGTCGACGAGCGCGGCGAGCTGAGCTGGGCGGCCAGCGCCGGCGACCTCGCCGAGGTGCTCCAGGGGGTCGCCGGGCAGCTGTGGGCGGGGCCGTCCCAGGAGGTCCTGGCCAGCGGCGCGGCGGTGCGGACCTCGCGGCTGCCCGACGAGGAACGCTGGCCCGACCTGGCCAGGTCGCTCGGGTTCAGCGGCGTCAAGAGCCTGCTCTGCGTCCCGGTCGAGGGGCCCACCGGGGTGGGCGGGACGCTCACGGTGGTACGCCGCCCGGACCGGCCCTGGGAGCCGCACGAGACCGATTCGCTGGTCGCCTACGCCGGTGTCCTCGCAAGCCTGCTCGTGGTCGCCACCGAGTTGGAGACCAGGGCGCGGGTGATCGCCCAGCTGGAGCACGCGCTCCAGCACCGGGTGACGATCGAGCAGGCCAAGGGCATCCTGATGGAACGCGAAGGGCTGGACCGGGCGGCGGCCTTCGACCGCCTGCGCCGGGCGGCGCGCGCCGCTCGGCGCCGGGTCGGGGAGGTCGCCGCCGAGGTCGTCGCCGGGGAGCCGCTGCCACCGGCCGACGACAACGGCGCCTGAAGCGCCCGACCAGGCCGTGTTTCAGAAGTGGCTGATGCAGCCAGGAGTCCAGGAAGTCCGGACTGTGCGGACTCTACGCCCTTCAGGTCGACGCGGGTACAGCCGTGCGCGCGTCTGGCGGCGTTTCGTCGAGTGCGCGGCGGCGGACGCCGATGGCCAGCAGGTAGATGATGATCCAGAACTCGCCCACGGTCGCGGGATACGTGAGGGCGTCGGCGACGACCTGTGCATCGGGAGCGAGGTACTGGACGAACGCGCTGAGCAGGTAGCCGATGCCGCCGCTGACCAGCACCCAGCCGAGCGGGCGCGGCATCCACCCTGAGCGGAGCACGCAGGAGCCCATGGGGATGAGCCAGAGGCCGAAGAAGAGCGCGCCGACGCCCCACAGGTTGCCGCTGACCAGGTAGAGGAGCTGGACGGTCGTTGCCGCGTCGCCGATCGGGTCGAGCGCGACCTCGACCGCCGTTGCGAGGAAGGCCGCGCTGGCCAGGATCGTGACGGCGTTGACGAGGCCGAAGGCGGCGATGCCGCCTGCGGCAAGAGGGTCGGCGGTGCGGAACAGCCGGTAGAACCATACGGCGGCGAGCGCCTGGGTGAGGACGATGAGCAGCTCCAGAGCGACCCCGGCGCGCGCCAACGACTGGTTATCGACCAGGTGGGCCAGCGTCGCAGCGGGATCGTCGGCCGCGAAGAGCCGCGGCCGGATGACCAGGAACCCGAGTACGCCGGTGATGGCCAGGCCGAGATAGAACAGCCCGGTCGTGCGGGCGGTGCGGACCAGCGGATGCATGGCGGCTCCTTCAGTGCTGTGCCGGCTCGTGCGGGGTCGGCCGTAGCTCGACAGTCTGCCTTACAACATAAGGTAACCATACAATGTAAGGTGTTGACAAGGGTTGGGGGACTGATGAGAGCAAGGGCGTCTCGGGAGCCGCTCAGTCGCGAGCGGGTGCTGGTGGCGGCGGTCGCCTTGGCGGACGCGGAGGGGATCCAGGCGCTGACGATGCGCCGCCTCGCCGCCGATCTCGGCGTGGAGGCCATGTCGCTGTACTACCACCTGCCCGGCAAGGAGGCTCTGCTCGACGGTCTCGTCGACTACGTACTCGGTGAGATCGACGCCGCGGTCAGCCGCCTCGGCACGACAGGGACCGACGGAGACTGGCGTACACGGCTGCGGCAGCGGTTCCTTGCGGCGCGTGAGGTCATGCTGCGTCACCCGTGGGCCCCCGGGCTCATCAGCACGCGCCCGACGATCCCGGCCGCCGTGTACACGTACTACGACGGCATCGTGGGCACGCTGATCGGTGCCGGATTCTCCTACCGCATCGTGCACCGGGCGCTGCACGCGTTCGGCAGCCTGCCTCTCGGGTTTGCGCAGGAGCTCTTCAGCCCCACATCGGCGGGCGGAAGCCTGGAGGCCGAAACCGCAGAGGCAGAGGTGGCCGCGATTGCCGAGGCCCTGCCCCACCTGACGGCAATGATGGCGGCCGAGGCCCACGACGTCGCTGACCCCACACTGGGTTGGTGCGACAGCCAGATCGAGTTCGAGTTCACCCTCGACCTGCTCCTCGATGGGCTCGAACGCCTCCGCAGCTAGGCCAGGTGGCGCATCCGGCCACGACCCACCCGGGAGGAGACCCGCCATGGAACTGCTGTACACCACCGAGGCCACCGCCACCGGAAGCCGCCGGGCGGGCAGGGCCTGGTCGGCCGACGGCGCGCTCGACGTGCGGATCGCGCCGCCCAAGCAGGTTGGCGGCCCGGGCGACGCGACCAACCCGGAGCAGCTGTTCGCCGCCGGCTACGCCGCCTGCTTCGACAACTCCCTCGGGCTGATCGCCCGCCGGGAGCGGCTGCCGGCCGGCGAGACCTCGGTGACCGCCCTGGTCGGGCTCGGCAAGGAGGACGACGGCCGCTTCGGGCTCGAGGTCGAGCTGCGGATCTCGGTTCCCGGCCTGCCCCGCGAGCAGGCCGAGGAGCTGGTCGCCAAGGCGCACCGGCTGTGCCCCTACTCCCGCGCCACCCGCGGCAACCTCGACGTCCGCCTCACCCTCCTCTGACGACGGCCGCGGATCCGCGTGGTTAGGCCGCCGGCAACGGGGTAGGGGCGGGTCTCGGCCTGCCTCGAAACGGACAAGGAGCCAGGGCCCATGCTCGTAGTGACCGAGAACGCCCGCCAGGTGATCGAGTCCATCGTCGCCGACGCGGAGATGCCCGACGGGTCGGGCATCCGGATCGACGCCCCGGAGCAGCCGCCGACGACCAGCGACCGGACCGCGGTACCGCTGCAGCTCCAGGTCGCCAGCGAGCCCTCCGAGGACGACCAGGTCGTCGGCGAGGGCGGCGGGAAGGTGTTCGTCGCGCCCGCGGCCGCCCCGGTGCTCGACGACAAGGTGCTCGACGTCCGGGTCAGCGAGGACCAGATGCAGTTCGTGATCGGCCCGCAGCAGGACCAGCCGGGCCCGCCCGGCTGACGGCGGTCACGCCTCGCTGAGCTGCGTCTCCGGCTCGGGCGGGTTCCGCGGCAGGTCGTAGCGGAACACCCGGAACGCCTCGCCGTAGCGGAACGGCTCCTTGGCCGCGGAGAACTCGGCCATGCCGTAGACGAAGCCGATGTCCTCCCCGGTGGGGTCCTCGCCGATCTGGCTGACGTGGCAGCGCAGGCTCTCGACCTTCTTCTCGATGAAGTCGCCGATGTCGACCACCAGGTTCGGCTCGGTGTTCATCATCAGCATCACGCCGACGAGCTTGACCGGCTCCAGCCCCTCGTCGAGCAGCTCCGGGTAGGCGAGGCGCGTGTCGGAGCCGGGGATGACGGCGGCGAGGGTGGCCTCCCCCGCGGCCCGGTGGTCGGGGTGGTTGATGTAGCGGTCGGCGAAGTAGCGGGTCGTCGGGTCGGTGGTCACCACCACCTCCGGCCGCACCCGGCGGATCAGCCGTACGACCTCCTTGCGGACCTCCAGGCTGGCCTCCAGCAGCCCGTCCTCGTAGCCCAGGAACTCGACCTGGTCGACGCCGAGGACCTTGGCGGCGGCGCGCTGCTCGGCCTCCCGCAGCTCGGCCAGCCGCTCGCGGGTCATCTCCGGGTCGCTGGACCCGGCGGCCCCGTTGGTGAGCAGCGCGTAGGTGACGCGGGCGCCCTCGCTGACCCAGCGGGCCACCGTGCCGGCGCAGCCGAACTCGATGTCGTCCGGGTGCGCGGCGACGACCAGGGCGGAGGCAGGGGTCCAGTACTCCATGGCGACAGCTCCAGGGGTTCCGGCGGCGGGTCGTTCGACAGGAGCCAGCGTACGGCGTTCCCTTGATATTCCCCCAGCCCAGGTGTGGCCACCCACCAGGTCCCGGCGGCCAGGAGCCGGTCGACCACCGACGCCGACTCAGCGGTTCCCTCTTGATGACCGGATCGTTTGTCCACAAGATCATCATTGCCGGTTGTATGTGCCTTGCCGCGCTCCCTACCATCCGGCCCTCACCACGAGGGACACCATGGAGACCGAGGACCGCCCAGCCCCACCGCCGCCCACCCCCGGCGGCACCTCCCGCCGCGCCGCGATCGCAGCGATCGCGGCCGCCCTCCTCCTGGTGGTCGCCGTCGTCGCGGTGTTCGCAACCCGCGGCGACGGCGACGCGGCGGGTTCCACCGCACCAGAGCCGCCTCCCTCGCCAGCCACCACCGCCGCCACCACGACCACCATCGACACCGAAACCGAGGTGGTCGGCCGGCTACGGGAGATCCTCCGGGTTCGGGAGGAAGCCTTTGCAGCAAGAGATCCCAGTCTCCTTGATCAAGTGTACGCGAGCGACTGCCCATGTCTTAAGGCCGGCCGGGATGCAATTTCTGCACTAAGAAACGAGAACGTTGTGTGGAAGGGAAGGTCGATCTCCCTTCAGGTTCAGTCGACTCAACCCGTAAACATTCGGCTCTGGGAGGTGGTGGCGCTATTCACCTCAGGGCGCTTCCGCATCGAGACCGAGGAAGGAAGCCTAATCCGCGAAGCACCCGCCGAACGGATCAGATACCGCTTCCTCCTCGTCAGACCTGTCGAAGGGGAGCCATGGGTACTGGGGAGCGTTTCAGTTCTTAAGGGCGAGTGAATGAGACAGAGACAACTCTTGCTGATTTGCATAGCAGCGGTGCTCTGCGGCTCGCTAATTGTGGTGGCGAACAACAAGGCGAGGGCCCAATCCTGCGATGGCCAAGGCGTTGAGGGTGACTTGACCGGCTCAGCCGACACAGCCGTAATTATTGGAAAGATTTCCTCCTGCACCTCACAATCAAGCTTGTCGAAGCCCCAGCCGGTCTCCGCCTTTTACACATTTGAGATTGCCTGCTCTCCAGATCGCGCGGCCGCACTTGACGGCGTTTGCTCAGCAACGCCTTGCCGAACCTCGTTCTTCGCCTTCCGCACCATTCACTTCCCCGACGGCACAAGCGCGGCGGCCGGGTTTCAATGCGTCACCCTGAACCAGGCCAATGCCAGCCCAGGGATCACGGCGGCGCAGGTGTTCGCCGCCATCCGGCGGGTCAAGCTGCCAGGAGGTGAGATCGGGGCGGTGCCCGAGGTGCGGGGACTGGCGAACCTCGAGTCGTTCTTTTTCGTGCGCGGGGCGGACCAGCCGCCGGTTGACCTGCAGGTGGGCGGGTCGGTGGTGCACGCGGAGTTCCGGGTGCTGGAATACCGGTGGGCGTTCGGGGACGGCCGACAGCTGGTGACGACAGGACCTGGCAGCGAGGGTCTGGACAGTGAGGTGCGAACCGCGTTCCGGCGGCGGGGCTTCTACCGCGTCGGGGTGACCGTGATGTGGGCCGCCGAGGCGTTCCTGGACGGGCGGCGGGTCGGGCAGGTCGACAACCTGGTGTCGCGGGCGTCGACCACCTACCCGGTGGCCGAGGTGCGGACGACCCTGACCGGCTGAGCCGGGATGCCTCCGCACGCAGCGCGGCTTCCGCGACTCCTTACCGTGGGATAGCCTCTGCTTGAACCGGTAGTGGTCCCAGGCGCTCGGCCGGTTCGGAGCCGTGGTCCTCCCGGCTGGTGAAAGGACTGCCGTGACCGTCACCCTCGTCGTCATCGCGGTCGTCGTGGTGCTGCTGCTGGTCGTTTCGGTGCTGATCTACAACGGCCTCGTTCGGCGGCGTAACCAGGTCGACAACGCCTGGAGCCAGATCGACGTGCAGCTCAAGCGGCGTTACGACCTGATCCCCAACCTGGTCGAAACGGTCAAGGGCTACGCCGCCCATGAGCGCGGCACCCTGGAGGCCGTCACGGATGCGCGGGCGCAGGCGATCAGCGCGCAAGGGCCCGCCGACCAGGCGTCGGCCGAGAACGCGCTGACCGGTGCGCTGAGGAGCCTGTTCGCGGTCTCGGAGTCCTACCCCGACCTCAAGGCCAACCAGAACTTCCTCGCGCTGCAGCAGGAGCTGGCCGAGACCGAGGACCGCGCGGCCTACGCGCGGCAGTACTACAACGACTCGGTGCTCTCCTACAACAACGCCATCGGCACCGTGCCGCAGAGCATCTTCGCCGCCGTGTTCGGCTTCCGCAGCCGCGAGTACTTCCAGGCGGGCGGGGAGGAGCGCGGCCCGGTCCGCGTCCAGTTCTGAGGCGCCAAGCCGACGCCACCATCCTGGAAGCTGGTCACGCCGCTGCTGACCGCCGGTGGTCGCGGCGATCGGGTTGTGGATCTTCGGGTCAGCGGCGGTCGCGGTCCGTGCCTGGGTGCTCGCCGTGGGCCCGGTCGGCGTCCTCGGCGTCGCGGGAGCCCTCGGCTGTCGTCGCGGGACCTGGGCCGGACACCAGGCCTTCCAGCCGGCGCCTGGCCCGCTCCAGCATCGAGGGCTCCTCCTCCGTCGTGGTCGCTTCGTCGCGCCGGGCGTCCGCGACGGCGGTCTCGTGGTCTTGGCGCAGGTCGGCGTCGTGGCCGACGGGTTCGGGAGGCCGCCCGAAGTCGCCGGCCTCACCTGGTACCCAGCCGGCCTCGCGAGGCGCCCGCGGCGGCTCGTCGGCGGTCGATGCGGTGCCGGCGGTGGCCTCGGTGGCGCTGCCGTCTTGCCTTGGCTCGTCGGCATCCGGCTCAACGGAGGCGTCGGGAGGTGGTGCAGCGTCCCGCACCATGGTGGCGTCGGCGTCCGGTTCCCTGGAGGACTCGGTGTCCGGCGTGGCGGAGGGCTCGGTGGTCGGCCCGGCGGTGGGGTCGGCGTCCGGCTCCCCTGAGTATTCGACGGTGGCGTCGGCGTCGGCCGGGGTGGCGACCGGCTCCGCCAGGCCGGGGTCTGCCGGTGGGGGCCCGGCGGCCGGGGCGTAGTCGATGCCGTAGTGGGCGAAGAGGGTGGCCTCCTCGTCCGGGCTCAGCTCGTCGAGGACGTCGACGCGGGGGGCGTCCTTGATGTGGCCCTTCTCGTAGGGGACCTTGAGCCCGTCGCTGACTTCGGTGGCGTGCAGCAGCGGCACGAACGTCTCCCTGGCGCCGAACAGGGCGGTGTTCACCAGCGCCCAGGTCGGCTGGCCGGTTCCCCGGTCCAGGTAGAACTCGATGACGTTCCCGACCGTGCCGCCGGCGCGGTCGACGATCGCCAGCGTCCGCCAGCGATCCAGGGTCTCCCGGTCGATGGTGGGCATGGTCGTCCTCCTTCGCACGCTTCCTCGGCCGACCCTGCGACTGCCCGGTGAGCGCCCGGACTAAGCCGGCGAGCGGCGCCCGGCGGCCTCACTCCGGGGCGGACTGCTCCAGCTCCAGCCCACGGGTCTCCGCGAGGCGGGCGAACAGCGGGCTGGCGAGCACCACGGGGACCATGACCAGCACCGCCGCGGCGCCGAAGCTGCCGAGCGCGTCGGCGAGCAGGCCGAAGGCGAGCAGGCCGGCAACGGCGCCGGCGACGCCGGCGGCGAGCAGCCACCCGGCCACCGTGGCGCGCACGCTGGTGGGGAACAGCTCGGCGCTGAGGGCACCGAACGCCGGCCCGAAGGCCGACGCGGCGAAGATCCCGACCAGGTAGCCGGTGACCACGGCCGGGCGCGACCCGCTGTAGGTCAGCATCCCGGCGAGCGCGACCGCGGCCTGGGTGGCCCCGGCCGTGACCCGCCGGCCGACCCGGTCGGCCCCCCAGCGGCCGAGCAGCAGCCCGGCCAGCCCGACCGGGGCGGCCGCCAGGACCATCGCCGCGGTCGCCGAGCGCGACATGCCCAGCGCGTTCTCGGCGTAGACGAACAGGAAGGTGTTCGCCGGCCCGGTGACGAACGCGATCGCGAAGGCCAGCACCGCCAGCAGGCGCAGGCGTGGCCGCAGCTCGGCGCGGACCCGGCGGAGCATGCCCGGCCGCGCGGCCACGACCCCCGGGTCGGCGGCCACCCGCAGCCGCTGGTAGCGGTCGGGCTCCTCCAGCCAGCGGGCGAGCAGGGGGGTGGCGGCCAGCGGCACTAGCGCGAGGGCGAACAGCCCGCGGAAGCCGAGCTGCTCGCCGGCCACGCCACGGATCAGGGCGGTGAGCCCCGCGCCGACCGCGTAGCCCGCCGTGACCAGGGCGATCGCCTTGGCGCGGTCGTTGGCCCTTGTCTCCTCGGCCGCCACCACCCCGTCGAGCGCGTTGGCGGCCGACAGCAACGGCCGGGCGAGCGCGAACAGCGCCACGAACCACCAGAAGCCAGGGCTGAGGGCCGCGAGGACGGTCACCGCGAGGCCGGCCGCCACGCAACCGAGCAGCACGCGCCGGCGCCCGTGCCGGTCCGCCAGGCCGGCGAGGGGCAGGCTGGCGAGGGACGCGAGGCGGATCACGGCCAGTCCGACCCCCAGCGTGGTGCCCGACAGCCCGACCTGGGCCACCACCGAGTCGCCTTCGCCGGTCGCCGCGCCGAAGGCGTCGGCGATGTCGCCGAGGGCGGCGGTGGCGGCGAACTGGGCGAAGCCGGAGGCCAGCGCCGTCGCGGCCAGCGCCAGGATCGCCGGGTGGTGCCAGCCGTGCAGGCGGATGCGCCGGCCGGAGGGAGCTGGGGCGTCGCCGGGCGGTGGCGGCGGGTCGGACGCGCCGGTGGAGGTCACGTGTGGAGCTGGGCCCTGGGTGCGGTTGCCGGTCCACGGCACTCTAGCGGCTGGCGGCGTGGCCCGGCCGCGGCGCGGCCCCGCCGACGTCGCCGCCACGGAGTACCATGATCTCGCTTGTGAAGGAGGTCACAAGATGGGCGAGCTCTCGAGACCGGTCGGGCTGGGGCTGGCGGCCCGCGGCGGCGTCGCCGACGTGGTCGGCTGGGCCGAGCAGGCCAGGCGGGCGGGACTGGACTCGGTCTGGGTCCACGACAGCTACTTCGAACGCGACGCCGTCACCTACGCCTCCGCGGTTGCCGCCCAGGTGCCCGGCATCCGGGTGGCGCTCGGCGCGCTCAACCCCTTGACCAGGCACCCCGTGGTGGTCGCGATGACCGTCAGCGCGCTCGACGAGATGGCCCCCGGCCGGGTGATCCTCGGCATGGGCACCGGCCTGCCGCTGCGGCTGGCGCAGATGGGCATCCCCTACACCCCGGAGGCCGGGGTCGAGGCGGTCAGCCGGGCGATCGACACCATGCGCAGGCTCTGGAGCGGCCAGCGGGTCCCGGCCGCCGCCCCTGGCCTGCCGCCGGTGCAGCCGATGTTCCCGCCCACCCACCGGGTGCCGGTCTACGTCGCCGCGTACCGCTCCGCCTTCCTGGACCTGGCCGGGCAGAAGGCGGACGGCTACCTCGCCAGGCCGGCGGAGTCGCTGCCGTCGCTGGAGCGGATGCTGGCCAGGCTGCGCGCCGCCACCGTCGCCGCGGGCCGTCCCGAGGATGCGGTCCACGTCGCCGGCTACCTGCTCACGCTGGTCGACCGGAGCCGCCGGGAGGCGCTCAACCGGGCCAAGCGGGAGCCGTTCGTGATCTACATGATGAGCGTCCAGTCGGACCTCGCCATGCGGCGGGCCGGCCTCGACCCGGAGCTCAAGGACCGCATCGCCGCCGCCTGGCGGGCCGAGGACTACCACCGGGCCGCCGCGCTCATCCCCGACGAGCTGCTCGACGCGTTCATGCTCTGCGGCACCCGGGAGGAGGTCGCCGCCGGCGCCGCCGCCTACCATGCCGCCGGCATGGGCCTTCCCGTGCTGCAGCCGGTTCTCCAGCAGGAGGAGCACGTCCGCGAGGTGCTCGCCGCTGCGGTCCAGTACGGCGCCGCCGCTGCGCCCGCGGGCGTGGCGGCGCGGGACGGCGTTCCCGCCGGCGGCCGGGCGGGCGTGGCACCGGTGGGCGCAGCGCAGGTGGGCGCGGCACCGGGAGGCGCGGCGCAAGTGGGCGCGGGCCGGCTCGGGCCGGACGACCGGCGGGCCGGGCTGGACGACCGGCGGCTCGGGGCGGGAGCACGGCTGGCCAGGCGGGCCGGGGCCTGGGCCGAGATCGTGCGGCCGTTCAGCTTCACCGCCTCGACCGTGCCGGTGGCGGCCGCGGGCGCGCTCGCGGCGCTGGACGGGCGCTTCTCCTGGCCGCTGTTCCTGGGCGCCCTGCTCGCCGCCGTGCTGCTCCACGTCGGCACCAACGTGACCAACGAGATCTACGACGTCCGCAAGGGCATCGACGACATCACCTCGCCCCGGGCCAGCCACGCCCTGCTCAAGGGGAGGCTCACCGAGCGGGAGGCGTTCGCCCTGGTCGGTGCCGCCTTCGCCGCCGCCGCGGCGATCGGGGTGGCGCTGGTCGCGGCCAGGGGCTGGCCGGTCGCGGTCCTCGGCCTGCTGGGGCTGGTGGGCGGGTTCGGCTACACCGCCCCGCCGCTGCAGTACAAGTTCCGGGCGCTGGGCCTGCCGCTGGTGTTCCTGCTGATGGGGCCGCTGATGGTGGTCGGGGCGTACTACGTGGTCGCCGGCGCCTTCTCCTGGCAGGCGGTGGTGGTGAGCCTGCCGGTGGGGCTGCTGGTGGCGGCGATCCTGCACGGCAACGAGTGGCGCGACCTCAGCGACGACGCCAGGGCCGGCATCTCGACGCTGTCGATCCGGACCGGCAGGCGGGTCGCCCACCGGCTGTACGTGTCGCTGGTGGTCGGCGCCTACCTGGCGCTGGCCGTCGCGGTCGCCGCCGGCGCCCTGCCGCCGCCCAGCCTGCTCGCCATGCTGTCGCTGCCCCTGCTGGTGCGCGCGATCCGCGCCTCCGAGCTGGGCGCCGGCGGCCAGCAGCGGGCGATCGCCATGATCGACCTGGAGACCGCCCAGCTCCACGCCGCCTTCGGCTTCCTGCTGGCCGCCGGCCTGGTGATCGCGGCCGGTGTCCAGGGATGAGCCGCCGGAGCCGGCTGCCGGGGCCGGGTCGCTCCGCGGGCGTCGGCGGGCGGCGCCGTGACACGCTGCTGGCCGGCGGGCTGGCCGCGGCCTACGCGGCGTTCGCGCTCAGCTTCCGCGGGCCGCGCCGGGCATTCTGGGACCGGATGACCGCGACCGGGCTGGCGCTCGGCGGGCTCGCCCTGGCCGCGGAGCCGGAGCTGCGGCGCACCCCGATCCGCGGCCGCCACGTGGCCGCGGGGCTCGCCTCGGCGGCGGGGCTGTACGCGGTGTTCCTGGCCGGCGACCGGGCCGTGCGCCGGCTGCTCCCCGCCGGCGGCCGCGAGATCGGCGACCTCTACGCCCTCCGGGAGCTGCGCCCCCGGGGCGAGCTGGCCGCCCGCCTGGCGCTGGTGATCGGCCCGGCCGAGGAGCTGTTCTGGCGCGGCTTCGTCAACCGGCGGCTCGGCCGGCGCTTCGGCAGCTGGCCCGGCGCGGCCCTGGGGTCGGCCGCCTACGGCGGCGCCCACGTCGCCACCGGCAACTTCACCCTGTTCGGCGCGGCCGGGGTCGCCGGCGCCTACTGGTCGGCCCTGGCCGCCGCGGGCATGCCGATGGGCGCCCTGATCGTCAGCCACGCCGCCTGGGACGTGTGGACGTTCCTGGTGGCCCCCACGACCGGCCCGGACCCAACGCCGGCCGGTCAGGGGATGCGGCGGAACCAGGCGATGGAGGCGGCGGCGCCGAGCAGCAGCAGCAGCGCCGAGCCGCCCATGAACAGCGAGGTCAGCTCCCGCTTCTCCTCCACGTAGGTGAGGCGGGTGCCGAGGTCGCGGTAGACGGCGGCGAGCTGGTCGCTGGTCGGGGCGGTGAACGCCTCGCCGCCGGTGATGGCCGCCACCTGGCGCAGCTCCTCCTGGGGCTGGGTGGCGAGGGCGACGGTGAAGACCGGGACCTCCTCCTGGCGGGCCTCCTCGGCGGCCACCAGCGGCGGGACGCCGCTGCGGCTGTCGCCGTCGGTCAGCAGCAGCACGCTGGTCGGGGGGCGCTCGTCGTTGGCGGCGTCCCGCGGCAGGCTCGCCTGCAGCGCCCGCACGATCGCGTCGCCGACCGCGGTGCCCCCTCGGGCCTGCGCGGCGGCCAGCGCGTCCTGAACGACCTCCCGGTCGGTGGTCGGCAGCGACTCCACCCTGGCGGCGGCGGCGAAGGTGATCAGCCCGACCTGGAACCGGTCCGGGAGCTGTTCGAGGAAGGCCTCGCCCGCCCGCTTGGCGGCGTCCAGCCGGGTCGGCTGCACGTCCGGGTTGAGCATCGACCGCGAGGTGTCCATCACCAGCATGATGGTGGCCCGGTCGCGTGGCACCTGGGCGGTGGCCTCGGGGCGGGCCAGCGCGGCCAGCAGCACGGTGGCCGCCAGCAGGTAGAGGGCCACCGGCAGCAGGCGGCGCCAGTGGGGACGGGCGGTGATCATGTTGGGCAGCAGGGCCGGGTTGCCGAAGCTGCCGGCCCGGCGCTGGCGCCGCCGCTCGCCCCGCAGCCACAGCAGCAGCACCAGCGGGACGAGCAGCAGCATCCAGAGCAGCTCGGGCCAGCGGAAGCTCATGCTGGTTGTTCCCTGGCGAGGTCGATGCGGGGCGCGGGGATCGCCTCCAGCACCGCGGTCAGCACCGCGTCCGGGCTGACCTGCTCGGCCAGCGCCTGGTAGGTCAGCACCAGCCGGTGGCGCAGCACGTCGCGCGCCAGCTCCGCCACGTCCTGGGGCAGCGCGTAGCCCCGCCCCCGCAGCACCGCCAGCGCCCGCGCCGCCGCCACCAGGTTGATCGAGCCCCGCGGCGACGCCCCGTAGGCCACGTACGCGCCCAGGTCGCCCAGCTGGTAGCTAGCGGGGTGGCGGGTGGCGTCGCACAACGCCACCGCGTACTCGGCCACCAACCGGTCCACGTACACCCCGGCGACCGCGGCCTGCAGCGCGCCCAGCTGCTCCAGGGCCAGGACCTCGCGCACCACCGGCGGGTCGGTGAGCGAGCGGGCGACGATGCCCATCTCCTCGGAGAAGTTGGGGTAGTCGACCAGCACCTTCATCATGAACCGGTCGACCTGGGCCTCGGGCAGGGGGTAGGTGCCGTCCTGCTCGATCGGGTTCTGGGTGGCCAGCACCAGGAACGGCTCGGGCACCCGGTAGCTCTGGCGGCCGATGGTGACCTGGTGCTCCTGCATCACCTCCAACAAGGCCGACTGGACCTTGGCGGGGGCGCGGTTGATCTCGTCCGCCAGCAGGAAGTTGGTGAACACCGGGCCCAGCTCGGTGTCGAAGCTGGCCTGGTCGGGCCGCCAGATGCGGGTGCCGACCAGGTCGGAGGGGACCAGGTCGGGGGTGAACTGGACCCGGTGGAAGCTGCCGCCGAGGACCTGGGCGAGGGTGGCGATGGTGCGGGTCTTGGCCAGGCCGGGGACGCCCTCCAGCAGCAGGTGCCCCCCGGCCAGCAGCGCCACCAGGACCCGTTCCAGCATCCCCTCCTGGCCCACGATCACCCGCTTGACCTCAAACAACGCCGCCTCGAGCACGGCCGAGGGCTTGCCGGGCTCGGCGAGGGCGAGCCGCTGCGGGTCGTGGTCGGGCATGTGCGCTCCTTCGGGCGTGCGGGTCAGGGAAGCTGCATGGTCACGGGAGCCTGGCGGCCCGGCGCGCCCGGAGGGCGCCCGCCGCGGCCAGCAGGACCAGGGCGGCCGCGGCGAAGGCGACGGTCACCTCGCGCTCCTCGGTGCGGAAGCCGATCCGCGAGCCGAGGCTCTCGTACACCTGGTTGAGGTTGTGGCTGGTCGGCGCCTGGAAGAAGCGCCCGTTGCTGGTCTCGGCGATCCTGCTGAGGCTGTCGGGGTCGGGCGGGACCGGTTGCAGGCGGGTGCCGCCGAACCCGTTGGGGCGGCGCAGCACCCCGTCGGCGGTGCCGAGCGCGATGGTGTAGACCGGGACGCCGAGGTCGCGGGCCCGCTCGGCCTGGGCGAACGGGTCGCCGCCGGCCGAGTTGGCGCCGTCCGACAGCAGCAGCGCGACCGCCGGCGGCCCGGCGTTCTCGCCCGGTGCCGCGCCGCCGCCCGGCCCGGAGCCCGGCGTGCCCGAGCCGCCGGAGCCTGGCGTGCCGGCGTCCGGCCTGCCCCTGGCGCTCTGGCGGGCCGCCTCGATGACGTCGAGGGCGTTGCTGAGCCCGTCGCCCATGGCGGTGCCGCCGTCGGCCCGCAGCGAGGCCAGGGCGTCGCGGACCGCCGTCCGGTCGGTGGTCGGCTGCACCAGCGTCTCGGCCTGGCTGGAGAAGACGACCAGCCCGACCTGGAAGCGGTCCGGCAGCCTGTCGAGGAACCGGCCGGCCGCCTCCCTGGCGGCGTCCAGGCGCGTCGGCTCGACGTCGTCGGCCTCCATCGACCCTGACACGTCCACCACCAGCATCACCGCGGCCTCCTCGCGGGGGACGGGCACCCGCGCGGTCGGCTTGGCCGCGCCCAGCAGCATGGCGGTGAGCGCCAGCAGCAGCAGCGCCGCCGGCAGCCAGCGGCCGCGCCGCTCCTGCTGCACCACGCCGTCGAGCACGTCCAGGGCGGGGTAGCGGACGGCGTAGCGGATCGGGCGGCGCCTCGCCCACAGCAGGGCGAGCACCACCAGCGGCACGAGCAGGAGCGCCAGGAGCGCAAGGGGAGAAGCGAACGTCATCTCACAGCAGCTCCCCGACTTGCATGTCTCCTTCCGGCGCCGGTCCAGTGTCCCTGAAAGCAGGTAAGTCCGCCATCAAGGGCTCCGCGCGCGGTACCCTTGAGGCCTCGACCGTCCGGTGGGGCGGGGCGAGCGGGAACTTTACCCTTTGACCGGAGCAGCGCGCTTCGGGTTCCGGGCTCCCGACTGACGGCCCCGCCCCACCGGAAGGCTTCCTACGACCGCCGCAATTCGCGTGCCCGACCTGCCCGCCGTGCTGCAGGGCGACTTCGACGTGGTGTTCACCTCCTTCGGGGTGCTCGGCTGGCTGCCGGACGTGCCCCGGGCTCCTACGCCGACCCCGGCGCCCACGTCGAGCAGCCGGTCGAGTACGGCTGGCAGCACGGCATGGGGGAGATCGTCAGCGCCTCGGCCTGTGCCGGGCTGCGGATCGACTTCCTCCAGGAGTTCCCGTTCGCGTTCTGGCAGACGTTCCCCTTCCTGGTCGAGGCCGAGCCCCGGACCTGGCGGCTCCCGGAGCCGCTCACGTTCTCGCTCGCGGCGACGAAGACGTAGGGTGGAGGGAGTCGTCCGAGGAGGGATGTGCAGGTGACCCAGTTCGAGTCCGCGCCGCCGTCGGCGTCGCTGCTCGCCGAGCCGGTGCTGGTCGTCAAGCAGAAGCTCAAGTTCGTCGAGCTCCGCAACCAGTACGGGGTGTTCGACCAGGCCGGCCGCCAGATCGGCGCCGTCACCCAGGTCACCCAGTCGCCGCTGGCGTTCCTGGGCAGGCTGTTCACCAGCTGGGACGTGGCCCTGCCGATGCTGCTGGAGATCCGCGGGCCGGCGGGTCCGGAGCTGCTGGTCGCCAAGCCGTGGTTCACCTGGCGGTGCCAGGTCAGCCGGCCCGACGGCACGCCGCTCGGCCAGGTCGTCAAGCAGATCCGCCTCGGCAGGGCCCGTTTCGCCCTGCTGGACCCCGGCGGCGCCCAGCTCGGCGAGGTGGTCGCCGAGAACTGGCGCGCCAAGGACTTCAGCGTCCGCGACGGCGCCGGCCAGGAGGTCGCCCGCGTGACCAAGCGGTGGGCCGGGCTGCGCGAGCTGTTCACCGACGCCGACACCTATGTTGTCGAGGTGCGCCCGACCGCCGTCGACCCCCTGCGCAGCCTGGCCGTCGCCTCCTGCCTGGTGATCGACGTGGTGATGAAGCAGAAGGACAGCGGCTGAGCCCGGCGGGCGGTGCGCGGGCCGCTAGCGCAGCCGCTGCCGCACCGTCCTGGCGGCCGCGACCATGTTGCGCAGCGAGGCCATCACCTCCGGGTAGTCGCGGGTCTTCAGCCCGCAGTCCGGGTTGACCCACAGCCGGCCGGGCCCGACCGGCTGCAGGGCCTCCTCCAGCAGCTCGACGATCTCCTCCGGTGGCGGTACCCGGGGCGAGTGGATGTCGTAGACGCCGAGGCCGATCTCGCGCCCGTAGCCGGCCCGCGCCAGGTCGTCCACCAGCTCCATCCGCGACCGGGCCGCCTCGATCGAGGTCACGTCGGCGTCCAGCCCGTCGATCGCCGGCAGGATCTCGCCGAACTCCGAGTAGCACATGTGGGTGTGGATCTGGGTCTCGTCGCGCACCCCGGCGGTCGCCAGCCGGAACGCCTCCACCGCCCAGGCCAGGTAGGCGTCGCGCTGCTCGCGGCGCAGCGGCAGGCCCTCCCGCAGGGCCGGCTCGTCGACCTGGATGACGCCGATCCCCGCCCGCTCCAGGTCGGCCAGCTCGTCGCGGATGGCCAGGGCGAGCTGGCGGGCGGTCACCTCGCGCGGCTGGTCGTCGCGCTCGAAGGACCACTTGAGCATGGTCACCGGCCCGGTGAGCATCCCCTTGACCGGCCGCGTCGTCAGCGACTGGGCGTAGGTGAGCCACTCCACCGTCATCGCGGCCGGGCGCGACACGTCGCCGAAGATGACCGGCGGGCGGACGTAGCGGGTCCCGTAGGACTGCACCCAGCCGTGCTCGGTCACCGCCACCCCGTCCAGCTGCTCGCCGAAGTACTGCACCATGTCGTTGCGCTCCGGCTCGCCGTGGACCAGCACGTCCAGGCCGAGCTCGTCCTGCAGGCGGATCACCCGGGCGATCTCCGCGCGCATGCGCTCGCGGTAGGCCGCCCCGTCCAGCTCGCCCCGCCGGTGGGCGGCCCTGGCCTTGCGGACCTCGCCGGTCTGGGGGAACGAGCCGATCGTGGTGGTCGGCAGCGGTGGCAGCCCCAGGCGCAGCCGCTGCGCCTTCTCGCGCACCTCGTAGGGGCCGCCGCGGTGCAGGTCGGGCTCGCCGACCGCGGCCAGCCGCCGGCGCACGGCCGCGTCGCCGGTCCGGCCGGAGCGCCGCCGCGCCTCGAGCAGCCGCCGGTTGGCCGCCAGCTCCTCGGCGATCGCGCCGGTGCCCTCGGTGAGCCCACGGGCCAGCGTCACCACCTCGGCCACCTTCTGGCGCGCGAACGCCAGCCAGGGACGCACCTCGGGGTCGAGGCGGGCCTCCGGCGCCACGTCGATCGGGACGTGCTGCAGCGAGCAGGAGCTGGAGACGACCACCTCGCCGGCCAGGCCGAGCACGGTCGCGAGCTGCGCGAGCGACCGCTCCAGGTCGTTCACCCAGACGTTGCGGCCGTCCACCACCCCGGCGACCAGGGTCCGCCCGCCGAGCCCGCCGGCCGCCGCCAGCAGCTCCAGGTTGCGCGCCCCGCCCCTGGTGAGGTCCAGCCCGATCCCGTCGACCGGGGCGCGGACCAGCACCTCCATGGCGTCGCCGAGGTGGTCGAAGTAGCTGGAGACCAGCAGCTTCGGTCGCGCCCGGCCGCCCGAGCCGAGCCGCTGGTAGGCGTGGGCCAGCGCCTCCAGCTCGGCGGGGGAGCGGTCCTGGACGAAGGCCGGCTCGTCGAGCTGCACCCACTCGGCCCCGGCGGCCTCCAGCTCGTCGAGCAGCTCGGCGTAGACCTCCAGCAGCGGGTCGAGCAGGCTGAGCCGGTCGAAGCGGGCGCCGACCCCGGGCGCGGCCTTGCCGAGCAGCAGGAAGGTCACCGGGCCGAGCAGCACCGGCCGGGTCGCCACGCCCAGCTCACGCGCCTCCGCCAGCTCGGCCAGCGGCTTGGGCGCGGCCGCCAGCGCGAACCGGGTGTCCGGCCCCAGCTCGGGGACCAGGTAGTGGTAGTTGGTGTCGAACCACTTGGTCATCTCCATGGCGGTGGCGTCGGCGCGCCCGCGGGCCATGGCGAAGTAGGTGTCGAGGCCGGCGGCCCCGGGCCCCTGCCGGCGGTGGCGCTCGGGGACCGCCCCGACCAGCACGCAGGTGTCCAGCACCTGGTCGTACAGCGAGAAGTGGTTGGACGGGACCTGCCCGAGGCCGGCGTCGCGCAGGAACGTCCAGGCCTGGCGGCGCAGCCCCCTGGCGGTCGCCGCCAGCTCCTCGGCCGGCACCGTGCCGGCCCAGTAGCCCTCGGTGGCGGCCTTCAGCTCGCGCCGGTCGCCGATGCGGGGGAAGCCGTGGATGGTCGAACTGGTCATGAGCGCCCTCCCTCGAGGCCTCGGACTGGCCGCGCGCATCCGCGCGGGCGCCGGCAGGTCTTCGGGCTCGTGGGCTGGCGGTCACGGCCGCGTGGCCGCGCCGGGCTCCTACTGGCCGTCGCTTCCCAAGACTGTCTGGCTCAGTGCTGGAGCAGGACGCGCCACCCGCGTCCCGCTGACGGCGGTCGTTCCCACTCACCGCTGCGGGGCAGCTCCGGAGTCACACCGGATTCCCTCTTGCGACGCTCGACCCGTTGCACGTGAAACCAGGCCGAGCGAACCAGCGCCGGGCCAGGATCGTCGTCGCGGCCGCCGCCTGTCAACCGTGGTTGGATGCCGGGCGACCGCACCACCCGGACAAGGAGCACGACGATGCAGGCGGATGGTCCCGTCAGGGAGTTGCGCGTGGCCGTGACGGTCGAGGACTACGACGGGGCGCTGCGGTTCTACCGGGACGTCCTCGGCCTTCCGGTGGTGGAGTCCTGGGACCAGCCGGAGGGCAGCGGTGCCGTCCTGGCCGCGGGCCGGGCGACCCTGGAGCTGCTCTCCACCCCGCAGGCGGCACTGGTCGACGACGTCGAGGTCGGCGAGCGGGTGGCCGGCCCGGTCCGGTTCGCGCTCGAGGTGGACGACTCGGTGGCGACCGCCGAGGCCCTCACCGCCGCCGGTGCGCAGCGGCTCGGCGGGCCGGTGGTGACGCCGTGGTCGCACCGCAACGTCCGCCTGCGCGCCCCCGACGGGATGCAGCTCACGCTGTTCACCGTGCTCGACACCGGGTGAGCCGGCGCCGCCCGCTCAGAACAGCGTCAGGGTGTCGGACTCGATGCCCTTGAGGGTGTCGTAGTCCACCTGCACGCAGTCGATGCCCCGCTCGCCGGCGAGCACCCTGGCCTGCGGCCGGAACTCCAGCGCGACCAGCATCCCCCGCACGCGGTCGAGGCCGGGCTGCAGCCGCGCGAGGTAGCGCGACAGCTGCTCGACGCCGTCGATCTCGCCGCGGCGCTTGACCTCCACCGCCACGTAGCCGCCGTCCTGGTCGCGGCAGAGGAGGTCCACCGGGCCGATGTCGGTGGGGTACTCGCGCCGCACCAGGCTGAGGTCCGGGCGGATGGCGTGACAGCGCTCGGCGAGCAGCGCCTGGAGGTGCTTCTCGACACCGTCCTTGACCAGGCCGGGGTCGAGCCCGAGCTGCTGCACGGAGTCGTGCAGCACCTCCTCGAGGGTGACGGTCATGCTCTCGCCGGCCCGGTTGGTGACCCGCCAGGTGCCCTCCTCCTGCACCAGCGTGCACGGCGCCGACATCCAGTTGAGCGGCTTGTAGCCGCCGTAGTCGGCGTGGACCAGGACCGAGCCGTCGGCCTTCACCAGCAGCAGCCGCACGGCGCTCGGCAGGTGGGTGGCGAGCCTGCCGGCGTAGTCGACGCTGCACCGCGCGATCACCATGCGCATGGCGAGAGGATATCCGAGCCACGCGACGGCGCCCGGGCGGCGTTCAGGTCGTCCCGTCCAGCATGTCGGTCTGGCGCGCGATCGCCTGGCGGACCAGCGCCGTGACGGCCCCGGGGTCCGCGGCGGCACGGTCGTAGGGGACCTGGCGCAGGTAGCGGCCGTCGCCCTGCAGCATGCCCGCCGGGTCGCCGAGCAGCGATCCCTTGTGGAACACCAGGCTCACCGCTCCCTTGGTGACGGCGACCGCGCACAGCCAGTGGTGCCAGTTGCCGTCGACGGTGAAGGTCAGCCGCTGCCACCTGATCGCCTCGGCGACGCCCTCCCCCGCGGCGTGGACCCTGCCGGCCAGCCACTCCACCTGCCGCCGCTGGTCCGGGGTCCACCTGCGCACCCAGTCCTCGACCTCTGGTGGCCGTCGGTCCGCCACGGGCACCTCCTGGTGGGTTCGCGGTCCTGGCCCGGCGGCGCGATCGTCCCAGCGGGGTGCGACACCCGCCGCCGAGGCGGGCCGCCCGGCCACCCGGGTACCCCGGTTACTCCGGGTTCCAGAGGGCCTCGCCGCTGGCGGGGTCGAAGAACGACAGCTGCCGGGTGTCGACGGCCAGCGCGACCCGGTCGCCGGCCCGGACCGGGTGGCGGGCGGGGAAGCGGGCCACCAGCAGCGCGCGGTCGCCGGCCAGGTGCTCGTCGACGCCGGGGGTGTCGACCACGTGCACCCGGGGGGCGTCGAGCGGGCAGACGACCAGCAGCTCGGCGCCGAGCCGCTCGACCCGGGCGACGGTCGCGTCGAGCACGGCGTCCCGGCCGGGAGCGGCCGCGGCGTCGCTGAGGTGCTCCGCACGGATGCCGACCGTGACCGGGCCGCCGGTCCGGCCGCGCAGGGCGCCCGAGGGGGTCCCGGGGAACGGCAGCCGCTGGCCGCCGAGGACCACCCGGGCGTCCCCGCCGGCGGCCTCCAGGCGGCCGGCGACCAGCGCCATGGCGGGGTCGCCGATGAAGCTGGCCACGAAGGTGTTGGCGGGACGCTGGTACAGCGTCCTCGGTTCGGCGACCTGCTCGAGCCGGCCAGCCCGCATCACCGCGACCCGGTCGCCGATCGCCATCGCCTGGTGCTGGTCGTGGGTGACGTAGATGGCGGTGACGCCCATGCCGCGCACCAGCCGGGAGAGCTCGGCGCGCAGGCGGGTCCGCTCGCCGGCGTCCATGTGGGTCAGCGGCTCGTCGAGCAGGAACACCGAAGGCACCCGGACGGTCGCACGGCCGATGGCCACCCGCTGCCGCTGGCCGGCCGAGAGCGTCCGCGGCAGCCGGTCGAGCAGCCGGCCGAGCCGCAGCACGCGCGACTCGGCGCCGACCCGCTGCTCGATCTCGCCGGCCGGCAGCTTGCGCAGCGCCAGCGAGAAGCGCAGGTTGTCCGACGCGGTCATGTGGGGGTAGAGCGCGCCGGCCTCGAACACCATGGCGACGTTGCGCAGGTGGGACGGGACGTCGTTGACCATCCGGCCGCCGATGCTGATGGCGCCGCCGCTGAGCGGCTCGACGCCCGCGACCAGCCGCAGGGCGGTGCTCTTGCCGCAGCCGCTGGGGCCGACGACCACCATCAGCTCGCCGTCGCGGACGTACAGGGTCAGGTGCGCGACGGCCTCGGTGCCGTCCGGGTAGACCCGCGAGACGTCGTCGAGCAGGACGTCGGCCATGCCGCTGCCACCACCACCCCATGCGCTCCGGCTCATCGTAGTCCCGTTTTGCGGGTACACAGATAGGGCCGTGCGGACAGGGCGGGAGGCCGGGACGCGCTCCCGCCCCGGGGTGAGGAGGTCGAGCATGATCAGCGTCGGCGATCGCGTGCTGGTCGAGTCCGAGAAGGTGGGCAGCGCGACCCGGAGCGGCGTGGTCACCGCGGTGGACGGCCGGATGATCACGGTGCGCTGGGACTCCGGGCAGGAGTCGGTGTTCGTGCCGAGCGCGGGCTCACTGCAGGTGACCGGCCACGAGGGGCCAGCGGGCGGGGGTGCTACCAGCCCAGACGGCTGACGGGCGCCCGTTCGGCGGGCTCCGCCGTGCCGGCGGCCGCCTCCCAGGCCAGCAGCTCCTCCCAGGTCTCCCGGCGGCGGGCGACCCGGGCGCTGCCGCCGGCGACCACGATCTCGGCGGGGCGCGGCTGGCTGTTGTAGTTGCTGGCCATGGTCATGCCGTAGGCGCCGGCGTCCATGACCGCGACCAGGTCGCCAGGGGCCAGGTCGGGCAGGTCGGCGGCGACCGCCAGCACGTCGGTCGACTCGCAGATGGGTCCGACCAGCTCGGTGGGGCCGGCAGGGGGCGCCGCCGCCACCGGCAGGACCCGGTGGACCGCCTGGTACAGGGCCGGCCGCAGCAGGTGGTGCATGCCTGTGTCGACCACCAGCATGCGGCCGGCGCTGCGGTGCTTGCGGTAGAGCACGCGGGCGACCAGGGCGCCGGCCCTGGCGACCAGCGCGCGGCCAGGCTCGACCCCGAGCCGCACGCCGGCGCCGGCCACCAGCGGCCGCAGCGCCTCCGCGAACGGCTCCGGTCCCGGCGCCGGCCCGCCGCCGTAGTCGACCGGCAGCCCGCCGCCCACGTCCAGCCAGTCGAGCGCCAGCCCCGCGGCCCGGCCGGCCTCCAGCACGCCGAGGCCCACCCGGGCGCCGGCCGCCATGCCGTCCGGGTCGGGCAGCTGGGAGCCGACGTGGACGTGGACCCCGACCGGGTGCAGGCCGGGCAGGCCGCCCCGCGCGGCGGCGGCGAGCAGCTCGTGGGCGACCGCCACCGGCACGCCGAACTTGGCCTCGTCGTGCCCGGTCTGGATGGAGGCGTGGGTGTCGACCTCGACGTCGGGGTTGACCCGGAGGGCGAAGCGGGCGGGCCGGCCGAGCCGTGCGGCCACCGCCTGCAGGGCGTGCAGCTCGTCGGCCGACTCGACGTGGACGGTGACCCCGTGGCCGACGGCCAGGGCCAGCTCCTCCTCGCTCTTGCCGACGCCGGCGAAGACGGTGGCGGCGGGGTCGCCGCCGGCGCGCAGGACGCGGAGGAGCTCGCCGCCGCTGACCACGTCGAAGCCCGCGCCGAGCCGGACCAGGGTGGCCAGCACGGCGAGGTTGGAGTTGGCCTTGACCGCGTACAGCACCCGGCCCCCGATGGGCGCGAACGCCGCCGCCACGCGCCGGTAGGCGGCCGCCACCGCGTCGAGGTCGTAGACGTAGGCGGGCGTGTCGCCGTCGGTGACCAGCTCGTCGAGCGGCAGGCCGCCGACGCAGAGCCGGCCGTCCAGGTAGGCGAACGGGTCGGGCGGCCAGGCGGCGGCGTCCTGGGCCGCCGGTCCCTGGATCGTCGAGGGCGGGTTGGTCATGCGGGAACGGGAACCAGGCTGCGGCGGCGGAGCGACGGTCGCTCCGGGGTGCGGTCGCGCTCGGGAGCGAGCCGGAGGGCGTAGGTGAGGCCGGGGTCGCCGGCGCGGGGCGCGCGCGCCGTGCCGGCCGGGCGGAAGCCGGCGCGCTCGTACAGGCGGATGGCGCGGTCGTAGCGGTGGCGGGTGGTGAGGGTCAGCCGCTCCAGGCCGCGGGCGCTGGCGGCGTCCAGCACGGCGTCCAGCAGGGCCCGTCCGACGCCCTGCCCGCGGGCCTCCGGGACCAGGAACATCTTACGGATCTCGCCGGAGGCCGGTCCGGTGCGGAGCAGGCCGGCGGTGCCGACCACCCGCTCCGCCGCGTCCACGGCGACGAAGAAGGCCCCGCCGCTGGCCGCGTAGTGGGCGTCGGGGGCGAGGATGTCGGCGTCCAGGCGGCGCGGCTCGAACCGGAGCCCGTGCTCGTGCAGCACCTGCTGCACCACGGCCGCCGCCGCCGCGGCGTCGGCGTCGCTGCCGCTCCGGATCCGCATCGCTGCCCGCTCCCCTCGACGGTCCCGCTGACCTCCCTGCTTGGTTCGAGCCTTGCATAGACATACGATCGCCGCAAGCGGGTTCCGCCAGCCAAAGCGCGTAGCTCTGCGGACTCTTGCATATTTTCACGACTAGGTGCATAACTATTCTGATGCTGGAGACGAAGCGGACCGCGGGGGTCCTGGGGGCGTCCGGCTACGCCGGCGCGGAGCTGCTGCGCCTGCTCGCCGGCCATCCCGGGCTCCAGGTCGCCTGGGCCGCCGGCGACCGGCAGCGCGGCCAGCCGCTGGCCGCCCGCTACCCGGGCCTGCGCGCCGCCTACGGCGACCTGGCCTTCTGCTCCCTCGACGAGGGTCTCGACAAGGGCGCCGACGTGCTGTTCCTGGCCCTGCCCCACGGCAGCGCCGCCGCGGTCGCCACCCGGGCGCTGGCCGGCGCGGCGCTGGTGGTCGACCTCTCCGCCGACTTCCGGCTGCGCGACCCGGCCGACTACCCCACCTGGTACGGGTCGGAGCACCCGCTGCCGGACCAGCTCGGCGCCTGGCCCTACGGCCTGCCGGAGCTGCACCGCGAGCGGCTGCGCGGGGCCACCCGGGTGGCGGTGCCCGGCTGCTACCCGACCGCCGCGCTGCTGGCGCTGGCGCCGCTGGTCGCCGCCGGGCTGGTCGCCTCCGACGGCATCGTGGTCGACGCCAAGTCGGGGCTGTCGGGCGCCGGCCGCTCGCTGCTGGACGACAACCTCTTCGTCCAGGCCAACGAGAACGTCGTCCCCTACAAGGTGGGGGGCCGCCACCGCCACACCGCCGAGATCGAGCAGGAGCTGGCCCTGGCCGCCGGCCGGCCCGTCACCGTCACCTTCACGCCGCACCTGGTCCCGGCCAGCAGGGGCATCCTGGCCACCTGCTACGCCACCCTGGCGGCGTCGGCCGACGACGACGCCCTGGCGGCCTGCTACGCCGCCGCCTACGCCGGCGAGCCGTTCCTCGACCTGCCGCCGCCCGGCCAGGGCTGGCCGGCCACCCGGGCGGTCGCCACCACCAACCGCGCCCAGGTCGCGGCCGTCGCCGACCGCCGCAGCGGCCGGGCGGTGGCCGCCGCCGCCATCGACAACCTCGTCAAGGGCGCGGCCGGGCAGGCCGTGCAGTGCGCCAACATCGCCCTCGGCCTGCCCGAGACCGCCGGCCTCGACCTCGTCCCACCGGTCCCGTGAACCGCACGCTCGGGACCTCGGGCCCGACCAGGCGACCGCCGGTCGACCGGCGCCTCGGCGTCACCGCCGTGGCCGGCTTCGGCGCCGCCGGGGTCGCCTGCGGGCTGAAGCCGTCCGCGCAGCCCGACCTCGCCCTGGTCGTCGGCGACCCGGGCACGGTCGCCGCCGGGGTGTTCGCCACCAACCGGGTGCTGGCCGCGCCGGTCCTCTGGTCACGGGCCCGCCTGGCGGCCTCGGCCGACGCCCGCGTGGTGGTGCTCAACTCCGGCAACGCCAACGCCTGCACCGGGCCGTCGGGCGAGGCGGCGGTGCTCGCCACCGCGCAGCGGGCCGCCGCCGAGCTCGGCTGCCGGCCCGAGCAGGTGCTGGTCTGCTCGACCGGGGTGATCGGGGTGCCGCTGGACGTCGCCAAGGTCACCGAGGGGCTGGTCAAGGCCGCGGTGAGCCTGGACCGCTCCGGCGGCCAGGCCGCCGCCGAGGCGATCCTGACCACCGACAAGGTCGCCAAGCAGGCGGGCGTGCGGCTGCCCGGGGGCGCCACCGTGGCCGGCATGGCCAAGGGGGCCGCCATGCTCGCCCCCGAGCTGGCCCCGCCGCCGTCGCCGGGCCCCGGGGAGGGGCACGCCACCGCCCCAGGGGAGGCGCACGCCACCATGCTGGCGGTGCTCACCACCGACGCGGTCGCCGAGCCCGCCGCGCTGCGGGCCGCCCTGTCGGCGGCCACCGCGACCACCTTCAACCGCATCACCGTCGACGGCGCCCAGTCGACCAACGACACGGTGCTGCTGCTGGCCTCCGGCGCCGCCGGGGTGCGCCCGCACGCCGACGACCTGGCCGACGCCGTCGAGGCGGTCTGCGGCGACCTGGCCGGCCAGATGCTGGCCGACGCCGAGGGCGGCAGCAAGGTCGTCGACGTCCAGGTCGGCGGCGCCGGCAGCGTGGCGGCGGCGCTGGCCGTCGCCCGCCGGATCGCCGACAGCCCGCTGGTCAAGGCCGCCGTCTACGGCGGCGACCCCAACTGGGGCCGGGTGCTGCAGGCCGCCGGGACCGCCGGCGTCGACTTCGACCCCGCCGGCGTCCGCCTGGAGGTGGCCGGTGGGCCGGGCGCCGCCGGCATCGAGGAGCCGGCCGGGCCGCTGGAGCGGATCACCCTGGTCCGCCTGGGCGTGCCCACCGGCGCCGACGCCCGCGCCGCCATGGCCTGCCGCGAGGTCGAGCTGCGCCTGCACCTCGGCGGCCGCGGCCCCTGGGCCGGGGTCCGCACCAGCGACCTGACGCCCGAGTACGTGCGGCTCAACGCGGAGTACACCACATGAGGCCCAGCCGGCAACGGGTTCGCTCCCTCGCCGCCGGACGGCTCCGGAGGAGCCCTCGTGGCTAGGGCTGCCTCCCTCGATGAGCTGGCGGCCAAGGCGGCGGCCGTCCACGAGGCGCTGCCGTGGATCAAGCGGCTGGCCGGCCGCACCGTGGTGGTCAAGTACGGCGGCGCCGCCATGGGCACCGCCGGCTTCGACGCCTTCGTCGACGACGTGGTGCTGCTGCGCTACGTCGGCGTCGACGTGGTGGTGGTGCACGGCGGCGGGCCGGAGGTCAGCCAGCTGATGACCCGCTTCGGCAAGGAGCCGGTGTTCGTCGACGGCCACCGCGTCACCGACGCCGAGACCATGGACCTGGTCCGCATGGTCCTGGTCGGGCGGGTCAACAAGACGCTGGTGGGGCGCATCAACACCCACGGGCGGCTGGCGGTCGGGCTGTCCGGCGAGGACGGCCTGCTGCTGGTCGCCAGGCCCCGCGTCGACCCGGGCGGCCGCGACCTCGGCTTCGTCGGCGACGTGGAGGCGGTCGACCCCACCGCCATGCGCGCCCTCACCGACCGCGGTCTGGTCCCGGTGGTGGCCACGGTCGCGGCCGGGCCCGGCGGCCAGCCCTACAACGTCAACGCCGACGCCGCGGCCGGCGCGCTGGCCGCCGCGCTCGGGGCGGAGAAGCTCGTGTACCTCACCGACGTCGAGGGCCTCTACGCCGACCTCGACGACCCCGGCTCGCTGATCCGCCAGCTCACCGTCGAGGAGGTCGAGCGGCTGCTCGCCGGCGGCCGCGTGGCGGCCGGCATGATCCCCAAGCTCAGCGGCATCGTGGCCGCACTGCGCGGCGGCGTGCGCCGCGCCCACGTGCTCGACGGGCGCCGCGAGCACGCCATGCTGCTGGAGCTGTTCACCGACTCCGGCATCGGGACCATGGTGGATGCGGAGGTGACCGCGTGACCTCGCTGCCGGAGCGGGAGGCCGCCGTGCTGTGGCCGACCTACGCGCGACCCCAGGTCGAGTTCGTCCGCGGCCAGGGCGTGCGGCTGTGGGACTCCCGCGGGCGCGAGTACCTGGACTTCCTCGGCGGGATCGCGGTGGTCGCCGCCGGGCATGCCCATCCGCGCGTGGTGGAGGCGGTGTCCGCCCAGCTCGGCACCCTCGGCCACACCTCCAACCTGTACTTCACCGGGCCCCAGGTCGAGCTGGCCGAGCGGCTGGTCGACCGCTTCGGCGGCGACGCCAAGGTGTTCCTCTCCAACTCGGGCGCCGAGGCCAACGAGGCCGCCATCAAGGTCGCCAGGCGCTGGGGCCGGGCCAACCGCGGCGAGGAGGCGACCGGCGTCGTCGCCACCCTCGGCGCCTTCCACGGCCGCACCCTGGCGACCCTCGCGGCCACCGGCAAGCCCGCCATGCACCCGCCCTTCCAGCCGCTGCCGCCCGGCTTCTCCCACGTGCCCTTCGGCGACGCCGACGCCCTGCGCGCCGCCGTCGGCCCCGATACGGCCGCGGTGCTGCTGGAGCCCATCCAGGGCGAGGCCGGCATCCGGGTGCCGCCGTCCGGCTACCTCCGCGCCGCCAGGGAGATCACCGCCGAGGCCGGGGTGCTGCTGATGGTCGACGAGATCCAGTCCGGCATGGGCCGCACCGGCCGCTTCTTCGCCCACCAGCACGAGGACGTCCGGCCTGACGTGGTCACCATGGCCAAGGCGCTCGGCTCCGGCTACCCGATCGGCGCCACCATCGCCACCGCCGAGGTCGCCGACGCCATGCGGCCCGGCGACCACGGCACCACCTTCGGCGGCAACCCGGTCGCCTGCGCCGCCGCGCTCGCCACCCTCGACGTGGTCGAGCCGCTGCTGGGCGGCCACGTCGACAAGGTCGCCGCGCGCCTGGCCGACGGCCTGCAGGAGCTGCGCGGCCGCCTGGTCGGCCGCTCCACCTGGGCGCCGCCGCGCGAGGACGGCGACGACGGCCTGCTGCCGGGCTCGGAGGTGCGCGGCGCCGGGCTGTGGTACGCCCTCGACCTGGGCGAGGAGGCGCCGGCCAGCGCCAGGCAGGCCGCCCTCGCCGCCCTCGGCCGCGGCCTGGTCGTCAACCCGGTCACCGACACCGCCCTGCGCCTGGCGCCGCCCCTGGTGGTCACCGAGGAGGAGGTCGACGAGGGGCTGGCGCGGCTGGCCGCCGCCCTCGAGGAGGCGGGCCTGTGCCGCTGAAGGCCGCCCGCCAGCGGGCCCTGGCGGAGCTGCTGCGCAGCCGGCAGGTCTCCAGCCAGGCGCGCGCGCTCGACCACCTGCGCCTGCAGGGCTTCGACGCCACCCAGGCGACCGTCTCCCGCGACCTCGAGGACCTCGGCGCGGTCAAGGTCCGGGGGCCCGACGGCCGCCTGGTCTACGCCCTGCCCGAGCCCTCCGCGGGTGAGGAGCCCCGCCACGACGAGATCCGCCGCATGCTCGGCGCGCTGCTGCTGGCGATCGTGCCCAGCGGCAACCTGGTGGTGCTCCGCACCCCGCCGGGGCACGCCAACGCGCTGGCCTCGGCGCTGGACCGGGCCGGCCTGGCGGGCGTCGCCGGCACCGTCGCCGGGGACGACACCGTGCTGGTGGTCTGCGCCGAGCGCACCCCCGGCAGGGCGGTCGCCAGGGAGCTGGCCGCCCTCGCCGTCGAGCCCAGCGCGCTGCCAGCACCACCCTCCGAACCCTACCGAGGAGCGTCCGCATGACCCCACCCGCCGCCGGCCTCGTGGTGCTCGCCTACTCCGGCGGGCTGGACACCACCGTGTCGGTCCACCGGCTCACCCACGAGCAGGGCCGCGCCGTGGTGGCCCTGCTGGTCGACGTCGGCCAGGGCGAGGACCTGCCGGCGCTGGCGGAGCGGGCGCTGGCCGCCGGCGCCGTCGACGCGGTGGTGGTGGATGCCCGGGAGCGCTTCGCCGCCGAGTTCATCGTCCCGGCGATCCAGGCCAACGCCCTCTACGAGGGCCGCTACCCGCTGGTGTCGGCGCTCTCGCGCCCGCTGATCGCCCAGCTGCTGGTCGAGCAGGCCAGGCGCCGGGGCGCCACGGCGGTGGCCCACGGCTGCACCGGCAAGGGCAACGACCAGGTCCGCTTCGAGGTGAGCTGCGGCGCGCTCGCGCCCGACCTGACGGTGCTGGCGCCGGTGCGCGACTGGACGATGAGCCGGCCGGAGGCGATCGCCTACGCCGACAAGCACGACCTGGACCTCGGCTGGATCAGCAAGGCCAAGCCGTACTCGGTCGACCAGAACCTCTGGGGACGCACCGTCGAGGGCGGCGTGCTGGAGGACCCGTGGCTGGCGCCGCCGGAGGACGCCTTCGAGTGGACCGCGTCGCCGGCGGCGCCCGGCGGGACCCGCGAGGTGGTGGTCGCCTTCGAGGCCGGCGTGCCGGTGGCGGTCGACGGCGAGCGGGCGCGGCTCCCGGGCGTGGTCGGCGCCCTCAACCGGCTCGCCGGCGCGGCCGGCTTCGGGCGGGTCGACATGCTGGAGAACCGCCGCGTCGGCATCAAGAGGCGCGAGGTCTACGAGGTGCCTGGGGCGCTGGCGGG
>Ga0081538_10000349_pt1 | contig 52694 bp, 45 predicted proteins | sample TabmetS5T2R1_FD_71022 | JGI IMG/M metagenome (GOLD analysis project Ga0081538, IMG submission 71022) | Tabebuia heterophylla rhizosphere microbial communities from the University of Puerto Rico - S5T2R1 | ecosystem: Host-associated > Plants > Roots > Rhizosphere ...
GAGCGGCTTCAACGAGCTCCAACGCGGTCTCCCAGGGATCTCGCGCTCGGTTCTCACCGACCGCATGCGCTCGCTCGAGCGGGCCGAGGTCATCGAGCGCAGGACGGGCCCCAAGGGCCGCACCCTCGAATATCGCCTCACGCCCGCCGGCCGCGACCTCCAGCCGGTCGTGCAGGCGATCGGCGAGTGGGGCGCGACCTGGTCATTCACCGAGCCGCGCCCCGAGGAACTCGATCCCGACCTGCTGATCGTCTGGATGGCCCGCCACGTCGATCGCCGGCGCCTTCCAGCCAACCGGACGGTGGTTCAGTTCGACTTTCGCGGCCCCAAGCGGCGCTACTGGATGGTCCTCGAGCCCTCCGAGGTCTCGGTCTGCCTCCAGCATCCCGGCTTCGACGTCGACCTCGAGGTCAGCGTCGACACGGGCACGCTCTACCGCGTCTACCTGGGACGGGCCGAGCTCGGCGGTGCGATTCGAGCCGGCAAGCTGACGATGAGCGGCCCACCGACGCTGCAACGCGGGCTCGGGCACTGGTTCACCTGGAGCGCGTTCGCCCCAGCCAGCCGCCTGGCGGAGGAGCGCCGCACAATGGCCTCGCGCCTCGCCAGCCCTCATCGCGTACGAATCGCCGAGTGACGGCGATCGAGGCGCTGCATCACGATGGGTGCAACGTGCGCGAACTTCCGAGCCGGCCCACCTTGGTGATCCAACCGGCACTGTCAGCTGCGAGGTCGGGCTCGGGGGTGCCGTTGGCGTTCCTGGCAAACGACAACAGAGGCCGTGCATCACTGGTGCATCACGAGCACGGCGTCTGGCGGCCTTCCGCGGGATCGCAGATCGACGCGAAATCAGATGGTTAAGCCAAATCCGCCAGCCGGACGACTCGTGAGGCGAAGAATCCGGCTTACAGGCCTGCTACGGAAACCCCTGCAAATGCGAGGGTTTCTGTATGGGTGTGCATCACCGGTGCATCACGCGGGTCCGGATCGACCCTCGGCTCAAGGCCATGAAGTGAAGGCAATCGTCTTCCGGATCGCCTGGTTGGGCGGAATCGGTGGTACCGGCGTCGGGGAGGCCGCCAGCCCAGAAAGGCGGTTGCTTACTGGGCGGCGGGCCGCATGGGGCACGCAACCGCTGACCTTTCTCAGACCAGCGGAGGGGTTTCACAGTCACGCGCGGCGCTCGCGGGCCACGAGGTAGTTGATCGAGAACTCCCAGGTCAGGTCAGCGGCATCTGCGATCCCTCGCAGAGCTTCGCGCTCGAATGCGATGCGCTGCTGCACGCCGAGCAAAGCGACCGTGCGACCGTAATCGGGCCAGCTCAGCGTCCAGGCGAGCGCCGATTCCGCGTCCGAGAACTGGCCCGCAAGTGGTTCGGTCGAGATCGCGATGTCCGAGAAGCCTGCGTCGGCGACCACTGCGCGCGCCCGCTCAGCGTCGGCCCACGTTGCCTCGTCCAAGATGCCCGCGAAGCCGTGGATCTCGGCGACATGGCGAGCAAGCACCGAGAGCGCGGCCTCGAACGCGGGTGCTCGAGCCGCGGGCCCCCAGGCTGCATCGACGAAGAGTCCATCCGGGATCAGGACGCGCCTGACCTCCGAAAGCACAGCTGCGACGTCGGGCATGTGCGAGAGCCCGAACGCACAGGTCACTGCATCGAACGAGCCTTCGTCGAAGGGCAACCCCGCCGCGTCGGCGACACGAAACTGGACCGCGGGAACCGAGTGGGCCCGGGCGACATCGATCATTCCCGGCGAGATGTCGACACCGACAACGTGCGCGCCCCTCGCTGCAGCAATCCGAGCGACAAGGCCGGTGCCGGTGGCCAGATCGAGCACTCGGAGGCCATGGCCTATGACCGCGAGCTCGGCAACCCTCGCGGCCACCGGCTCCAGCGTCGGCTCGAGCACGTCCACGTAGCATTCAGCGACGTCGCCGTAATCCGCGGCGAACCGCTCACCCGCCTGCCGATGCAAGTGCTCCGCCAGCTTCGATCAGCGACCCGGCAGGCTGGGAGGCACGGCTTCGATGCGGTTGCGCAGCTCGTCCACAGGAACCTGTTCCTCGCCCTGAAGCCACCACGTCACGCTAGCCTCACGGTGGAAAGAAGCCTTGCGCGTACCGCGCTCCGTGGATCGGGCGCCGGCGCGGCCACATCCCACTCGCCCAGATCGGAACCGAGGTTGGCGGCAGCCGGACCCGATCGAGCGAGTAGTGGGCTCCGGAGGTCGTCACCTCCTCACCAGCGGGCAGACGGCTAACCAGAGCGATGCCTTCCTCGAGACGTTCCGCTCGCTCGCGCCAGTCCGACGCCTCGCCGAAGCGAGCGTAGTCGCGCGGCACACCCATTCCGACTCCGAGGACGAGACGACCCTTGGCGACGCGCTGTAGCGTCGCCGCCTCGAGCGCCACGCGCCAGGGGCGCCGTCGCGCGAGCGGAACGATCAGCCGGACCCAGCGTGATGCGTTCCGTGGAGACGGCAACGGCTGTCAGTGCAACCCAGGGATCGACGATCGGGCCAGGCGCGACCAGGTGATCCCAGAGAAAGAAGCCGTCCCAGCCGGAGCTCTCCGCGCGCCGCACGAGATCTGTCAGAAGCTCGACATCGCCGAATTGGCCGAGTTCGGGACGTAGACGCCGAAGCGCATCTGGTGGATTCAACCCCCTCTGCCAGTCAGGAGGCAACCGCCAAGTGCCTCTGTCCTCCTTCGGCTCCTTGACGAACGTTGGTCCGGAATGAGGCCATCCGCCCGGCCGGCGAGGGCCACCGTCGAGGCGAGCTGCGGATGAGCTGACCGTCCAGCCGCCCTGGTTACGTTGCTGACAACGGCAACGCCGGATGGGTATCACCGGTGCATCACGAGGGCAGCATTCGATCGTGCTCTACGGCGCGGCCGACGAGGCGGAAGCCGCATAGCTAGGCTAAATGGCGGAGTCTTGGCGAAGAATCCGGCTTACAGGCCTGCTACGGAAAAGCCTCGGAAACGGCGCTTTTCTATTGGGCAGCCAGCCGCTCGACTCGCGCTTCGCAGCTGCTCCCAGCCGCGTGGAGCTACCTGGCCCGCTCGTAGATCAGAACCAGCACGCCGTCCGGGCCCACCGGCCTTGCCTCGGCGAGCCGCCAGTCCGACTTCTCGCTAGTCTCGCCGAAGAGGCGCCGCCCCGTGCCGAGGACGACGGGGAAGACCATCAGGTGCAGCTCGTCGACGAGGTCGGCCTCGACCAGCGCCTGCACAAGACGGAGGCTCCCGGGCACCTGGATGATCCCGTCGATGTCCTCCTTGAGCTTCGACGCCGCCTGTACGGCGTCGCCCTCGAGGACCGTGGTGTTGTTCCACTCCGGGTTCTCGAGGGTCGAGGAGACGACGTACTTGGGCATGCTGTTGAACTTGTCGGCGAACTCTCCTTCCCGCGACGGCCAGGCGCCGGCGAAGCTTTCGTACGTGACTCGCCCGATCAAGAGCGCGTCGGTCTCCAGGGTCTCCTGCAGCTTGAACTGGTTCCCGTCGTCCCCGCGATCGAACGCGAAGCTCCATCCGGGGTACTTGAAATCTTCGCCGCCGGGCGCCTGCATCACCCCGTCGAGCGATACGAACTCGGTCACGACCAACTTGCCCATCTCGTGCTCCTTGTCGGTTGCTGTTGCATACTGGGACCGCCTCGCGGCCGGTAACTCATCTGTATCCGATGAGATTCGATGCGTGCGGCGGTCTACAGAGACGTGAGCAAGGTGAGGGTGCACATCTCGGTTTCGGTGGATGGGTACGTCGCCGGTCCCGACCAGACCCTGCAGAACCCGCTCGGCGAGGGCGGGGAGGGCCTCCACGACTGGGTGGTCGCGCTGAAGGCATGGCGTGAGCCGCACGGGCTGGAGGGCGGCGAGGTGAACGCGAGCACCCCGGTCGTCGAGGAGTCGCTGGCGAACGTCGGAGCCGAGATCATGGGCCGCGGCAAGTTCGGCGGCGGACCCGGGCCGTGGGGAGACGATCCCTGGCCGGGGTGGTGGGGCGAGGAGCCGCCGTTCCACATGCCGGTGTTCGTCCTCACACATCACGAGCGGGAGCCGCTGACGCTTTCGGACACGACGTTCACGTTCGTGACCGGCGGGCTCGAGGCCGCGCTGGAGCAGGCGCGGACAGCCGCGGCCGGCAGGGACGTCGCCATCGGCGGCGGCGCCGAGGTCATCAACCAGTCCCTGGTGGCTGGACTCGTCGACGAGCTCGAGCTGCACGTCGTCCCGCTGGTGCTCGCAGGCGGCGCGCGGCTCTTCGAGGGCCTCGGCCCCGAGCTCGCGCTTGAGCAGGTCCGGGCGATTGAAGCGCCCGGGGTCACTCACCTCAAGTATCGCGTCCTCAACTAACCCGGCTACGGGACAGCGGCGGGGAATCCCGCTATTGACATTCTCTTCGTCGGTGGAGGACACTCCGCGGTGCGATCACTGGGGGCAAGGGAGGGGGATCACTGGTCGCTCAAATCGCCGTTCGAGGCCGAGCCGGTCACTGCGCGCTCCCCGGTGGCCGCAAAGACGCCGATGGGCGAAACAACCGGGAGGTAGATCGATGCAAAAGTCGGTAAGGGCTGTTCTCGTCTCACTCGTCGCCGTGGCGGCTTTGTCGCTGTCGCTCACGGCCGGCGCGCAGACGGTCGAGGACGCAGTGAGCACGTTCACCTACACGAAGAACATGAAGCCGCTGGGCTACTCGCCGAGGGTGGTCCCGCTCACGGGCGCAGGCTCCGGCATCTACAACTCGGACTTGGCGTTCTGGGGCAAGAGGGCGTACCAGGGCAGCTACACCGGGTTTCGAATCATCGACGTCTCGGATCCCGAGAACCCGGTCGAGCTGAACAACTACGAGGAGTGCTCGCCCGGGACGACGCAGGGGAACCAGGGCGACGTGATCGTCTGGGGCGACGTCCTCGTGCGATCGTGGAACTCACCCGCGACCTCGACCTCGACGTGTGACGGCCAGCTCGTGGGTGAGGGCTTCGAGGGCCTGCACGTGTTCGACATCAGCGATCCCTCCGATCCCGAGTTGCTCGGAGCGGTCGGACTCGATGGGCTGCCGAACCGCGTCACGATCAACAGCGGCCCCGCGGCGGGCACCTACGAGGCCACCGGCGCGGTCTGGGGCACGCCGGTCCCTCAGGCCGGGCTAGCTGGCAACGTCGTCGCGGTGAACGACGGCGTCGCGGCGCCCGGTGGCGGCACCGTCACCGACGGCTGCGAGCCGTTCACCGTGCCGGCCGGCTCGATCGCCCTGGTCGACCGCGGGCTCTGCGGGTTCGTCGTGAAGGCCGCCAACGCCCAGGCCGGCGGTGCGAGCGCGATCATCGTGGCCAACAACGTCGCCGGTCTCCCGATCACGATGGGCGGCGCCGACCCGGCCGTAACGATCACCGGCGTGATGGTGTCGCAGGCGGACGGCGCGACGATCAGGGCTGGTGGCCTGCCGGTCGGCGCGTCGATCACGCGCAACCCGGACCTCGGCTGTGGCTCGCACACGGCCACCGGGGTGCCGGACCTCGCGAACGACCGGCTGCTGGTCTACAACAGCTCGTCCGCAGGCGGCGTGTGTGACTTCTTCGAGATCGTCGAGGTCCCGCTCGACGACCCGGGCAGCGCCCATCTGGTCACGCGCGTCGACTCGATGCACACCTGCCACGACATCGGCGTCATCCTCGGCGACGCGATGCGGCTCGCGTGCGCCGGAGGGGAGGGGGCGCGGATCTTCAGCCTCGATCCTGCGGACGGTGCCTCCCTGACGAACCCCGTGCTGATGCACCACTTCGACATCCCGGGCGTCACGATCGGCCACTCGGCCGGGTGGAGCTGGGACGGCGAGGTGCTGATCTTCGGCCACGAGCCCGGCGGCGGCGCGCAGGCGCGCTGCCAGGCGACGAGCGCAGAGGTGGATCGGACGATCTACTTCTACGACCACGAAGGGAATCAGCTCGGGACGTTCCTCCATCCGCGGCCGCAAACCGCGACGGAGAACTGCACCTGGCACAACTACAACGTCGTGCCGACCGACAAGGGCAGAATCTTGGTCGCGGGCAACTACCAGTCCGGCATCAGCGTGCTGGACTTCACGGATCCCGCGAACGTCCGCGAGATCGCCTACGCGGACCCGGCCCCGCTGATCAACCCCGACAATCCCGCCGCGATCGAGGGCGGCGGCGACTGGTCGTCCTACTGGTACGACGGCCGGATCTACGAATCGGACATGACACGAGGGCTCCTCATCTGGAACCTCGTCGACCGTGCCGTGGCCGGTGCCCAGAAGCTCGGTCATCTAAACCCGCAAACGCAGGAAACCACGATCCCGCTCAAGGGATAGAACGCGTCGTAGACGGTCGCTAGCGGCTGATTCGAGGGAGGAGAACCCCGCAGGAGTGCGGGGTTCTCCTCCTCTGAGCCGCGAAAAGTTCGGGTTCGATCGGCACAGCCGCGGCCTCACCGGTCGAGGATGACGAGGTCGATCTGCCGGAGGCGCTCCGGGTTCCCGATCAGGTCGATGGCGGTGATCTTGTCGCCGCTGGTGGTGAAAGCCCAGACGACTCGCGGTCGGCCGCCCGGCATCCAGACCGCCGCCGCCAGGCCGTCGAGAAGCGCGCGTCTGCCACCCCGTGCGTAGCGCGAGAATGCCGCGACCGCCTCTGCTCCGCGGGTCTCGGGAGCAGCGCCGAATTGGACCGCGCGCTCGTCGGCCCTGAGGACGACCTCGGGGTCGAGAAGGGCGAGCAGGGCGTCGAAGTTGCCTTCTCGGGCTGCGGCGAGGAAGGCATCGACGAGTGCGGCTTGGCGGAGCCGATCCGTCTGCCCGGTTGCATTCTGCTGCTGCACCCGCGCGCGGGCGCGGCTTGCCAGCTTCCGGGTCGCGGGTGTGCTGCGGCCGACGATCGGGGCGATCTGGTCGAAGGGATCGCGAAGACGTCGTGCAGGACGAAGGCCACCCGTTCGGCGGGCGTGAGCGTGTCGAGGACGACGAGCAAGGCGAGGCCGACCGAGTCGGCAAGGAGTGCTTCGTGCTCGGGGTCGGACTCGTCCGGGAGGGCGATCGGCTCGTGCAGATCTGGGTCGGCGGCGGGCTGGGGCCGCGACCTGCGCGCCTGGAGCATGTTCAGGCAGACCCGGGAGACGACGGTCGTGAGCCAGCTACGGAGGTTGTCGACATCGCTCGTATCCGAGCGGCTGAAGCGAAACCAGGCCTCCTGGACGGCGTCGTCGGCGTCGCTCGAGGAGCCGAGGATCCGGTAGGCGATCGCCCGCAGACGATCGCGGTGCTCCTCGAAGCGCTCGGCGCGCCAGACTCTTCTCTCACCGTTGTCACATTTCTCCCTCGCGATCGCTCTCCTAAACGAGACCGGCGAGACGACGCCGGTGTGACCGGCCATCTACCTCGAGCGGATGCTGCTGTTCGGGCTGGGACCGGCTCAGTTGGGCTGAGGGACGATCCTGATGTAGGGCTTGGGCTCTTCCCAGCCGTCCGGCCAGACCTCTTTCGCCTCGTCGTTCGAGACCGAGCCGGCGATGATCACGTCCTCGCCGCGCTGCCAGTTGACCGGGGTCGAGACCTTGTGTGTCGCAGTCAGCTGCAGCGAGTCGATCACGCGCAGCACCTCGTCGAAGTTCCGGCCGGTCGTCATCGGGTAGACGAGAATGAGCTTCACCTTCTTGTCCGGGCCGATCACGAAGACGTTGCGCACCGTCTGGTTGTCGGCGGGCGTGCGCGCCTTGGGGTCGCCCTCGACGTCGGCCGGGAGCATCCCGTACAGCTTCGAGATCGAGAAATCGGCGTCCCCGATGATCGGGTAGTTGGGCGCCTGCCCCTGCGTCTCCTCGATGTCGGCCGCCCAGCCCTCGTGGTCCGACGTGGTATCGACCGAGAGCCCGATGATCTTGACGTTGCGGCGGTCGAACTCGGGCTTGATCTTCGCCATGTAGCCCAGCTCGGTCGTGCAGACCGGCGTGAAATCCTTGGGATGAGAGAAGAGCACCGCCCACGAGTCGCCGATCCAGTCGTGGAACTTGATCGGCCCTTCGGTCGTCTCTGCGCTGAAATCTGGAGCCGTGTCGTTGATCTGCAAAGCCATCTCCATCCTCCTGGAAGTTCTTGACGAGACGTCTAGCGGTGATCGTACCCCGAACGACGAGGGTTACCGGCGGCGCGCTAGGCACCGCTCACTCCGTGCGACTCCGCGTCCGGCTCGTGGAAGCGCACCAAGCGCTCGGCCTCGTCCCGCAGCTCGCGCTTCGTTCCGGCCGGGAGCTTCTCGAACGGCTCGAGCAGGAGCGTCGCCTCCTTCGCGGTCCGCTCCACCTTCCACTTGCCGGCGACGGCGCCGTCGACGAGGAACGTCGGCGTCGACTGCGGCGTCTTCGTCGCGAAGACGAGCGGGCGGAAGTCCTCCGGAAGGATCTGCGTCGCGCGCGCATGCACGAGGAGCGTGGCGTCCCAGGTCGGCAGGAAACGCACGGGAGCCCTCGTCGAGCTGTCAGGGAGCGGGGTGCGAGGTAAATCCATGAGCTCGTGGCCTTCCTCGTTGCGGAACCGACGAAGGCGCAGGCGTTCGCCCGCCGCCTCCAAGTCGCCGACTGCGAGGCCGGCCCAGTTGGCCGCGTCGGCGAGACGGGCCGGGCCGAAGCCGGCCAGGTAGCGACGGAGGAGGAGCGCGATCCCCTCCTCGGGTGTGACCTGCGGCGGGCCGAGCCAGTCCTCGGCGAGCGCGTACAGGTCGGCGCGGCGGCGCTCCCAGGTTCCCGACGGCGGCGCGCGGACCAGCTCGACCCAGGCGCTGAGGCCGTTCCAGAGGTGCGTCGGACGCTCCGGGTACCGGCGTCGCGCCAGCTCGAGGAGCTCGTCGCGATGCGCGACTCGACCCGCGAGGGCAGCGCGCACTTCCTTGGCCGCCGCCTTCATGTCGGCGTTCGAGAGCCGCCTCCTGTCGAAGCGCAGCCAGGAGGCCTGCCGCGCGGCGCGGCTCCCCAGCGCAAAGGCCCAGTAGTCGCGCGCCGAGACGAGATGGATCGTTGAGCGGAGCAGCGTGCCCTGCACGGCCCGTCGCCGCTCCAGCGCCTTCGTCAGGTCGCCGAGAGAAAAACCCGCGAGCCGGCTCCACAAGCCGATGTACGAGGACGGCGCGTACTGAGCCTGGATGCCGGCGACGCGCTCGAGGGCCCTCGTCAGCGGCAGCTTCGACCGCTCGAGCAAGAGTTGTCGCGCGAGCAGGGCGCGGTTCAGGTCGCGAACGGAGAGGACGCGCTCGGCCATCGGCGCGACCGTATAAGAGAACTCTCACGCGCGTCTCAGGTCACGCTCATCCTCGGCGGGAACCATCGTGGATACTGATCAACGACCGAGGGAGAGACGCGATGGGCGGAACGGGAAGGAAGCTTATGGTGATGATCGCGGCAACGGCAGCGCTCGCTGCCACGCTGCCTGCGGCCGCGCAGGCCGAGGAGCGTGTCTGCCGCGGGTCGATCGGTGCGAAGACGCTCGACAACGTGCGTGTCCCGACGGGAAAGACCTGCCGCCTGACCAAGGCGGTCGTCAAGGGAACGATCAAGGTTCAGCGCGGGGCGACCCTCGTCGCAAAGCGCGTGAGGGTCGTCGGCAACGTCCAGGCCGAGGGCGCGAAGAACGTCGTCGTCCGGCGACGCTCCCGTGTCGGCGGCAGCGTTCAGGTGAAGCAGGGACGGGCGGCGAGCGTGCTCGGCAGCCGCGTGAACGGCGATATCCAGTACGACGCCAACAGCGAGCTCTTGCGCGCGAATCGCAACCGTGTCGGCGGGAGCATCCAAGTGGTCGGCAACGAGGGCGGCGCGCGGATCTTCGACAACGTCGTCGACGGCAACCTGCAGTGCAAGGAGAACTCGCCGGCGCCTCAGGGCGCGGGGAACAGGGTCGGCGGCAACAAGGAAGACCAATGCGAAGACTTCTGACCTGACCGGCCCTCAGCCGCGAGCGCTCTGCCAGGGCTTGAAGGCGTTGTCGTGACGGATCACGGGGGCGAGCTGCGGATAGTGCCGAAGCAGCACCGTCGCGAGCGTCGCGCGGTCGATCCAGTCGAGGCCGGTCTGCGTGTACGTCTCGGGCGTGTAGTCGGCGGTAAAGAAGCGGTCGCTCTTCAGCCGCCGCGAAGCCATGAGGAGGAACACGCGAAACGCGGTGTCGCAGAAGGCGAAGCCCCGCGGGCGCGGCTCTGCGTAGAGCCCCACCATCAGGTCGACCCGGTCGACGTGGTCGTAGACCTCCCGCAGCTCGGCCGCGACGCGCGGGTCACGCGCCAGGTCCTCGAAGGAGGCCGCCGGCTTCCGGTGCATGAGCGCCCTGAACTCGTTGTAGCGCGGAAGGCCACGCTCGCGATCTCGCAGGATGTCGATCGTCGCGAGGTCGACGGGAGGGCCGTCGGGGTCGGGCTTGAAGCTCTCGATGAACGACTTCGGGTAGTTGTGGAGGACGATCGCGCCGGGGTGGGCGACCGCGAAGGAGTAGAAGGCGTCGGCGACTCCGATCTCCTGCAGAGGCTTCCGCCACCGTCCCGGACCGATCTCGGCGAAGCCGTGGTGGGTGGGAGAGGTCCCGTCGAGGCACCGGAACTCGTAGTCGTCGGGAATGAGCGGGTGCATCCGGTAGACGGAGACGAACTCCTCGGTCAAGGAGTAGGGAGCCCCGTGGTGGTGGGTCGGCGAGCCGGGGATGCCGCTCCAGATGTCGCTTCGGCCGAGGCGCCCGAACGTCCGGCGGATCCCCTTGCCGGCGAGGCCGTACCAGTTCGCGTTCATGCCCTGCTCGGTCGTCGGGTGCGCGATAACCGCGGGCGTCCATTCGACCGTGTGGATCTTCGCCATCACCGCCGCGTTGATCAGGCGGGCCTTGTCGTAGAGCTGCTGGTCGCTCCAGTCGCGGTGCTCGCGGCGCAACGCGTCGCAGATCGCGTTGTGCTCGCGGATGAAGAGCGCGTGGAGGATGGCGAGGCCGAGCCAGAAGTTCCCGCGCGGGCCGACCGGGTCGACGAGAGGGTCGAGCGCCTCGGGATGGAGCCCGTTTTCGCCGAGGGCGAGCTTGCCGTCCTCGCCCGTCCGCGCCCGCTTCTGGAAGTCCTGGTCGTGCCCGTAGATCTGGGAGCCGTCCCACCAGTGCGTGTCGTGGCTCGAGTAGACGGGGGGCTCTCCCTCGGCCGCAGGGCCGGGCTCCGGCACGGTGCTCGGGATCTCCATCGTCGGATCGGGCCAGTCGTCGTCGTCTCCGAGCTCGAGCGAGATTGGCTTCGCGGGGTCCGTGTCGTGACTCATCCAGTCGTGCACCTCGAACTGGATCCAGGCGGCGGCCAGCACGTTCACGGACTCCGCCGGAATGAAGCGCTCCCGCGCGAGAAGCCTGCGGGTGACGAGGCGCGGGCTCGGCTCGAGCAGGTCCGGGTTGGGCTCCGGGAAAGCGTGGTCGAGGGGGACGTTGCGGCCGAAGCGCGTGTTCAGGCTCCCCATCGCCGGTCGACTCACGTCGTTCCAGCTGCCGTCCAGCGTCCGTGCTCCGACCTCGTTGGGCCTCGGCGGCGGCGGCTTGACGAGGCCGGTGTCTGTGAGGCGGTCCTTGCGCAGCTGCTCGCGGAGCCCGATCAGCGTAAGGATTCCGAGCGGGCGCGGCAGGCGGTCCCAGCCGATTCGCGAGTCGAGGAACGAGGCGACGGGGATGAGATGGCGCGCGATGCCCATGAGTGCCAGACCCGCCGATGAAACACGCTTCCCCAACGAGCGTCAAGCTGAAAGACTGACCCGCGTGGAGCTGGCTCCAGGGATCGTGGCCGTTGGAGACGAAAGTCGGGGCTGGGTGCGCGCGTTCATCGTCGCCGACGGGAAAGATCTGACGCTCGTCGACGCGCTTGCGGATGTCCACCCCTTCCGGATCCTGGCGGCGATCCGACGGATGGGCCGCTCGGTCTCCGACCTGAAGCGGATCTGGCTCACGCACGCGCACTTCTCCCACCTGTGCGGGGCGGCCGCCATGCGGGAGCTGAGCGGGGCCAAGGTGTGCTCGCACCCGTTCGAGGCTGACATCGTCTCTGGAGACCGCAAGGCGCAGCGCGTGTCGATCGTGCCGAAGCGCCCCCTCCGCGCGTATATCCCCTTCCAGCTCGGCCTCGCGCTCGGCCTCGGCGATCACCCGCCCTGCCCTGTCGACGACACGCTCGCGGAGGGACAGGAGGAAGGCGGCCTGGCCGTGCTCCACACGCCCGGCCACACGCCGGGCCACCTCGCGTTCTGGTCGGAGAAGCACAAGGTCCTTCTCTCGGGAGACGCGATCGTCACCTGGCCCGAGCTGGCGGCGGGCTGGGATTCGTTCACGCTGAACGAGCGCCAGCGGCAGGAGTCGCTGCGCCGGATGGCCGCTCTCGCGCCCGAGAAGGTCGGCGTCGGGCACGGGGATCCGATCGTCGAGCGGGCCTCCGAGCGCGTGAATTCCCTGCTCCGAGCGTAGACTCGCTTCGAGCGCCCAAGAGCTCGGCACGATGGAAGCGAGATCCCCCTCCCAGTCACGCAAGACGGTAACGGTCGTCTTCTCCGACGTCGCCGAGTCCACGAGGCTCGGCTCGGAGCTCGATCCCGAGGCGGTCCGCAGCATCATGTCCCGCTACTTCGAGGCGGCCTCCGGAGCGATCGAGCGCCACGGTGGCACCGTCGAGAAGTTCATAGGCGACGCGGTCATGGCCGTCTTCGGCATCCCGACGGTCCACGAGGACGACGCGCTCCGCGCCGTGCGCGCCGTGGTCGAGATGCGCGACGCAGTCGACGAGCTCAACCGTGAGCTCGAGCAGGAGCAGGGCCTGCAGCTGCGCATTCGCGTGGGAGTAAACACGGGAGAGGTGGTCGCCGGCGACCCCGCCGACGGGCAGACCCTCGTCACCGGCGACACGGTCAACGTTGCCGCCCGCCTCGAGCAGGCGGCCGGCCCCGGCGAGATCCTCATCGGCGAGGTGACGCGCCGGCTCGTGCAGGAGGCGGTCAGCGTGGAGCCCACCGGGCCGCTCGCGCTCAAGGGCAAGGAGGACGGCGTGCGCTCCTGGCGCCTGCTCGAGCTGATCGAGGGCAGCGCCCAGCCCGCGCGCAGCCCAGATCCTCCGCTCGTCGGACGGCGGGCGGAGCTCGCGCGCCTGATCGATGCCTACGAGAGCGCCGTCCGCGACGCGAGGCCCTCGCTCTTCACGGTGCTCGGCGGGGCCGGGATCGGGAAGTCCCGCCTCGCGAGAGAGCTGGAAACGTCCCTGGCCGACGTGGCGCAGGTATTCACGGGCCGCTGCCTCCCCTACGGCGACGGCATCACGTACTGGCCCCTCTTCGAGATCCTCCGCGACCTCGTCGGGGACGTCGAGGACCCAAAGCCGGCGATCGCGCGCTTCGTGGCCGGCCAGGAGGGCGCCGATGCGATCGCCGAGCGGATCGCCGGGGTGCTCGGCCACTCGACGGAAGCCGGCACGGCCGAGGAGACGTCCTGGGCGGTTCGCAGGCTCTTCGAGTCACTCGCCCGAGAGCGTCCGCTGGTGGTGGTGTTCGAGGACCTGCACTGGAGCGAGCCGACGCTCCTCGACCTGATCGAGTACATCGCCGACTGGTCGCACGACGTTCCTCTCTTCCTCCTTTGCCTGGCTCGTCCGGAGCTGCTGGAGAAGCGTCCCCGGTGGGGCAGCGGCGAGCAGGACGCCACGCTGCTCCTCGAGCCGCTCACGGCCGCCGAGTCGGCGGCTCTCATCGACAGCCTGCAGGGCGAGACCGTCCTGTCGCCCGAGACGCGCAGGCGGGTCGCCGCGACGGCCGAAGGCAACCCGCTGTACGTCGAGCAGATGGTGGCGATGCTGGCCGAAGGCGATCCTCTCGAGGAGATCCCGCCGACGATCCAGGGCCTGCTCGCCGCCCGCCTCGACCGGCTCAGCCCTGAGGAGCGCGCCGTGATCGAGCGGGCGTGCGTCGTCGGCAAGCGCTTCTGGGCCGCGGCGGTCGCCGACCTCTCTCCGAAGAGCGCTCGAGACTCCGTGGCGGCGAACCTCGAGCACCTCGTCCGCAAGGACTTCATCGGCCCCGACGACCGCCCCGTGGTACCCGGCAAGGACGGGTACCGGTTCCGCCACCAGCTGATCCGGGACGCCGCCTACAACGGGATCCCGAAGGGGGAGCGCGCCGGTCTCCACGAGCGCTTCGCCCGTCTGATCGAGGACAGGGCCGGAGCGAACGTCGTCGAGGTCGAGGAGATCCTCGGCTACCACCTCGAGCAGGCGGTCCGCTACCGCACGGAGCTCGGCCGCCCCGACGAGCACGTGGCGGCGCTGGCAGAGGAAGCGGCCGAGCGGCTGGCGAGCGCGGGCGGCCGCGCCCATGCGAGGGGAGACGCAGCAGCGGCCGCGAGCCTGCTCGGGCGAGCCGCCGCCCTGCTCGCGGAGGACGCGCCTGCGCGCACGAAACTGGTGGGGGAGCTGGGCTCGGCGCTCGTGCTCGCGGGCGATTTCGCCCAGGCCGACGTCGTCTTGACCGAGGCGATCGAGGCCGGCGCCGCCTCCGGCGATCGCCGGCTGGAGCTCCATGCGGCTCTCGAGCGGGCCTTTCTCCGCGCCCTGACCGCCCGCGAGGGCGTCGAAGAGCTGCGGCGCGTCGCAGAGCAGGCTCTTCCCGAGCTCGCGGAGCTCGGCGACGAGCTCGGCCTGGCAAAAGCCTGGCGGCGAATTGCGGACGTTCACTGGATGGTGAACGAGTGGAGCGAGCAGGCGCAGGCGCTGGGGCAGGCGCTGGTGCACGCGAAGCGAGCCGGCGACGACCGCGAGGCAGCGGGGGCGCTCATGCGCATGCCGATGTCCCTCTACTACGGGCCCATGCCCGTGCCCGAGGCCACCGCCCGCGCGGAGGCGATCCTCCAGAGCGCGCAGGGGGCACGGGTCGTGCAGTCGACCGCGCTCGTCTGCCTCGCCGGGCTTCATGCGATGTCGGGGCGCTTCGACGACGCTCGTCCGCTGCTCGCGCAGGGCCGGGCGATCTCGGACGAGCTCGGCTTTCGCGTCTGGGTCGCCGGATTCTCGCTCGCCGCGGGCGACATCGAGATGCTCGCCGACGACCCGGTCGCCGCCGAGCGGGAGCTGCGGCGCGGCTACGAGGCGCTCGAGGCCATGGGCGAGCGCGGGCTGCTCGCGACGGTCGCCGCCGAGCTGGCGCGGGCGGTCTCCGCGCAGCGGCGACACGAGGAGGCCGAGCACCTTACCCGGGTGAGTGAGGAGCTGGCGCGACCGCTGGACGTCGCGGCCCAGGTCTCGTGGCGGACTGTTCGCGCGACGTGCATCGCCGCCGCCGGGAGGCTCGCAGAGGCCGAGGCGCTTGCGCGTGACGCTCTGCAGGCCTCGGAGCAGACCGACGATCTCAACCGACAGGCGCGGGTCATCGTCGACCTGGCGGACATCGTCCGGCGCGACGGCCGCGACCTCGAGGCGATCTCGCTCGAGGGGCGAGCGCTCGATCTCTACGAGCGCAAGGGCAACGTCGTCTCGGCCGAGCGGGTTCGGAGCGGGCTCGACCGCGCGCGTTCGCCACAATAGGTAGATGCCGAAGACGCTCTTCGACCGCGTCTGGGAGGCGCATCTCGTCGCCGAGCCCGAGGGTGAGGCGCCGCTTCTCTACGTCGACCTCCACCTCGTTCACGAGGTGACGTCTCCCCAGGCCTTCGAGGGCCTGCGCCTGGCCGGGCGCAAGGTGCGGCGACCGGAGCTGACGCTGGCGACGATGGACCACAACGTCCCGACGGACGACCGGCCGGCCGACGACCTCGCCGCCGCGCAGCTGGACGCCCTTCGCCGGAACTGCGAGGAGTTCGGCATTCGGCTTTACGCGACCGGGAGCGGGCGCGAGGGGATCGTCCACGTGATCGGGCCCGAGCTCGGTCTCTCCCAGCCCGGGATGACGATCGTCTGCGGCGACAGCCACACCTCCACGCACGGCGCCCTCGGCGCGCTCGCGTTCGGGATCGGCACCTCCGAGGTCGAGCACGCGCTCGCGACGCAGACTCTGCCTCAGAGGAGGCCGAAGACGATGCTGCTCGAGTTCGTCGGCTCGCTGCCGCTCGGCGTGACCGCCAAGGACGTCATCCTCGGCGCCATCGGGAGGATCGGCGTTGCCGGCGCGTCGGGCTACGTCGTCGAGTACGGCGGCGAGGTGATCCGCGGGCTGCCCATGTCGGGGCGCATGACGATCTGCAACATGTCGATCGAGGCGGGCGCGCGGGCGGGGATGATCGCTCCCGACGACACGACCTTCGCCTTCCTCGAGGGCCGGCCGGCCGCGCCGCGCGGAGCCGAGTGGGAGCGCGCCCTCGACCGCTGGCGAGCGCTCCCGTCCGACGCCGGCGCGACGTACGACCGTGTCGTCGAGCTCGACGTCCGCGAGCTCGCGCCCCAGGTCAGCTGGGGAACGAACCCAGGCATGGTCGTCTCCGTGGACGGCGTCGTCCCCGACCCCACGGACCTCGACGACCCGGCCGAGCGAGAGGCCACCGAGCGGGCGCTCGCGTACATGGCGCTCGAGCCGGGGACGCCGATCCGGGAGATCGAGGTCGACCGCGTCTTCATCGGCTCGTGCACGAACGCGCGCATCGAGGACCTGCGCGAGGCCGCCTCCGTCGTCGCCGGCAAGCGCGTCCACCCGCGCGTGCGCGCGCTCGTCGTCCCAGGCTCGGCCGGCGTCAAGCGGCAGGCCGAGGCCGTGGGGCTCGACCGGGTCTTCGAGGCGGCGGGATTCGAGTGGCGGCGGGCCGGCTGCTCCATGTGCCTGGGCATGAACCCCGACATCCTGCAGCCGGGCGAGCGCTGTGCCTCGACCTCCAACCGGAACTTCGAGGGGCGGCAGGGTCGTGGCGGCCGCACCCACCTCGTCAGCCCCGCGATGGCGGCTGCAACCGCGCTCGCCGGCCATTTCGTGGACGTTCGCGAGCTGGCGCTGGAGCCGGTGCCGTGAAGCCTTTCCTGCGCACGAGCGGACGCGTCGCCGTGCTCGACCGGGCCGACGTCGACACCGATCAGATCGTCCCCAAGCAGTTCCTGAAGCGGATCGAGCGCACGGGCTTCGGCGAGTTCCTCTTCTTCGACTGGGCGGAAGACCCGGACTTCGAGCTCAACCATCCCGACGCCGAGGGCGCCCGCATCCTGCTCACGGGCCGGAACTTCGGCTGCGGGTCCTCGCGCGAGCACGCCGCCTGGGCGCTCCAGGACTACGGCTTCGAGGTGATCGTCGCGCCTTCGTTCGGGGACATCTTCCGCACGAACTCGCTGAAGATCGGCTTGCTTCCAGTTGTCCTGCCCGAGCAGCAGGTGCGGGAGCTGATGGCGGCAGGGCACGGGGCCGAGCTCACCGTCGATCTCGAGGAGCAGACGATCGGTCCGCATCGCTTCGAGCTCCACCACTTCGAACGTCGCCGCCTGCTCGAGGGCCTCGACGAGATCGGACTCACCCTCCGGCACGAGGCCGAGATCGCCGCCTTCGAAGCGGCGCAACCGTCACCGATCAAGACGACAGCGCTCTGACGACGGCGTCCGTGAGCTCGGTGGTCGTCGCTCTGCCGCCGAGATCGCGGGTGGGGGTCGACGCCAGCGCGGCGTCAACGGCCGTCTCGAGCCGGGCCCCCTCGCGGGGCGCGGCGAGCCCGTGGGCGAGCATGAGCGCCGCCGAGCGTAGCATCGCCGCCGGGTTGGCGACGCCCTTGCCGGCGATGTCGGGGGCGGAGCCGTGCACGGGCTCGAAGATCCCCGGCCGGCCGTCGCCGAGGCTGGCGGAGGCCGCAAGTCCCAGGCCGCCGGTGACGCCGGCGGCGACGTCCGAGAGGATGTCCCCGAACGTGTTCTCAGTCAGGATGACGTCGAACTGTTCCGGCGCAAGGACGAGCTGCATGCCGCAGTTGTCCACCAGCATGTGCTCGACCTCGACGTCCGGATAGTCGGCCGCCACCCGCTCGACCGTCTTGCGCCAGAGCCGCGACGTGTCGAGGACATTCGCCTTGTCCACCGACGTGACGTGGCCACGCCGAGCCCGTGCGAGCTCGAAGCCGCGGCGCGCGATCCGCTCGACCTGGTCGGGCCGGTACTCCATCGTGTCGAAGACGGTGCCGTCCTCGCGGACGCCGCGCGCGCCGAAGTAGAGGCCGCCGACGAGCTCTCGTACGACGAGCAGGTCGACGCCGTCGGCTCGGGCGGGTCGGAGGTTGGCGTAGACGTCGAGCTCGCTCCGAAGGCGCAGCAGCCCCTGCTCGGGTCGTACCCCGGCAGCGTCGAAGACCGGGTCGCCCACAGCACCCATGAGCACCGCGTCCGCTCCTCTGACGGCCGCGAGCGTCCCGGACGGGAGCGGCTCTCCGGTCGCATGGATGGCCGCTCCGCCGAAGAGGTGCTCCTCGAGCTCGAGATCGACAGGCAGCTCGCGGAGGACACGAGCGGCCGCCGCTGTCACCTCGGGCCCGATGCCGTCGCCCGGGAGGAGGGCGACCTTCATCGGGGCGGGCTCGTCACCGCGCCTTCGGAGGCCGAGGAGACGAGCGCAGCGTACTTGGCGAAGACGCCCTGGGTGTACCGAGGCGGGGGCGGGCTCCAGTGGGCGAGCCGCGCCGAGAGCTCGTCGGCGGAGAGCTCGGCGCGGAGCTCGCGCGCCTCCACGTCGACGACGACGACGTCGCCGTCGGAGAGCGCCGCGAGCGGGCCGCCGCGCACGGCCTCCGGCGAGACGTGGCCGACCATGAGGCCGTGGGTCGCGCCGGAGAAGCGCCCGTCCGTGACGAGGGCCACGTCGTCGCCGAGCCCTTCACCGACGATCGCCGCCGTCACGTGCAGCATCTCTCGCATGCCGGGCCCGCCGGCGGGGCCTTCGTAGCGAATGACGACGACGTCTCCCGGCTGGATCCGGCCCGTCTTCACGGCATCGAAGCACGCCTCCTCGGAGTCGAAGACGCGTGCCGGGCCCCGGTGAAGCCGCCGCTCGTGGCCTGCGAGCTTGACGACGCAGCCCTCCGGGGCCAGGTTTCCGTACAGGATGGCGAGGCCGCCGGTGGGCTTCAACGGCGCCTCGATCGGGACGACGACCTCCTGGCCGGGGCGCTCCTCGACCGCCGAAGCGATCTCGCCGAGGGAACGACCGTCGACGTTCGGCGCGCCCGCATGCACCAGGTCCTGCTTCAGGAGCTCGCGCGCGACGAGGGCGACGCCGCCCGCCTCGTAGACGTCCGTGGCCACGAAGCGGCCGCCCGGCTTCAGGCTGGCGACGACGGGCGTGCGCGCCGCGATCCGGTCGAAGTCGTCGATGGTGAGCGGGATGGCGAGCTCGCGCGCGATCGCCAGGAGGTGGAGGACGCCGTTCGTCGAGCCGCCGGTCGCCGCGATCGAGGCGATCGCGTTCTCCAGCGCCTCGCGCGTGATCACCTGGGACGGCCGCACGTCCCGGCGGAGGAGATCCATGACGAGCCTGCCCGCCTGCTCGGCCGCCTCCGCCTTCGCCGGAGAGAGCGCGGGGATCCCGTTCAGCCCGGCCGGGCTGATGCCGAGAAAATCGAGCGCGGTCGACATCGTGTTCGCGGTGAACTGGCCCCCGCACGCGCCGGCGCCCGGACAGGCGACGTCCTCGAGCTCGTGCAGCTCGTCCGCGGACATCTTCCCGACAGCGTGCGCGCCGACCGCCTCGAAGACGTCCTGGATGGTGACGTCGCGACCGCGAAAGCGGCCGGGAGCAATCGAGCCGTTATAGAGGACGAGCCCCGGCAGGTCGAGGCGGGCCAGCGCCATCACGGCCGCCGGGATCGTCTTGTCGCAGCCGACGAGGCAGACGAGCCCGTCGAGCAGGTGACCGCGAACGACGAGCTCGATCGAGTCGGCGATCACCTCGCGCGAGACGAGCGACGCGCGCATCCCCTCGGTCCCCATCGAGACGCCGTCCGAGACAGAGATGGTGTTCAGCTCCATGGGCGTCCCCCCGGCGGCGCGGACGCCCGCCTTCACGTGCTGCGCCAGCTCGCGCTGGTTGAGGTTGCACGGCATCGTCTCGATCCAGGTCGTGGCGACGCCGATCAGCGGCCTGGCGAGATCGTCGTCCCGGAAGCCGGTGCCCTTCAGCATCGCGCGCGCGGGAGCCCGTTCAGGCCCGTCGGTGAGGGCAGCGCTCCGGCGCTTGGCCGGGTCGGGCGGGCGGTCGTACAGGTCCGTCATTCGCTGAGCCCAGCTCCTTTCGGAGAGGTCGAGAGCCAGAGCACCTCGACGTCGGGAAACCGGTTGGAGAGCTCGACCGAGCACTCCTTCGCCTCATGCGGATGGACCCAGACGATCACGGTCGGTCCCGAGCCCGAGATGGTTGCGCCGAGCGCCCCCGTGGGAGGCTCGGCGCGGACGTCGGCGAGCAGCGGCGCGTTCGGGGCTCTGTACGGCTCGTGCACGCGGTCGTCGAGCCCCGCCGCGAAGACCGTCTCCGAGCCGGAGGCGAGGCCCGCTCCGAGAAGCGCCGCCCGCCCGACCGTGAACACCGCGTCCCCCAGCGGCACCTGCTCGGGAAGCGCGGCGCGGGCCTCCGCCGTGGCCACGGTGGCTTCGGGGACGAGCGCGATCGGGACCCCGGGAACGTCGTCGGCGACACGGTGGATGCGACCGTCGGAGGTCAGGCAGGCGCCTCCTGCAAGCGCAGCGGCGAGGTTGTCGGCGTGTCCTTCGAGCTGGAGCCCCTCGTGGAGGAGCCACTCGGGATCGGGCTCGCGACCCGCGACGTGCGCCCCGGCCACGAGGCCGAGCGCAATCACAGCAGCGCTCGACCCCAGCCCCCGCTCGCGCGGGATGCGGTCGTAGAACTCGAAGCCCAGGCCGTCGGCGGGGCCGATCCGCTCGAAGGCCCGGACCCCGAGGTGCGTGCGGTCGCGCGTGCCCTCGTCGGTGACGACGACCTCGTTCCAGAGGTCGAGCGCGAGCGCGGCGCAGTCGAACCCGGCGCCGAGGTTGGCCGTCGTCGCCGGCGCCCGCACGGCCAGCCTCACCGGCGGCCCCCTCCCAAGTAACAGACTTCGACCTGGGGAGTCACGACGCGGCCTCGGCGATCGTGTCCGGGTCGGGGGGGACGGCGATCGGCGGGGTGGTAAGGCGAGCGGCCGTCTCTGGGTCCTTGAGGCCGTGGCCGGTGACGACGCAGACGACGCGGGCGGCGGGCTCGGGCCGCCTGCGCGCGAGCGCGGCGAGCCCCGCCGCCGAGGAGGGCTCGCAGAAGACGCCCTCCAGCCGCGCGAGGTCGCGCCACGCGGCGAGGATCTCCTCGTCGGCGAGGGGGACGATCGCCCCGCCCGAGCGCGCGATCGCCTCCTCGGCCTGCTCCCGGTGGGCCGGTTCGGCAATGCGGATCGCGGTTGCCATGGTGAAGGCGCGTTCCGAGGCCTCGCCGGCGAGCAGAGGGGGCAGGCCCGCCCCCGACTCGTCGAAGCCGAGCGCGTAGGCGCGTGTGTTCCCCCCGCCGCCGTAGGGCAGAGCGAGGACGTCGGGGACGCCGCCGAGCTGCTCGACGATCTCGAACGCGGCGGTCTTCTGCCCCTCGAGGCGATAGGGGTTGAGGGAGTTGACGAGCGCGTGCGAGCCGCGGCGCCCGAGCTCGCGGGCCGCGGCCAGCGCCCCCTCGAACGGGCCCTGCACCTCGAGCAGGCGCGCGCCCACGGCCTGCGCCTGGGCGATCTTCCCGCGCGCGACCGCGCCCGCAGGCTGGAGGATGACCGCGGTGAGGCCGGCGCGCGCCGCGTAGGTCGCGGCCGAGGCGGCCGTGTTCCCGGTCGAGGCGCAGACGACCGCGGTCGCGCCCTCCTCGACCGCTTTCGCGACGGCCACGGTCATGCCGCGGTCCTTGAAGCTTCCGGTCGGGTTTGCGCCCTCCCACTTGAGCCAGAGCTCGACGCCCAGCCGCTCGGAGAGGCGCGGTGCCTCGATGAGCGGCGTCGAGCCCTCGCCGAGCGAGACGAGCGGGGTCGAGTCGGTCAGCGGCAGGCGGTCGCGGAAGCGCTCGGCGAGAGCGGTCGTCACGGTGCTGACCCTCAAGCCCAGCCGAGGCCGGGGACGCCGCGGTCGGAGATCACCGGCAGAGCGGAGGGCGGGCCCTTCGTCTCCGCGAGAGACTCGATCTCCTGGAGCGCGCTCAGCAGGTCGCCCTCGGCGCCCTCGTGCGTGACCACGTGGAGCGTCGCCGAGCCGTTCTCCTGGTGCTGGACGAGCCTGGCGACCGACACGCGGTGGGCGGCGAGCCGGAGGGCCACCTGCGCCAGCACGCCGGCGACGTCGTCCACGTCGATGCGGACGTAGTACGGCGAGCGCATCTCCGCGCTGGGGAGCCGCTCGAGCTCCCGCCAGCAGGCGTCGTTCTGGAGAAAGCCGGTGCCGGTCGTGCCGATGACGCTGACCATGTCGGCGACGACCGCCGACGCCGTCTCCATGCCCCCGGCGCCCGGCCCCTCGAGGGTGATCTCCTGGATGGCGTCGCCCTGGAGCATGACCGCGTTGAAAGCGCCCTCGACGGCCGCGAGCGGGTGGTGGCGATCGACCAGGGCCGGCCCGACGCGGACGTCGAGCCGACCGTCGCGAAGCGTCGCCGCGCCGATCAGCCGGACGACCATCTCCATCTCCTGCGCCGCTCGCACGTGCTCGCTCGTGACCCGCTCGATACCGTTGTAGGAGACGTCGTCGAGCGTGACCCGCGAGCCGAAGGCGATCGTCGCCAGGATGGCCATCTTCGCGGCGGCGTCGGCGCCGTTCACGTCCTCGGTAGGGTCGGCCTCCGCGTAGCCGAGCCGCTGCGCTTCCGCGAGCGCCTCCTCGTAGTCCGCGCCCTCCTCCATCTTCGTGAGGATGAAGTTGGTCGTCCCGTTCACGATCCCGAGCACGCGGTGCACGTTCGAGACGACCAGCGCCTCCCGCAGGATCTTGATCACCGGGATGGCGGCGCAGACGCTGGCTTCGAAGCGGAGCTGGACGCCGGCTTCCGAAGCCGTCCCGAAGAGCTCCGCGCCGCGCCGCGCGATCAGCTGCTTGTTCGCGGAGACGACGGGCTTGCCGGCGCGGAGCAGGTCGAGGACGTGCTCCCCGGTCGGCTCGAGCCCGCCCATCACCTCGGCGACGACCGCGATCGACGGGTCGTCGCGGAGCGCGGCGAAGTCGGTGGTGAGGACGCCCTCGGGGGGCGCATGCGGCCGCTCCTTGTCTGCGTCCCGGACGAGCGCGCGCACGACCCGGAGGCGGTGTCCGGTCGCCCGCTCTATGTCCTCGGCGTTCTCGTGAAGGAGCCTGTCGACGGCGGAGCCGACGGTCCCGTAGCCCAGGAGGGCTACGGGTACGTCAACTGCCGACGACACCGGCCTCCGCGCCGAGGAGCCCCTCGCGGCCCGCAAGCTCACGAAGCTCGCCGCCGACCGCCTCGACGGGGTGGCGCGCAGCCATGCGTCGGAGGGCGGTCATGCGCGGCCGGCCGGCCTTCTCCTCGGCGATCAGCTCGCGGGCGAAGGATCCGTTCCGAATGTCCTCCAGCAGCTGCCTCATGCTCGTCCTCACGTGCTCGTCGATCACGACCTGGCCTCGAGTCAGGTCTCCGTACTCTGCCACGTCGGAGATCGAGTCGCGCATGTGGCCGAAGCCGCCCTCGTAGATGAGGTCGACGATCAGCTTGAGCTCGTTGATGCACTCGTAGTAGGCGATCTCGGGCTGGTAGCCCGCGTCGATGAGGATCTCGAAGCCCGCCTGCATGAGGGCGGTGACGCCGCCGCAGAGCACGGCCTGCTCGCCGAAGAGGTCGCTTTCGGTCTCTTCGGCGAAGGTCGTTGCGATCATGCCGGCGCGGCCGCAGCCGATCGCCGTGCCGTACGCGAGTGCGAGGTCGAAGGCGTGTCCGCTCGCGTCCTGCGCGACGGCGACGAGGCCCGGCGTCCCCGCGCCCGCCTCGAACAACTGCCGGACGCGGTGGCCCGGTCCCTTGGGGGCCACCATGATCACGTCGTGGCCCGGCTTGGGCCGGATCTGGCCGAAGTGCACGTTGAATCCGTGGGCGAAGAGAATCGCGGCGTCCGGCTCGAGGCTCGGGGCGACGTCGCGCTCGTAGACGTCCTTCTGGACGTGGTCGGGGAGGAGGACGGCCACGAGCTGAGCGCCGCGGACCGCCTCGGCGAACGTCCGCACGGTGAGCCCTGCCTCGTCGGCGGCCGCCCAGGACGAGCTTCCGTCGCGGAGCCCCACCTCGACGTCGACGCCGGAGTCATGCAGGTTGAGGGCGTGCGCGTGCCCCTGGCTCCCGTAGCCGAGCACGGCCACCTGGCCGGAGAGGAGATCGACGTTGCCTTCGCGGTAGACCGTGGCCATCGGAGGTCCTTTCTATCGGAGTACGTGCTGGGGACGGGGGGCGCGGCTCGCCGAGGCCCGTGCGAGCCCGATCCGCCCCGTGCGGGCGAGCTCGATAACGCCGTGCGGGCGCAGGAGCTCCTCGAAGGACTCGAGCTGCTCCGGCGTCCCCACGACCTCGAAGACCATCGAATCGGGGCCGAGATCGGCGACGCGTGCATCGAACACCTCGGCGAGGGCGATCAGATCGGCCCGACCCGCCGGATCGGCCGACACGCGCACGAGCGCAAGCTCGCGCTCGACGGCCTCGCCGGCCTCGAGGGTCGAGACGCGCAGGACGTTCACGAGCTTGTGCATCTGCTTCTCGATCTGCTCCAGGAGGTCGGCGGGGCAGTCGACCGTGAGGACGATCCGCGAAACGTCATGCCGCTCGGTAGGCCCAACGGCGAGGCTCTCGATGTTGAAGCCGCGCCGGGCGAACATGTTCGAGACGCGGGCGAGCGCGCCGGGCCGGTTCTCGACCAGGACGGAGACGGTGTGCTTCACGTCGCGACCGGCTCTTCCTGGGAGAACTCGATCACTTCGGTGGCCGCGGCGCCCGCGGGGATCATCGGGAAGCACTTCTCCTCCGGATCGCAGCGGGCGTCGACGACGGCTGTTCGTCCGCAGTCCAGCGCCTCGGCGAGGACGCTCTCCAGGTCTTCTTCGGACTCGACGGTGAAGCCGGCCGCGCCGTAGGCCTCGGCGAGCTGCGCGTAGTCGGGCACCTGGTGCGTCAGGTGCGTCTCGCAGCAGCGGTTCGCGTAGAACATCTCCTGCCACTGGCGCACCATGCCGAGCCAGCCGTTGTTGACGATGACGACGGCGATCGGCAGGCCTTCGAGCACCGACGTAGCCAGCTCCTGCGAAGTCATCTGGAAGCAGCCGTCCCCGTCGATGCAGACCACGGTCGCGTCGGGACGGGCGGCCTTCGCCCCCACTGCGGCGGGGAGGCCGTAGCCCATCGTCCCCAGGCCGCCGGATGTGATGAAGCTGCGCGGCCGGTCGCAGACGAGGTACTGCATTGCCCACATCTGGTGCTGGCCGACGCCCGTCGTCCAGACGAGGTCACGACCGGCGGTCAGGTCGCGCAGCGTCTCCACGACCGCTTGCGGCTTCAGATACTCGCCGCCGGGCGCGTAGCGGTAGGGGAACTCCTCACGCCACTCGTCGAGCTGGCGACGCCAGGCGGTCGGGCCCGTCGCTCCGGGCTCGGCCTCGGCCTCGGCCCGGAGCGCCTCAGTCAGCTTCGCCAGCGCGAGCTTCAAAGGACCGGTGACGGGGATGTCCGCATGGCGAAGCTTCCCGATCTCCGCGGCGTCGATGTCGAAGTGGATCACCTTCGCGCCGGGCGCGAAGGCCGAGAGCTTGCCGGTCACCCGGTCGTCGAAGCGCGCTCCGACTGCGACGATCAGGTCGGCCCCGTTCAGGCCCCAGTTCGCCCACTTGGAGCCGTGCATGCCCGGCGCGCCGTAGGAGAGCGGGTGTGACTCGGGGAACGCGCCCTTCGCCATCAGCGTCGTGATCACGGGGATGCCGCCTGCCTCGGCGAGCTCGAGCAGCTCGTCGGTCGCGTCGCCGTTGACGACGCCTCCGCCGACGTAGAGGACAGGCCGGGAGGCGGCGAGCAGGGCTCTCGCCGCCTCGCGAACCTGTCGCGGGTGGACACTGGCAGGTGGTCTCCACCCTGGGAGATCGACTTGATGGGGGTAGGTGAAGTCGATCTCCGCCTCCTGCACGTCTTTGGCGACGTCCACGAGGACCGGGCCAGAACGGCCCGTTCGGGCGATATGGAAAGCCGCCTTGAGGACGTGCGGGAGTTCTTCGACGTCTTGCACGAGCCACGAGTGCTTGACGATCGGGAGCGTGATGCCGGTGGCGTCCGTCTCCTGAAACGCGTCGGTGCCGATCAGGCTCGTCCGCACCTGGCCGGTGATGCAGACGAGCGGGGTCGAGTCCATCCAGGCGTCCGCGATCGGCGTCACCAGGTTCGTGACGCCTGGACCAGAGGTCGCGAGCGCGACGCCGACCTTCCCGGAGGCGCGCGCGTATCCCTCCGCCATGTGCCCCGCGCCTTGCTCGTGCCGCGCCAGCACGTGGCGCACCGAGGAGCCGCGCGCGAAGGCGTCGTAGAGGGGCAGGATCGCGCCGCCCGGGATGCCGAAGGCGACGTCGACGCCCTCGGCCTCGAGCGAGCGGAGGATCGCGTCGGAGCCGAGCATCTTCACGCGACGACCCCCGCGAACTCGGTGTCCCGTCGGGCCGCCGGCAGCGCCGCGAGCAGCGTGTCCATGAACTCCCTGGTCGTCGCGCCGGCGCCCGTAGCGAGCATGTCGGGCGTGCGAACGCCGGTCTCGAGGGTCTCGAGGACGCCTCGCTCCAGCGTGCGGGCTGCGCTTCGCTCGCCCAGGCCTTCGCCGAGCATCAGCGCCGCGGCCAGCAGCATCGCGCTCGGGTTGGCGACGCCCTGGCCGGCGATCTCGAGCGCGGAGCCGTGCGTCGGTCCGAACATTCCCTTCCCGTCGGGGCCGACCCGGCCCGAGGCGACCATCCGCGTTCCTTCGTGGGCGAACGCAGCAGTGCTGGCCAGCGCCTCCGCGAACGGCTGCTCGCTGGCGATGACGTCAAAGGCCGCGGTCCCGCGCAGAAGCCCGGTGACGACCGCCTCGAAAGGCTGCCGGTCGACGAGGACTCCGTCCCAGCCCTCGGCGGCGGCGCCGATGGCGCTGTGCCAGGAGGCGCTTGAGCCCACCGACGTCAGGCGCGCCCGGCCGCTGAAGGCAAGCCGGAAAGCGCTGTCGACTGCGAGCGGGACCGCATCGTCGAGCAGCGGGCTGACGACGGCGAGCTCGCTCCCGCGTGCGCACACGCGCGTGATCCGCCAGCGAAGGTCGAGCTCGGCCTTGAGGACCTCGAGCGCGGGCTCGCGCGTCGCCGCCACGAGCATCGTGTCCGCTTCCGCGCAGGCGGCGCGGGTCACCTGCGGAAGCGGGTGCCCGAAGCGGCGCAGCGCGTCGCCGCCGAAGGGGGCGTGTACCTCGTCCACCTGGAAGCCGTGCATGCCGGAGACGACGGCGAGCGCGCGGCTCGCCTCGGCCGTCACCTCGGGCCCGATGCCGTCGCCCGAGAGGCACGCGACCGTGTAGCGCTTCTTCCTCATCGCACGCTCACCTCCTCGAACACGTCGCCGAGGGTCACGTGCTTGCGCGAGTCGGCCAGCTCCTTGAAGCGCGCGAACGCCTCGTTGACCTCGCCGCGGTCGAGTTCCATGCCGGCCTCGATACAGGCCCGCGCGAACGCATGGCGGCCCGAGTGCTTGCCGAGCGGGAGCGACATGACGAGCCCCAGCTCGGTCGGATCGATGATCTGGTAGGTCTGCGCGTCCTTGAGCATCCCGTCCTGGTGGATGCCTGCCTCGTGGGCGAATGCGCTCGCGCCGACGATCGCCTTGTTGCGCTGGAGGCGATAGCCGGTCAGCTCCTCGACGAGCCGCGAGGCGCGGCCGATCTCGCCGACGTTCACGCCGGTCTCGACGCCGAACGCCCGCTTGCGAACGCGCAGAGCCATCACGACCTCTTCCAGCGCGGCGTTACCCGCCCGCTCGCCGAGGCCGTTCACCGTCGCCTCGACCTGCATCGCGCCCGCCTCGACGCCGGCGAGCGTGTTGGCAACCGCGAGCCCGAGGTCGTCGTGACAGTGCACCGAGAGCTGGGCGTGCGCGAGCTCGGGGCAGAGCCTCGTGACCTCGCAGAGGAATCCTGCGTACTCCTGTGGAAGGCAGTAGCCGACCGTGTCGGGGAGGTTGATCGTCGTCGCCCCGGCTCGAACCGCTTCGCCGCACACGCGGGCTATGAACTCGGGCTCCGAGCGGGTCGCGTCCTCACAGGAGAACTCGACCTCGTCCGCGAGGCTCCGTGCGTAGCCGCAGGACCAGCGGGTCTGCTCGACGACCTCCTCCGGGTCGAGGCGGAGCTTGCGCTCCATGTGGATCGGGCTCGTGGCGATGAAGACGTGGATGCGCGACCTGCGCGCGTTGGCGACAGCCTCTGCCGCGGCGTCGATGTCCTCCTTGCGCGTGCGCGCGAGGGAGGCGACGGTTGGACGCTCGACTGCGGCGGCGACTGCCCTGACGCCTTCGAAGTCTCCGGGCGAGGAGACCGCGAATCCTGCCTCGACGATGTCGACCCCGAGCCGCTCGAGCTGCGTCCCGATCTCCACCTTCTCGTCCGGCTGAAGCGCGATCCCGGGCGACTGCTCGCCGTCGCGCAACGTCGTGTCGAAGATCGTGATTCTGCGGCTCACTGGTCATCCTCTCTGCCTCCGGATGGAGGCGCATTACTCCTGTGGATAGGTCGGCGTATGCGCCTGCTCGGCGCGTGAGTCGCGTTCTCCCCCTAGAGGGGGAGAATGGCGATGAGGATGACGACGAGGACGAGCGCGAGCGTCCGGGCGGAGCCGGTGACGCTAGGCGATGTGGTCTCGTGCCTCGTCAAGGTTGCGGTCAAGTGTGGTTAAAGCCGGGGGGTCTTGTCAAGCCCGAACGGTGAAATCTTTCCTACGGTTGCGCGCGCCGCTGCGAGTGTTAGCCTCGCGCGCGACGTGGCGGTGACCGAGACGCACTTCGACGCAGTCGTAGTCGGCTCCGGCTTCGGCGGCTCGGTGATGGCATACCGGCTGGCTGCCGCGGGCAAGTCGGTCTGCGTGCTCGAGCGCGGGAAGCCGTACCCGCCTGGCTCCTTTCCGCGCGGCCCGCGCGAGCTGGCCGAGGCCTTCTGGGATCCCAGCGAGGGCCTGTACGGGCTTTTCAACCTGTGGTCCTTCAAGGGCATCGGAGCGGTCGTCTCGAGCGGGCTCGGCGGTGGCTCCCTCATCTACGCGAACGTCCTCCTGCGCAAGCCCGAGAAGTGGTTCGTCCAGGAGGACCTGGCCAACGGCGGCTACGAGAGCTGGCCGGTCTCGCGCGCGGAGCTCGAGCCGCATTACGAGCGCGCCGAGACGATGCTCGACGGGCAGCGGTACCCATTCGCCGAGCAGACGCCGAAGACGACGGCGCTGGAGGACGCCGGGAAGAAGCTCGGCCGCGAGTTCGTTCTCCCGAAGCTGGCGGTCACGTTCGCGAACGACGGGGAGGAGCCGGCGGTCGGCGTCCCGATCCGCGAAGACCATCCGAACCTCCACGGCGTTCCCAGGTACACGTGTCGCCTCGTCGGGGAGTGCGACATCGGCTGCAACTTCGGGTCGAAGAACACGCTCGACCTCAACTACCTCTCCGAAGCGAAGCGGCTGGGCGCCGAGATCCGGTCGCGACGGGAAGTGCGCTCCTTTGCCCCGCGGGACGGCGGCGGCTACCTGGTCAGATACGTCGAGCACGACGCGGCCGACGAGGGGAGGAAGCTCGACACGCGCGATCCCCGGGTTCGTGCGGTGCGGGAGCTGACCTGTGACCGGCTCGTGCTCGCAGCCGGCACGCTCGGCTCGACCTATCTGCTGCTCAAGTGCAGCGCCGACTTCCCGGGCCTGAGCCCGCGGCTCGGGAGCCGCTTCGGCGGGAACGGCGACCTCCTCACCTTCGCTCTCGGCGCGAGGAGGCCGCTCCAGCCGAGCTTCGGCCCGGTGATCACGGGCGCCCTCGTCGTCCCCGACGAGCTCGACGGCGGCGAAGGCCGCGGCTTCTACCTCGAGGACGCGGGCTTCCCGGACTTCGCGAGCTGGCTCCTCCAGGGGAGCCAGGGGCTGGGCATTGCCTGGCGCTTCCGGCAGGTGGCGGCCCGCATCATCGTCGGGCTTCTGCGGCGCAGGCCCGAGGTCGACCTCTCGGCGGAAGTCGCGCAGTTGTTCTCGGACACCCGCGTGTCAGCCGGATCGCTCCCGCTCCTTGGCATGGGCCGTGACATCCCTGACGGCAACATGGAGCTCACCGAGGACGACAAGCTCCAGGTGGACTGGGTGAAGGCGAAGTCGGGCCCGTTCTTCGACCGCCTCGGCGACTTCGCCGAGGACGTCGCCGGCGCATGGGGGGCGAGGTTCAAGCGGAACCCGACGTGGTATCTCGGCCGCCTGATCACCGTGCACCCGCTCGGCGGCTGCCCCATGGGCCGCACTCCGGAGGAGGGCGTCGTCGACCCGTACGGCGAGGTCTTCGGCTACCCGGGCTTCACGATCGCCGACGGCTCGGTCATGCCTGGGCCGGTGGGGCCGAACCCGTCGCTCACGATCGCGGCCCTGGCCGACCGCTTCGCCGACCGCGCGACCGGCGAGGCGTAGACCCTCAGCGGCCGAGGAGGTCGACCGTCTCGAGCGGCGCGTGACGCGCGATCGCCTCGAAGTCGTCGTCCCCATGCAGGAGAGGCGAAGCGGTCCGGATGGCCACCGTGGCGATCAGGCAGTCCGGCAGTCTTCGAACGGTCGTCCCTTCTCGGCGGCAGGCTCGGTAGAGCGCGGCCGCTGCTTCGTGGTCCGACGGCTCCTCCAGCGGTAGGAACCGACACCGATCGAGGAGCCGGCCCAGGTCCCGTGCCTGCCGCTCGTCGCGTGCGCCGGCGAGGAGCTCGAGCACGACGAGACCCGTCGTCGCGAGCGGTTCCTCATCTGCGATGGCCTCCTCCAGGCGCCGGTCCTGGGGACTTCCCGTGGCCCGCTGGAACTCGATCCACGCCGAGGTGTCGACGAGAATCACGGGGAGCGACGCAGGTAGCCGCCGCGCAGCTCGGCGAGATCTCCTTCCCAGCCCGTTCCGCGCATCGCGAGAGCCTCCTCGCGGCTCATGGGCTCGAGGTCGAGACGGCGGAGCGCGAGGTCGATGGCGGCCCGCTTCGTCGGGAGCCCGTAGCGGCGCATCACGCGCTCGATGAGCCTCTCGTCGATCTCGACGTTTGTGCGCCTCATGTGTAGAGCATACACAAGAGAGGGCCGACTCGCTGCGCATACTCCGGGTGATGCCCGAGGAGCACGGGAAGGACGGCAGGCCGATCGTCGCCTTCGCCACACAGGCGGAGTGGGAGGCCTGGCTCGACGCGGAGCACGCCGGCTCCGACGGCGTCTGGGTCAAGTTCGCCAAGAAGGGCTCGGGCGTGCCCAGCGTGGCGTACGCGGAGGCGGTCGAGGTCGCCCTTTGCTACGGCTGGATCGACAGCCAGGTCACGTCGCTCGATGAGCGTTTCTACCTGCAGAAGTTCACGCCGCGCCGCGCCCGCAGCAAGTGGTCGCGGGTCAACCGCGACAAGGTCGAGGAGCTGACGAAGCAGGGCCGGATGACGCCCGCCGGCCTCGAGCAGGTCGAGCTGGCCAAGGCAGACGGTAGGTGGGAGGCGGCCTACGCGCCGCCTGCGAGCGTCGAGGTTCCCGACGACCTTCGGGCTGCGTTGGACGCAAGCCCGCAGGCTGCGGAGTTCTTCGCCACGCTGAACAAGTCGAACCGCGTCGCCATCGTCTACCAGGTCGAGGACGCCAAGAAGCCGGAGACGCGGGTGCGGAGGATCGAGAAGTTCGTGGCGATGATGGAGCGGGGCGAGAAGCTCTACTAGACCTGAGGGTGGTCGAAGCGTAGAGTCCCGCGGACTTGTACAAGGAGGCACGATGTCTGCGGTGACCGAAGAAGAGCTGGCCGGCCTGGAAATGTTCTCGGGTGAGGTCCTCCGGGCCGGTGAGAAGGGCTACGACGAAGCGAGGCGTGGCTTCAACGGCCTGATCGACAAGCGGCCCACGGTGATCGCGCGCTGTCGCGGGGAGGCCGACATCGCCGACGCGATTGCATTCGCGCGCGAGGCCGGCCTCGAGATCTCCGTCCGCGGCGGGGGTCACAGCGTCGCGGGACGGTGCATCACCGAGGGCGGCGTCATGGTCGACCTCTCCCTGATGAAGGGCATCTACGTCGATCCGTCGGCCCGTACAGCGCGCGTCCAACCCGGGGTCACGTGGGGAGAGCTGAACCGCGAGACACAGCTCCACGGCCTCGCGGTCACCGGCGGGTTGATCTCGACGACCGGAATCGCCGGGCTGACCCTCGGTGGCGGTCTCGGCTGGCTCATGTCGAAGTTCGGCCTGGCCACGGACAATCTGCTCTCCGCTCGGGTCGTGACGGCGGACGGCCGGACGCTCACCGCCGGCGAGCATGAGAACGCCGACCTCTTCTGGGGGCTGCGCGGCGGCGGCGGCAACTTCGGCGTCGTCTCGTCTTTCGAGTACCGCCTGCACCCGGTCGGCCCCACGGTTACCGGCGGACTGGTCGCGCATCCGTTCGACGCGGCCGGGGAGGTGCTCCGCTTCTACAGGGACTTCACGGCGGACGCCCCGGACGAGCTCGTGAGCTTCGCCGGGGTGGGGCACGCGCCGGACGGCTCGGGGGCGAAGATCGCCCTCGTGGTCGCGTGTCACGTCGGCGCGCCCGAGCAGGCGGAGGCAGATCTCCGGCCGCTCAGGGAGTTCGGCTCCCCGATCATGGTCGAGCTCGGGTCGCTGCCCTACACGGTGATGAACTCGCTGCTCGACGCGGCGTATCCGACCGGGAGCCTGAACTACTGGAAGTCGGCCTTCCTAAGCGAGCTGTCGGACGAGGCTCTCGACGAGCTCCTCGCCCGCTTCGCGGCGTGCCCGTCGCCGATGACTGCGGCTCTTTTCGAGCACTTCCACGGCGAGGTGACCCGGGTGCCGGTGGACGCGACCGCGGTGCCTCACCGGGAGCCCGGCTACAACCTGGTGATCACCTCGGTCTGGACCGACCCGGCCGCGAGTGACGAGAACGTCGCCTGGACGAAGGAGGCCTTCGGCGCGATGGAGCCCTTCCTCGTCAGCCGCCGCTACCTGAACTACTTCTCCGAGGACGACGTCGGCGACGACCCGGTCCGCGCCGCGTACGGGCCGAACTACGAGCGCCTGGTCGAGCTCAAGAAGGAGTACGACCCGGACAACGTCTTCCGTCTCAACGCGAACGTCGTGCCAAGCTAGGGGTCGACGCGCGGTCGGAAGAAGATTCGCGTCTTGCCGCTCTCGCGGAGCGCGTTTGCGGCCTTCACCTCGTCGAGCCAGGAAGGCTGGGGGACGGCGGCTTCGGGGCGCTTGCCCTTGACGAGCGCCTTGCCGTGCTTGGCGAGGGCGATCTCGGCCATCAGGTAGCCGTGGTTCTCGAGCACGGCGATCTCGCCCGGCGAGAAGACATCGAGGTCGATGCGGATCGGGGCGATGAAGTCGCGGATCAGCGGATAGGAGTAGGCCTCCGGCGGCGGGTCGAGCTCGTAGCTCGCCGGGCGTGAGGAGATCCCCCAGTAGGCGCCCTTCATCTTCCCCTCGATGAAGTTCGCCACGAGCCAGCGCTTGCGCACGTCCGTCGCCTGCTCGAGCAGGATGACGCCCTGGCGGAGGGCGCTCCAGAGCCAGCCGACGTCCGGATCGGGCTTGAAGGACGGCGCCGCGTCGGAGACGAGCACGATCTCGTGGTCGCGCCAGACGGGCTCGAGGCCGAGGTTGTCGAACATGCCCCCGTCGGAGAGGTCGATCTCGCGGACGAGGCGGTCGCGGTCGGGCTCCGAATAGGAGCCGCCGGTGAGGGTCGAGGGCTCCTGCTTCGCGTGCACGACGCCGAACGCTCCGGGCACGCAGGAGGAGGCCCCGACCGCCTCGGCCAGCGTCCAGTCGCCGAGGGGCCCGAAGCCCGCCGACGAGCTTCCGACTCGACGGAGGCCCGTGTCGAAGACCCACTGGTCGCGGAAGCGCATGTCGCTGGCCAGGAAGACGAAACGCGGCGTCCCGGGGAGATCCTCCAGCTTCCCGGGCGCGGGCCCCTGCGCGTACGCCTTGGCGAGCGCGTCGCCCTGCGCGCCGGGGACGAGCCAGTTCCGCGGATGGAGCCGAGCCAGCGCGGCGCCCGTGCGAATGTCCTTGGAGGCGAACGCCCGCATCGGGTTGGCGACACCCTCGTCGAAGCCCTCGATCGGCTTTCCCGGCTCGCGCGGTGCACGCGCCAAGAACGTCGCCAGCTGCGCCGCCATGATGCTCCCGCCGGAAACCGACGTGAACGTGTCGATCTTCGCGAGGATCCCGAGCTCGTTCAGGCGCCGGAGCGCGCCCAGGTGGAAGAGCGCCGCCCGGTAGCCGCCGCCCGACATGCAGAACGCAGTGCCGCTGCGCCTCTTCTCCGGCAGGTAGGTCGAGATCCCGTGCTGGGTGGCTTCGCTCACGGAACGGGTCTGTAGACGGACATGATCTGCTCGATCATCTCTTCTCGCGACGCGAAGCGGCGCTCGTCGTAGCAGCCGATCGGGTGCTCGAGCACGTTGTACAGGCACTTGTTGCAGTACGTGCACGGCCTCGGCGGCAGGTCGTGCCCGGCACGGAAGAGCTCGACGAGGTCGTTGTTCGCCACGAGCCCGCGCGCGATCGAGACGGCGTCGCAGTCGCCGCGCTCGAGCGCAGCGGCGATCAGTGAGGCTTGCTGGAAGCCGCCCGTGACGATCACGGGGATCCCGACGGCCTGCTTGACGGCGCGGGCGTCGGGGAGCGAGCGCCCCGGAACCTCAGCTGGGTCCCGCTCCCAGCGGGCCTGCATCACCCGGTTCACGGGCCAGGCGCGGAACAGCAGGTAGTTTCGGAAAGTGCTTTTCCCGCTCGAGAGCATCACGTCGTAGGTCCGCACCATGTCCTCGAGCGAGAACTCGCCGGCCGGGTTCTCGGGATGCGGAAACGTGCTGCCCGAGGAGACGTGAATCGCGTCCGCCCCGGCCTGCTCGAGCCGGCGGCAGACCTGCACCGAGTCCTCGATCGTGTTCCCCTTCCCGAGCCAAGGCAGGAAAGCGTCCGCGTGCTCCGTGGTCGAGATCTTCACCTGGAGATGGAAGTCGTCCCCGACCTCCGCGCGAATTGCTTCCACCGTCTCGAGCAGGAGGCGCGCGCGGTTCTCGAGCGGGCCGCCGTATTCGTCCTCGCGGTCGTTGATCGCCGAGGAGAGGAACTGCGTGAAGAGGTAGCCGTTGGCGCCGTGGATCTCGACGCCGTCGAGCTCCGCCTCGCGGGCGCGCCGAGCACCGGCCGCGAACGAGCGCTTGATCTCGTCCAGGTCGGCACGGGTTGCGCGCTCGGCCTCGAACCCGTGCAGCGGGTCGGGCTTTCGCGTCGAGGAGAGCCCCTCGCCGAAGGCGAGCATCGGCACGTCGCGTTGGCGGCCCGCGTGGGCGAGCTGGACGATGTAGCGGCAGTCGTGCTCGTGCACCTGCTTCCCCAGCTCGCGCCAGAAGGGAATACGCTCGTCGCTCTCGATCGCGGCGAATTCGGGGACGATCTTGCCGCGCTCGTCGACTCCGGTCCACGAGGAGAGGATTGCCCCGACGCCGCCGCGGGCGAACTTCAGCTCCCAGTTGATGCGGGTCTGAGTCCCGCCGCCGTCGTAGGAGTCGAGCCGTCCAGCGATGTTCGAACGGAAGATGCGGTTCTTGACCTCGAGGTTGCGAAACTGAAGCGGCTCGAAGATGGCCTCGGCGCCGACGGCGGTCACTGCACCTCGGCCGGCAGGGGCGCCCCCTCGTAGACCGACATGATGTGCCGGATCATCTCGTCGCGCGAGCGGTACCGGCTCTCCTCGTAGCAGCCGAGTGGGGTCTCGATGAAGTTGATCAGGCACTTGTTGCAGTACGTGCAGGGCTGCGGCGCCCGGTCGTGGCCCTCCGCGAACAGGTTGGGAAGGTCGGGGTTGGCGATCAACGGGCGGCCGATGGTCACGCCGTCGACCGACCCGTCCTCGATCGCCCGCGAGATCACCGAGGCGGTCTGGAAGCCGCCCGCGCAGAGGACGGGAACGTCGACCACCTGCTTGATCGCCCGCGCCAGGCTCAGGTTGATCCCCTCGACCCCGAGCCGTCTCGCCCGCCGCTCCCATGCCCAGGCGAAGGCCTTGTTGAGGGGCGGCGTGCGGAACATCAGGTAGTTGCGGAAGGTGTTCTCGCCGCTCGAGAGCATCGTGTCGAAGGACCGGATCACGTCTGAGATCGGGAACGTGCCGGCGGGGTTGCGCGGATGGGGGAAGACGTAGCCGGCAGAGATGTGGAGCCCGTCGACGCCCGCCTCGATGAGCCACTTGCAGACTTGGATCGACTCCTCGAGCGTCGTCCCTTCCTCCGCCCAGGGAAAGAGCGCCTTGCCGTCGTCGATCGCGCTGATCTTGAACTGGAGGTGGAAGTCGTCTCCGATCTGCTTCCGGATCGCTCGGACGACCTCGAGCGCGAAGCGCGCGCGGTTCTCGAGCGAGCCTCCGTACTCGTCTTCTCTGTCGTTGATGGCAGGGGAGAGAAACTGGGTGATCAGGTAGCCGTTGCAGCCGTGGACCTCGATCCCGTCCAGCTCAGCCTCGCGCGCTCGCCGCGCGGCCTGCGCGAACGCGTCGATGATCTCGTCGATCTGGGCCTTCGTCATCCGCTCGCACTGGAAGCCGTGGATCGGATCGGGCTTGTCCGTCGAGGAGAGGCCCTTGTCGTAGAGGATCGTCGGGATGTCGCGCTGCCGGCCCGAGAAGGCGAGCTGCACGATGTACTTCGCGCCGGCGTCGCGCACGCGCTTCCCCAGCTCGGTGTAGAAGGGCACTCTCTCGTCGGAGTCGAGATGCGAGTAGTTCGGCACGATCCCCCCGCGCGGGTGCACGGGCGTGTTCGAGGAGATGATCGCGCCGATCCCGCCGCGGGCGAACTTGACGTCCCAGTCCATCCGCGTCTCCGTCCCAGAGCCGTCGTAGTTGTCGAAGCGGCCGGAGATGCTCGAGCGGAAGAGCCGGTTCTTCACCTCCAGGTTCCGGAACTCGAGCGGCTGGAAGATCGCCGGCCACGGCGTCGCGTCAGTCAAGGAGCACCTCCCACGTCCACGTTCCGTCGTCCCCGCGTGTGCCCTTGATGTGGTCTTCGAGCGGCGGGCTGTCCGCGTGCTCCTCGCAACCGGTTGCGGCGAAGCAGCGGATCTGGATCTCGCCGGGCCGGGTCTCGACCTTGAGGAAGCTCTTGAAGAGCGGCGGCGGAGGCTCGTTCCAGTCGAGGAACTCGGAGAAGTTCTTGCTGAGCGGGCCCAGGACCTTCGCCTGGGAGAAGAACTGAACTTTCTTGGCCTTGGCGAGGGCGTCGGCGGAAACCGACTTGCCCCGGTCCTCCTCACGGTTCGGTGTGACCTCGCCGTCGAGCAGGCGCCTCATCGCCTCGGGTGTCAGCTCGGGGTCGATTGCCACGTCGAACGGGAGCCGCTCGTCGAGCAGCATCGAGTAGGCGGCGAGCGAGTCGCCGCGGCGCGGGTAGCAGCGGAAGTCGTCCTCGGTGCACCCGCAGGAGTCGATCGTCGCCGTGGGGATCGTGTGCGTCGCCTTCGTGTACGCGCCCGCCGCGCCGGTGACGATGTGCTGGATGACCCGGCCGTCCGGCTGGCGTACTGGATACCGCTGGAAGTTGTGGATGTCGCCGCCGATCACGGCGATGTAGCGGTTGTCCGGATCGTCGACGATCTCGTTGACGGTGGCGCCTTCGCCCTCGATCGGGCAGGTCTTCCGGTGGGCGTCGACGACCAGCGGCTTGCCCGTGAGGAGGATCTTGGCCTTCGGGCCGCTGGAGATCTTCCGCAGCCACTCACCCTGGTCGGCGTCGATGCCCGACTGGATGCCCGTGTCGATGCCCACGAGGACCAGCTCCTTCAGCTCGATCGCGAAGTACGGCAGCTTCTGCCCGGACGGCTCCGGCCGATGCTCCTTGATCTTCTCGAGCTGATCCTGTTGAGACTCCGACGGCTCACGCCAGACCAGGTCGCGGAAGGCGCGCTTGAAGCGGCTCTTCGAGGCTCTGAACGGGGGCCGCAGATCGGGGTCGGCGCCGCAGAGGAGCATCATGAACCCGCTCAGTCCGTCGTACCAGTCGTGGTTCCCGGGAACGGCGTAGATGGGCCCGGGGAGCCCCTTGTAGGGCCAGTAGAACTTGGCGCGGTACTCGTGCCAGTCCCCGGCCGGGTAGATGACGTCGCTGACGATGAAGGTGAAGTCCGTGTCGGTGGATGTCGCCCGCAACGGGCGCAGCACCTGGTACTGGGAGTCGTCGCCCTCGCCGGGGTCGCCGAGAACCATGAACGCGGCCGTCTCGTCGGTCGCATACCTCGTGATCGGAAGCTTCGGGTCGATGCCTTTGCGCCGCTGCGCCTCCACCCAGCGCATACGCTCGTGGTAGGTCGTGTCACCGAGCCAGCGCGCGATCTTGTCGTTCCGCGACTCCCAGAGCGGCTTGGGGCTGATCCAGGAGAACTGCCTGCGCTTGCCGGGCCGAACGGTCTCGTCCTCGTACTCTGTGGAGGGATCCGCCCAGTCCGTGCAGCCCCAGCCGGCGGCCTCCCGCGACGTGCGGGAGGAGACGGTTTCGGTTTTCGTGCGAGGAGCGCGGGACGGCATGGGCTCTCGGGACGTCGCGCCACGCTACGACGCCTCTCCCGCCCAGTCAAGCCCGCGAGCTACTCGGCGGTGACGTACGCGGCGGTGAGGCCGCCGTCGACGAGGAACGTCGCTCCGTTCACATAGGAGGACTCGTCGCTCGCCAGGAAGAGGGCGCCCTGGGCGATCTCCCGCGCCTGCGCGAGGCGGCCCATCGGCAGGTGCTGCAGCCTCCGCTCGAGCGCTCCCGGCGTCTCGGAGAAGAGCCGCATGAGGAGGGGGGTCTCCACCGGGCCGGGGCAGAGGGCGTTCACTCGGATTCCCCGCCGGGCGAACTCGACCGCGAGCTCCCGGCTCAGCGAGAGCACGGCTCCCTTGGACGCCGTGTAGGAGATCTGCGAGGTGGCCGCGCCCATGAGCGCGACGAAGGAGGCGACGTTGATCACCGACCCGCCTCCGCGCTCGAGCAGATGGGGGATGCCGTACTTGCAGCAGAGGAAGACGCCCTTCGTGTTCACGTCCTGCACGCGCTGCCAGGCCTCGATCTCCGTGTCGAGGATGGAAGCGTCGTCGGCGGGCATGATCCCGGCGTTGTTGTAGAGGACGTCGATGCCGCCGTAGCGCTCGGCGGTCGCCGCGTACATCGCATCGACGCTCTCCGGGTCGGCGACGTCCACCTCCTGGAAGAACGCCTCGCGCGCCTCCGAGGCCGTCTGCTCGCCCGCCTCGCGGCTCATGTCCGCGACGCAGACGCTCGCCCCTTCGTCCGAGAAGAGGAGCGCTGCCTCGCGGCCGATGCCGCCGCCGGCGCCCGTGATCACGACGACCTTGCCGTCGAGCCGCCCCATGCGGCGGAGCTTATCCGGCCACTACGTCCTGCAGCAGCTCGTCGAGCCGCTCCCAGCGCTCGTCGGTGCCCTGCTCGCGCCGTTCGTTCCACCAGGCGAGGACGACGTTCGGCCCGTAGCGCTTCTGCGCGACGTAGGACTTCGCCAGCTCGTCGTAGTCCCAGTAGATGCCCTCGGCGCTCTGCTCGAGCGGCTCGCCGGTGTCCTTGTCGGCGAGGAGCGAGGAAACCGCCTCGAGATTCCCGGGGTCGACGACGTAGATCGTGAACGTCCCGTAGCGCTCCTGCTCCGCCGGCGAGAGGTCGAGCCCCAGACCGAGCTGCTCCCAGGCGGGATCGGAGCCTGCCGCCCGCTCGAGCGGCGGCATCCCCGACGCCTCGTCGAATCGCTGCACGAACGCCTGCGCCGCGATCGGCGCAGCCTCCTGATCCTGGTCGTCGTCGTTACCGGACGACCCGCAACCGGCGAGGAAAGCTGCTAGCAGGAGGATGAGAGCTGGGCGACTCATCACGTCCAAGGGTACGTGCCCGTTCCGACGCGATCAGTATCGCCTAAGAACTGTCGGCCCGGCGCTTGGGCGAGGAAGCGGCTAGGCAGTCGCGGGATACGGCCGTTCCCGTCCAGCCCCGAGTTGCCGCATCCAGAGCACTTCCGCGGCGAGGAAGAACGCGAGCCCGATGGCAGCGGGATAACTGGCGTGGAAGGCAAACACCGCGGAGACGGCGAGGCAGACGGCGACCGCTCGTCGAGCGCCGGCTTGATGGAGCGCAACCGCAGCCGCGATCACGGTCGTGGGCCAGGCAATAGTCGGCATAGCTGCAAGCCATATTGCGCCCCCGGGCAGCAGGCCGTCGTTGAGCAGCCAGTCTACGGCGGAGTTGACAGCCGTCTGCTCTGCGCCCGAGAGGCTGTCTGCGTGACGGGCGAGCAAGCCAGTAGCAACACCCGCTGTTGCATCGTAGGCGCTGAAGAAGATCATCCAGACTGCCAGCGCGACCCTGCTGATGGTCGCCGCTGTCGAGCGAATGCCGTCGAGAAGCTTCCACACCGCGAACGCAAGGAAGGGCGTGAGGACGAGCTGCGCGTAGTGAACGAACACCCACCGACCCGAATCCTGTGGCTCCTCCGGGTGAAGGAGTGCGACGACCATCCAGAGAAGCGGGGCCGCAAAGGCGATACCCCAGCCGATTGTGAAACGACCGGACGCGTTTCTGTGTGCTTCCTGCGCCGACACCCGTCAGCCTTCCTTCGGAACGTTCTCACGAATGCGGACGCCATACAAGGCGGCGCCGGGCCGCGAGCCGAACGCCCGGGCGCTTCCCCTTCCCGGCCTCCAGTCGAGCCTAAGCGGGCGAGTAGCCGCCGAGATCGGGTAAGAGATCGATCCGATCTGTTCTGGGGCGAGAGGACGCTTCCTCAACGTCTGCGACGCGAACCCGCTTGGTTGAGCTATTCCGTCGAGATGAAGACGTTCTTGACCTCTGAGTAGCCCTCGAGGCCCTGCAGGCCGAGCTCCCTTCCGAAGCCTGACTGCTTGAAGCCGCCGAACGGAGTGGCGACGCGGACTGAGCTGTTCGAGTTCACCGAGAGGACGCCGGAGTCGATGCCGCGCGCCATGCGGAGCGCCCGCGCGCCGTCGCGGGTCCAGATCGACCCTGAGAGCCCGTACGGCGTGTCGTTGGCGAGGCGCAGCGCGTCTGCCTCGTCCTCGAAGGAGATGACCGCCGCGACGGGGCCGAAGACCTCCTCGCGGGAGATCCGGTCGTCGTTATTCGCCTCGACGAGCGTGCAGGGGAACCAGAATCCGGGGCCCGGGGGCACGTCTCCGCGGAAGGCGACGTCGCCGTCCACGAAGGAGGCGACGGTCTCCCGGTGGGCCGCGGAGATGAGCGGGCCCATCTCTGTCGCCTCGTCGGAAGGATCGCCGACCTTCACCCTGCGGGTCGACTCGACGAGCAGCTCGAGGAAGCGGTCGTAGGCCGAGTGCTCCACGAAGATGCGCGAGCGGGCGCAGCAGTCCTGGCCAGCGTTGTCGAAGACGGCGTACGGCGCCGCGGCGGCGGCCTGCTCGAGGTCGGCGTCCGCGAAGATCACGTTGGCGGACTTGCCGCCGAGCTCGAGCGTCACGCGCTTGATCGTCCCTGCCGCACCCTGCATCACGCGACGGCCGACTTCGGTCGAGCCGGTGAAGCCGATCTTCGCCACGTCGGGGTGCTCGACCAGCCGCTGGCCGACGATCGCGCCCTTGCCGGCGACGACGTTGACGACCCCCTCGGGAATCCCGGCCTCCAGCGCGAGCTCGCCGAGCCGCAGGGCCGAGAGCGGCGTCAGCTCGGCCGGCTTGAGGACGACGGTGTTCCCGCAGGCGAGTGCGGGCCCGAGCTTCCAGCTGGCGATGTTGAGCGGGAAGTTCCAGGGGACGATCAGCCCGACGACGCCGAGCGGCTCGCGGAACGTCACGTCGACGCCTCCGGCCACCGGGATCGTCTCGCCGTGGTGCTTGTCCACGGCCCCGGCGTAGAAGTGGAAGACCTCCGCGACCATCCCCACCTCGCCGCGTGCGCCGGCGATCGGCTTGCCGACGTTCTGCGACTCGATGCGGGCGAGCTCCTCGCCGTGCTCCTCCACGAGCGCGGCCAGGCGTCTGAGCAGCCTGGCGCGGTCGGTTGGAGCGACTGCCCGCCAGGCCGGAAAGGCGGCCTTCGCGCGCGCGACCGCGGCATCGGTGTCCTCGGCGGTCGGCTCGGGCAGCTCCGCGAGCGGCTCCTCCGTCGCCGGGTTCAGAACTGTGATCACGACTTCTCCTCCCGGTAGCGCTTCGCCTCCTCGACAAGCGCCCGGAAAAGGGCGGCGTCCTCGGCCTCCTCGGGATGCCAGAGGACGCCGAGCGCGAAGCGCCGCGTCGGGTCCTCGATCGCCTCGACCGTCCCGTCCTCGGCGCGGGCCGCCTCGCGGAGCCCCTCGCCGAGGCGCCCGAAGCCCTGGTGGTGGTGGCTCTTGACCGGCGCCTGCCCGCCGACGACGTCGCTCAGCTTGGTCTCCGGCAGGACTTCGACCTCGTGGTCGGCGAAGACGCCCGGAACCTCCTTGTGTCCCTCGTGGCCGACGACCTCGGGGAGGTGCTGGACGAGGTCGCCGCCGCACGCGACGTTCAACACCTGGCTCCCCCGGCACACGGCGAGCACGGGCATGTCGCGCGCGAGCGCCCCCTCGAGGAGGGCGAGCTCGGCGCGGTCGCGTTGGGGTCGGACGCCGTCCGTCTCCGGATGCGCCTCGGCGCCGTAGGAAGCCGGGTCGAGGTCGGCGCCCCCCGAGAGCAAGAGCCCGTCGAGGGCGTCCAGCGTCTCCTCGACCCCCTCGGTGCTGGGTGGGACGAGCAGCGCCCGTCCGCCGGCCTCCTCGACGGCTCGCACGTAGGCGAGCGGAATGAGCGCGGCCGGCAGCTCCCAGACGCCCCAGCGCGCGTCCTCCGCATACGTCGTGATCCCGACGATCGGGCGCATCGCCGCTCAGGCTAGCGCGGTGAGGCTAGCCCCGTTCGTACAGCCGCTCCCTTTCGTAGCACGTGACCGCCTCGTCGAAGAGGCGCTGCTCCGTGCGCGCGTAGTTCAAGTAGTGGTCGACGACCTCGTCGCCGAAGGCCGAGCGCGCCAGCTTGCTCCCGTCCAGGGCGGCGATCGCGTCGCGCAAGGTCGAGGGCACCCGCGGCAGGCTCTCGTCCGCGTACGCATTGCCCTTGCACATGGTTGGCGGCTCCAGCTCGTTCTCGAGCCCTTCCAGGCCGGCGGCGATCATCGCTGCGAAGGCGAGGTAGGGGTTCGTGTCCGCGCCGGGGATGCGGGACTCGATCCGGAAGCCGTCGCCGTGCCCGACGATGCGGAAGCCGCAGGTGCGGTTGTCGCGGCTCCAGGCGAGGGTCGTCGGCGCCCAGCTCTCGCTCGCGTAGCGCTTGTACGAATTGATGTTCGGCGCAATGAAGACCATGAGCTCGTTCATGTGGGCGATGAGGCCGCCTAGGAACTGCCGGAAGACCTCGCTCCCCTCGTGGCCGTTCTCCTCCGGGAAGAGGCTCTTCGATCCGTCGGCGTCCCAGAGGCTCGTATGGATGTGGCAGGAGCTCCCGATCCAGGAGTGATCGGGCTTCGCCATGAACGTGACCGACTTCCCGTGTCTGTTCGCGATCTCCTTGACCCCGTTCTTGTAGACGGTGTGGCGGTCGGCGGTCGTCACCGCGTCGCCGAAGCGGAAGTTGAGCTCGTGCTGGCCCGGCCACGCTTCGCCCTTCGTGAACTCGACCGGGATGCCGGCTCCCGCCATGCTGCGGCGGACGTCGCCGATGACGTCCTCGTCGAACGTCGTCGCGAGGATGTGGTAGTCGAGGATGTAGGGGATCGAGGGCGTGAGCCCGCGGTAGTGTCGGTCGTGCGCCTCCGCGTAGCTCTCCTTGAGGAGATAGAACTCGAGCTCCGAGCCGAACATGGGCAGGTAGCCGCGCTCCTGGGCGCGCTCGACCTGGCGCTTCAGAACCTGCCTCGGCGACGCGGCGACCGGCGAACCGTCCTCCCAGAGGACGTCGCAGAGCACCAGCGCCGTGCGGTCGAGCCAGGGGATCCGGCGGAGCGAGTCGAAGTCGGGGACGAGGTGGAAGTCGCCGTAGCCTCGCTCCCAGTTCGCCATCTCGTACCCCGGCACGGGGTCCATCTCCATGTCGAGCGCGAGCAGGTAGTTGCAGCCCTCGATGCCGTGCGAGGCCGTGTCGTCGAGGAAGTACCCGCCGTCCACCCGCTTGCCCTCGAGCCGGCCTTGCATGTCCGTGAAGGCCGTGAGGACGGTGTCGATCTCGCCCGCCTCGACCTCCTCGCGGAGCTCGTCGAGGGTGAGCATGCCCTTGACACGGGTTTCGGCGCCCGCGGCGGTCGTGTCAGCCATCTCCCTCTCCCTCCTACGAGCCCGGAGCCGGTCCCACCGCCGGCGCTTCCTCGAGCTCGGCCTCGGCCGCCTCCATCAGCGCGAACTCCTCCTCGGGCGCCTCGGCCACCAGCCGGTGCCGGCTGTAGAGCGCGAAGTAGACGAGCCCGAGCAGGATCGCGCCGATCGTGGCGATGATCGTCCACTGCGCCGCCGCCGTGTAGAAGAACCCTGCCGACATCGCCAGGACGGCGAGGATCAGGGCGACGGCCGCCGTCGTCACTCCGCCCGGAGCGCGGTACGCCCGCGGCAGGCTCGGCTCTCGCCGCCGCAGCACGATGAAGGCCGCCATCATCAGCACGTAGGTCACGAGCGCGCCGAACACCGAGATCTGTGTCAGGTTCGGAATCGCGGTCACCTCGTCGATCCGGGAGTAAATGAAGGCCATCAGCCAGGCGAGGACCGCCGGCACGACGAGGGCGACGACCGGCGTCTTGCGACCCCCGGTGACGGAGAGGAATCGCGGGATATAACCGGCCCGGGAGAGGGCGTAGATGATCCGCGAGTAGGCGAAGAGAATCGAGTGGAAGCTGGCGATCAGGCCCATGATCCCGACGACGCTCACGAGGTAGAAGAACCAGTCCGTGCCGTGGTCGATCGCCCACGCGTCGGGAATGGGGTTCCCCGAGGCCCTGATCCCTTCGGCGCTCACGCCGCCGCCGAAGAAGAACGCGATCGCCGAGAAGCCGACGAGCGTGAACATGGCGAGGATCGTGCCGCGCGGGAGATCCCGCGTCGGCTCCCTCGTCTCCTCGGAGGCGAGCGGCGTTCCCTCGATCGCGAGGTAGAACCAGATCGCGAACGGCAAGGCGCCGAGGATGCCTGCGATCCCGAACGGGAGGAACGTGCTCGAGCCCCACTTGTCCGCGTCGACCGCGATGTCGGTGAACCCGGAGGCGCTCCACGATGGGATCAGGGCGAGCCCCCAGATGATCAGCATCACGGACGCGGCGACCGTGACGAAGAAGACCGTCCAGAGGGTCTCGCGGACGCCGATGATGTTGATTGCGAGGAAGACGATGTACGTCGCGATCGAGATCCACTCGAGCGGCGTCAGGAACCAGATGTCGGGCGCGTCCTCGAACGGCGGCAGGGCCAGGATGTAGAAGCCGATCGCGATGCTGATCGTCGCGGTCGCGATCACGTACTCGATGATCGCCCCGAGGCCGGTGGCGAATCCGCCCCACGGCCCGAGAGCGCGGCGGGAGAAGGCGTACGGCCCGCCCGTGTGCGGCAGCGACGTGGCCATCTCCGAGATGCAGAGCACCATCGCCACGTACATCGTCGCCATGAGGATCGCGGCGATCAGGAAGCCGCCCCAGCCGCCCGCGTCGAAGCCGAAGTTCCAGCTGAAGTACTCGCCGGAGATGACGTAGCCGACCCCGAGGGCCCAGATGAGCATGACGCCCGCGTAGCGCGTCAGCTCGCGCTCCTTCAGGTACTCGGCGCCTACGTGCTCGTACTCGACCTCGCCGACTCGCTCGCGTCGCTCTTCGTCAGCCACGACAGCTCCTTCCTCGATCTCGCCAGGCCCGGAAGTTGTCAGACAACTCTCGGCGCGCAATGATACGACGGCTACGAGGAGAGGTCAATGAAACGGCGATCGAGGGAAAGGACGTCGCGCGGGGCCGAGGGGCGTCGGTTCCTGCGCGTCTCGGTGCGCGAAAGCCTGGCGCGGCTGATCGCCGGCGGGCGCTGGCGGCCCGGCGAGCGGCTCCCCTCGGAGCCCAAGCTCGCCCACGATCTCGGCGTCAGCCGGGCGACGCTCCGCGACGCCCTCCGCTCGCTCGAGGAGGACGGCTTCGTGACCCGCGAGCACGGGGCCGGCACGTTCGTCACCTTCCGCCCGCGGCTGCGGAACAACCTGGACGTGAACTTCGGCGTCACGCAGCTCATCCGCGCGCACGGGCTCGAGCCCGGCGTCGCGTCCTTCTCGGTGTCCGTCGAGCTCCCCGACGACGAGTGCGCGCAGGACCTGGCGATCGGCCCGGCCGAGGAGGTCGCCGTGCTCGAGCGGGTGCGGACGGCCGACGGCGAGCCCGTCGTCTTCACGCGCGATTTCCTGCCGGTGGCGACCGTCGGGAGCCTGGAGCTGCTCGAAGGGCTGGGAAACGAGTCGCTGTACGAGCTGCTCGAGCGCGAGCTGGGGATCGTGATCGAGCACGGGGTCGCGTGGTTCAGGCCGCTCGTCGCCTCGGAGCGGATCGGGGAGCTGCTCCGCCAGTCAGAAGGCGCCCTGCTCCTCTTTCTCCATCAGGTCGACTACGACGTGGAGGGTCGCCCCGTGCTCATCTCGCACGAGTACCACCTCGCCGACGCCTTCGACGTGGCGGTCGTCCGCCGCGGGCCGGGGAGGATCGCCGCATGAGCGTCGCTCGCCTCCGGCTCGCTCAGGTGGGGGAAACCCTTTTTCCCCCACGAGCCCCCTTCTCTGAGACAGTGAGGGAACCTCTCGGTTCCCTCACACACCCTCCCCGTGCTCATCGGGCGGGGGTCGGCCGATGAGCGTGGGGAAGAGGATCCGCCTGAAACGGGTCATCGACTCCGCTGGCGTCTCGATCATCTGCGCGCTCGACCACGGCATGACCTCGCCCGAGTTCCTCGAGCCGCTCGCCGACGTGCGCGCGCGCGCGGCCGAGACGATCGCCGGCGGCGCCAACGTGCTCATGCTCTCGAAGGGGATGACCCGGTTTGCCGAGCCCGCCTTCCGCCCCGAGACCTCGCTTGCGCTCCTGCTCTCGGCATCGGCGCGACCGGGCCAGGACCGGCCCGAGGTCGTCGCCGTCGCGGAGGTGGAGGAAGCCACCCGGCTGGGCGCCGACGCGGTGGTCCTCTTCGTCGCGCTCGCCGGCGAGGACGAGCCGGCGATGATCGAGCGCGTCGCGGAGGTAGGAGACGCCTGCGAGCGCGAGGGGATGCCCTTCATCGCCGAGGCCGAGTTTCCGACCACCTACGCCGCCGTCGAGGAGCTCGCCTCCGAGTACGGGTTCGAGTACCTGAGGCGCAACGTGCGGCTCTGCGCGGAGCTCGGCGCGGACATCGTGAAGACGAACTGGCCCGGAAGCGGAGATCAGTTCGCGGCGCTCGTCGAGGCTGCCGGCGGCGTGCCGCTCGTCCTCGCCGGTGGCTCGCGGATCACCGACGAGGACCTGCTCGAGCGTATGGAGGCGGCGATGCAGGCGGGCGCGATCGGCTGCTCCGTCGGCCGGAACATCTTCATGCACGCCGACCCCGAAGGGATCACACGCGCGCTCGCGCGCGTCATCCGCGAGCGCTGGAGCGCTGCCGCCGCTATCGGCGAGCTGACCACGGAGGTACCTGGTTGAGAGCCGCCCTCATGACGGCCGTGAACAACGTGGAGGTCGACGACCTGCCCGAGCTCACCCTGGACGGGTCGGCGGCGATTCTCAAGGTCGAGTCCTGTGGCATCTGCGGAACGGACGCCCGCACGTTCTTCCACGGCGACCCGCGCGCCCCGCTTCCGTGGGTGCTCGGCCACGAGCCGGTCGGTGTGCTCGAGGAGGTCGCCTCCGATGCAGACCTTCCCGAAGGCATTCGGGAAGGCGACCGCGTCTTCCTCGGATCGATCCTCTACTGCGGAGAGTGCCGCCAGTGCCTCGCGGGACGCCAGAACCTCTGCGCCGAGAAGAAGCTCTACGGTTACGACCCGTTCCCGGGAGCGTTCGCCGAGTATGCGGCGGTACCTCGCCTCGCGCTCCGAAACCTCTACGCGCTCCCGCCCGACCTGCCCTCGGACCTCGCCACAGCGGCCGACCCGTTCGCCTGCGCCTTGAACGGCGTCGAGGCGGCCGAGATCCGGATCGGCGATGTGCTCGCCATCCTCGGCGCCGGACCGATCGGCTGCGTGCAGGCGCTTATGGCGCGCAGGGCCGGCGCCGGCCGGATCTATCTGGTCGAAGTGAGCCCGGGCCGGGCCGCGCTCGCCCGCGAGGTCGTCGGCGACGTGGTGGACGAGGTCATCGAGCCGGGCGAGACCGGCGGCGTGGACGAGGTGCTCGAGCTGACCGAGGGCCACGGGGCGGATCGGGTGATCGTCGCCTGCGCCGTACAGGCGGCTCAGCAGGCGGCCCTCAAGCTCGCCGCTGCCTCGGCTCGAGTCGTCTACTTCGCCGGCCTCCCGAAGGCGAATCCGCTGGTCGAGTTCGACGCCAACGAGCTCCACTACAAGGAACTGGCGGTGCTCGGCGCCTACGGGGCGACGCCGCGCCAGTACCACATCACGCTCGACCTGCTCGCCCGCGAGGCCGCCCGCGCGGAGAGCATCGTCACGCATCGTTTCCCGCTCGAGCGGATCGCCGAGGGCTTCGAGACGATCCGCGAGGGCTCCGGCCTCAAGGTGGTGATTCGACCATGAGCGTCGCTCGCCTTCGTGACGACCTCGTTCTCGGGTGCGACGTGGGCAGCCAGGGGACGAACGTGGCCGCCTACACGGCCGGCGGCGATCTCGTCGTCTCGGCCTACGAGGCCTACGACGTCTCCTTCCCGGCGCCGAGCTGGGCCGAGCAGGACCCGGCCCTCTGGCTCGAGGCGCTCGAGCGCGCGGTCCAGGCGGTCCTCGCGGAGCCAGGCGTCGCCGCCTCCGCGATCAAGGGGATGTCCTTCGGTAGCCAGCTCGACGGCGTCGTCGCCGTGGACGCAAACGGCCGTCCGTTGCGTCCGGCCCTCATCTGGATGGACCGCCGCTCCGAGGAGCAGGCGCAACGGCTGGCGGAGCGCATCGAGCCGCGCGACTTCTACCGCGACTCGGGGGCGAACCTCGACTCCTCACACGGCGTGTTCAAGATCCTCTGGATCCGCGACGTGGAGCCGGACACGTTCGCCGAGGCCGCGAGCTTCCACCTGCCCGGGAGCTTCGTTCTCGCGCAGGTGACCGGGGTGCAGGCCGTCGACTACTCGAACGCCTCCTCCTTCGCCCTCCTCGATCCTCGAGAGCGTCGGTGGTCGGCGTCGCTCGTGGAAGTCTGCGAGCTCGACGAGAGCTTGCTGCCGCCGGTCCGCGCCGGCACCGACGCCGTAGGCACGATCACAAGCGAGTTCGCCGAGGCGACGGGGCTCGACCCGACCACCGTCGTCGCGGTCGGCTGCGGAGACGAGATGGCGGCGACGCTCGGCGCGGGGGTCTACGAGCCGGGAGAGGTCTGTGACGTCGTCGGGACGGCCGAGCCGGTCTGCGCCGCGAGCGACCAGCCTCGGGAGGACGAGACCATGCTGGTGGAGTGCCATCCGCATGCCGATCCAGCCGTCTGGCTGCTCGAGAACCCGGGTTTCGTCTCGGGCGGGAACCTGCGCTGGTTCCGCGACCACTTCGCTCCGCTCGAGCTGGAGGCGGAGAGAAACGGCGGCCAGGACGCCTACGACGCGCTCGTCACGCTCGCCGACAGGGTGCCCGCCGGCGCCGAAGGTCTGGTCTTCCTGCCGTGCATGCAGGGCGCGATGGCGCCTGAGTGGAACGGGGCGGCGCGCGGCGTCTTCCACGGGCTGACGCTGGCCCACACCCGCCCGCATCTCTTCCGCGCCGTGCTGGAGGGGAGCGCCTTCGCTCTCCGCGACATCCTCGAGGCCATGCGGGCCGCGGGTCTCGAGACGCGACGCCTCACCATCGTGGGCGGTGGCGCCAAGGGCCGGCTTTGGCGCCAGATCAAGGCGGACGTCACCGGCTTGCCCGTGCGCGTCCCCGAGAACGTCGAGACCACCGCGACGGGAGCGGCGATGCTCGCGGCGGTCGGCGCCGGGCTCCACTCCTCGGTCGGAGACGCAGCCGATGTCTTCGTCCGCTACGAGCCGGGCGAGATCGAGCCCGAGCCCAGCGCGCAGGAGGCGTACGAGCGCGCCTACGGCCTCTACCGCGAGGTCTACTTCGCGCTCAAGCCGGTATTCGCGTCTGCGCCCGGCTGAGAGAGCGCACGAGCTCGTCGACTGCCTGTGCCTCTTTCCGCAGGAAGGGGTTCGGGGTCGCGAGGGGCGGGAAGAAGGTCACGGTCACCGAGCCGCAGAGGGTCTTGAGCGCGAGATTCCACTTTCTCGCCCCCGGGTTCCAGGCGAGCTCGAGGCTTTCCACCTGGAGCGGCTTGAGCGCCGCCTGGACCTCCGGTGAGCTCATGCCCTCGCTCCAGCGCTCGGCCTCCCGCGGCTTTGGGCGCTTCCAACGGAGCTTCCGGCGGCTGAGAGCGAGCGTGCCGGCCTCCGCGGGACCGTCGCCCTCGAGCTCGGTCTCGATCACGAGGTAGTAGGTCCGCAGGAAAAGCCCGCGCACCGAGCGGTAGCGGAGCGTGAGCGCTTCGCCCTGGGGGGCGCGCAGCTCGAGCGCAAGTCCGTTGGGCCTCTCCTCGACGACGTCGTACGGGGGACAGAATGCGTTCGCCGCGTCGCGAAGCGAAGGCCAGATCAAGTTGCGCCCTGCAGCCGCGCGGGAGCCGGCTGGGACACTCACTCGCGCCCCAGACGGCGGAGCAGCATGGCGAGCGCGAGGACGAGGAGCACGCCCCAGACGACCGCGAGCTCGACCGAGGCGAAGGGAAAGCCGTCCGGAGTCTCCACGGGCCGCCAGCACGTCTCGTAATCCGGGCAGCCGGTCGCGAGGGCCTCGAGCACGAGGCCGATGCTACCCGCCTCGCGCGCGCGGGGAATTATCGTTTCGGCGTGGCTTCTCTCGACGAAGCGCTCGACGAGGTCACAGGCTTCCTCGCCCGGCAGCCTCCGTTCTCGGCGCTGAGCCGCGAGGCGCTCGAGCGCCTGGTGCGGCGAGGGGAGATCGAGTTCTTCCCGGCGGGCTCCGACATCCTCGTGCAGGCGGGGACCCCGTCGCGCTACTTCTACGTGGTTCGCAAAGGCTCGGTCGAGCTGCTCGACGCCGGCGAGGTCGTCGACGTGCTCGACGAGGGCGAGGCGTTCGGCCATCCCTCGCTCCTGTCCGGCTTGCCGCCGGCGTTCACCGTCCGCGCGCGCGAGGATTGTCTCTGCTACCTGTTCCCGGCCGAGCCCACGCTCGCAGCGCTGTCCGATCCGGCCGGCCTCAGGTTCCTCGCCACGACTCTCGAGGACCGGCTCGAGCGCGCAGGCGCTCGCTCCCGCCGCGGCTTCTCGCTCGGCACGGCGCGCGTGGGAGCCCTTGCCTCACCCGTGCCTCTGATCGCGAGCCCGTCCGTGCCGATCGGCGAGGTCGCCCGTCAGATGACGGAGGCGCGGGCGTCGAGCGCCGTGGTGGTGGACGGCGATGCGTTCGGGATCGTCACGGACACCGATCTCCGCGCCAAGGTGGTCGCGCGCAGCCTCCCGCCGGACGCGCCCGCCGCGACGGTCATGAGCGCCCCGGCGGTCACGGCCGCTCCCGACCGCCTCGCCTTCGACGCGCTGGTCGACATGCTCGAAGCCGGCATCCACCACCTCCCGGTCGTCGAGGACGAGGGGACTCTGCTCGGAGTGGTCACCCACACGGCGCTGCTCAACCTGGACTCGCCGAGCCCCTTCACTCTCAGGCAGGAGATCGCTCGGGCCGACGACGTCAAGGAGCTCGCGCGAGCGCTCGAATCGCTCCCGCAGGTGGTCGTCGGGCTTCTCGACGGCGGGGTCGAGCCCGTGGACGTCGGGGACGTCATCGCGACGACGAGCGACGCCGTCGTCCGTCGAGTGCTCGACCTCGTCGTGGCCGAGCTCGGCGAGCCCCCGTGTCCTTGGGCCTGGCTCGCCCTCGGGAGCGAGGCGCGCCGCGAGCAGACCCTCGCCACCGATCAGGACAACGCGCTTGCCTACGACGCGCCCGAGGACCAGGTGGGCGAGTACTTCGCCGCCCTCGGCGAGCAGGCCAACGAGGCCATTGCGGAGTGCGGCTTTGCCGCCTGCCGAGCCGGCGTGATGGCGCGTAACCGCGCCTGGCGTCGCACGCGGGCAAGCTGGCTCGAGCTCTTCGAGCAGTGCCTGCGCTTCCCCGACCGGCAGCGGGTCTTTCTCGCCACGATCGCCTTCGACCTCCGTGGCGTCGTCGGCCCGCTGCGGCTCGACGACGAGCTCGCAGATCTTCTCGCCACGGCTCGGGAGCGGCCCGCCTTCCTGGCGAGGCTCGGGCGGCGGGCGCTCGACTTTCGTCCACCGACGGGCTTCCTGCGC